>Ga0187878_1000181_pt1 | contig 78618 bp, 60 predicted proteins | sample June2016WEW_17_1_FD_132979 | JGI IMG/M metagenome (GOLD analysis project Ga0187878, IMG submission 132979) | Peatland microbial communities from SPRUCE experiment site at the Marcell Experimental Forest, Minnesota, USA - June2016WEW_17_150 | ecosystem: Environmental > Terrestrial > Soil >... | reverse complement strand
TTTTTTTTGACCCCAAAATGCCGTCAATATCCTGACAAGACCGGAGGTCCCAAAATAACGGCATATTTAAGAGTCGATTTGCCTGTTACGCCGAAGATTGTCTCAAGAATCAAGGCGAAATGCCACTACACATAAACCCTAAACCAGCCATTCCCTGTCGAGAATTTGCTACTTTGGCGGCAAGAGCTGGTAACTTACAAACGCGACACGTTTGCTGTCTGGCGACCAGGACGGAACGTTCATTGTTCCCTGCCCGCCAAACAAATTAGTCAGCACTTTTGGCTTTCCTCCGCTAAGCGGCAGATATCTGAGGACTACATCTTTGTTAGCGGGATGATCTTTAACGCTTTTATCATACGAAACAAACACAAGCCATTTGCCATCGGGCGACGGATGCGCAAACCAGTCAGCGTAATCCTTGTCGGAAGTAACCTGCTGCTGGTCGCTGCCGTCGGCGCTCATACGCCAGATTTTCATTAGGCCCGTTCGGTCGGAATTGAAGAAAATATATTTGCCATCGGGCGAATACTCAGAACCGTCGTCCTTGCCCGGAGTATTGGTCAGTCGCGTTTCTTCGCCGCCATCAACTGGAATTATGTAAATATCATATTCGTTGTTTCTTTGGGCGCAGTACGCGAGGGTCTTGCCATCGGGAGACCAGCCGTGCCAGTAGGAAGGCGCATTCGGGGTTACAAGGCGAGCTGCGCCGCCCGTGATTGGCAGAACGTAAATCCGGGATTTGCTGTCGAGAGCATGCTGGCTGCTGACGGCGAGAAATTTGCCGTCAGGCGACAAACCGTGGTCGTTGTTGCATTTTTTGGCTTCGCCGGTATCGAGCAATTGAGGTTGGCCGCCTTCGACGGGAATAGTGTAGATAAGCCCATTGCTGTTAAACACAAGCGTTTTGCCATCGGGCGTCCAGTTGGGCGCCTCAAAATGCTGGCGTGCACGATATACGGTTTTTCGTTCGCCGTTTTCGACAGAGATTGTTTCGAGTGTGCTTTCGAGAACGCGACCTTTCATATTTACCACCCCTTGTTTTTCAAGTTTAACATTGGTGAAGACAGCCGTTTCGGCCGTATTGGCATCGTGAGAGCAAACCACCAAACCCGCATAAACCGGGTCGGTCAGTTTCATTGTTACCGAGCCGACAATCTGGAATGTCTTGCCGTCAGGAGCGACGGAAAGCGTGTAAGTATCCGCGTGGCGTTCTAACATTATTGTCGCGAACCCTTTTACGGCTCGGAGTATTTCAAGGTCGTCGCTCATTTGGCCGCCTTTGACTGTTCGCCACTGCAAGGCGATAAGGCCGTCGCCGTGGACAATGGCACCGATAAAGGGAGAATCCTTGTCAAGCGTCTGGCGGACAATCCAGCCGGCCTTGCGGTGTGCGACTTTGCCTTTTCCGACAAAGTTAATATCCGCAACCATAACCAGGTCGCCTTCGAGGCGATTATAAAGGAAATAAAAAGCGTCCCTGTTAAACCACATATTGTAGCCGCTGGCGGTGATTCTATATTCGTTTTTCGCCGCGTCAAACGCAGCCGAGCCGGGTATGCCGATATCACAGGCATCACCGACGTCGCATTGTCCTTCGAATTGGCCAACCGCTGCTGTTGATATGTTGCCAAAAAGAGCCAAGAAACAAATCGCAGCACAACACAACATCACTCGCGCCATTTTCGCACTTCACTTTTTATCGTTTTTACTGCTTAGTTTTTTTTATCGGCTTTTCGCGAACAAACCGGCTTATATTGCGAACCGCCTGGCGCAGGCGCTGCTCATTTTCAACCAGCGCAATCCTGACGTATCCTTCGCCGTTTTCGCCGAACGCCCCGCCTGCCGCAACGGCAACCTCTGCATATTCCACGAGGTCCAGAGAATAATCTATGGTGTTTTTGCCTTTGAGATGCTCCTGGGGTATTTTAGCCCAGACGAACATACCGGCCCGCGGTTTTGGGGCATCCCAGCCAATGCGAGTCAGTCCATCGCAGAGAACGTCCCGTCGTGACTGATATTTTTTGTTCTGCTCTATAACGTCCTGTGCGCAGTGGCGCATCGCGATGATACCGGCAATCTGCACCGCCTGGAAAATGCCGTAATCGTAATAGCCCTTTATGGTGGCTAAGTAATTAATCATATCCTTGTTGCCCGCGGCGAACCCGACCCGAAAGCCGGCCATACTGTATGGCTTGCTCAAGGTCGTAAATTCGACGCCCACGTCCTTGGCGCCTTTTGCGGAAAGGAAGCTCGGGGCTTTATAGCCATCGAAGCAGGTTTCGCCATAAGCGAAATCGTGGATGACTGCTATGCCGAATCGTTTGGCGATATCGATTATTGGCTCAAAAAAGCCCTCATCCACCGTCATCGCGGTCGGGTTGTGCGGATAGTTCAAAATCAACAGTTTCGGCTTGGGATACAGATGCTCACAGACCATAATGATATTATCTATGAACTTCTGGTCGCAGCCCAGCGGTAGCGATATTACATTGGCGCCTGCAAGGGCGACGGCGTAATTATGAATCGGGAACGCCGGGTCGGGCACAATAGCCGTATCGCCAGGCCCCAGCATTGCCAGGCACATATGACTGAAACCTTCCTTAGACCCGATGCATGCAAGCACTTCCTTTTCGGGATCCAGCTCCACGTTCCAGAGACGGGCATATTTCTTCGCCATTTCGATTCGCAGCCCCTTGATGCCGCGGGATGCGCTATAACGGTGGTTTCGGGGGTCTCTGGCGGCCTCGCAAAGCTTATCAACAACAATCTGCGGGGCCCCGTCAACAGGGTTACCCATACCGAGGTCTATAAGGTCAGCGCCCGCCTGCCGTTTGGCGTGCTTCAGCGCATTCAGCCGCGCAAATAGATACGGCGGCAGTCGCGTTATCCGCTGTGATGGCTCAATCTTAAATTCGCTCATAATCTTCTCACAAATTAAAAGGGGTATTCAAATCCGCCTGCGGCGGACAAGTATAATCGACAAGCATACCGCAAAAGGGTTAATTTTCAAAGGATTTTGTGGCAGAAGCAGAACCGCTGAATCAAACAAGCTCGCCGAAGAGTGTAAGCGGGGTTGTTCGGGTGATTTTAACGTTTGCGAACCGGGCTGCAAGTGTTTCAGGGCCATTGAAGACGGTTATCCAATCGCCTGCGGTCCTGCCGATAAGCTGAGGGAGATTATCGACCTGATGCGCTTTTTTGCTTGGTCCTTCGACGAGGACTTTGACGGTTTGGCCGGTGAACTCAGCGGCAAGAGCCCTGCTGATTTCTTCCTGCACCTTGAGAAGCTCGTGGTTTCGACGTTCCTTGATTTCCTGAGGGACGTTATCCTCCAGCCGTTTGTCGGCGATAGTGCCGGGTCTGGGTGAGTATTTGAAAATAAAGGAGTTTTTGTATCGTGCCTTTTTGACAAGGTCAATGGTTTGGGAAAAGTCATCATCGGTTTCGCCTGGGAAGCCGACGATAAAATCACCGGCAATTGCAATATCGGGCACGATTTGCCGGGCAATATCGAGCAGTTCGAGATATTCCGCCGAGGTGTAGCCGCGGTTCATCGCCTTGAGGATTTGGTCTGAGCCGCTTTGCGCAGGGATGTGCAGGTATCGGCAAACCTTCGGCAGATTGGCCATCGCCTGCATAATTTCTTTGAAATACTTTTTAGACGGGTAACTTGTAACGAACTTTATCCATTCGACACCGTCTATTTTGCTTATCATTTCGAGCAGGTCCGCAAGGCAATATGTCTTGTCGCCCGCTTTGTATTCGTAAGCGTTGATCCTCTGGCCAAGCAGGGTAATTTGTTTGATACCGTTTTGGGCAAGACGTTTGGTTTGCTCGATTATCGCTCCGGGCGGACGCGATGTCTCCGGCCCGCGGACATAAGGCACAACGCAGTAAGAGCAGAATTTGTCGCAGCCGTGCATCGCCCGGACGTATGCCTGCCCCGGTATATCTATATCATCGCCGCCGTATTCGGTTTCAAACCGTTCGAGCGATTGAGCATCAGGCGATATTTGGCGAATTTTTTCTGTAATCGCCACCACCTTTTTCTTTTCCTGTATTGCCTCGCTTATCAGCCGAGGTATTTCGGCTATTTGGGCGGGGCCGCAAACAATATCTACGGCCGATTGCTTAAACAATTCACTGCCCAGCCGTTGAGCCATACAACCAATCACGCCCACTACCAAATCCGGCTTGGTCTCCTTGATGTGTTTTAGATTTCCCAGGTGTGACATAACTCGCTGCTCGGCGTGGTCACGAACCGAGCAGGTATTTATCAGGACAACATCTGCTTCTTTGGCGTTATCGACAAACTGGTAGCCGGTATCCCGAAGCGAGGATTCAACAATCGCCGAATCCAGCTTATTCATCTGGCAGCCGAAGGTTTGGAGGAGTACTTTCATAGTATTCCTTCAAACCCAAACTCGGATGCTTCATTGTTCCGCGACTCTACAATTATTTTCAGCATAAATTCCAGTTAACCTTAGCTTATGTCCCCTTGTTTTATATTTTTCCCTTCGCGGCAAGCCGAACGCCCATCTCAAAAGCCTTTTGGCAATCCTGAGGGAATATTTCTTTTCGTCTTTTTAACTTCTGCACAGGGTCAAACCGCGGCGCGACTACTTTTGAATAATCCTCGAACTGCAATGTATCAAAGCTTAAAAGCGTTTCACCTGAGCCGAAGATTATTCTCAGAAGGCGTTCAATAGTTGCGAAGCGTTGTTTATAACCGAACTCGTTCATTGCTTCCTCGGTAACGCCCATCGTATAAATAAACCCCGTGTGAATCTTTTTCGGGAAAAGAGACGCCGGCGGGTCAGTATAAGTCAAATACGGGAATACCAGCCGCTCCATAAACGACTGCATTTGGCCGGTGACAGTTCCCAGATAAACAGGCGAACCAAAAATAACGGCATCGACCGTTTCCACCTTTTCAAAAATCGGCTTCAGGGCGTCTTTTACCACGCATTTGCCGTAGCTTTCGCCGCCTTTCTTCTTGCAGGCAAAACAACTGATACATCCCTTATACTTCAAATCGTACAAGTGTATGAGTTCTGTTTGGGCCCCCTGTGAAGATGCGCCTTCAAGAGCTTTTTTAAGCAGGGTTGCCGTATTCCATTCTTTTCTCGGGCTGCCATTAAACGCTATGATTTCCATTAGAATATACCTCCTTAGACACCCTCCACAACAATTGCATTTGTTTTGGCGGATTGCTCGCGCAGAGGGGCAATCGCCCGATACTCCGGCGAACGCCACCAGGCATGAAACTTTTCCATTGAGGCAAACTCGACAATAATCAGCCGGGCGGGTTTCCAATCGCCGGAGACAACCGTTACATCGCCTCCGCGTGCGAGATATTTGCCGCCATACTTTTCGATAGTCCGCGGCACTTTCTCGATATACTCGCCGTATCTGGCTCTATCCATAATCTCTTTGGCTTCGATAATCATATAGACCGCCATAATTTCCCCCTTTCCTTCCGTAATAATCCCGATTAGCTGATGAGGATTGGATATACCATCAGGATTTCAAAAGTTCCGCATTGTTTTTGCCGGCGAATATCTTCACCACTTCAAACCATATAACGCTAAGCACGCCGGCCAGCAGTGAAATAAGAATGTCCCAGCCGTGCAGTCGCTCGAAATGGAACAATTTTTGTAATACAGGCACATAAATCACCAGCCCGAGGAACAAAATAGCGCCTGCCACCACCCGGACGAGCCACTTATTATGAACCGTCAGTGAACTGAGAATACTTCTTGACCAGGAACGGTTTGTGAGAATCAGGCAAAGATTGGATATAACCAGCGTGGCAAAGGCGAGCGACCTTGCGCCTGCATCGGTCTGGCCGAGCGATAACGCTACCCTGAAAACGCCGGTTACGACAAGAAGCGAGAACAATCCCTGCAACAAGCTAAGAATTATCAGCCGACGGGAAAACATAGATGTTTTGGGCGGCCTGGGCGGACGACGCATAATGTTCGATTCTTCCGTCTCCGCTTCAAAAACAATAGAGCACGCAGGGTCAATTATAAGCTCGAGAAAAACGATGTGCACAGGATATAGAATTATTGGCCAGCCAAGCAGGACCGGAATCAGCGAAGAGCCGGCTATAGGAACGTGGACGCTGATGATATAGGCGGTCGCCTTCCTGAGATTGTCGAAAATCCGCCTACCCATCCTGACCGCATCAACTATGGATGTAAAATCGTCGTTCAAAAGCACAAGGTCGGACGACTCTCTTGCGACGTCAGTCCCGCGTTCGCCCATCGCGACTCCTATATGAGCGGATTTCAACGCGGGCGCGTCATTTACGCCATCGCCGGTCATAGCCACCACTTCGCCATTGGCTTTGAGGGCATCGACAATAAGCAGTTTTTGTTCCGGGACGACTCTCGAGAAGATGTTTACCGTCCGGATTCGTTCGGCAAGCTTCTCGGGACTTAATTTTTCAAACTCAGGGCCCGTAATGACGTTCTCGGGATTTTTAAGCCCTATCTGTTTTGCGATGTTGCACGCGGTAGCCGGGTAATCCCCGGTAATCATCACAACTCGGATACCGGCGTTGTAACACTCATCGATAGCACAAGGCACGGTTTCGCGAACCGGGTCTGCCATTCCTATCAAACCTACAAGATAAAAATCAAAATCATGCTGCGACGTAGGCAGTTTCTGTTTCTCAAAATATGCCTTGGCCACGCCCAAAACCCGCAGCCCCTCTCCCGCCATTAAATTTATTGTCCCGATGAGCGATTCTCTTTCTTCTTCACTCAAATGACAAAGGTCCGCGATTGCCTCCGGAGCACCTTTGGCGGAAACAATGTAACCTTCACCATCCTGGGTTTCCCACGCGTTGGACAGTGCCCTTATTTCCCTGGAAAGAGGATATTCTTCAATCAAAGGCCAGTTATGAAGATGCTCGGTATCATAAAGCGCCTTGTGGCCAAGCTCATTGAGGGCCTTGTCCATCGGGTCAAACGGGTCCTTTTTGCTGGCGAGAATTCCATATTCCACAACTTCGTGGAAATCCTCGGGCAGTGTGAAACTGCCGTCGGTTTTCACTTCGCAGAACTTGCCGCGGGCGAAGAGCTTCTTTATGGACATCCTGTTTTGCGTAAGCGTCCCGGTTTTATCGACACACAAAACAGTCGCGGCCCCCAGGATTTCGACCGCAGCCACCCTTCTCGTCAATACCCCTTTGCGGGAGATGCGCCAAGCGCCCAGCGCAAGGAATATAGTGAGAACAACGGGGAATTCTTCGGGCAAAATCGCCATCGCCAAAGTAATGCCCGCCAAAATACCTTCGAGCCATTGCCCACGAGTTAAGCCGTAAACCACAATAACAATAAGACAGAGAACCATCGCTATGAAGAAGATTATTTTGACCACCCTGGCGGTCTCTTTTTGCAGAAGGGTCTGCTCGTCTTCTATTGTGATGAGGACTTTGCCTATCTTGCCGATTTCGGTCTCGGCACCCGTGGCGATTACGCGGGCAATCCCCTGGCCCTGAACAACAAGACAGCCGGAATAAAGGAAAGGCAAATCATCCCCGCCCGGCCGACGAGATTCCATATTGACCGTATCCGCTGGCGTTTTGCGCACTGCCAGTGATTCACCGGTAAGAAGCGATTCATCAGCCGTCAGGTGCAAACTCCAAAGCAAAACAGCATCAGCAGGTATTCTGTCGCCCTCTCTGAGAACAATTATGTCATCCTTAACTACCGCTCTGCCGGCGATTCTCGTTTGAATACCATCGCGAATCACAAGTGCGCGGGGGCTTGATAAATCCCTCAATGCCTCAATCGCCCTTTCGGTTTTACCCTCCTGGTATATCGTGATACCCATCACAACAAAAACGAACCCCAGCAGCATCGCCGCTTCGCCCACGTCGCCAAGAATCAGGTAAATGGTGCCGCAGGCAACCAGCAGCAGGAACATCGGCTCGCGGAACACCTCGATTATGATTTTGAAGATGCTCCTTTTTTGGGATGAAGGCAGTTCGTTATAGCCGTCTTTTTTGAGACGTTGCTGAACCTGGGCCGCTGAAAGCCCCTTTAGATTTTGCAGTTCCGCTTCGGATAACATCGAATACCCCTTTTGCTCGAACCAGTGAGTATATTTGATATGCCCCGCAAAAGCAACGAACGCAAACAACGACCTCCGAAGGTTGTTTATTTTACGCCGACTGACGATTATATTGTTAAGAGCAAAAACCATACGCAATTAAGGGGTCAGAAATGACACAGTGGTGGCAAATCGGCATCGAGCAGATATCCAAAAATCTTGAGACGGATTTATCCGGCGGGCTGACCTCTCAGGAAGCAGCCGGCAGATTAACTAAATACGGCCCCAACCAGTTGCAGGAGAAAAAGGGTGTTTCTCCCTGGAGGATTTTCTTCGGCCAGTTCGAGGATTTTATCATCTGGGTGCTTATCGTAGCGGCGATTGTATCGGGTTTCCTGCAGGAATGGGTTGACGCATTAGCGATTATCGCAATTGTAGTTCTCAACGCGATACTGAGTTTTATACAGGAGTACCGCGCCGAAAAATCACTCGCGGCGTTAAAGAAGCTCTCAAGCCCGTCTTCGAAAGTAATCCGTGATGGCCGGCACGCCGTCATATCGTCTTTCGAGCTTGTGCCGGGCGACCTTATCGAGCTTGAGGCGGGCGACAATATACCCGCCGACAGCCGGGTGGTCTGGATAACCGCCAATTTTGCCGTGCAGGAAGCGAGTTTGACGGGCGAATCGACGCCCGTAGCGAAAACAACCGAGGCGCTGGAAGAAAAAGACGTCCAATTAGCTGACAGGGCAAATATGGCTTATATGGGGACATCGGTCGCGGGCGGCAAAGCGAGAGCGATTGTCGCGGAAACCGGAATGCAGACCGAGCTGGGCAAAATCGCCGGTATATTGCAGGAAATCGAACGGGATTCAACGCCCTTGCAGAAGAAGCTCGAGCAGTTCAGCAAATGGATAGTTTACGCGTGTTTCGTGCTTGTGGCGATGGTTTTTGTTCTTGGCGTTATGCGGGGCGGCAAAATACTGGATATGTTCCTCACTTCGGTGAGCTTGGCGGTCGCCGCTATCCCGGAGGGAATGCCCGCGGTGGTAACAATCGCCCTTGCGATTGGGGTTCAGAGAATGGTCGCCCGCCACGCCCTTATCCGCAAACTGCCCTCAGTTGAGACGCTTGGCTGCGCGACCGTTATATGCTCCGACAAAACAGGGACGCTTACCAGAAACGAAATGACCGTCCAGGCGGTTTACGCCGACGGCAAACAATTCAAAGTTACCGGCATCGGCTACGAACCAAAAGGCGATTTCCTTTTAGACGGTAAATTAATAAAACCAGCCGACTATCCGACACTCGCCAAGACGTTATTTTGCGGGACGCTTTGCAACGGCGCGCAACTGATTCGTGAAGGCGAAAGATTTAAAATTTTCGGCGACCCGACGGAGGCGGCAATACTCACTGCCTCGGCCAAAGCGGATATATGGAAGGAAAAGGCAGAAACCGACTGGCAGTTCGTAACAGAGATACCTTTCGATTCCGAACGAAAGAAAATGACCATAATCCGCGAAAATTCCGGCAGGCGAATCGCCTTTGTAAAAGGAGCGCCGGATATCCTGCTCGGCGACTGCACTAAAATCGAATTGGCCGGTGCAATCAGAAACCTGCTCCCAAAAGACACGGAATATATTTTGAACGCCAATAATCACATGGCCAACGACGCGATGCGGGTACTGGGCCTGGCATATAAGGAATTGGACAGCGCCGACACAAACTATCAGGCCGAGGTCATTGAAAAGGACCTGATATTTGCGGGGCTTGCGGCGATGATTGACCCGCCGAGAGAAGAAGCCAAAAAAGCCATACAGGATTGCAAGACCGCTTCGATAAGAACCGTGATGATTACGGGCGACCACAAGAATACCGCGGTCGCCATAGCGAAGGATTTGGGATTTTTCCTGGCCGACTCGGTTGCGCTCACCGGCGAAGAATTAGACAGGATAACAGATGAACAACTTGCGCAGCAGGTGAAAAAGGGAAGCGTTTATGCGCGCGTATCGCCTGAGCATAAACTGCGTGTCGTGCGTGCGCTGCGGCGTCAAAACGAGGTGGTCGCAATGACCGGCGACGGCGTTAACGATGCGCCGGCGCTCAAGGAGGCCGACATAGGAGTAGCGATGGGCATCACGGGAACCGACGTGACCAAAGAGGTCTCCGATATGATTGTTACCGACGACAATTTCGCCTCAATCGTGGCCGCTGTCGAGGAAGGCAGGGGGATTTACGACAATATCAAAAAATTCATTCATTACCTGCTATCCTGCAACACGGGCGAAATCCTTGTTATGTTCGTATCATCGCTCATCGGCTGGCCCGTGCCGTTATTACCCATTCAAATCCTGTGGGTAAATTTAGTAACCGACGGCCTGCCCGCCCTTGCACTGGGCGTTGACCCAATCGACCCCAATGTTATGAAACGCCGGCCCCGCCCGCCAAAAGAGCCGGTCGTCACCAAGCAACGGGCATTCCTGATGCTCGCGCAGGGTATATTTATCGCTTTTTGCAGTTTGGCCGCGTTTTACTTTGTGATATTTATCGAAAACGAAGGTCTGCCGCGGGCCAGGACTGCCGCGTTTGTGGTGCTCTCTTGCAGCCAATTGTTTCACGCTTTTAACTGTCGCAGCCAGACCGAATCGCTTTTCAAAATCGGCGTATTTACAAACACAAAACTACTATGGGCGGCGGGAATATCCTTCCTGCTGCAAATGATGGTTGTTTACGTGCCCTTCTTCCAGACGATTTTCAAAACGGAACCGTTGATGGCGTTTGACTGGTGTATGGTAATCGCGATTTCATCGCTGCCTCTCTGGGCGACGGAAATCATGAAGACGATTAGAAAACAACTGGGCGTTATGCAATCGATATAGCCCGCCGTTAACTGCTCAATCACCGAAACAGGTGCCGACCGAACGAGCCGAGGTTATCAAGGGATGTTCAACAGGGACATTTCGCGGGCCTTTGGCGGCCTCTTCAATCGGGACAGCTGTTATATCATTGCCCTTCACCGCAGCCATATACCCAAACTGCCCCGCTTCAATCAGCTCAACCGCTTTTGTCCCTAAGCAGGTCGCGAGCACCCTGTCTGTCGGGGTGGGAGTGCCGCCCCTTTGCAAATGGCCAAGAACAACCTGGCGGGTCTCAATACCCGTCACCTGCTCAATCTGATTCCCCAACACAAAACTTATGCCGCCGAGACGCACCTGTTCGGGGCTGTTTTTTAAGATTTGGCGAACAACGACCTCGCCGCCTATTGGCTTTGCCCCTTCCGAAACAACCACGATACTGAATCGTTTGCCCATCCGATTCCTGCCTTTGACTTTGCGGGCAACAGATTCGATATTATAAGGAATTTCGGGTATAAGAATTATATCGCCCCCGCCTGCGACCCCCGAATAAAGCGCAATCCAGCCTGCGGTCCTGCCCATCACCTCGACAATCATCACACGGTGGTGCGACTGGGCGGTGGTATGCACGCGGTCAATGGCCTCGGTCGCAATTGAGACAGCGGTATCGAAACCAAATGTAACGTCTGTCCCCCGCAGGTCGTTATCAATGGTCTTGGGGACAGCCACAATGGGGACGCCTTGTTTGTGGAATTTGTTCGAAACAAACAACGTCCCGTCGCCGCCTATGCAGACAAGGCACTCGACGCCGAGTTTCTTAAAATTGGCAATAACCGTTTTCGAGACGTCCCGAAATTGGAGTTTCTTTCCATTTTCAATTGCGTATCTGAAGGGGTCTGACTTGTTTGACGTGCCGAGAATCGTGCCGCCTTCGGTCAAAATGCCTGATACATCCTCATAACGGAGCTTTCGCCATTTGCGGTTAATAAGCCCCTCGTAGCCGTCCTCTATGCCTATGACTTCCATCCCAAACTGGATAATCGCTTTCTTGGCGACCGCCCTGATTACCGCGTTTGTTCCCGGGCAGTCCCCGCCGCCTGTAAGTATCGCAATCGACCTTGTTCTTTTCATATATTCCTCACGAATCCATGTGTTTTTGCGGAAAGTATAGCATCACTACTTCACAATATAAACAACTTTGGGAAAATCAGCTTATCGAGAACTAATACTGCGATTTAACTGCCGCTGGAGGTCTTTGAGGCGGTTTGTTTCGTCGAAGCCCAGCAGGATAACGGGAAAAGCCGTCTTGTTGTGTAACAACGGCTCATCAATATCAACCCATTTGCGGCAAAGCTCGCCATCGGGCGTCCCCGGTATAGGCGAGAAATCAGCGAGCATCCCTCGTATGCCGAGGCGATTCACAAAACGCATCGACTCTTCCAAATCAGCAACATTGGTTTTCGGATGTCCCAGAATCTGGTAGGCAGTGATATTATTCGGCTCTGCGCCGGCTGTCTTCAAATTCGCCACCGCTTCGACAAGCTCCCCTGAAAACACCTTTGAGCCGGTTTGCTTCTGCCAATCTCTCGAGGCGCTTTCAAAGCCAAGATAAAAACATTTGAAGCCCGCCCGCACCATTAACTGAGCAATTTCCTTTGTCACGAATCTCGCGTTAATCGCGTTGGGGCTGTGAAAATTTACTTTTATATTCCGCCGGATAACCTCATTAAAAAATGGAATCAGAACATTCTTCGCGTCGAACAACAAGGCATCATCATAAAACGCGATATTCCTCGCCCCAAGTTTTACAAGGAGTTCCAGTTCCGCCAACGACCGTTCCAAAGACCGAGGCCGAAACCTGCCATATACTTTTGGCACAAGGCAATACGTGCATTCAAACGGACAGCCGTCGCTTAGTTTTAACGCCCCGACGCTTAATTTGCCGTATGCCTCCCAAAACCCCGGCTGGCTTAAATCCGGTGTAAGCCCCGTGAAATCCCAAACCGGCCCAAGGTCATTGCCTTCAACAAGCAAATCTGCTCCGAGCTTTTCGGCGTGGCTATGGCACAGCGTTACATAGTTTCCGCCCATGATTATTTTGGCGGCAGGTATCGTCCGACGAATGTCCTCTATCACCTCTCGGACGCCCGGATACCAGTAGGTCATTACCGTGCCCACAAATACAAAATCGTAACCCGTGTGCGTGGTGAGAAAATCCTGAAAGACCGACCTCGGCAGGCCAAACCGCCTGAATGAACGCGGTATGTCCTTCAAACAATCAGGATTGGGAATTTTCTCGGAATAAAACCTGCCCCTGCCCCACTGGTCGCTCTCGATTTCTTTGTGAGCAGCGTAGAAAGGATGCAGGCGGTCAAGGTAATCGAAGAGGGTCAATTCCACCCTGCCGCGAAGGTATCCCGCAATGCTCAACAGACCGTAGGGCTTGAGCCAGAAGTCATAAGCGGCGAAATCGTATATCGGCGGATTTACAAGTAATATCTTTGGCGCTGCTGACACAGTTCGATTGCCTTAAAAACAATATCAAAAATAATCGACCAGCATCGGCAATCGGCGTTTTTTGTCAACAGTTTTCTGATTAGGCGGGAACAACGGGTGCGACTAAAGATTCTGGCGGGGTTAAGCTGCACGTTTACGGCCTTGCCATACTCAAACTTATTCAGAAAACCTCTGCCTATACACCTAAACCTGCCAAGTTGCCCATATGCCCCTATTTATAGGACTATGCCCACCGCCTATTTGCCATTTACCCCCCTAATTAACACACACATCAAAAACGCCGATTTATACAGCGAAATGCCGTACGACCCCTTTGGATATAACACAAATATCTACAATACTTTAGGTTAGAGGATGCACGGTTGCGAACTCTTTTTCAGCCAGCAACTCCTTATTTTTTAGGCCAAATAATGAATACTCTGACATATACATCTCGCAAAAAATCGCAACGCGACGGGCTCACCATCGTGGAGGTAATGGCATCGGTCGCGATTATCACCATAGTCGCCTTGGGCACCCTGTCTTTCCAGTATTACAGCGTAAAGAACAGCCGCACTTCAGAAGCCCAGGTTACCGCAACTCGCCTCGGCCAACTGCTCCTCGAGGACTGGAAAAGCACAGGCGGCGACCCCACCTATGACGCCAATGCCTTGGGACTGGGTTTCGTAGCTTCAACACCCCCGGCAACCGGAAGTTACAATATTACCCTCGACAACCAAACATTTTATATTCAAATGGCCCAGCAACTGGTCCCTATAGCCAATAATCCCGACCCGGTTGCGGGCGTAACGCTCCAGGAACTCAGCGTCACTGTAAGCTGGCGAAAAGATTTTGGCAACGGCACCGTCAGCGATTCAGACCCCACCCTGACCTTTACCACTTTTGTCAGACGTGACTCGTAACCATCCCGATTCATCGGGGCAAAATTATGAAAAGAAACGGATTTACAGTGATTGAACTAATGGTGGCAATAGCCCTCGCCTGTATTGTTATGCTCCCCGTTGCCATGTTGATTCAAAGCGGATATCGAAGCTGGAACCAGACATACGCCACTGCTAACTGTAATTCCCAGCTCGACTCTATAGCCACAACGACTTCCTTCGGCACAATAGGCCGTAAATCCAACAAAAATGATTACTACGTCTATCAGGTTGCCGGCAGCACTTTCACCGCGCCGCCAGTCAATCCGCTCGATCCGGATGAAATCCTGACCGGCCAGGCCGTCGAGTTTAGATATTGGAGTACCGACCTTACCGCCGCTATGCTGACTCCCACAAGCGTAGCGGACTGTTATGCCCTCTTCTATCTCGATAACGGCCAACTCAAACTCGAAATAAGTGACCCCACGCATGGTGGTATCGGGCCGCCGGCCATCAACGCTGCCGGCCACAGAGTAAATGGAACAGGCGCAACTACAACCATCCTCGCCAATCACGTCACCAGCGTCGCATTCACCCACACAAAAAAAACTCCGACCGGCGGCGGCTGGGGCTGCGTCCGGATGAAACTGATTATTGACCCCAACAGCCCCACCGACAAAACCAAAACCGTTATTGCGGCCACTTATATCCGAAACGTTTGGCCTCAATAGTGCAGTACAGGAGTCAAATTATGAATACTCGATACTTGAAGCTTGATACTCGTAATACCCGGCCCGTGACCCGTAACTCGACCTCTACGAGCGACGAGCAACGAGCGACGAGTAACGGACCTGTCCTCCATAGCAATAGCGAAGGAGGATTCGTCCTGCTCCTGGTCCTCTTCGGCATCGTGATACTGATGGCACTCATTATAGGATCAGCAATGACAAGCTATAACTCCCGACTACAGGCCGTCCAGACAAAATCCCAGACCGAAGCAATGCTCGCCGCTGAAGCCGGCTACGAACAAGCCATCTTCTGGATGAGCCAGCGAACAGACCTCCTCGGCGACATCCAGGCCGGACGCGGCCAGGACACCATCAATTTCGCAACAGGCAGTTGCAGCTACATAATCAGCTTCCACGGCTTCATCGGCGCAAGACCCGTATTCAGAGTAACCTCGACTGGTATATGCGGAAGGCCATCTTTCACAAGAGTCGTTGACGTGGACGTAGTACAGGAAACCAGCGGCTGGGCTATGGGCTCCTGCAGGGTCCCTAATGGGGCATCCTCCACAACCGGGGTTTATTTCGGCAACGGCGAAGTAATGGATATGCCTCTTCATATAAATAAAGCCAACGACAACCCGGACGTCGCCGATATTTTCATAGACACTTCAAACGGCAGCCCTACATTCCTGGAAAAAGTCGAAATGGGCGAATCCAGAAAAACCGCCGGCGGCGCCGACAAAATAATTGTCAACCCCTCGGGACAACAAATCGGCACCTATACCTCTGTTATGCCACTATTTCACAACGGTATAGCTTTCGACCAGCCCAATGTCCACATTACCGATACGACAGCCGTCCAAAGCAAAGTTACTCGATTCCAAAACAGCACCTTAACCGCCTACCAATTTTCGCCGAATCTCACCGGCTGTCCTACTACAAGCCCATTCGACTCTTCCAGTAAGTGTCCCGCTGTCCAGCTCGAATTCTTCGTCCAGGGCGGCGTCGGAATGGTCAGAATCACCAACAACTGCGCCGTAAGATTAATGGACCCGGGTCCCAGCGATTATAACATCGTTACCGGAAGTAACCCCGCCACGTTCAATCAATACAAAATCTACGGCTACCACTACAAACCAAACGATCCGGCGTGTCAAATCACCGTCCCCATCACAAACACCTACGTAACCCAGACCATCGGCGGCTATACAAGCGACTCAGGCGGTCAAATCTACGTCAATGGCAACGTCATAATCGGAGGCGACAGCAACGCCACTTTGACCGACCCCAATCAGGTCGTCAAAGGCAAAATCACCGTCGTCGCCACGGGCAATATTTGGATAGCCGACTCGATAAGAGTCGATGGACCTCACGACACCAGCATCGACCCCAATGGCATTCCCGACGTGAATACTAACACTAACGTCCTCGGGCTAATCGCACAGGGTGTCATAAAGGTCGTTGACCCGGGCCTGTCCCCGACTTCACCTGTAGACCTAACCGGCTACGGCTACACCTATCAGCCAATCGGAAACAGCCGCACCCCCACGGGAACCTATCCCGGACGCTGGCTGCCAGACCCAACCGTCGTTGAGGCCGCCATCACCGTCGGCGGCGGCGGATGGGGAGCCGAAAACGTCAACTACTACAACACACCAACCCTCCCCAGAAGAGTTTACAGCAGCCCACAGGATTACCTCGTCGTTCACGGCAGTATCACTGAAGTCGTCAGAGGCGTTGTAGGCCATCTGGGCCATGATGGTTATATTAAACAATATTACATCGACACCCGACTGATGTCAGGCATATTGCCCGCCGACATATGGTTCAGCGGCAAATATATCCCCGCCCCGGCCGGCTGGCATGACCACAGCGCCAACTAAAACCGAAGACGGATGACCGAAATCGGAGGGAGGAATAACCGTCTTCTGTCTTCCGCCTGCCCGGCGTAGCCCCTTGGGCGAAGTCGGGTCATCTGTCCTCTGATTTGCGGTTAAAATAAAAAGGCCATCCTGACCAAATTCGAAGGATGGCCCGTTGGTTCGCAAAAACAGTTCTAACTTAAGAGTTTCATCTACTTAAGGAGGGCGAGGCGGGGGACGTATCCTGTACGCTAAATGACTAACTCCAAAAAAATACCCCCAAACTTGCGAATCTCCTTCATATTCAAAAACTACTTTATCCCCAACCAAACCCGCCGCCGGCGAGAGGTTTATTACCACCATCGTCAGCCCTATAGGAGATATCATCAATTCCACGGTCAAATCTCCACTCGTCTCGGCGAAGGCGTTGCTTTGGACATACAAGCAACAGTGGCGCCGAGCCGTAGCCGGATAGATTCTGATTGTCTCATCGACAACTCTTTTAATTTTTTATTAGTCGAAATCCCTCACCCCTAACCTGCCGAAAACCCTTATCCCCAAAACCCCCTTATCAGTATTGATAATGCAGATTGATGATTAGCAAGTGATTATTGATTGATTTTAGACGCAAACCGCTTTTAATAATCAATCATCGATCCGACTTCGCCAAGGGCTACGCCGGACAGGTTATCAATAATCAATTTACCTTGTCCTGTTCAAAAGCGATTCCGCAAGCCGGCGAAGCGCCCCCGCCTTTTCGCCGGATGGCCCTAATGCCGCAACCGCCTCATCAGCGAGTTTCCCAGCCAACTTTCTCGACTTCTCCAGCCCCACCACTGCTGGATATGTTTGCTTTCCCTGCCTGGCATCCTTGCCGCTGGTCTTGCCCAACTCCTCACTCGTCCCGCACACGTCGAGTATGTCATCGGCTATCTGAAATCCAAGCCCGACCTTCAACCCGTATTCCCGCAGCCGCTTCAATTGTTTCTCGTTGGCCTCTCCACATATTCCACCCATAACAGCAGCGCAGCTAAACATCTTCGCTGTCTTGTTGGTGTGAATGTATCGCAGCATCTTCTCATCAACGTTTTTATTTTCAAAATCCAGGTCCGCCATTTGTCCCGCGACCATTCCCGCAGGCCCCGCTGCCTCCGCAAGCTCACCAACAAGCCGCGCCGCTATCGCAGGCGTTTCTATTTCTTTCGCCAACACCTCAAACGCCAGCGTCAGCAGCGCATCGCCCGTCAGTATCGCCGTCGCCTCGTCAAATTTCTTATGACACGTCAGCCGACCTCGCCGGTAATCATCATCATCCATCGCCGGCAAATCGTCGTGTACCAGCGAATATGTGTGCACCATCTCTATCGCCGCCGCCGCTATCTCCGCGTCGCGATTAACCTCCCCGCTTATCATTTCGCAGCACCACAACGCAATCGCAGACCGGATGCGCTTGCCCGGCCCCGTGAGAGCATAACGGACCGGTCCTCTAAGCTCTTTGCTGATTAAATCCCTCCGCGATAAAATCCGTTCAAGCGTCTTATTGACTAACTTGACTTTACGTTCGAGCTCTTTTGAAAAACCATTGTCAGCGACAGCCATAAAACCTGCCCTATTGAAAGTTGCCTTACATTCTTAAAAACCGTATTATACACTCGCCCCGCGGGGCTTCGATAAAAAATTATGAACCCCAAAATGATTCTTATTCTTGGCGTCACCGCTTCAGGCAAAGGCAAACTCGCTTTCGCCCTGGCAAAATCCCTCGGTGCTGAAATTGTCAGCATCGACTCGATGAAAGTCTATCGCCGAATGGATATCGGCACCGCCAAACCCCCAAAAGAAAACCGCGACCAGATTCCTTATCACCTAATCGACGTCATCGAACCCAGCGAATCATTCAGCGTCGCTCGATTCCTCGAACTAACACAGGCCGCAATCAATGACATAAAAAAACGCAACAAACCCGTCGTCGCCGTCGGCGGTACGGCCCTCTACATCAAATCTCTTCTCTACGGCCTCTTCGAAGGCCCCGGCGCTGATGAGCAAATCCGCGATGAACTCAAAGCACAGGCACAAGCCGAAGGCCTCGATAAACTTTACGAGCAACTTAAAACAATCGACCCCGACGCCGCAGCCAAAATCAGTGCCAACGACCCCAGACGCATCATCCGCGCCCTTGAGGTCTATAAACTCACAGGCAAACCCATCTCCGACTTTCAACAGCAGTGGGACGCCAATGCTCCGCAGAATTGGACAATAATCGGCTTACGCAGGGAAAAAACAGAAGAAAGCAAACGTATCAACGCAAGAGTCAAAAAAATGATTGACGCCGGCTTGGTCGATGAGGTCAAACAACTCCTCGCGGAACCAAAACCGCTCAGCAAACAGGCACGCTCCGCAATCGGCTACGCTGAAATCATCAACCACTTGTCAGGCCAGATAACTCTCGACGACGCAACAGAACTCATCAAGAAAAACACCCGAAAACTCGCCAAGGCACAGCGAACCTGGTTCAAAACCTTCAAAAACGTCAACACCCTCGACCTTGCCCCCGACGAAACCCCCGACCAGGCCCTTGCTCGCACACAAAGGATTCTTAACAATGGAACCTGATACCAATCAGCCAAAACTGGTTACGTTATTTCTCGCCTCCAGGCCACAGTTCCTGACCGCGAGCATAAGCCCCGTTCTCGTCGGCTCCGCGCTGGGATTCGCAATCGCAGGAACATTCAACTGGCCGCTGTTTCTGCTGGCGTTATTTGGCATGATGGCATTACACGCCGGCGCCAATATCGCCAATGATTACTTCGACTCCGTATCCGGCAACGACTGGGCCAACAAAAATGTTACACCCTTCTCAGGCGGCAGACAATTCATCCAGCAAAACATCCTCTCGCCCCAGGCAACACTGGCCGCATCATTTTTTTGTCTCACCCTCGGTGCGTCGCTCGGCTTAGTCATCCTGTACCTGACACGCAGTTTGTTCATTTTAATCCTTGGCCTCATAGGCCTGCTCGGCGGGTTCTTCTACACCGCGCCGCCGGTCAAACTCGGCTATCGGGGCGTCGGCGAAATAGCCATCGCCTTCCTCTTCGGCATCCTCCCCGTCTATGGCTCTTACTATCTCCAAACCGGAGCTATCGATATTATTCCCCTGCCTGCCGCCTGCGTCGTCGGCATCTTAATTTTCCTCATAATTCTCATAAATGAATTTCCCGACCTCCCCGCCGACGCCGCCGTCAACAAAAAAACCCTCGTCGTCCGCCTCGGCATCCCTGCCGGCGTCTGTATTTATCGAATCGCCGTGATAGGCACCTTCGTTATTATGGTCGCGGGCGTATTTGTCAGCCGGGTTATGATCTGGCCTCTGTTGCTGTATTTCCTCTTTGGCCTGCCAGCATCTGTGGCCGCCATAAATTTCGCAAACGTGCCAGACCTCTCCACCCCCGGCCCCACCCAGCACCGCGCCTGCGCAATTACCATTATCCTCCACCTCATCGGCTGTCTCGCCCTCGCCGCCGGCTTTATCATAGGCAAATTCATACTTAGCCAAATGAGTTGACGACGATACGAAGCCGCCTTAAACTTGCCGGCAATGGAACGACGACTAATAATAAACGCCGACGACTTCGGACTTTGCGAAAGCGTCAACAAAGGTATTGTCGAGGCACACACCGAAGGTGTCCTGATAAGCACGACCATTATGGTCAATATGCCCGCCGCCGAACAAGCGGTCGATTTAGCCAAAAACCTGCCCTCGCTCGGCGTCGGCGTCCATCTCAACCTCACCGCCGGAAAACCCCTCTGCCAGGATAACACCGTAAAATTAATCCTCGACTCACAGGGACATTTCGCTTTATCGCCAGGCAAGCTCGCACTCACCTCGCTGATAACCGGCAAAGCAAGGGCTGCCATCGAAACCGAACTCGCCTTCCAGATTCAATGGCTCATCGACAAAGGCATAAAGCCCACGCATCTCGATTCGCACAAGCACATTCATAGTTTCCCAACCATATTTCCGATTGTCTGCCGATTAGCCAAACGCTTTGGCATACCCGCTATTCGCTATACCTTCGAACCAAAACAGGTAAGCCAATTGCCCTGGCCTGCAACCGACCGTGAAAGCAGAAAAAGGGCCTCGCTCGTGCGAACAATGGCGAAAATTAACCACTGGCAAAATCCCTCGTTCTTCAAAACAGACGCACTTTTAGGCGTCAACCACGTCGGAAAAATAAATACCGTTTTTATGCGGGCTGTTTCACTGTATAATACCGCCTCGACAGCAGAGCTTATGACGCATCCGGGATACACCTACGACCTCGATGTGACTCGAACTCGCCTCGTCAAACAGCGGGAAGTCGAGCTTGAGGCCCTTTGCAGCGAAAAAACGAAAAAATTCTTCAAAGACGCAGGTATAAAACTTATACATTATGGCCAACTTTGAAAAACAACCGCAATCCTCAACGGACCCGATTATCGATTGCTCCGTCGTTGTGCCGCTCTACAATGAATCGAAAGTAGTCAGCGAGCTTTACCAGCGACTGACAAAAACAATGACCGCAACGGGCCTCTGCTATGAGCTTATCTTCATCGACGACGGCAGCGCGGATGACACTCTCCGGATTCTCAAGGAAATCGCCGCAGCCGACAGTAAAGTCGTCGTCGTCGAGCTGCGCCGCAACTTCGGCCAGACACCGGCGCTCGCCGCCGGCTTCGATATAGCAAAGGGCCAAATCATAATCTCAATGGATGGCGACCTGCAGCACCTGCCGGAAGAAATACCGATTTTCCTCGAAAAACTCGGCGAGGGCTACGACGTCGTCAGCGGCTGGCGAAAAACTCGCGTCGATAACCTCGTTATGCGAAAAATACCCTCAAGGGCCGCCAACTGGCTCGCCTCTAAAATCTCCGGCGTTGACATCCACGACTTCGGAACAACCTTCAAGGCGTACCGCAGGGAAGTCATTGAGCAATTGCACCTCTACGGCGAAATGCACAGATTCATCCCCGCGCTGCTCTCACGATCCGGAATGAGGATTATCGAAATCCCCATTACAAACATCGTAAGACCCTCCGGCTCAAGCAACTATGGGCTGGGCAGAACCTTCAGGGTCGCTTTCGACCTGATTACACTGCGATTCCTCCTTGGCTACCTCACAAAACCACTCCACTTTTTCGGAAGGGCCGCCTTCTATTGCATCCTCGCTGGCGTGCTTATGGCCGCCTATGTCCTCTTCGATAAACTCTACTATAATGTGCCGATCCTAGTCGCCCACGGCCCCCTCGCCGGACTCGCCGCGATGCTGCTTACGGTCGGAACAATCTTCATCGCCACAGGACTCATCGGCGAAATGATTAGCAGGGTCTATTTCGAATCCACCGGCCAGAAAATCTACTCCGTCCGAACAATTTATCGCAGACAAAAACCGGCGGGACAATAAAAATGAGAAAGAAAAAAAAACCGCTCAAGCCACTGATAATAGCCGCAATACTAATCACCGCGGCCGTCATCCTCGTCCAAAGTTTCTGCATTAAAAACTTCCACGCCGTCCAGCCCTCCCTGCTTTACACAAGCGCTCAGCCAAAAGGTATGGACTATACGCGGCTGCTCTACAAATACCATATCGCCACAATCATCAATCTCCGCTCGCCCGCCGAACACCGCGAGCAAAACTGGTACAGCGAAGAAATTACCTGGGTCCGAAGCAACGGCGTTAAGTATTTCGAGATGCCGTTGGATAGAAACGCGAACAATCCTGCCTATTTCCCCGACGCCAATATGCAGCAACAATTTCTCGCCATAATGGCAAACAAAGAAAACCTGCCCGTGCTCGTCCACGACGGCAGCGGCAAAGGTCGTGTCGCTATGCTCGCCGCCATATGGCTCGCCAAAAGCCGACAGCAGCCCCTCGAACAACTTCTTGCCGACGCCGTAGAAATTAAACACGGACAGCTTACTGAAGAGGAGATAAACTTTATCCGCGGTTTACTCAGATAAACCGGAATACTAAAAGAATTGCCATATGACTGTTAATGATTCAAAAGTATATTCCACGACCGGACGCAGGCGGGTAATTGTCGCTGGATTGCTAATCGCGACTGGATTGGCAATATGGGCCTGGTTCGGCATTATCAGATATCACGTCATCCCGAAAAGATTCGGCGTTGTGGAGCAGGGACGCATCTACCGCAGCGGGCAGCTATCGGCACCCCTAGCCAAAAAGGTCCTTGCCGACCACAATATCCGCGTCATTGTTGACCTTACAAACGATGACCCGAAAAACCAGGACCAGCAGGCCGAGAAAAAAGCAGCAGCCGAACTGAACATCAAGGTATTAAGGTTTCCTATGAGCGGCAAAGGCACCGGCGATATAAATGAATACGCGCACGCTATCGTCACGATTGTTGACGCCCGGAAAAATAATCTGCCTGTGCTGGTGCATTGCGCCGCAGGAACGCAAAGAACCGGCGGCGTCATCGCAATGTTCCGGCTTTTAGTGCAGAAAAAAGACCCTGCCTTTGTCATAAGCGAAATGAAACATTATGGCTGGAACGCCAAAGACAATCCCGACCTGCTGCCATACCTCAATGGTAATATGGCATTACTTGCAGAAATGCTCAAACAAGCGGGTGTTATAAACGAAACGCCCTCTCCACTGCCAAAATTATCTCATAACTAATCGTCGCTGACGCGACAGGTCATTATTACTCCAACTGCAGCAACTGATATTCATCAGGCACCGTATCGGCGGTCTTATAAAGAACCCGTGGGGAACGGGACGCAATCTTGTCCTGAATACTTTGCGTCTTCAAATATTTCTGTCTTATAAATATATAATGGACTTGCTCGTTGATGTCATTGGCGTCGTGGAGGTACCCGATGGGCGCCCTGAGACGGAAAATCGCGGGGTAAATAAGACTGCCGGGCCTAAACAGATTTATTGTCTCCCCCGCCGGCACAATCCTGTTGATATCCGTCGCAATCGGAGCACGGTTTTCCATCGGCACCGAAATATCGAGAATTGCGGAAGAATACTGCAGCGATAAAATAATAACCAGCAGCATTGTAGCAAGTGAAAGCCCCGGCTTGCCTCGAATCGCCTCGCGTTTCAGGAAAATAAATATCGTCGCGCAAATCGCCGCCGCCAGCGCGATAATCGTCCCAGCCGAAACCGACACAAATATCAATCCTGCCGCCGCAGTCAGGCACGACACAACAAAACCCGCCAGCAGTATGTTCTTCCAGAGACGGTCTGTCGAGACAATTTCCCTTTGAAGCGAGAGCATCCAGCCCAGCAAAACAGATACCAGCGGAATAAGAGGCATTGTGTATCTCGCCTCCATTTTCGGCATCAGGGAGATTATACAGAAGCCGATTACTATCCCGAGCCGACTGCCGCGGAAAATCGCCTCGTATTGCGGAGCAATCCGGCCCGTCAATTTCTCGCTCCATAGTATCGGCAAAAAAACTAACCAAGGCAGAAAATTTAAGAACTCTCTCACAAAATTCCGCCCCCAGTACAGTATATCCACCTTATCGATGATTCGAATGAGCAATTGATTGGTCATTTGAGATGACATTTTAGACGCTGACGTCTGCTGAAACGCAAGCAAGAGCCATATGCAGAACGGAAGTAAAGCAATCCCCAATCCGACAATATGCCAAATCGAAAACAAACTCTTCAGCTTCTTTGCGTAATATAACACCAAAATCACGACACTGTAAAAGAACACGAGAATAAACGGCCCCTTAACCAGCATCCCAAAAGCAAGCACTATTGATGGCGCAAGCCACAGCAGCCGGCTTGAACCATTCCTTGACCAGATGCTCAGCCATAAAAGCATCGCTATACCGGTAAGAGTTATATAAACCATTTCAATTTCAATCAGCCGGCCTTTTTCTATAACGGCACTGGTGGTCAGGAAAACTATCGCCCCAATCAAACGGGCTTCGAGGTCCATCCAGGGAATCGGCATCCAGATTAAAAACGTCACAAAAATCAGAGCAAATATCACCGAAGGCAGCCGCGCCGTCAGCTCCGATTGCTCCCCGGTCAGCACAAATGAGGCGGCCACAAGCCAGTTTATCCCAGGCGGTTTGTTATAGTAATCCTGGTCTGCGATGCGAGGCAACACCCAGTTGCCGGTCTTCAGCATTTCGACCGCCGGCAGGACCCGCCGCCCCTCCTCACCCTTGAGCCCCTGTCTGCCCAGACCCGGCAGATATATCGCCGCCCAGGCAGCAAGAAGAATCAAAAACACCTTACCACGACTATTAGTAAAAGCCATTCGCTTATCTCTCCGGTAAAAAATAATGAATTCTCATATTAGACGCATGGACTGCAGAGGCGGACTTATGAAACAATCCCCCGGGAACAATGTTGCGTCTGTCTCGTGCGACATCCTTCGACATATATACAAGGTCAAAATGACTGTCTTCCTTCAACTGGTTGATTTTTTTACCCAAAGCCACAATCCAGAAACCCTGCTCATAAAACCGGTTAAGCTCCGCCTGGGTAGTAACTACGGGCACAGTTCGTCCAAAATAATGAACAAACTCAGGTAATACCGAACCGTATGCGACAAGCGTGTCCGTAACAGGCACCTTTTCCGCCACTTCCCGTGCGAACCGTTTCGTCGTCTCGACAGGATTAACGCGGTTTCTGTATTCGACATCACAAACCAGCATTATTCCTGCCGCCCATAAAAACATAGCTGCGCAACCGGCGACATATCGCTTCTTCGCAAACAATATCGCGACAATAACCGCCGGAATTGTTATCACCACTACACCGATAACAGCCAGCGGCAGCAACCCACGACCGGCCGAAAGCATAACCTTCGCTACGACAATCGCCAAAACAGGAACCGCCGCAAGATACCCCAGCAAAACCTTCCTTGCAAAGCTCGGGCTAAATGCCTCCCGGATAAAAACCATATCTTCGAGCAGTATGCCCGTCAAAATCGCCATTGCAGGCATCAAAGGCAATATGTAATGCTGACGTTTTCCCCCCGACAGCGTCAAAAACACAAAATCAGCCACAAACCACAACCACAGAAACCGCATAACCGGTTGTTTCCCGCCCCAGATTCGATAAAAAGGAGCGATAACCGCTATCGGCAAAAAAACGACCCAGGGCGCTGTGTACTTGAATATTATCAAAAAGTAAAAATACACGGGATAATCTCCCGCCGCGTATTCACCTAAAAACCGGTCAATGAACTCCCGCTTCCATACCGTCATATCCCAGTTCACCCTGTGAGCCGCCGCAATAGGCCAGGGCAGCATTATCGCAAGAAAAATCAATATCCCCGCAACTGGCAGCAGTTTTGGAACCTGCCGCCACTGCCTGAATATCGCAAGGTAAAAAACCGCGGGAATAAGAACTAACGGAATCGGCACCGGCCCCTTGGCAAGATTGCCCAGGCCAAAGCTGACCCAGAAAACAAGCATATATGCAATTTGCCTTCTGCGACTCTGTGTGTTTACCGCAGAATAGAAACTCATCAGGCACAACGAGATAAACAGGGTAAGCGCCATCTCAGGCCTGGCATTATGTGAATAGCGAATATATCCAAGCGATGTTACCCATACCCCCGCAGATATGACAGCCGCACGAAATGACAGCCAGCGATTAACAAAATATAAAATCGCGCCAGCGGACAAAAACGCGAAGACCGCGCTTGGCAACCGGTCCGTAAACTCGTCAACTTTCTCCGTAACTTTCGCAACCGACGCGACAAGCCAGTATGAAAGAGGCGTTTTTTGCAAACGTGGCTGTCCGTTAAACGTCGGCATAATCCAACTGCCGCCGTCGAGCATCTCCCTGGCGGTCACAGAAACATAACACTCGTGGTCTTCCAGGGGCTGTACCGAAAGCTTCCAAAAAGCCGTTATTGCTGATAAAATAAGAACCCCCAAAATCACAAACACCACGCCGCGATTAATACTCAAATCCATTTTTCCCGCCCTAAACGTATTACCTTCAAAATTCAACCGGTTTCAAATCATACCATATTATGTTGTTTTACAAACTCCCGGCAAGATATTTTAGAAATCAGCATGCGCATAAAGCTCTCAAAAAAACGCTTTCTCTCATCATATTCTCATTTTCCGCTCGGTATTCTGGTGCTGGAAAATACTCGTGTGAGCCGCTCGGCCCGCATGGGGCGGCCTGACCGCGTCGGCGGACCGCAAAACCTTTTTTAGGAGATTTAAAATGAACGTACGAATCTGGAAATGGATTGGTCTTGTGGCTCTTGTGGTATCAATGGTTTGTGTGATTTCATACGCAGACAAAGGTGAGGGCAAGAGCGTTACGCTTCCCGATGCGGTCAAGAATGCCATACAGAAAGCTTATCCTAAAGCCGTTATTGGAAATGCAAGCGAGGAAAAGGAGTTCGAGGTATTCGAGGTTATCGTAAAACAGGATGGGCAGGAATCCGAGCCGTCGATAGCGGCGGACGGCACTATCCTTTCGGTGGAAACCATAGTGGGCAAGGAAAAGCTTCCCGATGTCGTTGCCAAGGCGTTATCTAAAGCGGCAGAAGGAGCGGAGATAAAAGAAGTTGAGCAGTCAATCACATACGCTGTTATCAAGCCGGTAAAGCTGAATGCGCCCGAAACAACATACGAAACTATGCTGACCAAAGACGGCAACGCTTGCGAAATCAAGCTTGCGGCGGATGGAACCGTTCTTGAAAAATCAGCGTGGAAGAAAGCCGAAGGCAAAGACGGAGGTAAAGAAGGGGATGATGAAGAGAAGGACGAGCAAAAGGTTTCAATAGACCGGGTCCCGCCTGCGGTCAAGGCAACTATTCTTAGTCAGGCCGGAACTGGAACCGTTGAGGAAATTGAGCAGGAAACCAAGGACGGCAAGACCATTTACGGGGCCGACTTAATCATTGATGGAAAAAAGTTCGAGATAAAGGTGTCTTCTGATGGAAAACTTATCGACAAGCAGACGGAAGACAACAATGGCGCCCAAAAGGGTAAATAAGGAAAACTAATCTGCTGACGTGCCTGGTTTTTGCAGTTAGAATATACGCCGCTGGGGAAGATGGCTTTTCCTCAGCGGCGTTTTTATGGCGGTTTGAAATGCGTGTGTTATTAATAGAAGATTATCGACCTTTGCAAACATCCCTTACAAAGGGTCTGCGCGAAGCAGGTTTCGCCGTGGACGTTACCGGCGACGGGCAAGAAGGCCTGTGGTATGCGATGAGCAATGATTATGACGTGATTATTCTGGATTTGATGCTGCCGGGCCTCGATGGGCTTAGCATTCTTAGCAGGCTAAGGGCAGAAGATCGTCAAAACCACGTATTGATTCTGACGGCCAAAGACACTTTGCAGGACAAGGTGAAGGGATTAAACCTTGGCGCCGACGATTACTTAATCAAACCATTTGCGTTCGAGGAATTGCTGGCCCGGCTGCGCGCGCTGGTGCGTCGCAGTTATGCGAAGAAGAACCCCAGCATTGAGGTTGGAGACCTTCGGATTGAAATGGCCTCACAGCAAATTTGGCGCGGCAAAGAAGAAATTCATCTTACGCCGCGGGAATATGCGCTTTTGGAATACCTCGCGATGCACACAGGCGAGACGATATCTCGCGCTGATATATGGGAGCACGTTTATGAGTTTGGTTCCTCCGCATCCAGTAATGTGGTTGACGTCTATATCGGGTATCTACGCGGCAAAATCGAACGACCAGACAAGCCGGTCCTGATTCATACCGTCCGAGGTCGCGGGTACATTTTAGGGGCGCAACAATGACGCATTCCATACGGACGAGATTGCTTACGGGCATATCTGTTGGTATGGCGACACTGTTGATTACCTTTAGCTTTGTAATATATGGGGTAATGCGTCGTTCGCTCATCAATCAATTCGACGCGTCGCTGCTGTCCACGGCGCGACTGTTAGAGGCGTCTGTAGAACAGGACAAAGGCAATATCAGCTTAGAGCTGGAACCGGAACAAATGTCGGAGTTTGAGAGAACGGATCATCCGACCTGCTATGAACTGTGGCAGAGTGACGGCACAGTTGTGGCAAAATCTCCATCAATGGGCGCGGAAACTTTCTTGCCAGATAATAATCTTGCGGATACGCCTGTCTTCCGGTCGCTAATTATGAAAAATGACCGACCCGCACGCGCCGTCGCATTCAAATTCATCCCAAGAATGGCAGACAGTGAAAAAAGAAAAGATGACCAGTCGGCTGAGACGCCGCAGGTCACATTAGTAGTAGCTCGTGACGCGAGCGATATGGAGCACAATTTGCGATTCCTGCGATGGCTCTTATTAGTATCTTCGGCGAGCATTATCACGTTGTCTTTTGTCGTTGGAGGTTTCGTAGTCCGACAGGGGCTGGCTCCTTTGAATATACTCGCCGGGGAGATTGCTGCCATAAAGGAAAATAATCTCACTGCTCGAATCTCAACCAAATCCCTCCCCGTGGAGATACAACCCATCAAGGACCGGCTCAATGATATGCTGATACGGCTGGAGGCCTCGTTTAATCGTGAACGCCGCTTTACTTCGGATGTCGCCCATGAATTGCGGACTCCTTTGGCGGGAATCAGTTCTACCATCGAGGTGGCACTGACACGGATTCGCGAGCAGCAGGAATATCAAGCAGCTCTTTCTGATTGTCTGACAATAGCCAGGGGAATGCAAACTATGATTAACAACCTCCTGGTTCTCTCTCGCATTGACACCAATCAGACGACCTTCCGTAACGATACGATTCGGCCCGCCGAAATAGTCGATTCGTGCTGGCGCCTCTTGTCACACCGAGCGCTCGAACATAACGTTACTTTCGAGAACCGCCTTGTTGCGGAAATGACCTGCAACTCTGACCCCGACGGTCTTTCGATGGTGATATCAAATCTTTTGGACAACGCCGTGGAATATACCAACGAAGGGGGCCAAATTTGGACTCAAGGCAAACAAACCGGAAACAAAATAGAAATCGCTGTATCAAACACAGGATGCCGCCTTACAAAAAATGAGACCCCACAGGTATTTGATTGCTTTTGGCGAGGCGACACATCACGCACCGATACGGGAATCCATTGCGGCCTTGGCCTGGCATTGGTTCAAAGAATCATCACAGCATTAGGCGGTTCGGCTTCTGTCGAAGTGCTGCCAGGCGGGATATTTACTATACGTCTTCTCCTGCCGGCTTAGAAAACCAATTTACTTGGTAGAAAAAATTGTTACAGGCCATTTCATATGCGCAGAGTGCCTGTGGACGCACGTCATTGGTAAATCTCGGCTAAACAATTTAACATTTGCTTGCATCGCAAACAAACGGGCTGGCAAAGGCAAACCTGTTTTTGTCTTTGCCCTTTCCTTTGCTACTTTATAAGCTTTAATATCTCGTTAAAATCGTTCGGCGCTTCAATCGGCGGGTTGCTGAACGGCCCCTGCTTTTCCTTGTGATAATTCACCGTAACATTCGGGTCCTTCAGCGCATGCCCCGTAAGCACGCACGCGACTCGCTCATCCGTCCCTATGATGCCCTCGCTTCGCAGCAGCTTCAATCCTGCAACCGACGCCGCTGATGCCGGCTCACAGCCAAGACCGTATTTGCCTATCACCGCCTTGGCGTCGCAAATATCCGCGTCACTGACCGCGCGCACGACGCCATTGCATACGTCTATCGCCCGCAGACACTTCTTCAAATTCACCGGCCGCGAAATCTCTATCGCCGATGCGCAGGTATGTGGCGAAAACTTCCTCGCAGTCAGGTCCGCGTAATAATCCGCGATTGTATTGTTATTCACATTACCATTGTTCCACACTAACTTCTTGTTGTTAACCATATCCGTCAGTGTATCTGCGCCCGTCGCGTTGATGATGGCTAATCGCGGTATCCGTTTAATCAAGCCCAACTGCTTCAATTCGTAAAACGCCTTGCCGAATGCGCTCGAGTTGCCCAGATTGCCCCCCGGCACAACAATCCAGTCAGGCACTTCCCATCCAAGCCCTTCGATAATCCGAAGCATTATCGTCTTTTGCCCTTCCAGCCGGAAAGGATTGAGCGAGTTGAGCAAATATAACCCGAGTTTCATGCAAACATCCTGCACCTGCTTCATACAGTCATCGAAGTCGCCATTTATTTGTATCGTCTGCGCGCCGTAATCCATCGCCTGTGATAATTTACCGAAAGCGATGCGACCCGACCCGATAAAGACCGTACATTTCATTCCGCAACTGTGCGCATAAAGAGCTACCGACGCCGACGTATTGCCCGTCGATGCGCATGCGCTCGATTTCGCCCCCACCATCTTCGCGTGGCTGAACGCCGCCGTCATCCCGTTATCCTTGAATGACCCCGACGGATTCAATCCCTCATACTGCAAAAACAATCGCCCCGCCTTCATCCCCGCGTACTTGCCTACCTCATCATTTAGCTGCAAAATTGTCTGCCCCTCCGCGATTGTTACCTTGTATTTATCATCGCAGAAATTCAACAGCTCCCTGAACCGCCACACCCCCGACAAATCCAGCCGATTATTCCTGTTCGCCCAGCGTTTCCCGAAGTCAGACAGCTTCTTCGGGATATCTACTTGGTCCCAGTTGTATTGCGCATCCAAAAGGTCCCCGCACTTCGGGCACTTGAATATCACCTTGCTTACGTCATACTCCGCTGCACAATCCGGGTTTATACACCTTTGAAAAACAACCTGCTTACCCATTCAACACCTCTTGCATACGTCACAACCAGCGACCGGAATCTCAGCCGGCAGCCCGACACCGTCCGCAGATTTTATCGCGTTAACCTTTTCGATAATCCCCGGCAATTCACTTATTTGCTCTATTCTCCAGACGCCATTCGGAACTACTTTGCCCTTATTCGTATAAGCCGACTTCAACGCCGCCCGCATACCGACCTTCAACGCCGGCTTGATGTCCGTGTATATCCTGTCGCCAACAAAAAGTATATTCTCCGCCGGCTCATCAATCTTCGCTGTCGCCGCCTCAAATATCCGCCTGTCCGGCTTGCGATAATCAAACTGGTAAGAATAAAGCCGATAAGGGAAAAAATCCAGCATACCAAGCTGCCCAAGCTGCCTGTCCAGCGACCCGGCACTTACAAATGTATTGCTCAATATACCTAATTTAAGCCCCATCCCCTTCAGCTTGGCAAGCGTCTCTTTTATATCCGGCTCAACCTTCACAATCCTGCTCAACGGCTCATACCACAGCCACCCAACCTCACGCCACTGTTCCTCGCTTAACGTGTAGCCGCGTCTCAAACCATATTTCTTCAGCAGTGATAACGCATCAAAATCCCTCCCCGTTATATTCCCCCATAAAGTCCTCACATGGATGGCAACCTGGTTCCGAATAAAATACCACCAGAAATTGCCCGCGGGCTGACCGTGGCTCGTCAGGTAATCGTAAGTCAGTTTTGCACTTTGCCGGAATACCCGCATCGTCTCCACCTTGCCGAAATTCAGCAGGGTCTCGCCCAGGTCAAACATCACCGCTTTTATCGTCGTCTCTTTCACCACAAAAACACCACTTCACCGCAGAGCACGCGAAGCACACAGCGTTTATTCTTCTCCGCGGTCTCTGCGAACTCCGCAGTGAACTACTTACCTCAAAGGCGGCATCTCGTCCCCGAACGCCTCTTTTATCCACTTGAACATCTCGTCATCCGATATCGCCGACGACCTGTCCGAAGCGTACTCCGCCGCTATCCGGTCTCTTATCTTTATCACCCGCGGGTCATGCTTCATAATTTCCATTTTGAACCGCGACTCAATCCAGTGTTTTATCCCCGCCGCGCCCGTCTTGTCCGTAATCGCAACCTCAACAGGCCGATTCAGCAGCTTATTGGTATCGAAGCAATTATATATCTCCTCGTTCTTCAGCAGGCCGTCCGCGTGAATGCCCGCGCGGGTTACATTGAAGTCCCTGCCGACAAGCGGATAATTGCTCGGTATATCGAAACCAAGTTCCTTCGCCGCGTAAGCCGCAAGCTCGGTTATCGCCGCGTAATTAACGCCCTTCATCATCCCCTTGATTTGAGCGTGTTCGATAATCATCGCCTCAAGAGGCGGGTTGCCCGTCCGCTCGCCGACGCCGAATATCGAACTGTTCGCCGCGCAGCACCCGTACAGCCACGCCGTCGCCGCATTGATCTCAACCTTATGCAAATCATTATGCCCGTGCCATTCCAACTGCTCGCTCGGCACCCCTATATTGCGAAGTCCCGCGACAAGTTTCGGCACGCTTCTCGGCAGCGCAGAACCCGCCCACGGCAATCCAAACCCAAGCGTATCGCACAGCCGAATCTTAATCGGCTTCTTATATTGCTCACCCAGCTTCATCAGCTCCGCGGAAAACGGCAGTATAAATCCATCGTAATCCGCCCGTGTAACATCCTCAAAATGACATCTCGGCAAAACCCCTTGGTCCAGCGCCGCCTTCACAATATCCAAATAGCCGGTAAGTGCTTGTGCTCGCGTCTTTCGCAGCTTCAGGAATATGTGGTAATCGCTCACGCTGGTCAGTATCCCCGTCTCGGCAAGCCCCATCTGCTTGACTAAGCGAAAATCCTCCGCGACCGCGCGAATCCAGCCGGTGATTTCCGGATACTTGTAGCCGCGGGCTTTGCAAAGCTCAACCGCCTTGCGGTCGCGGTCCGAATACAAAAAGAACTCGCACTGCCGAATCAGACCCGTATCGCCGTCTATCTCGTGCAGCAAGTCGTATATCTTCAAAACTTGTTCAGGCGTATATGGCGGCCGGGCCTGCTGACCATCGCGGAAAGTCGTATCCGTTATCCATATCTGCTCGGGCAATTCATACGGCACGCCGCGCTTCTCGAATTTCGTAATCGGAAATTCGGTATAAGGGAAAACTTCCCGGTACAGATTCGGCTCTGCCACGTCCGCCAGTTTGAAAACCTTTTTCGCCATTTCCACATCGCCTCGTTTTAAAATTTTTCCGCCACCCAACCGCGAAGTTTCAACAACTCAAAACTCAACACTAAAAACTCTTTAATAGTGGCCGAGATGGGAGTCGAACCCATATGTCCGTTAGGACAGGGGATTTTAAGTCCCCAGCGTCTGCCATTCCGCCACTCGGCCAGTTGGCCTTTGGCCAACAGAACACAAGTCGTAAATGCTTGTGCTCCTGTGCTCTTGCACACTTGCGCTAATTTACTCAATTTCGCCCCTTTTTGCAAACCGTTTATTCTCCCCCCAGACCGACAGGAGATTATATGTAATACTGCCCTTTAGAAACGGCTTTTTGTTCTTCAGGCAATGGTTTTCACCAAAAATTGTGACTCAAAATCTGCCCAGGTTGTCATTGATGCTGTCCAAGAAGGCCAAAGGGAATCAAGGTTTTTAAGGTGACCAACGCGGTATATATATCAGACGTTTATTCAATTACTTTATCCGCTTTTTTAGGAACCAAAACCTTGATCGCCCCTGGAATGACCTTGATATGAAGAGGAATTTTTTCTAATACCTCGCCGTCACATTGAGCCGCTTGTTTAGGGCTTGAGGAAACGCTGATATCCTTGCCTTGCCAGTGTTCCACTAATTCCAAATTGTCCGGCCGTTCCCGTTTAAGAAAGGTAACAACCATAAGCTTAAACATACTGAGATTCGCTTTTCGCACGACAATAACATCTAAGAACCCATCGCTGACGTCTATATGCTTATCGAAAGATATTTTACTAAACCCGAGATTACCTGTATTAGTAATAAAACATGCTAAACCTTGAACTTCGTGCTCTTGTCCATCGATTTTCAGATGATAGACGGCCTTTTTGGCTTTCTTTAATGCCGCGACCGCTGAAAAAAAATACGCCAATATGCCAATCTTGTTTTTGGTCTCGCGTTCCGCGCCTTTGACGACATCCGCCTCAAAACCAATGCTTATTCTTACAATAAAATAACGCTTGTCGAACTGCCCCACATCAATGGTTTTCGTCTCTAACGGGCCCTGATTCAGCAGTGCACATGCTTCTTTAAGGTCATTGGGTATGCCAAGCTCAGTGGCCATTACATTCGCCGACCCTCCCGGTAAAATAACCAAAGGAATCTCTGACCCAATCAGGCCGCTGATTGCTTCCATGAGTGTGCCGTCGCCGCCGTAAACAGCGAGAGCATCGACTCCTTCCTTGACGGCCGCCTTTGCAAACTGGATCGCATCGCCCGCCTGGTGGGTAATTGATACTTCCCACTTAATGCCGGCTTCTTTCATTGACGCGTTGATGACAGGTAAGATAGATTCTCCAATTCCTGCGGCGGGATTAATAATGATGTGAATGTTTTTTATTTTCTTTTCCATAGCGATTATCTTTGCCGCCAATATTTTTCGTGGCAAGTCCGGTGTCCCCGAAATTGCCCCTGGCCCTTTTTTATTTAAAAAATTCAAAACGGTTTGCTACCACAATATAGATCAACGCAAGTACAAAAAACGTGGCAAGTCCGGCAAGAATCGCCTTGTTCGGGCCAATCCTCGGCGAAAGATATGCGACTACAAGCATATATGGCACCCACGATATGAGTGTACCAACTAAAACAAATTTAGCATGCCGGCCGACCGCTATACCACCTTTAGTCTGACCTATAAAAAAATATGCTACAAGGGTAAACACTGGGATAAGAGTAGCAAGTTCGGAAAGCGTCCTTTGGCCCCTTTCTTCAAGTACCACGATAATGGTGGTAACCAATCCGCCAGTGATAAAATAAATAATGAGGTTGGAAATATTCATAATGACCTTACCCCTTTGTCTGGACCACTGTTAAATGAAATTAATCAGAACCGTCCCTTTTTTCTTTCCCACAGCGATGCTTCGACGTTTGCCTTGCATGCAAAAAAACTAAAACCTTGCCTTTGTTTTGACTGCCATTTCCCATATCAAAAAATTGGCTACGCAACCAAACCTTTCAATTCGATGATAATATCAAAATCTTCATTTTAAAACTACAAAGATGTTTTCCTGACGGCAATATTGCGGGCAAAGGTGTGATTCTCTTCCGGCCTTAAAGGGACAGTATATCGGCAATCTGAAATTAAACTGTCCGCTATACGCTACCCGCTGTACGCTGTTGTGTTTACGCTCTTGCGGTTTGAGTGATTTGGCTGGCTAACTGGTCGAGGGTGGCGTGCATTTTGGGGTCGCTTTTGCGGAGTTCCTCGATTTTGGCGTAGGCGTGCATAACGGTGGTATGGTCCCGGCCGCCGAGGTGACCGCCAATTTCCTCCAAACTGTGCTTTGTTAGCTGCCTGGCAAGGTACATACAAATCTGCCTCGGTTCGGCGATACTCTGGCTCCGCTTCTGGCTCTGCAGGTCAGCCAGGCGAATGTTAAAATGGCGGGAAACGGTATCTATAATATCGCTGATTCTTATGTGCCTTGTGCCGAGGTCAACCTGGCCATTGAGCGCGGTCTGCGCCATCTCGAGGGTGATTGCCTCGCCGGTCGTCATCGACACCGCGTATATCGTCGTCAACGCCCCTTCAAGCTCCCTGATATTGGCGTGTACCTTGCGCGCGACGTAGCCGGCCACGTCCTCGCTGACGTCAAGCCCGCGAAGATGCGCCTTTTTCTGCACAATCGCGATTCGCGTCTCGTAACTCGGCGGGTCGATTCGCGTTACTAAGCCCCAGTTGAACCTACTGATGAGCCGCTCTTCGAGAGACGGTATCTCGCCGGGCGGGCTGTCGGCGCTGAGGATGATTTGTTTGCCGTTGCTGTACAAGGCGTTGAAAGTGTGGAAAAATTCCTCCTGGCTCTGCTCGCGTTCCCGCAAAAACTGCACGTCATCAATAATAAGGGTATCGACGGTGCGGAACCTGCTCTGGAACCCGGGCAAATCGCCCTTTTCAATTGCCTGGATAAAACGATTCACAAATTCTTCGCAGCTTAACAGTTGAATCACCACCGACGGGGATTTTCGCTTCACCTCGTGGCAAACCGCCTGAAGCAGGTGCGTTTTGCCTAATCCGGAATTACCATAGATGAACAATGGGTTATATGTATCCCCCGGCGACTGGCTTACGGCTATGCAGCTCGCGTGGGCAAGCCGATTGCAGGGCCCGACGACAAAATTCTCGAAAGTATAATCCGGGTGAAGAGCCGGCCTGTCTTGTTGTTCTTGTTCGGTTGATTCCTGCCTGACCTGGCCGTTGGTGGAAAACTGCACGCTGACAAGATGGCCCGTTATTTGCTGCGCGGCCTTTGTAAATGCGCTTCTGCATTTACTTTGCAAAAACTGGGCACACGCCTCATCCGGGCAGCCAACCTCAAGCGACCCGCCCGTCAAACGCACAACGCGGAGGTTATCAAACCATTTACGGGTGTTGACAGGGTCCAGAGTCCTTGCTCGGTCCAGTATCTCAGCGAAGATATTTTCTACTTCACCGCCGGCCAAGACACGCTCCTTTATAAAAATCCACCAATGGCGAATAAAACGATGCCACTATAAACAGAGGTTACCCGTTACAAATAACATCCGTGTTATTGAAACAGCTGACTTTTATCACCCTCTGCAGTTTTATGATGACCATCCCTGTGTAAATCAAAGCAAAGTGTAACAGCCGAAAATGATTTTGTCAAAACAAATCAGTCAACTTGCGACAAAAATCGTATGGCGGATAAAACTTGAATTTGTGGGCCGATTCTGCGAAACTTGTTCGCTAACTATGGGCGTATTTTCCAAAACAATCGGCTACTTCAAAGACCGGCTGAGCAAAACCCGCGACAAAATCGGTTCGTCGCTGTCTGCCGTCCTCAGTATCGGCAGAAACATCGACGACGACCTCCTCAACGACCTCGAAGAGACGCTCATAAAAGACGACATCGGCGTCGAAACCACCGCCAAACTCATCTCCGATTTGCGGGAGGCATACCGCGACAGGAAAATCAGCAAGGTTGAGGATATCGTCCCGTTTCTAAAAGAACACATCAAGGGCTACTGGCCTCATCAGGACAGGCAAGTGCGTCTGGCAGCCAAAGGGCCGACCGTGATTTTAGTCGCCGGCGTCAACGGCTCAGGCAAAACCACCAGCATCGCCAAACTCGCCTATATCCTCAGCAGGGACAACAAAAAAGTTATCGTCGCCGCCTGCGATACATTCAGGGCAGCGGCTGTTGAGCAATTGTCAATATGGGCGGAACGCATCGGCGTTCAAATCGTCAAGCACCAGATGGGTGCCGACCCCGCCGCAGTCGCCTATGACGCCTGCGAGGCCGCCACAGCAAGGAACGTTGATTTCCTCATCCTCGACACCGCAGGCCGACTGCATACGCAAAAGGACCTGATGAAACAGCTCACCAAAATCCGCGACGTCGTCGCCCGCAAAATCGAAGGCGCACCCACTGAGGTTCTGTTAGTGCTGGACGCCACAACGGGCCAAAACGCAATCATGCAGGCGAAGATGTTCACCGAGGCAATCAACATTTCGGGAATCTTCTTGGCCAAACTTGACGGCACAGCACGCGGCGGAATCGTCATCGCTATTAAAGACCAGCTCAACATCCCCGTCAAATTCATCGGCCTCGGCGAAAAACCCGAAGACATCGCCGAATTCGACCCCGACACATTCGTCGAAGCCCTCTTCGCTTAACATGTTCACCGCTGCGTTTTTTTAAGCCGGAGTTCTCTGCCCCATGTAATCAATCCATTAACCGCCAGGGCCAAAAAGAATATATACAGAATCGCGACGAATTTTACGTTGCGGGCGTAATACAGGCCGATGCAAATACTGTTCACGCAAAGCCAGAGAATCCACGCCTCGATTTTTCTGTGCGTCATAAGTGCAGCAGCAACAAAACCCATCACCGTCGCGGCCGCATCAATATACGGATACGCGGCTTGCTGAGGAAACAACGCGGGCAGCCAGGTATGAATCCTGTTCATAGCAAAGCCAGCGGTTGTTCCGCCGATGACTATTATCACGCACGCAATCAGCCGGCCTCTGCCGGAGGTGTATGAAACTTCCAGTTCTTTTCCCCCCTCTTCTGCTTTCTTTCTTGCGATTAGCCATACATACCAGCCGTAGAAGCAGTTGCCGATGTAGTAGAATTGCTCGAAGAAATCGGAATACAGGCGGACCTGGTAGAACAGCACTGCGAAAAGCGAAAACGTTACTATCCCCAAAGGCCACGCCCAGACGATTTTGCGGGTAATCAGCAGGACATAGACGGTGATTAACAGCGTAGCCGACAGCTCGATGTAGCTCATCGGATAGCCGAGAACCGTGAAAAACACGCTATGGATGTTAAAGAGATTCATCGAAACTACATTACCACGAAATCCCAGAGACGTAAATTTTTCCTTTTTATTTTACTTCCGTGAAATCTGTGGTTAAAAAATAGGCCTGTTCCGAAAGCAGAACAGGCCATTCGCCCCTCCTGTCCATCCATCATTTCGCCCGTTTCCGGGCGAACTCCGGAGGACAAGAAACTCAATTTTCACCCGCCGTAGCACCCGTACTTCGTAGCGATAGCAAAGAACAAAGAAGGGTCAGCGAAGGCGGGCTATACTCTTGGGTAATTTCCAAGGTATTCGGTTTTCGGTAGGCCGCCTGTAAGCGGCAACGCATATTTGACAAAGGCGTCTGTAACGCCGTTGCCTTCGGAATTGATATATTCATCGGGCAGCGACTTTGTTTTTTCGGCGACGCTGCTTAATTCCGTGGCGAACAATTCAATCGCGTATTTAGCGCCCTTGAGGCGTTTCATTGCGACGGAGCCGCTTTGCTGCGTGATGGAGTACTTAACCGCCTGTCTGCCGCAAAGACGCGCCTCTTTGGCATCAACAGGTGATTGCAGGCCGGCGAAGCTTCTCTGGAGATAGCCGAATGTGTCGGCGCGGACGCGTTTAATTTTCAAGCTGCCTCTGACCTGTCCGGCCAGAAAATCTGCTAATGCGCCGGTTCCTGAAAGCTGAATATTGCCGTGGGCGTCTTTTTCTTCGCTGCTGACGATTTTCTTCGTCCAGATGACGCCGTCGATATCAAGAATACCTTCGCTGACGGCAACGACGCATCTGCCGAGTTTGGTATATACGGCGTTAACATCGGCAAGGAACTTATCCATCGAGGCAGGCCGTTCGGGCAAATAGATGAGGTGTGGGCCGTCGTCATCTTTTCTCTTCCCGAGTGCGGCCGCGGCTGTAAGGAAGCCGGCGTGTCTGCCCATAATGACGTCGATTTTCACTCCCGGCAACGCGCGGTTATCGAGGTCATCGCCCATAAGAGCGCAAGCGACGAATTTCGCCGCCGTTCCATAGCCGGGACAATGGTCGGTAACGAGAAGGTCGTTATCAATGGTCTTGGGAACGTGCCAGGCGTGCAGCTCATAACCTGACTTTTGCGCGATGGTATTTATGATGTGGCAGGTATTCGCTGAGTCATTGCCGCCGATGTAATAGAAGTAGCGGACGTTCCGCTTTTTCAAGACATCGAGGATATTCGCGCAGCGCGCCTCGTCGGGTTTATCTCTGCTTGAACCTAAAGCGGATGATGGCGACGCGGCGATCATCTCAAGGGTTTTGGCTGATACCTTTTTGAGGTTTATGAACTGGTCTTTGACGATGCCTGATACGGCGTGAACTGCGCCATACAGGTCGCCGATTTGGGAATGTTTTTTGACTTCCTCGATTACGCCGACGAGAGACGCGTTTATAACCCCGGTGGGTCCGCCGGATTGACCGACTACCGCGTTTGCTTTTGCGGCCTTTGCCATTGCTGATACCTTTCCGTTAAAAAGACACCCTACAAACTTTTAAACAACCACCAAAAACAAGGGGCGTTAGTATATCAACCCGGCTGTAAATTTCAAATCAAAAGTGAATTATCTCGCCGCCGCAAATCAACCAGCGATTACTTGAAACGGCCGGCATACTTATGGTATTATTAGCCCATCTTAACACATAGGAGAAATCCAATGAGCGTTCTTTCGTCGATTGGCAATACGCCGATGGTTGAGCTGAAACGGCTGAACCCGAACCCCAGGGTGCGTTTGCTGGCTAAAATGGAGGGCAATAACCCCGCCGGGTCGATAAAAGACCGCACCGCACTATATATGGTTACAAAGGCCGAGGAGGATGGCTCGCTCACCAAAGATAAAACCATTCTCGAACCGACCTCCGGCAACACGGGTATCGCGCTGGCTATGATTGGCGCAGCCAAAGGGTATCATGTCAAACTGACATTGCCCGCCTGCGTAAGCAGCGAACGACGACATATTTTGGAAGCGTTTGGCGCGGAAGTGGTAATGACACCCGCCAACGAAGGCACCGATGGCGCTATCAGGATGGCCCAACGAATCCTCGAAAAAGAACCCAACATCTATTTTATGCCCAACCAGTTCACCAACCCCAATAATCCGCTGGCTCATTACGAGACGACCGGCCCGGAAATTTACAAACAAACCAACGGCCAAATCGAATTTTTCGTCGCCGGCATGGGGACAACCGGCACGCTTATGGGTATATCCCGCTTCCTTCGCGAAAAATTAAATCACGTCAAAATCGTCGGCATCGAACCAACGCCTCATCACACCATCCAGGGCCTCAAGAATATGACCGAGTCAATCGTGCCAGCTATTTACGAGCGAGACCGGCTCGACGAGGTTATGACGATGGAGGACGATGAGGCATACGAAATGACACGGCGATTGGCGGCTGAGGAAGGAATCTTCGCGGGCATATCGAGCGGTGCAGCCGTAGCGGGAGCGGTCCGAATCGCGAAGGACATGAAAGCCGGCACGGTGGTAACGATTATTTGCGACCGCGGCGACAGGTATCTCAGCACGATGCTCTTCCGCGCCGCTTGCGCGAAATGCCCGCCGTAGTTTGTCTCCCTAAGGAGACAGTGTTTAGTTTTGAGTGTTGAGTTTTAAGTTTTGAGTTGGGGGATTCCGCCTGCGGCGGACAATCCTCATTATTAAGCTAAAAAACTGGGGCGGGGAAAAACGGTTGATGGCCCCATTATTCTTGGGCTATTAATTTTTTACTATGAACAACAGATTCAAGAAAGTCTAAGAATTTGATGCTAAGAATCAGAATGCCTTTGAATACAGTAGATAAAGACTGGTTATCCACATTGAATTCTTTAGCAATTTTTTGATAGTTATTGCCTTTCCGGTGCGCCGTGCCGGCAGACCTTAATTCCTGTAGGTTTCTCAAGAATTGTATATGGTGCTCATAACCTGAGAATCCGCACACTTGCAATGCTCGTTCAAGTCGTGAAATGCTACCTTTAATCTCATTTCCTTCAGATGCTGGAATTAATTTACTAAACTCCTTTTCGTTCAGTGAATCTACAAGAATCTTTGTTAAGGCAAGAATCAGATCGTCAAAATCTTTCTGCTCATCTGTTGAAGGAACCCGTATTGCTTTCATATAATGAAAATCCTCTTGAGCCAATGGCAATAAAATTTGCCACCCCAAGAATTCTTCGCACGATGTCTGAAGTCTATCATAAAGCGTTCGAAACTCATGTTCTGGCCTATCCGAGTCAGCAAACTGAGCAAGTATCTGGCGACGGAAATAGGTTTCACTTACTCCGCCAGTAGGGGGTATATTGAAACTACGCCAATGCAATTGCTCCTCATATGGTAAATCACGGCCTAAATCTCCAAGCCAAGCAGCTACACGATCATCAAAATGGTTATCGATATACACAAGCCAAAGAGATCCACAACGCAATACGCCGCTCTCTATAGAATATTTCTTTGGTTGCTGGTAATACTTATCTAATACTTGCTTGCGGAACTGGACAGGTGTCAAATAATTCGGAGCACCCGGATTAGCTCCAAAATAATTAGCCAATTTGTCCGGGTCAGATGTGTGAACAATTTCATTTCCGTTTTCATCTACACCAATAATAAAATTAACATATTCTTTGGGCTCTACTTCGGCAAAACCCCACAAGCCACTTTTTTCTTTGGGCAGAGGTGGAATTAAACGTTTCCCAAGTAAGCGACTAAAAGCTCGGTCAGTGCCCGGATAACCTAAGTCTCCATAAAAAAGACCCCAGCAAAATAGGTCGCGATGATTTTTCCTACCTCCTTTTTTTAGGCCAAGTTCCTCAAGAGTATGTTCAGAATGCTCACGATAGTCGAATTGGATTGAAAGATACATTTCTTTAATAGCTAAGAACTGCCTTATTTCCTTAATTCTAATTTGAACACGGTTCGGTTCGACGATGGCGACCAGATTTTCGTTACCGCTATCATCATACTTAAAATAATGATCCTGTTTACGGTCATGATATAGTCGATGAAACAACCGAAATTCCTCACAAATTTCAACATAATCATCACGCATACCATAAAACTCTCGGTCAATAATTAGCGGTTCAAAACCACGATCATCACCGTAGCGAAGATATTCAACTCGTTTGTCCTTGCCCTCATAATATTCAACAGCGCCAGGCATTCCCCACCCATGATAGAAATCCCACGAAATATCCGCAAGACAGTTTTCAACTTTCGATACAGGGATTAGAGCACAGTATATACCATCAGAAGAGTATACTGTAATCATCTCTGTCATAGCTATATCTCGACTAAGCCATGCTATCATTTTGGACTGACTCAATCGTTCTCGATCAGATTCGATACTACTCATGCGGATACATTATCCTAAACCGGTAAAACCAAGGACAACAACTGTTTTTGAATACCGACTGTTGATGGGCAAAGGTGTGAATCTCTTCCGAGCCGATTCCGGCCATAAGGTGACAGTATATCGTTAAAGTGGAAGGAAAAGCAAGGATTTTAAGAATCCGCAACATAACCCGGCAATAAAGTTGCCGGGCTAAACAATAAGGAAACTGGACCCCAGATCGTAGTCTGGGGCCTTCGCTGCGCTGCGGGGGTGTCGGGCTACGCCGGATAAATTTCGCGTTCGATTGTGCCGAGGTAGAACCGGCCGTCGTTACGCATAAAGGTTGCGACGGCTTCGAGTTGGCTTTCGATAAAGGATTTGTCGTTGCCGACGACGGCGACGCCGAGAGTGGCGATGATTTTGCTGTCGTTGTGGTCAACTTCGGAAATGGATATATTGAATCGGCTTTGCAGCCGGCCGATTACGCTTTTGACGATGCTGCGTTTTTCTTTCAGCGAGCCGATACCGTGAAGGTGCAAGTTGGCTGTCATCACCCCGACTATCATAAACAATTGTCCGTCGTCCAAGCAGATGCTGTTAGGAACCCTCTACTTTTTGAGCTTCAGTTCGGCAGCTTTGTGTTTCACGCCAGAAGGCGTTTTATTCAGCCGATTGGCGATTTCCCAGGTTGCGGTTTCCTTGTAGTTTCTTCGCAAATACCCCAGCTGGGCGGCCGTCCAACCGGATTCTTTTCTTCTGCCGATGTGCATCTCACGGAGCTGTTTCTGCACCGAAACAAGCGAACGTTTGAGCTTGCCCGCCAGCACCACCGCGCTTGTGGCCGGATACCTCTTTTTCAAAAGCGCAATATCCGCTTTCGAGTACGGCCCCTGTATGTATGGTCTTTTTGCGATTTTAGTGCCCTGTCAGTAAAAGTTTCCAATATGGTTTTCTCCGGCTCCGCCGGAATTTACTCTCGATTTACAAATTGTCAACTTATCATCCGAACAAGCGGCAAAACCTCCAGATAGCAGCACTTTATAATTTACAATCGGAAAAGTCAACCATTAAAATAAAATTTTTTAATTAGCGGATAACGCATAGCGAGTAGGGATAGAAGATGAAAGACGCACAATACAGGACACATTACGCTGACACGGGACGAAACTCAGACGTCACGCACCCGTCGGCAGAGCAACCGAGCTGGTTACCTGGCCGCCCACACACGGTGTGACCGCAGCCAAATTTCCTGCGGGAACAGCACAAGTGCTTCTATAGAGGAACAGCCGATAGGATTTGAATTTGACGAAGTCCTCACTGGCCCGGTTCCCGTTGAAATATCTCTGGTAAACCTTGTTGATTCGCTTTCTGTATAACCAGCGAATAACCTTGCTCGCAAGCGGATACCTGCCTGCCAGGAAATCCAGTGACGAATCGATAACCGGACGGACGACATTTTTCATCGCGTCATCCATCAGGTCGAGATTGGGAGTCGCGTGGTCGGTTATGTCAATATCTTCAACCGGCTCGAATGGCTGGCTTGCGATGTGTTTATAGAACCTGCTCAACAAATGGCCGCCGCCGACGCTTTTAGCATCGGGTGTCGCCTCGACGTCTTTTCTGAAGATATCGCAGATGAGCATATAGCCGGCCGGGTTGAGAAGCTCGAACGTTTTGGCCATTGCCTTTTGCATCTTGATGTACTGAAAGCTCTCGCTGAACAGCACTAAATCGTACCTGTCTTCGGTCTGTAAATCTTCGTACTTGCACTCGAATACATGGCAGGCGTCGCCCATCAGCTCCCGCACCCGTCCGCTCAGCACCGGACTTGGCGAAACGCAGGCAACCTTATAGCCCATATCCGCAAGATGTTTTGACGTATGCCCGGCGCCGCAGCCGACGTCCAGAATCGTGCGAACGCCGGATGGAATGTGCGAAACCAGAAAGTTTGTGTAGTTCTCCTGCGCAATGTGCAGGTTGCTTACATTCACCGGCAGACCTTCGGGCCAGTAACCGTAATGCAGATGCTCAAGCCCGATGAAATGCTTACCGCAGAGCGCCGCAAATTCCAGGCCGAGGTCTCGCGACGTTATTGCCGACCGCTTTTTCATAAACCAACTCCAAAAGATTATTCGTCATATACGCTGACTCCTCGGCGAAATACTTACGCAAAGCAATCGACGTGCCCTTCACGACTCAACCGAGTCGGAACGAGGCCCTTAAGACGGGCCCGTTGAAATCGGGCGTGACTACAACAATCCGATGGGTTCGTTCGGGCTGTTCATGCTGCCCTGACCACCCATCCGCCAAAATACTAACAGCAGTATACTAATATTGTCTTCGACTTGCCAGATTATTCTTCTTGAGCATAATTCTATGGGACGAATGCTTTCCCGCACATTGTTCGTTTTTAACAGTCAGGACGCAGAATTTGGCCGGCCCTCGCGTCCGGCAACAGCGTGCAAAACGCTTGACTTTGGGGCCGGAGAAAGCTACCCTCAATTAAATAATTGTAACCTTTTATTTTTTTTGTAAGGAGGTTAGTTTTGAGAGTACTTTCGGGCATTCAGCCATCGGGTCGGCTGCATATAGGCAACTATTTCGGGGCGATGCGCCAGCATATACAGATGCAGCAGGGCAACGACTGCTTTTTCTTCATCGCCGACTATCATGCCCTGACGAGCAACCCCTCGCCGAAGGACGTCTCCGAATTCACCCTTAGTGTCGCTATGGATTACATAGCGCTGGGTCTTGATACCGAAAAGACGATATTCTGGCGTCAGTCGGATGTGCCGGAAGTTACCGAGCTGACGTGGTTGCTGTCGTGCATTACGCCAAAGGGCCTTTTGGAGCGGTGCACAAGCTATAAGGACAAGGTCGCTCAGGGATTAAGCCCCAATCACGGGCTATTCGCGTATCCCGTTTTGCAGGCGGCGGACATCCTTATATATAAGAGCGATGTTGTGCCCGTGGGTGCCGACCAAAAGCAGCATATTGAGGTAACGCGGGATATCGCGGGGTATTTCAACAATACATACGGCGAGATTTTCGTACTGCCCAAAGACCACATTATCGAATCGGTCGCGGTAGTGCCGGGTATCGACGGCCGCAAGATGAGCAAAAGTTACGGCAACACGATAGAAATGTTCGAGCCGGAAAAGAGCATCAAAAATAAGGTAATGAAGATTGTTACCGACTCGACGCCGGTTGAGGCGCCCAAGAATCCGGACAAATGCAACGTATTTGCGCTATTGAAACTTTTCGCGTCAGCCGACGAAATCAAACAATGGGAAGACAGATATCGTAAAGGTGGTATGGGATACGGCGAGGCGAAGAAACGATTAGCCGAGCTTATCGTAGAATACTTCAGGCCTTACCGCCAGAAGCGAACCGAGCTTGAGAGTAACCCGGATTACCTCAAACAGATTTTGGCAAAAGGCGCTCAGCGGGCAAGAGCCGTCGCGGTAAAGACGCTTACTGAGGCACGAAAAGCAGTAGGATTAGGTGAGTACTATGGCAGATAAACTTGTTACTATCGCTGAGTATATGGATTCGATGCAGGCGGAGATGGCAAGGCAAGTTCTCGAGGACTTTGACATTAAAGCCGTGGTGATAGGCGAGAACGCCGCTAATATCTGTTTGGCTCCGACTGTTATAACCGCCAAACTGCAGGTGTTAGAAAAAGACGCCGAAGAGGCCAGACAGATACTTGAAGACCAGGAGCAAGGATTTGAACCGGGAGAATTTTCGGAATTCAATGAACTGGGCAGCTATGAAGAACCGGAGGAGCAGTAAGTGGCTGATTATCGGGTAAATCTTGAGATATTCGCGGGGCCGATGGACCTGCTTTTGTACCTTGTCCGCAAGGAAGAGGTTGACATCTACGACATACCCCTCGCGAAAATCACCGACCAGTACATTCGTTATATCGACATACTCAAACAGCTCGATATCGACGTGGCGGGCGATTTTCTGGTAATGGCGGCGACGCTGATGCAGATAAAGTCGGCGATGCTTCTGCCAAAGACGCAGGGAGAGGAAATTGGGGCGGACGATTTGTCGGACCCGCGTGCGGAGCTTATCAGGCAACTTTTGGAATATAAGAGATTCAAAGACGCGGCGAATATGCTCGCGGCGTCAGCCGAGGAACAGGGCGACCGGTTTGCCAGACCCGATACGGCCATCGAGCAGTTCAAGCCGAACGCGGAGCCGGCGATTGACCTCGACCAGGTCAGCGTATCGAACCTGCTTGAGGCCTTCGACGCGATTATGGAGGCGACGGGCGCCAAATATGATATCCGTCACATAATCGATGACACGCCGATTGACCTGTATCAGATAGAGATTCTGCATCGGCTGCAAAAAGAGGGCCAGATGAACTTTGAGCGTATTTTTGAGCCGCGAGGCGGCCGGCTCGCGCTGGTGGGACTATTCCTGGCCATATTGGAGCTTATCAGGTCGCAGTTAATCTGGGCGGAACAAAACCAGGAAACAGGCAAGATATCCCTGCGTGCGCTGACCGATGTGCCCGCGGAAGAGGCGGTGCGCGAGGCGATAATGAAACTCGAAGCCGACGAGGCCGCCAGCCAGACAACGACACCCCAGGAACAACAGATAACTACTTCTACGCCGGAGGAATTGCCGGTTGAGCCGGATTTCACTGCCGAAGAGATAACCGAAGTGGCACATGAGCCACCGGTACCGATTGTGGAAATACCGTCGGCGGACAATTCGACAACCGAGCAGCCGGTCGAGGAAATGCAAACGGAATCGCCCCTGCCAATACCCATCACGGAATTGCCTCCGAAAGACAGGGCAAAACAGACCGCCGACGAACCAGAGCCGCTGGACGGTCAAACAAAAGAGCACTCATAAACGGAAAAACGCAATAAGCGTTTGACAGTGGTTGGCCAACTCTATAGAATCCAAATATATGTAAGGCCAATTTGGGAAAGGAGTCAGTAATGGCTGGCAATGTGACTGAGCTTACCGATGCGGATTTCGACGACGTCATTCATAAATCGGATGTGCCCGTGCTTGTGGATTTCTGGGCGCCCTGGTGCGGCCCGTGCAGGATGATGGCGCCAATAATCGAGGAGTTCGCAAAGGATTACACAGGCAAGGCGAAGGTCTGCAAGCTCAATACCGATGAGGCCAGAGACAGCGCTATGGAGTTCGGCATAAGCGCGATACCCACCATCATTCTATTCAAAGGCGGGCAGGTCCAGAAGAAATGGGTCGGCCTGACCAGCAAAAGAGACCTCGCCGCGGCTATAGACGAACTGCTTTAAGTGAAAATTAAAGTCCCCCGGCCACCGGCTGGTTCCACCACTTTGAATCGCGGAAATAATTTTTCAGCATCATCGCAGCATTCGCCCCGTCGCCTGTAGCCGTCGCGAGCTGCATCGCGGCTGCCACCCGGCAGTCACCCGCCACAAATACGCCGGGGACACTTGTCCGCAGGTGCGCGAAATCGCACTTGATGAAACCATCGTCGGTCAAGTCAACAAAACCCTTAAGAAACCCGGTACTGGGAATCATACCGACGAAAATGAAAACGCCGTCGCAGGGGTAATCCTCTTCTTTATTTGTTTTAACATTTTTAAGCCGGACGGATTCAACCCTGTCCTTGCCGTCAATGATTGTCGCCACGGTGCTGTATTTAACCAGCAGATTCGTATTCGGCTCTTTACTCTTCACGATAAACTCTTCCTGCAGGACTTTGGTTGCGCGGAATTCGTCCCTGCGATGAAGCAGTGTTACCTTCGCGGCAAATTTGCACAGGTGCAGCGTCTCTTCCAGTGCGGTATTGCCGCCCCCGATTGCGACGATGGATTTACCCTTGAAAAACGGCGCATCGCAGGTGCCGCAGTAGCTGACGCCCGCGCCGGCGTTGCGAAACTTGTCTTCGCCCGGAATACCGAGCTTTCGATAAGCACTGCCGGGGGCGAGTATGACCGAGCGGGCAAGGTATTTGTCTTTATCGCAGAAAATTTCGATATCGCCGTTGCTTAATTTTTTCAGGGCGGTAACTTCCGACCCTGTTTTGATTTCACCGCCAAAGGCGACGGTCTGCTTTTGCATTTTTTCGATAAGCTCGTAGCCGCTTATGCGCTCGAAGCCGGGGTAGTTTTCGATTCTGTCGGTGCTGTTGATTTGCCCGCCCGGGACAAACTTTTCGAGCAGCAGCATTTTGAACCGGTCTCTCGCGGCGTATAATCCGGCGGCCAATCCGGCGGGGCCGGCGCCGATTATTATGCAATCATATCTTTCTGACATACCTGTAACCCCTTACTGTTCGTAATTTGCCATAAGATAACATAGCGGGCTGATAAGTGCCAGAGTATTGACAATCGATGATTGATAATTGATGATTTAGAAAACGTTTTAAAGATAATCGATTGCGTGGAGGTATCCGGTGCGAACGATTAAGGGCACAATCATATTGTTATGTCTTGCGGCGGTTGCAACCGTCGCCGGCAAACCCATAAAAGACCTGCATAGTGAGCAGCAAAAGCAGGACGTTAATCAGCCGGACACAAACGGCCTAGGCGAATACTACGGATTCGGCGAGATGGAGATAATCAAGCTGGACTATGGAATCCAGAGCTTGCAGATTGCCGATTTTGACGGCGACGGCCGAAACGACATCGCCGTGGCCAACAACCGAAAAGCCGCTATAGAGATCCTGCTTCAAAAGGATTCAATCGGCCCGCAGGACCAAGACGTAGCGGTTGACCCCAATGACATTGATATAAACGCGCTGATAGGCCCAAGTCGATTCACCAGACAGACCGTGCCGGTCTCGCAAAGGATATACAGTATGGTTGCCGGAGACCTCAACGGCGACGGGCTGATTGATTTGGCGTACTATGGCGAGCCGCGCGGCTTGTACGTATTGTTGCAAAAGCCGCGACAGGAAGGCAGCAAGTCAAAGGTTTTAAGCTGGCAGCCGAGGAAAAGGATAAACATCGATGATGCGCTGGCAAATGAGAACGCCCTCGTTTGCGAGGACATAGACAACGACGGCAAAAAAGACCTCATTGTGGTTGGAAGGGATGCTATATACGTCGTGCTCCAAAAGAAAGATGGTACTCTCGGCGAGCCGGTTAAATACCCAAGCACGGCTCGAATCATCGGCGTCGAGGTCGGCGACCTCAACGGCGACGGAATAAACGACCTGCTGATTGTCACCGACGATACGGAGAGGCCAATCCACGTCCGGCTCGGGCAAAAAAATAACCAGCTTGGGCCTGAAATTCGGCTGTTGTCGGAGCTGCCGCTGGCGCTGGAGCTTGCCAACATAGACGGCAAAGCGGGCCAGGAGATAGTCGCCATTGACGCTATAAGCAGACGGCTGACCTGTTATAAGTTCGCGGCTCGACTGAGTTCGCCGAAGTCCTCCGACGGCTCGCAGGATGATGACTGGCCCGTGCTGTTTTATCCTCTGGCGGCAGGCCAGGGCAGCGAGAAACGAGACCTTGTGATTGGGGATTTTGACGGCGACGGACTTTCGGACGTGGTCGTAAGCGACCCCGGTGCGGCGGAAATTATCTGGTACAAACAAGTAGCCGGCGTTGGACTGGCGGAGCCGGCGAGATTCCCGAGTTTAGCGGAAGCCGACGCCTTATCGGCAGCGGACATCGATAGCGACGGTAAAAGTGAGCTTGGTGTTCTGAGCATAAAGGAAAAGACAATCGGCATAAGTAAATTCGAAGCGGGACGATTGACCTTCCCAAAAGCAGTCGATTTGACAGGGGAACCGCGGGCTATGGAGCTGACCGATATAGACGGCGACAAGTCGGCTGATTGCGTATATATCTCCCGGTCACAGTCGGACGTAAGGTCGCTTCGGATAATCTATAACGTGGCAAAAGCCGACGCCAATGACGCCCTGGCGGTTGAGCTTCCGCAGCTTGCCACAAATCCACAGGCAATTAAGGTTATCGATGTTGACCACGATGGCTTAAAAGATGTGCTTATATTTGTCAAATATGAGTTGCCCATTCTGGTTCGCCAGACCCAAAAGAGAAAATTTGAGGTTGTCGATTCGCCAAAGGCGCAGACAAGCTTGATAAAGGAAGCGACCCTTCGCTCGATTAGCACGGCTGATATTGACGGCAGGGATGAGCTTTTAGTTGCCCAGAATAATTTCGCCAGAAGTATGACATTCGCCAACGGTGAATGGACGGTCCTGGACCAGTATAACGCCAAAGGCGCAGAGAATAGTATTTCGGCTGTCGCCGCGGCAAAGATGAAGGTTGACGGCGCAAAAGACAGCAAAGCGATACTGTTATTGGATGGCCAAAAGGGCCGGCTGCAGATCCTTACACCGGGCACAGATAAAACGTATCGCTTCGACAAAGAACTGGACGTCGGGTCGTGGAACCCGGCGGGGGGAATAAAAATGATGCTCGCCTCGCTGACGGGGGGCGGCCCTGCGGATATCGTGCTGTTTGACGGCGAGAAATTCGCCATTGTTGTGCCGCCTGGCGGAAAAACAAACCGGTATCAGTTGGAACAGAAATTCACCTATGAAACCAAGATAAAGGACGGCGCTTACGGCAACCTTGCAACAGGCGATATAAACGGCGACAAGCGGGTCGATATCGTACTGGTCGAATACAAACATAACCATATCGAGATATTGGCCCTTGACTCGGCGGGCAAACCCATACCGGCAATGCGATTCAAGACATTCGAAGACAAGACCTACCGCGAATCCAGGCCGCAGGCGCCGATAGTGGAGCCGCGACAAATGAAGGTCGCGGATGTTACGAGCGACGGCAAAGCCGACCTGGTAACTATCATTCACGACAGGATTATCATTTACCCCCAGGATTAAACCGGGCTTGTTCCCAATAAAGGCAGGCCCTTCTTTTTAGTGAAAACAAATATATCCTTTCAGTATTAATACTGACATTTTACGGAATAACAAAAATTGCCCAAATTAACAAGCAATGTTGCGTCGCATAACCTCTTGATAATACAGCAGTTACGCAATATCGAGAGGCCTGTAATTTTTTTTGCATCCTATAATAATTTCTCTTGACATATAGATAGCAAATGTGGTATTCTCATTATTGTAAAGTGTTGTCACACGAATGTGTAGATATGGCTCCCTCACGAGAGGAGGGTGCAGCCAATTGAAAAGTGAATAAATGAAGTGAAGAAGTTGTCGCTTTATTTAACGTTAGGCAAGCGCAAGGTTACAAAAAAGTGAAAGTCAAACTGTAGTGCTTGTTGTTGTTCGAGACAAACGCATTTCTTAGAGAGAATGAATGTCGCGAACAACGAATCTCCCGGCTTGTGGCCAGGGATTAATGACGAAGAGAGTGATGACAAATGAAGAAGGAGGAGTAAGAAATGAGTAGAACATTAGTAGCAGTTTGTCTTGTTTTGGCTATGGCTTCCGTCAGCTTTGCCGGCACCCAAGGCCAAATTCGCCCAGGCGCCGTAATGATTGGTAACTGGGAAAATGGCGCCGATATGGAAGGCTGGGCAACTGATCCTACGGGCACAGCGTATATAGAGATAACTCCTGGGATAGGGAATACAGTCGGCGACAATAGCCTCTTGGTGGCCTACAATGGCGGGTATTGGCAGTTGATGTGGACAGCTCCGTGGAGCAATGATCAGCAACGTAATTTAGTTCCGGCATTAGGACCCTACTGCAAACTTTCGTTCGATCTGACCCTAACTGGTGGTGCAGCTGGCTGGGATGATTTCGACGAAAAATTGTCCCTCAACAGTGATGGCCCGAGCGGTTATCAGGAACTGTATCCCACCGTCTTAAACGATGATGGTAGTCCAAGCGGCCATGATTGGGGTTCTTGGACAGGTACTTTCAAAAGAACCTATACGACGGATGTCAGTGGCTACGATGCAACAGGAGCAACATGGTTTGTCATTAGGATATCAGGACAGGGCTGGCCGCAAAATGGCGTTTATCTCGACAACGTTGAGATTTGCCCCGAGCCGGCAACAATGGCTCTGCTTGGTCTTGGCGGTCTTGCTTTGATTCGCAGGAAGAAATAATTTCTGCCGACAAGGCATAAGGTTACAAAGTAGTATTAAACCGGGGCCTGCTTGAAAAAGCAGGCCCCGGCTGTTTTTATGCAAACAAAGAACGTCAAACGCTCCGTGTTAAGCTCGTAATCAATAGTAATACTTGAACGTCAGGTCAACATCCCAGGCGTCGGGCAGGCCCTTGTTCTTTCTGAGGGCTATCTTGGTGCACTGAAGACCCGACCAGCGTAACTGGATTGTGGACAGGAATCTGGCTGCCTTGGTTATCTCAACACCCTTCAGCGAGACGTTGGCGGACTGGTTTTTCTGGCCCTCGGATTTGGTAATTATGCCGGAAGACAACTTGTAATTGCCGGCGGGAACGGAGCAGAATTCGGCGGCCTGCTGGACAGCGGTGGCGTAATCGAAGCCGCTGGCCGTGTTCTTTCCCTTTGTGAAATTCAGGCGTTCGGGGTCTGCCGCGAGCAATTCCTCAATCAGTTGCTCGGCCTTGGTGAACTGGTCCATTTCTTCACTGAGATTGGCCCGTGCGGCCGGCAGATAGACGCCCCAGATAATGGCCGGCCAAAGGGCGGCAAGAGCAGGGATAAGTATGTAATAAAACATCGGGTTTTTATATATTTCTCTTATGTCTTTCATTGGCCGCCTCCGCCTTGTTTTGCGGTGGGTTCAACCGTTACGCCGAAGGTGCTGCGTCCGCCGTCGGGGCTGATTCGCTGCTGGAGAACGCTTAAGCCGGCCTGCCTGAGAGCTTCGAACACTTTGAGTGTGTTTTCCGGGGGAGTGTCGCCATTGATGGTTATCATTTTGTCGGTTATGGAGACGGATTCGATATTCAGCCCCGTGGCCGCCGCGCACTTATTGAATGCCTGAAGCACAAGGACAAGTTTCGCCGCAATGGCCTCTTCCCCGGTAGGAGAAAAGCCCTTTTGTGCCTCTTTGATGCGCCGTAGCGCGGTGCTGATTTTCCTGACCGCCTCTTTTGATTTGCTCGGCATCTTCTCGCCGAACATAACGGCCGAGAACTCTTTGGTGAATTTCACCCGCATCTGGGCACGATACTTGTTGAGTTGAACCGCCTGCATCAGGCCGTATAGGCCCGCGGCGAACATAAGAATGACGGCGGCAACGGCGAAAAACTTGAGGGTCCGCTGCAGACGCATCTTCCTGCCCTGGTAGGGCATAAAATCGCTGCGGAAGTTCGTGCTGTGAGGCAGGTCGAGGTGCGCAATCGCGGCGCCGTAAGCAATTGCGAATTCGACTGCGTCGGGGCAGTCAGCCAGGTTCTCGGCAGACAATCTCGCTGAGCCGACTATGTCGATGCGATTGGTTTGAACGGTGAGTTTTTTGGAGATATCCTCGCAGACCAGCGAATCGGCAACGTCGAAGATTTCAAGGCGATTAATGACCCCGGCCGTTTGAAGCAGCGCGGCGGTCATAGATACCTGTTTTACCAGCATCTCATTTCTGTTTTGTGATGCGCTGAGCAGAAAGGTTCGCATCGAGGCGGCCGGCGTCGGAGATACGCCCTGCCAGACAGAAGAAACGGGCGCGATAAAGTAGCCATTTCGCCTGGACAGGAACGCGAACAACGGGCGGGCATCAGGGGGCAGCGAGATATTCTGGCAGACGAACCTTGCCAAGCAGTTGACGTCGGGCTCTAAGCTGACGGGGTCAATGTTGTTGCTTTGCAGGGCGCCGAGCAACTCAGCGAGCAGTTGCTTTTGTGCGGTGAAGGCGCTGAGATTTGAGCCGGTCTGGTCAGTAGAATCTATTTTGAATGCAATTGCGACATCTGTGGCGTCGGTGCCGAGGGCCTCTTCCGTATCGAAGCGGACCGTCTGGATGATTTTTTTGACGTCTGAGAACTCGCTGTGGATGCTGTGCTGCATAAACATCGCACAATCCAGGGCAACCGCCGCTTCAGTAAATTTAATCTGCTTTTCGGCGCAGGCGGCCGCGATACGCTGGGCCAGCATCTGGTGGCCTGGTTGTTCGTCCTGCTCTATCGAAACACTAAAGCAGCCAACGAGGTTTCTGTCGCGGCCCTGGACGGCCAGGCAGACAACCGTGGCGTGGTCTTTGGCCAGGTATATTCCAAGAAAGTTAGTAGGTTGCACTTTCAGCAAGCTCCTAATCGACTATTCCTGATGTTCGGCAGCAAATCCATTTTTCAATCATCTACTTTAAGTCGGCAACGGTTATCCGCACACAATGGCGACTCGTTCGATTTTGCCGCCATCTTTCAGCACAACGACGACAGCCGAGGCCTTTGCCACGCCGCTTGAGGCGGTAACGCGTATCGCAAATACGCTGCTGGTCGTGTTAATGTAAGGTCTGCTTTTTTCGATAGAGTCGGAAAAAGCAAACAACTCTTTTTTCAGTTCATCGATATTGTCGAACGTCTTTTCTCGCCTTTTTTTTATGATTTCATCTGCTATCTTGTCGGCGTCGCCCCCGAAGGTAAAGGCAGCTTCGAGCACGTTTCTTGGCGCCGAGTTGATATTGACCTGAGTCGTCCCCCACAAACCCATATACTTTAGCGCCGACTCTTTTCTGTCTTCGCTTATAATTGTGGGTGCGGCGAGCATTTGCGTGTCGAGGAGGGAACTGTGGAAAAGTTTTGAAAAATCTTTGATTTGTTTGGTCGAAAGTTCTGCCTGCGAAACGCTTGTTGTCCTATAAACGACTCTCTGTGTCCTTGCGCCTCGCCTGGCCGGGGTGGGGGGAACCTGGGTTGTAACAGGCGTTCTCTGCATGACGGGTTTGAATTCGACCTTGAAGGGCTTTATTGAGCCGATTTGTTTTAGTTGGCCCTTGACAGATTCTATTTGGTCAGAATTAAATCCCATCCATTCGCAGAATGTTTCGAGGCCTGCCTGTGCCTCGCGCTGGACTTTTTCATTATCGATGATGGCCCAGCCCACCGGGTATTTTGCATTTTCATCTTCGATTTCTATTTTCACGGTTGTAGAGCCGATTTGAAATTCGACCGGCTCAGTTACGAAAGGCCAGGTCGGCCCATAAGGCCCGCGTATCTTGATGGCATTCGAGTCGGCGGCATGCTTCCCGTTCGAGTCGTTGACCTCCGGGGCGGAGAGGAGACCTGCGGTAGTTCTATTTTCGTCAACTCCTACCGAATTCGGAGATTCCGGTGGTTCGCCGGAGTTATTAAGTACCTCGGACTGATTTTTCGCAAGTTCTGCAGCCCATTGTTCAAGCAGTTGGCGGTAAGCCGGTTCACTGAGATGGAAAAGGTCGGAAAAATCCGGCTCATTGGGACGGGAAACAAACTTAATGCTGTTCAGGTCCTCCAGCGAAGCCAACGCGTATTTAATCGCCGAATCACGGGCGTAACAGGCGTTGGTGTAATCGACGACGTAATTGTCCCTGTGGCGCTGAGCCGCGACGCGGCTGGCCATGGTGTATCCAAGAGTCACCAGAATCAGCAGCACAACCATCGTTATCAGAAGCACGATGCCGCTGGACCTCGACGAGTTCAGTCGAGCCGTGCGAACCGACGGTTCAGCTTCTACGGCCGGCGGATTATTCTGACAACTAAACAGGTCACTACTCAAAGGGCTGCTCCTGTATTATTTTATTTTCGTAAGAATGGCATAGGACTCGCCGATTCCTCAACATTTGTCGGCTGATTGGCATCTGTCGGCTGATTGGCATCGGACCCCTCGTTGGCATCGGCTGGCTGGTTGACGTCAATCGCCGGTATAGTAAACGCCAGCTTGCGGGTTCTGTCGATAGCGATGGTGCGAACCAGCTTGTCCTGCTCCGGGACATCAAATGTGCCGGTTACCGTCTTATACGGCTGGGCGAACGACAACGTCACTTTAACCGCCGGCGGAAGAACTTCGCCCGTCCACCGGTCGATGGAAGTTTCCCCTTGCGGGACCTCGATTCTGAACAAGGTGAGACCCGTGCAAATCGGCACAAAAACCTCTCGCTGCCAGGCCTCTTTTTGCGTGTCGAGCAGTGTATCTTCGAGCGCAATTCCGGAATGGCTGCGGTACAAAGTGAGCAACCCGCCGTCGGGGTCAACACTGCTTTGCCAGATGATTTTTTCAAATATTTGCGATTGATCCTTGGCGTCGGTAATGTTCCGGACTATTTCAATCTTCGCGGCGGAAAAACCATCCTGAAGCTTGTTTAAGATATCAATTTGAGTCCCCTGCCCTGCGCCGGCAACCCGGTCAAGATCTTCAGCGATTCGCTGAAATATTTCGCGAGGCAGGCGGTTGCTTTCCATCCTGTCCATGACGGCGGCTGACCCGCTCTGCCCCCTGTTGTAGAGAGCCATGACTACGATTAGAACCATCGTGCCGACGGTCAAGGCGGCAAGCACCTCGACGAGCGTGAAGGCCCGTTCAAAAAAATATATTTTGTTTTTTATTGGTTGCATATCGACAATAAATTGCCGGCTACTGGCTCTTCTTCAATCCATCCATTGCTTTCTTCAATTTCGGGTCGAGTTCTTTCGGAGCCGTTGTTTCGGGGTTCGATGAATCGGAACCCGGCCGCACCTGCGATTCCGGTGTCGCCGGCGACTGCGACCCAGGTGTTGTTAGTCCGTCCTGGGTTGCTTTCTTCGGCCTGGTAATCGACAGTTCAGGATACGCAGCCAATGTGTCCTGCCTGTCCTGTTCCGTCGGGTTGCCGTTGGTTTGCAGGTACAAGTCCAGCCAGGGCTTAAGATATTCATTGGATTCCGTCATTGGCATACCGTTTTTGACCCACTGCCGGATGGTTTTGGCATCAACACCGGCGTATTCGGCGGCCAGTTCCTCGGTCGCGATAATATACTTTAAAAGTAATTGTTTCTGCATCGCCGACCTTGCCATCAACTGCTGCGACTGTGCGGCGGTCAGGTTGGTGAGCCAGTAGGTAAGCTCGACATTTTTGGTTTCGCCAGCCGAGTCGGTATATTCGGCGGAGCAGACCGCGCGAGCCCACATATGCTGCGATGTAATCGGTTCGTAGAAGCTCTCGACGGAGGTCTGCCAACGGATGTCCTGAAATTTTTCGCTTATGCCGTACTCGGTTCCTTCCTGCACAGAGTCGGAACCAAGGAGCTTTTCCATATTTTCGCGGGCAATTTCGAAGGCACGCATACGCTGGGTCGAGTCCGCCGCGGAGGCCGTGCAGCGTTCCAGCACTAACCAGACACTTGCGCCGATGAAGGCAAGCAGCGCGACAGAGACCATACTTTCAACCAGCGTAAAAGCCCGATGACGGAAGACAGATGACGGATGACAGACACTCGTCCCCTGTCTTCTGTCTTCTGTTCTCCGTTTTCTGTCTTCAGAAGGGCAGTTCATCTTTGCTCCTTGGCCAGACGATTTGCGCTTCGCCGGGCTGCACACGAACAATGTTACTTAGTCGGTCAACGATGATAGACCAGGGCTGCCCTTCCGAGTCTAGCAACACGATTATGCCGCCAAACTGCCATCCCGCCCGGCTTGCGCGAAACTTGGCCCTGTCTTCGTTTGTGAACTGGCCGTCGTCAAACATAACGTATGAAACCGTGCAGTTGGCGCCGAAATCCTCCTCGGCAATGATTTCTTCCTCAAGGACATCGGCAAGGTTGGAAGAGGAAATTTCGCGGAGGAGATAGCTTTGCTGCGGGATATCTATGATAACTTCGTACCTTTTGTCGCTCTGGCCGGCGCTGGTCGAGGCGACTTCAAGAGCGGCGACAAGCCCCTGACTTTTGGCTTTGAAGGAGTTTTTGGTAATGACGCCTTTCAGGTTTGTGGCGGCTATCAGTATCAGCAGCGAGATGATAACGACCACTACCATCGACTCCGCCAGCGTAAAAGCCCGAAGACGGAAGACGGAGGACTGAGGACGGAGAACGGTCAACCGCTTTCTATCTTCTGCCTGTCCTGCCACCGTAAGGCGTCTCCTATGGGAGTAGCCCTTTGGACGAAGCGGGGTTCTTTGTCTTCTGTCATCTGTCATCTGTTTTCCGTCCTCTGTTACTGGGCGTCCGTGCTGTAAAGGTCTGTGTTGTAACCCTCGCCGCCTTCCTCGCCATCCGCCCCATAGCTGATAATGACGAAGGGTTTGCCGCTTTCAGGGGACAATTGATAAACGAAATCGTGTCCCCAAGCATCCTTCGGCAGTGTCGTTGTTTCGAGGTATCCTCCCGTATTCCAGCCGGTTACATCGGTGGGTTGTTCGATAAGTTCCTGCAGGCCGGCCTCTTCGGTGGGGTATCGGCCCGTGTCGAGCTTGAACTGAATGACTGCGCTGTGAAGCATTTTCAAACTGGCCTTGGTGGCGGTAACTCGCGCCTGGTCGATTTTACCCACGACGCTGACGGCTACGATGCCGGCGAGAATGCCGATAATCACAATGACCGCCATAATTTCTATCATTGTGAATGCCCGGCGTTTTGCGTTTCGTATTTCGTATTTCGTATTTTGTAGTTTTTTCATAATCGACTCCAATTCCGGCTATCTGGGACTACATAGCCATTTGTGAAATTTTCAAAATCGGCAGCATTATGGCCAGAGCAATGATGCCGACAATTACCGCAATAAAAACGATGACGACCGGCTCGACCGCGGCGCTCAACCGTTCGATGACAATGTCGGTGTTTTCTTCAAGACCGTCGCTGATGTTTTTTAGCATATTTTCGAGCTCGCCGCTTTTCTCGCCGACGGTAACCATATGGGCTATCGACGGGTCAATGACGCCGCTGTCGCGCAACGGCGTGGCGACGTCTGCGCCGGCGAGAATTCTCTCCCTAGCCTGCTCGATAGCGCGTTTCATCAGGGTATTTCCCGTAACCTCGCCAACGACGCGGAACGACTCAGCCATACTCAGGCCGGACCCCAGCAGCGTCGAAAGCGTAGAGGCAAAACGAGAGACCACACGCTGTTTGATAAGCGGGCCAAACATAGGCAGCGAAAGCAGGAATTTGTCCCGCATAAGAGCTCCTCGCTGCGTTTTGAAGAACCGCCTTAACCCCCAGACCATCCCGATTATAGCCGCGATGACAAGCAACACCCACCAGCTTGTCATAATATAACTTACATTCATCAACTGCTTTGTAATCCAGGGTAATTCCTGTTTGGCGGCGACAAGCTGGGCGCCTATTTTTGGTATTACGAACGTGGTAAGAATAAGGATTACAACGACGGCGAAAAACATAAGAATCACCGGATAAACCATAGCCGTAATGATTTTCGATTCGACCTTTTGGCGTTTGCCCATAAAATTGCCGATAGTACCGAAGACGGTTCCGAGCGAGCCGGTAACCTCGCCGACGCGAACCATACTGATGTAGATTATGTCGAAATAATCGTCGTAGTCCTTCATAGCGTCGGTCAGCGATTCGCCTGTAATCACACGGTCGCGGATGTCAGTAAGGGCGTTCTTGAATCTCGTATCCGGCGCCTGCATTGTCAGGACAGTCAGGGATTCGGTAAGTTTTATACCTGAGTTGAGCAGCGTGGCCATCTGCTTGGTGAAGTCGATTATCTGTTTTTTGCCGGTCCTGGTAAAGACCGAGGCAATGGCGGATTTGCCCTCTTCGGCGGCTCCAATCTCGTTTATGGAGGTCGGGTGAATGTTGCGAATGCGCAACTGCTTTCGTGCGGCGTATGGACTTTCGGCGGCTATAGTGCCTTTGGCCTTTTTGCCGTCGGCCGCTATCGCTATATAGGTGTATCTTGGCATAACCGGAATTCCTATATCACATCGGCCTGTGTGACTCTAAGCACCTCAGAAATAGTTGTTATTCCCGCGAGAACCTTTCGAGTGCCGTCCATTCTGAGGGTTTGCAATCCCGCGTCAAGCGAGACCTTCTTTATCGCACCTGCGCTGGTCCTTTGATATATCAGGTTTTGAATTTCCTCGCTAATCAGCATCAGCTCATAAATACCTGTCCTTCCGCGATATCCGGTCTGGAAGCACTTGTCGCAGCCGGCACCGATGTAGAACTGGGCCTGCGAAGGCAAATCTCCAAGCCCCAGCTCTCTAAGCTCGCGAGTCGAGGGCTTATATTCTTTTTTGCAATCCGGGCAGACCCTTCGCAGCAGCCGTTGTGCCATTATGGCAATCAGTGAGGAACTGACCAAATATGGCTCCACTCCCAGGTCAAGCAACCTGCTTATGGCTCCTGCCGAATCGTTTGTGTGCAGGGTGCTGAACACAAGGTGGCCGGTAAGAGAGGACTGTATCGCCATTCGTGCGGTTTCCGCGTCACGAACCTCGCCGACCATTATCACGTCGGGGTCCTGTCGCAAAACGTGCCGCAGCGCGTTTACGAAGGTAACGCCCTTTTTGGAGGCGACCTGCATTTGGCTGATACCCTCGAGCTGGTATTCGATTGGGTCTTCTACGGTCATCACGTTCTTTTCCGCGGAATTGATGCGGTTAAGGCAGGCATACAGGGTGGTGCTCTTGCCGCTGCCGGTCGGGCCTGTCACGAAAATAATCCCGTGGGTGCGACCCAGCAGTGTATCGAATCTTTTGAGGTCGTCCTCCCATAGTCCGAGCTGGTCAAGCGTGAGAATGCCTGAGCTTTTGTCCAAAAGACGCAGAACGCAGCGTTCGCCGAAACTTGTGGGGACGGTGCTGACGCGAAGGTCTATTTCCCGCTGGCCGAGTCGGACGCTGCATCGGCCGTCCTGCGGCATCCGGCGCTCGGCGATGTCCATACCCGCCATAACCTTGATACGCGAGACAATCAGAGGCAATACGTTCCTGTTCAAACTTAAAGTGTCATAAAGGATGCCGTCGATTCGGGTGCGAATCTGTATTTTGGTTTCGTATGGATGGACGTGAATATCGCTGGCTCTCAACTGCAGGGCGCGAAAAAGGATGTCGTTGACTAACCGGATGACAGGCGGACGATTGACCACGTCGAGCAGGTCATCGGAGCCGGCGACCTCATCGGCAATCTGGTCGATGTTTTGCGAATCCAGCTCCTCCACCACCTCATCTATTACGGTCGTCCGCTGCTCGTAGGCGATGTCGATAACGGAGGTAATGACTGCACGGGTGGCGACAGCGGCCCGCACCGACATACCGGTCATCTTTGAAACATTATCGAGGGCGGCAATATCCAAGGGTTTGGAGAGAATCACGGTCAGCTCGCCATTGCCGGCATCGGTCTTTATTCCGACCAGAGAGTGGTGCTGGGCATAGGTGGCGGGGACGGCCTGGATAAATTCCGGGGGCACCTGCTTAGCAGGTATCTCGGAGAAAAATTCGCTCCCCATGGCCGAGGCGAACAGACGCAGCACCTGCTCCTCGGTAAAATTGGGGCAGGCAAGCAGCACCTCATCGATTCGCCGGCCCGCGGAGTTCTCCTCCAAAAACTTGGCCAGCACCTCGGCATCAACGATGCCGGTCTGCTTCGCGGTTTGTATTAGAAGCTCTTTCATTTACGTTTCACGGGCACTACTTTACCATTTTACCACGGCTACTCAGCGTCAAGCACCTTCACCGGTTCCACCGGCTGTGGTTTTATCCCGGGCCAGTCCTCGTATTTTTGGAACCGCGTTTCGTTTTCCTCCAATGCCTTACGGTTTCTTTCCGAAATTTTCTCAAGCTCCGGCAGTCCCGATAGCGCAGCTTCAGGCCTGAGTATGTTGGCCTTTACAAATACATACAATTTTGAATCATCGGCGCTATTCGAGGTGCTTCTAAACAATCCTCCCACTAATGGAATATCCCCGAGCAGGGGAACCTTGCTGCCGCCTTTTGACTGATTAAGTTTAAGCATCCCGCCAAGGATGATAGTTTTGCCGTCTGGAACCGTTACTGTTGTATCAATATTGCTCGACGTTGTATCAGGAGGTTTTGTTAAGTCAGCCCTTTTCAGGAAATCCGTCCTTTCGAGCTTGACGATAAGCAGCAACAGGTCCCCTTCGCTGATATTGGGCTGAATGGTAAGCGTTATGCCGGCATTGTATGGCTGATAATTGGTACTTGTCGTGATGGCATTACCGGTGGTCTGGCCGGCCACTACGGTACTGCCGATCAGTTGCACGTTGGTGGTATTGGCGGTCTTGATTGTGCCGACTTGGCCGTCGTTGACGAGGATTTTGGGTTTAGCAAGGACTCGACCGTAGCTTTTTGACTCCATTGCGGTCAGAAGCGCCTGTATATACTTGTCGCTATAGAACCCCTGGGCAATACCTGCCGCGGGATTGCTATATGCTTCGCGTGAAGAATTCTTCAGGAAGGTGGTCTGAGTGGCGGTGCCACTCGCTTTGCCGCCAATAATAGCCGGGAGGAGGTCCATACTTCCAGTACCGGGCACCATTTCGGGAAATTTTGAGGCAAGCTGCAGGTCGAGGTTAAATGCCTCGGTTCTGGTCACCTCAACCAGCGTTACATCTATAAGAACCTGAGGCCTGCGTCTGTCCAAAGTTTTTATCAATTCTGCTATCCAGTCCTGATTTTTCTTGTTGGCGTAAACTATCAGCGAGAAGGTATTGGCGTCGGGAACAACTATGATGTTTTCTTCGGTCTTCTTTACGACCTTTTCTATCTTGCCCTCTTTGTCGCGTACAACGTCCTCGATTAACTTCTTGAGGACCTCCGCGATATGGTCAGGCGCCTGATTCTGAAGCGGATAAACCTTGTAGGGTATCGCTTTCTGTTCACTCTCGCTATCGACGTAGGAGATGATGGTTGCAATCAGGGCGTGCTGTTCAGGCGAGGCATTGACCATCAGGGAGTTGGTTGACTCGATGACCACCACCTGCATCTCTCCGGTTGGCAATTCCCCTTCCGAACCGGGGGTTGCCATTGGAGCAGGCGTCGGCGATGCGGCCGGCTGACCCGGTGCGCCGGGAGCAGCGGTCTTGGCCGTAATCCTGCCTGATGTTGCTGTTGTCGCCCGACTGGCGCCTATTATGCCAAGCTCTTCCAGTTTTTTTCTTACCTCTTCGGCGTCAACGTGCTGCATTTCATACACGCGAAGCGAACGCAGGTCCTGTTGCGCGATGTCAAGGGCGTCAATGAGATTTTCCACAACGGTCAACTCTTCCGCCTGCCCTATCATCAGGATGCGGTTGGTCCTTTCGTCAGCATCAAGATATATCGACGGTTTTGAAGAGCCGGGTGTTGCCGCAGGCGTCGGCTGGGCAGGCGTCGGCGGGCGAACTGGAACACGTCTTGGCGGCTGAGACGTCGCGGCCGTGGGAGTAGAGGAAATCGCAATCGACATATCTCCGAGTTGTTCGACAAGCGCCTTGACCTTCGGGACGAGCGTGCTGGCCATAGTGTATTTTAACTGACGGAACTTGAATTGCTTTGGGATACCCGGCTTGTCGATGACTTCAAGAAGCTGCTCCACCCTGTTCATACGATACGCGTAGCCGGTAACAATAAGCGTTCCCCTCGCCGCTATTTCCGTTACGGCCCCTATTTTCATACCCTCCAGCAGGGCTTTGGCGCTGGTGGTGTCGATATAGTTAAGCTGGAAAATGCGGGTAACTATCACGTCGCCTGCCTTAACCTGGCCGCTGTCGGACTCTATTAAGGCAGGGTCTATGTCCAAGGTATCGGCAATGGGAACTATCGTAACTAAATTACCCTTACGGGTCATAGCAAGGCCTGTAAATCTCAGGACCGATTCAACAAGCGGGTAAAGCTCTCTTACCTTGATTGGCCCCTGCACCTTCAGATTGACCTCCATGCCCTTTACTTTTTTCTCATCATACACGTAATTGAGGTTAAGATATTTGCCGACCAGTTCGAGCAAACTGATGACATCAAGTTTTTCGGGCAATGCAAGCTCGAGTGTTTCATCGGCGTTGACGGCATATTCCGGCTCGTATGGATTACGAACTTTTTCCTCGTTTGGCTCTGTCGATATGGCTGTTTCAAGGTTTGGCTCGGCGGCTTTTTTATCTTTGCTTGTTATTTTTTTCTCATCTTTAGCCGCTTGTTTTCTGGGTTTGGTCGCAACGCCCCCTGCTTTGGGCTGTTTGGTCTGTTGTTTTGCGGTATCGGTCGATTTTAGATTACTTTCGGCTTTGGATATAGAATCGAGAAGCTCGCCGAACGCCTTATCCGGGTCGGCGGGGCTTGATTTCACAACGGGCCGAGAGGCAAGACCATCCTCCAGGTCAGGTAAAGGGCTGGCTCGTTTTACCACATCGGCATATTCAACAAATTTGTCCATAACCGCGACCGGCGCGACGGCAATAAGCTTATCCTCGTGGGTATCCACAATCGCTTTGTATCCGGTGCCGCCGGGAATATTAAAAAAAGTTCCTATGGATATCCTGCCGATTTCAGCTGCCATTGCCTCTGCGGACGGCATACGGTTTGCCTCGGAGGCGGGCAACAGGACCTTCACGGCATATTTTTCACGCGAATCAGCCAGCGTCAGCAGGGCCGCGGCTTTGAGAAGAGCATCCGGGCTGGCTGTAACCAGCAACGTGTTGGAATCATTGAGCTGAGAAGCATTCGTGATGTTCACGTCGGCCAGAAATTGTTTGGCCTTCTGTGGTGAGATGCATTTAAGTAAAAAAGCTCTGTATCTGTCGGGGACGGACGTTGCCGTTTCGTTTGGCGACGCAAGGTCGGCAGCCAGCCCCAATTGACAAGGGGCAAAACTGCCGAGTATTAAAAGTGCAAAGAAAGCAAACTTGACCATCCGGCAGGCGGGTCTCAGCTTTATTGCCATAGCACGCTCCATATCTCTCCTTACTCGTCTCTAAGGACCAGCCCTGATTCGCCCTGAGCACACGGTGTCTCAGCAATTCTGGGCAGGCACGGAATCACCACATTAAATGAGACAAAGAAGCCATCAAAAAGTTCCGCCTGTGGCGGGCTTGGCGACCTCGTTTTTGGGTTATTTTCAGGCCTCTGTCGGCGGAGGAAGCTGTATGGCCAATAGTCCTATAAAACAACGGTTTTTATCAAAAGGAGACGAAAGATGAAAAGGTTGCCCTTCGACTGGTTCGGCTGCGCTCACCACAGGTCGGCTCCCCTGCCAACGACTTGCAGGGGCAGGCAGGGCAAACTGCCCCTTTTTCGCTTCTACTTCGATGAGCGGTTAGGTTCTGTGACTCTGACTATGGAAACCGGCTCTCTCCAGTGGATGATTTTCTCAAAGTACTGCTTCTGGTTGGCTGCGTATTCCCCACTATGCTCAGCGGTATGGCAATCGCTGCAGGTTGACATAGGGCCTGAGGTCTCGATTGCGCCGAGCGACCTGAGATGCTCGGAACCCGGCCCGTGGCAATTCTCGCAGCCGACGTCCTTCAATTCGGGGGTTTTTGCTGGGGAGATATAGCCGGTTTGGTATTGCATACCGACGACGTGGCAGACGACGCATTCGGGGTCATATTCGGAGCCGACCTTTTCGAGCGTAGCGAAGGCGTCGGCGTGCCTGCTGTCCGACGACGCCTGTTTACTCAAACCTGGTATAAAAACCTGTTTGCTTGTCATCCACTTTTCGTATTCATAGTCGTGGCAGAGTTTGCAGTATTTTGAGCCGACGTATTCAAGGTTACCCGGCAAAATGAAACGTGGTTGCTTTTCAATTATGTTGGCGTCTTTGACCAACCGCTGGTAGTCCTTATAAAGTTCGACAAGCGGCTGATGCTGGGGAATATCCTCGGTAACCGGCACCGAAGTAAACTTCAGCCGGGGTTTTTGCCCTGCGCCGTCAAATATCGCCTGGATTTTACCGACGTATTTGCCTATCCGGCCTGACGAGATTACCAGAGGGCTGGCATTGGCATCGCTAACGAGCGTCGGCTCATCGGACTGCGGAGGGACAATCAGCAAATCAAAGAGACGCATTTCTGAAACGGTCGTGACTGTTTTTGCGTCGGTGCGGTTAAGAATCAGAATTTTTACCGCCGAAGGCGACCCAGCAGGCGATGAAAACAGGTCGGGCAGCCGGGAAATCTGGTCTTCGGTTTCGGCGGCAACAACGGCTGCTTCGAAAACAATCCCATTCAGCGTAAATTTCTTTGTGAATTTTGCGGGCAGTTTTACGTCATCGGGGCTGCCGGCGGTTATACAGTTGAAGAGCGAACCGAGGCCATCAAGAAGTCCCGCCTGGCGAGCGATAAGAATATCCTGTTCGGTGAGGTTGACTACGTTATAGCCAAGCTGGGCAAAGGCCTGCACGATGATGTTGAATTTAATGAGGTTTTGCTCGGTTGATTCCGGGACCAGCGAGCCGGTATCAATGATGAGGCGATTTTGCGGGCCGACGGCATTCAAGACGGCATAACGTCTGTCAAGGCCGCCAAGTTGCCCGCCCGAGCAGCCACAGGGCTGCATTGAGCCCAACTCGTTACCTGTGAAGAAAATAGTAACAAGTGCCCGCGGTTGCCCAGGCGCAGCTGGGACTGCGAACACCGTTGTCGCGGTCAGCAGGAAGATAAAAGCCGTTTTTCCCGTCATTGCCGGCAAGATTCAGTTTGTGTCGCCTTTATTGTCGCTGATAGAACCCACGGCAGGCGACCTCTATTTTTTCGCCGTCTTTGGTGGTTATCGTGAGCGTATCCGTAAACATCCTTGTTGGATTTTGAGTCGGAGGAGGAACTATCGCAAGACCGAACTTGCAGCGATTACCGATTTTTTCCTGACTGAGGACCTTTATGACACCTTCCTTGGAGGTTGCTGAGGCGATTTCAAAATCTTCGCTGTAATTATTGAGCAGCCACAATTCCCGCTCGACGGACTTGTTGACTTCGGCGTTGAGTATATTTATGGCGGGCGGGTCAACCTTAAATCTTGCCAGAACGCTGAAAGGTATGGTAATCGTAGGACACTCAGGATGAGTGGTTGTAATTTCTACGCGGCCGCTGCTGTTGACGCCTGTTTTTTGTGGGTCCATTTTGGTCTTAAGCACAAACTTCGCGGCCTTCTGGTTCGGGTCAAAATCCGCGGAGACGGCGTTGCCGGTGGCGTTGAATGCGGTAATTGCAAAATTCTGGTCATCGACGCTGTGCAAGGTTAGTACAACGACACCTGCGTTTTCACCCTTGAGCGTATAATCCAACTTTTCCGGGTCGTAAACAATTTTCTGGGCGATAGAGGCCTTGATGGTCAACTCGACTCTCGGGTTATCCTTATCGTTTGAGAGCACATAGAGGTGTCGAGTTCTGGGGCCGCTGGCCTTGTCGGCATTGTATCCGACATCAATCGTTCCTTCCTCACCGGGAGCATATTCCCTCTTTACGAGTTCAAAGACGGTGCAGCCGCAGGTTTTGGTGATATCACTAATTTTGAGGATACCGGCACCTTTATTTTTGAACTTGAACTTGCAGGGATTGAGGGAGCCGGGCGCAACGGGACCGAAATCGTGAATGGTCTGCTCGAAAACAATTTTCGGGGACGGGCCGTTAGGTTCGGCCGCTGCCTGTGGCTGGGCCGGGGCTTGCGGACTTGCCGCTTTGGGTTCAACCGCAGGTTTGGAGGCAGGCGCCTGCGCGCCAACCGCCTGACCGGCGAACCAGCACTGCAAAATCAATACAGAACTAATGATACCAGTAATTACATTCAATCTTCCGACCTTCATTTTTGTATCTCCCAATACAATATTTAAGAGCGAGGCAAAACCCCGCTTGGTTAAGTTGCTTAAAGTTTGCAGTATATCACAAATTCGGCTCATCCACAAGCGGTTTTCGCTGGTTTTGAGGCGGGCCAAAACAAACCTTTCCTGTCTCCAGACACGCTGGATATTGGGTTAAAAAACCAGCTTTGCGCCCTGTCTGTTATTTACCAGCCAGCCAGTTATCACACAGAACAGCCAAATCTTTTATATCTACGATGCCGTCGCCTGCTGGTGCGGGGGCAATGTCCGCCAAGAGATTGTTTTGATGCCAGTAGTCGGCCAAAACAGCAAAGTCGAAAAAGTCAACATCGCCGTCGGCATCAAGATCGCCGGGGAAATTGTCGAAGAGGTATGCCGAGCCGGTTGAATTGCCATCGTTAAAGTTGTAAGGCGCACCAATGATGATATGGCGACCTGATAATGCGAGCGAGGAGCCGAATTTATCGTATGTATTGGCGTCGCCAGCCGTGAACCGGTCGCTTTGAACCCAGGTTGAGCCAGTGCGGACAAATTCAAATACTGACCCGGTTTTGTTGCCATCAACGAAATCGTAGGGGCAGCCGACAAGTATTGCGTCATTTTTTATGGCGACTGCCCAACCGAAGTCCTCGCTGTAAGTGGGAGAGTTGGCGTCAAAAAGCTTTTGTTGTTCGACCCAGCCGGCGTCGGTATTGGCGAAGACATAAGCCGTGCCCGCACCAGAAACAATATTGGTATCGCCCTCATAAGCACCGATAACGGCCCAGTTGCCATCGAGAGCAACGGAAAATCCGAAGTGATGACTGGGGCCGCCATCGGAGGCCCGCAGAATATTTTGTTCGAGCCACGTTGTGTCCTGTCGCTGATAAAGATAGGCAGAACCAGCATCGCCGACACCGGAATAGTCATCATTTGGCGCACCGATAATAATGATGTTGTTGTCGATTGCGACGCTGTAGCCGAAATACTCACCCGACTGGGCATCTGATGCAGTAAGCTCCTGCTGGAAATCCCAGGTCAAACCTGTTCTGACGAAAACGTAGGCGCTTCCGGTGAAGCTGTTGCGGCGATAAGCGCCAATGACGATTGTATTATTATCGATTGAAACAGAGCAGCCGAATCTGTCATCAGGGGCAGCGTCGGGAGCGATGAGTTTTTGTTGTTGGGTCCAGACATCTCCTGAACGAGCGAAGACATAAGCGGAACCGGTATCCGGCGTATTGCTGTCGCCGTAATAGCTGCCAACAACAATTGTGTTGCCATCAATGGCGACTGACCGGCCAAATTGGTCGCCGGGGGAGCCATCTAATGCGGTGAGTTTTTGCCGTTCGGTCCATTGCGCGCCGGAAAGTTCATAAACGTAAACCGCGCCGCAGTCGCTGCCGTTGGAGTCATTCTGATATGCGCCAACTACAGCGGTATTGCCGTCGATGGCAACCGAAGCGCCGAAACTGTCGCCGGCGTTGGCATCGGGAGGGAACAGTTTGGCTGTTTTAAGATGAGCGAGGGCTGCGCGACTAAACACAATCTGAAGTAAAAACGCTGACACTATGAGATACCTGGTTTTGGGTACGGTAATCATCTTTTCCTCCTTGAATAATATTTTTCTCAAGGTTCATACCTCGACTTCGCAGCCGGGCCTTAGAAAATAGAGCCATTTGCTCTCTGTTTTTTGGCCAAGGATTATGCTCGCGGCCCGGGCATAAAGGTCTAATTGTCCGCGATATAATTCAGCACGCTTTGGCGCTCCATCAGCGGACACGTCATCGGTTTTGAAATCTATGACCACGAGGCCTTTGGGCGTTTTGACAAGCAAATCGATTATGCCCTGAACGATAATGAAGTCCTGAGTTTTAAGTTTTGAGTTTTGAGCTTCCTGAAACACCTCACTCCATTGCGAGGCGGGGACGGCAAAGGTGAAGGGCCATTCTCGCCGGACAGAATTGTCTTTGTCGAGGACTGTTTGGCCAAGTTTGCTTTTGAAGAATTTCGCAATAGATTCGGCATCTACTTGCGACACAATTTCCTGAATAAGGGCGCCATCTTTTACGAGTTTTTCAATAAGTAGATTTACAGCTTCCGTCGTTACGGATTTGGCCAGGTCAAGTTTTGACATAACAAGGTGTGTTGCAGTGCCGACAGACCTGCCATCAATTTGCTTAGTTGAGAAAACAGCTTTTGGTTTTCGGTCGAAGGCAAGCGAATAATCAATCTTTGTGAATTCGTCGTTGCGGTGAGTCCACTGGGTAACGGTTCTTTTGGCGGGCAGCGATGGTGCGTTGCCGAATGGGTATTGCCAATTAAGAGAGCGTTTAAGACCAGCCAGATCATGCTTAACGACTGGAGTTTTGAGTGTTGAATTTTGAGTTTTTAGCTTTGAGCGCTGGATAATAGCGGAAAGTTTCGCCAGCTCCGGCTGGTCGTAAAAATAAACGCTGAACAAATTATCCTGCGTGGCTTGCGCCGGCAGTTCGGTTTGAAACACCTGATGCAGGAGCGGCTCGCTGCCCAGCGCGGACAAAATCCAGTCGAGGTGATTTTGACGTGTTTCGAGATGCCAAGATGGGATTGATTGGCCGGCGAATGAATGGGCCGCGGTGAGAATGTTTCGGCAACTATCCCGGTCTTTGCAGCCGACGAGAATAAGCCGATTCATCGCCCTTGTCATCGCGACGTAGAGGATTCGCATTTCTTCGGCCAGTGACTTTCGGCGGTTTCGTTCTTCAATTACCTGGTACGCCGGCGAGTCGAGGCGCGAGTTGCTTTCGGCGTCGATGATTTTCAGGCCGAGGGTCAACTGCTCGTCAGTTACACAATCTTTGCTGAAGTCCTTTTTGCTAAACTGGCTGTCGAGGTCGGCGACGAAAACGACGGGGAATTCGAGGCCCTTACTTTTGTGGATGCTCATAACGCGAACCGTATTGCCTGTTCCGGCTTCGGGCTGAGGTTTCGACCAGTCCTCGCCGGCGGCGATGAGCTTCTCTATAAAATCGATGAAGCGGGTAAGAGAGGGGACACCCGAATTGCCCGCGAATCCCTCGAACTGGATTGCCCTGTCGTGAAGTTTCAGCAGGTTTGCCCTGCGCGCGGGGCCATCGGGCAAAGCGCAGACAAATGACAAGTAGCCGGTCTGACGGAAGATATGCCAAATCAACTCTGCGAGCCGGCCTCTACGCGCGACAGTTCGCCATCCGTCGAGTGTGTCGAGCGATTTAGCAAGTTTGTCGGTCAGTCCGCGTTCGCCTCCAGATTCACAAAAGGACTTTGCGCAATCGTAGAAACTGAGGTTGCGATCATTTTTTTTGCCGTGCAGGCGAATTTTCGCAAGTTCGGTGTCGGTGAACCGGAAAAACGGGCAACGCAACGTCGCAGCAAATTCAATGTCGCGTCGCGGGTTATCGAGGACCTTGAGCAGGCACAACATATCGGTGATTTCAGTCGCCTCGAAGTAGCCGGCGGCGGCGGCGCAGCTTACGGGAATGCCGGCGAGACGAAGCGCCTCGATAAATTCGCTTTTGCCCGCAAGCGAGCGCATCAGGATAACAATGTCACGATACTCGATGTGGCGAGGATTCTTTGTTTCTTTGTCGATGATTTGCTCATTTGAATCGGCGCCGACTAACTGCTTTATTCGCCGGGCAATCATCGCCGCCTGCAATTGCCTGTCGCTGAAGGGCGACGCATCGGAATCGTCCTGTGCTTCATCGAGTATGTGCAATTCAACGGCGGGAGAAATTTCAGCCCTAGCGGTATCTTGTGAATGGGGCTTAAGTTGTGCCGATTCATCGTAATCAATGCCAGCGAATGAGGCGGTCATTATCCGGCCAAATACCTTATTGGCGAAATCAAGTATTGGTTTGACAGAGCGGAAATTTACGTTGAGGTCAACTCGCAGGCCCGCGTTACTCGATTCTGGTTCTGTTGACGCTCGGCCGAGATGCTCGATAAATATTTCGGGTCTTGCACCGCGCCATCGATAAATGCTTTGCTTCGGGTCGCCAACGGCGAAGACGTTGCCGGGTGAGCCGACCATATCGATGATTGCCTGTTGGACGCCGTTGATATCCTGGTATTCATCCACAAAGACGTATTTGTATTTTTTACGCAGTTTCAACGCGGTTTGCGACGGTTCACCAGAAAAAGGGGCCTGACCCCTTTTTCCACTTTCCAAAAGGCGCAGGGCGTAGTGTTCAAGGTCGGCGAAATCCAGGCAGTTGATTGCCTTTTTGGCCTGGCGATACGAATCATCGAAACGTTTGACCAATTCGACGAGAACTTTTGTCTGCGTGCCGATTGCCCCTGCGAATTTGTTAAGGTATTCGGGATTTAAAATCGCCAGGTTCTTAAGCTCCCTGACGGAATCAAGCGCATCGCCGACAATTCCGCCGATAAAGTCCGCCTGTGGAACATCCGTTGGTTTATAAACTTTAGGTCTTTCAAATTCCCACCGGCCGGCGTTGAATTGCTCGATACACTGCTGAACAGATTTTATGTACTCGTTTCTGCATTTCGCGGCCCATTTGCCCGACGGATTCTGGTCATTATAAACTTTCATCGCGAATTCGAGCCGGCCAAGCGCGTCCTGAAGTTTATCCGTTACGATTTGCTTTTGGGCCTTAGCGATATCCGTTGCGAATGGGTCAACTGCTTCGGCTAAAACTTTTGCCCGCTCAAGCCAGTTATCGCGTGATACGACGCCGTCTAAAAAGTCGCTTATCTCGATTATGGTCGCGGGGAAACCTTCCGTCATTCGCAGGTCTCTGCGAGTCATAAGCTGCCTGAGGGCTTCGGCAATATTATTTTGTTTCCAGGCCCAGTCGGTTGTTTTTTCGAGTATCTCGGTCTTTAGCAGTTTCGCCTCGTCGGCGTCGATTATGCCGAAGGTCGGGTCAAGCCCAATTTCGTAAAAATGCTCGGTGATAATGCGTTTGCAGAATGAGTGAATTGTGCTTATATCCGCGGCACCGAGCAGAATCAACTGCCTGCGAAGATGTCTGCGAAGGGTGGCGTCCGAGGTCGTTTCCATCGCGGAGCTTAACTGACTTGCGATTCGGGAGCGCATTTCTTCGGCGGCCATTTCGGTAAAAGTAACGACAAGAATGCTCCAGACATCCGGGCAGGCAGACGGGTTGGTCACGATGTTGACGCAACTGCCCGAAAGCACAGCGGTCTTGCCCGTCCCCGCCGAGGCGGAGACGAAGACATTCCTGCCGTGCTCTTCAATCGCTCGGCTTTGCTGTGTCGTCCAGTTAACTTTACTTTGACTCATCCGTTGTAATCCGCTCAAGGACCTGCTCTTTATTGACGCGGGTAAGCAAGTTGTAATTGTTTATCTGCCAGTCGAATCGGCAGAGAGGTTTATATTCACATTGCTTGCACGGCGAATCTGTACCGAGGTGATAAGGCAAAGCGGTGATTTTGCCCGACGTGATTTGCCCGGCAATGTCGGTTATCTTTCGCGAGCCGAAATTCATAAACGCCTCGAAATCCGCCGGCCGAAGAGAGCCGAGGTAATTATATTTACCGTATGGGTCACCTTCTTTTGTAACGAAGAAATTATAATAATGGCTGTCTTTTGCGGCTGTGCCATCGAGTGAAGATGCGTAATCGCCGTTGAATATTCCTCTTGCCTTATGGGCGAATTTGGGATTGTTGTCGGCTGATTTGCCAAGCTCGACGTTTTCCGGGCCGACCTCAATTGGCATATAAAACGCGCCGGTGATATCATCGGCGATTTTCCCGGCGGCGTTGCGGACAGCGAGCATATAAACAGCGAGCTGAATATCGAGACCGTAGTAAAATTCCGCCCAGCTAAAAGAATCTTTGGAACGTTTTTTGTAATCGAAGACAATAGCGACCTTTCGCCCGTCAATTTTCGCGATATCCAGCCGGTCGATTCGGCCATTGAGGGTGAGCCGTCTGCCATCGGCAAGCGTTAACGTCAATTCGCCAATTGAATCGCCAACAGATTTGGATTTGCCGAATGAAATCTCGGACATTGCGGGCCTGAAAACGCCCGCTCGAATCATCTGAGATATAGCAATGGCACAATCTCGCAGATATTCCCGTGCGGAGCTAATCATAAAAGCGTTGTGCGGACTGTGGGCGGCGAATTTCGATATAAATGAATCCTCCCGGCAAAGTCGTTCTGTTTCCTCATCAAGTATTTTAATCAACGTGTCGTCAGTAGTTGTCTCGAAATTGATTTTGTCGGCGACGGCTCTTTTGGTAAATCTGTCGAGGACGCGATGATAAAATTCGCCAAGGTCAGGCGGCTCAAGCTTGAATTCCTCGCGTTTGCTTAAGTCCAGGATGTATCTTGAGAAGTGCCTGTAGGGACATTCTGCGAAGGTGCTCAGCCGGGACGCGGAACTTTTTAGTTGCTTATCGAAAAGCTCCCCGACAACAGCTTTATCCAGCGATGCTTCATTCTTATAGCCGACCGCCCCCGCTGCTCTTGAACCAATCGCTGAAAGCTGGTCATCGCGGGCAATTTTCTCCAACAACTCTTCCGGCTGCGGTGAACAGCAAAGGATATCCTCAAGCTCGTATGTTGTGCAGACATTTTCAATGGCAGTCGGGAAGGAATCGACCGATTCCTCTTTGAGGTCTTCAAACAATCTGCACAGGTTATCGACAAAAGGCGAACGGGCAACCGCGTTTGATTTCTGGTCAGCAGCAGGATAAGTAACGAAAAGAAATTCCGAAGGTCTTGTGAACGCGATATAAGCAAGATATGGCCTGTTGGCAAGCTCCTGGCGGACGCCGGGCGGCAGTTCAACGCCTGATGACTGGGCGGCGAGGCGGTCTTCTTCGCTTAAAATGCTGTCGAAAACGACAGGCGAGGGGAATTGTCTTTCGGTTGTGCCAATCAGGAAAACCGCCTTCAAATCGGGATGTCGGCTGCGCTCAATCGAGCCGACGAGCACCTGGTCAAGATTGGGAGGAATGAAGGCAAGCGTTATCTGCGAGAACGCGCTTCGAAGGATCGCAAGATAATCCTCACAGTTAAGGGATACGCCCTCAAATGCCGCGACCATTTCGTCGAAGATGTCAATTAGCCGGTCATAAAACTGGCGATGCTCGTCGGCGGCTGCGTAGTCGCCTTTCTGTATCGCCTGCTCGACCCAGCTCGACAACTGTTTACGAACTTCCGCTACTTCGAGAAAATCGAAAATTATTTTTGTGAACTGTCCCGGGGCAAGCGACTTATTATCGCCGGCGGTATCGCCAAGTTTCTTTTTTAATTCCAGCAGAGGAGCGATTGCCTTTTTGCGGATTCGGTTTACCCGCTCTTCGTCGAATTGTTCCGCGTTTTGGGCGGCGTATTTCCAGGGCTTGTCGCTTTTCCAGTCGTTGGCGGTGATGCCAAAGGCGAGACAATAATTTTCCAGCAGGTCAATTTCGCCTCGCTCGACACCCAGCAGGTCGGTCTTGAGATACGCGAATATCTCGCCTGCGGGAAAATCATTTGTTACCGCATTCATCGCCGAGCAAATTAGCTCGATTACGGGATGCTGATTGAGGGGCCTTCGTTTATCTATAAAGACGGGGATGCTGTAATCCTCGAAACAGGTCTTGATGTAATTTTCATAAGAGTCGAGGTCGGATGCGATGACGGCGATGTCGCGATACCTGAAGCCGGCATGCCTGACTAAGTTTGTTATCTGCCGGGCAACAAACTGTACCTCGGCACGAGTGTTTGGCGCTGATACGACGCGGATTTTGCCGCCGGCGGATATTACGGCGGAATCCTGATTGAATACGCTTTGCTCAATATGCGCAAGCGATGGGCTGTTCGAAAAGCGCATCGGCTTATTCAAAATTAACGGCACAGAAAGTTTGAGTTTGCACTTTTTTATCCGCTCGACAAGTTCGGCGTATGTCTCGGCGGTGTGGCCGAATAAATCAGTCGGGTCGATCTTGTTTTTATCCGGGTTGGCTATATCGATCGTCGCCGGGTCGAGGCAAAGGGCTATCTGGGCGTCTTCGACGACCTTGAGCAGTTCGGTAAGCAGGGCAAGTTCGCCTGTGGTAAAGCCCGCGAAACCATCGACCCACAGTTTCGCCCCGCGCACCAAATCCGCACCAGCGACCGCCTTGCAGGCCGAAGCCAGTTGGATATCCGGGTCAAGAAATTTACCTTCGATAAACTTCAGATACTCTTCAAAAACGATTCCCAAATCAGCGAACTTCGCCGTCGCCAGGGTATCGCCCTGTTGTTTTCGCAGATTTTGCACGAGATTTTTTATATCGTCCGGCGTGTTCGCGTATTGCTGCAACTGGGTAATCGTGTCGGCCAGACGCTGGCCCAGACCGGGCATCCTGGCGGAATCGGCGAATACGTTTAGTTTGCCCGCGCACTCGCGGAGTATTCTTTGGATTACCATTGTCCTGCCGAGGCGCGAAATAGCGGGCCTGGCGATATTTTTGCCGAGGACAAGATAAACTAAGCGGTCAAAAGACAGGATGTGCAGCCGATTATATCCGGTTATACGCGTATCGCTGAGTATTGCCTCGCTCGCCTGATATGTTGCCTGCTCGGGAACAAGAAGCACCAACGGCTGATTACTTGCCTGTGACAAAGCATCCACTATTGCCTTTATGCAATGGTGTGTCTTGCCCGTGCCGCTCCGTCCAAGTATAAATCGAACCGCCATAGCAAATACCAGCGAAAAACGGGAGAAACTTTTACAAGTTTACAGCTTAATCCACCATACTCAAGGCAGATAAAAGCGTAAAGTGTAAAATCAAAACTAAAAAGTTATCTCCTGATTCATCGAGGCCAAGCGCGAAGTGCAACGCGGCGTAAGCAGCGGCCAGGAAAGAAAAAAACTGTGAGCCGGCACGCAAATGAGGCCCGCGGCTTTTTTATTCACAATTTCTAAATCGTTCTACGCCTTTCGTTTTCTCAGCATCAAGCCACCAAGGCCAAGCAGTGCGAGCGTCATCGGCTCAGGAATGACGGCGGTAAAACCGTGGGCAGCATCATCGCTAACGCTATTCCAGTACCAACCAACAACATTGCTCCCGTCGATACCCCATACGTATGTTCCTGCCGCTCCGGGGTAATCGAGGGTAGTCCATGATGATGATGTGCCATCATAGAAAAAGCCATGGTCACCGGAAGCGTTAGTGTAATAACCAGCAAGATTGCCGCCGCTAATGCCATTGATCCACGTGGAAGATGCTCCAGGCATATCATGGATGGTCCAGGTTCCGCCTGTCATATCATAGACAGCGCCGTGGAAATCATAGTCACCAACGAGTTTGCTGCCGCTGATGCCATCTATCCATGTTTGAGTCGCCCCCGACTTGTCAATGGTAGTCCAGCTTCCGCCGTTATAGAGAACGCCATGGGCGTTATCAGAGGAGTCCGTGTAGTAGCCAACAAGATTGCCGCCATCGATGCCGCGCATAAACGTCCCCCTTGACCCTCCCGTTGCCGCTCCCGGCGCGTCGAGGGTATTCCAGGAACTACTGATATAGGAACAACCGCGGTAGCCATTATCGTAGTATGAGCCAACATAATTGCTCCCGTCGATGCCGTAAAGTACTGTCTGACCTGCCGGGT
>Ga0187878_1000179_pt1 | contig 78881 bp, 67 predicted proteins | sample June2016WEW_17_1_FD_132979 | JGI IMG/M metagenome (GOLD analysis project Ga0187878, IMG submission 132979) | Peatland microbial communities from SPRUCE experiment site at the Marcell Experimental Forest, Minnesota, USA - June2016WEW_17_150 | ecosystem: Environmental > Terrestrial > Soil >... | reverse complement strand
GACACTCTCAACGCGCTTGCGTATGCTTCCGCCGTGATTGCCCGGCGCGACCCGGATGCGACGATCGGCGTGTTCACTGCCGATCAGCTCATCGAGCCGGATGAAAGCTTCCGCCGGATCGTTGCGCGCGGATACGACATTGCTGAGCGGGGAGGGCAGGTCCTTGTCACGTTCGGGATCACGCCGACATCCGCCGCAACCGGCTACGGGTACCTCCACATGGGCCCTGTTTTCCTCGGGGAGTCCCGGATCGTCGTCGAGTTCAGGGAAAAGCCGGACAAGGCCACGGCGGAGCGCTGGGTGGCTGAAGGCCCGGATCATTACCTCTGGAACAGCGGCATGTTCGTCTGGAAAGCCGGCGTATTTCTGGAGTGCGTCAGGCGGTACGAGCCCGCGACATTCGAAAGCGTTTCCCGCATCGCGGACGCCTGGGGCACGGCGCGGTTCCCGGCGATAATCGCCGCCGTCTACCCGACGCTGAAAAAAAGCAGCGTTGATTTTGCCGTCATGGAGAAGGCATCCCACGACCCCGTGCTCAAGGTCGCGGCCGTTCCCATGGCGGTTTCGTGGACGGACATCGGCTCGTGGCCCGGGTTCGCGGAGACGTGCCGCAAAGATGAGCGCGGCAATGCGCTGGGCGCGGAGAGATCCCTTCTCATGGACACCACCGGAACTCTCGTCGCGTCAAACGACCCCGCTCATCTCATCGCCGCCCTTGGATGCGAGGACCTCGTGATCGTGCATACCCCGATGGCGACCCTCGTCTGCAGGAAGGACAGGGCGGAGGACCTGAAAAAACTGCACGCGCTTGCCGCAGAACGATTCGGCCCGGATTACGTGTGACGGGCTCCGGCGCGCGCGCCTCTCACGCGTCCTCGCGGAGCGGCACCCCCGCCTTGAAGAGGACGGCCCGCGGGGCACGGGCCGCGATCGAATAGGGAAGAACGGCAGGCACCAGCGCGGCCCCGCCACGGGGCAGCATGACCGTGCGCCCGCCCGCGATCACCGCCGCCGCGCCCTCTATCACGATGAGACAATCGGCGCTGTGATCTCTTCCGCCCGAATAGGGCGTCCCCGGTGCGATCTCGATCCTCTCCAGCGCGAACTCCTCCGCCGGGGTCTCGTATTCGCGTCCCGTCTCGGATGCGGCGCGTCCCTCGAGGATCGGCGGCCGGCCGTCATTGAATGAGAGAGTTGCCAGGAGCTCGGGAACATCCACGTGTTTGGGCGTCAGACCGCCTCGAAGCACATTGTCGGAGCTGGCCATGAGCTCCACGTCCGCGCCCTCCAGGTAGGCGTGGAGCGTGCCGGCGGGCTGGTAGGTGCCCTGCCCCGGCTTCAGCTCCAGCAGATTGAGCAGGTACATCGAAATGATTCCCTTGTCCCCGTGGCCGCCGGGCAGCGGAAATGTCCGCGCCGCCCGAAGCGCCCAGAACCCGTGGCTGTCCTTGCGCAGGGCCCCCTGGGTCTCCGCCGCCTCCAGCCGGGCAACGAGCGGCGTCAGGATTCCATCAATCTCGCCCTGGTCCATGGACATCACCCGCGCGTAGAGCTCGCGCAGGAGCGCCGATCTGGCTGCGGGATCCCCGCGCGACGCAGCCAGCTTCTCGTCGAAGCCCGGCATGATGCCGCGGAGCTCGGATTCGGCGGCGAGCGCCTCGGAGATTTCTTCCAGGGGCCGGAATCCGTGCAGCATCCAGAAATTCGTGAGAACCACGTGAACCTCGGGCTTGTGATTTTCGTCCCGGTAGTTGCGCACGGGGGCGTCAAGAGGTATGCCGGCCGCGTTCTCCCGTGCAAAGCCCTCCGCCGCCTGGCCCTTCGATGGATGCGCCTGGAGAGAGGCCATGATCCGCACATCGAGCACCTTGAAAAGGTAGGGCAACCGGCCGGCGAAACGAAGCGCCACATCGGTGCCGAGCGTCTGCCATGGCTCGGCGGCGATCAGCCGGTCCAGCGCGAGGAAAGTTCCGTCGATCTCCGCTTGCGCGGGCCCGCGCGGGTGGGTCCCCATCCACAGCTCCGCGAATGGGCGGCGCTCGACATTCTGCACGCCCAGGAGGCCGGGAATGAACTCGTATCCCCCCCACTCATAGTTCTGGAGAGCGGGGCGGAGGGTGAGCGGCCGTGGCGACGCGCGGAAGCCGGCGATGGCGCTGCGCTCATCGGAGTCCCGCCTCATGCGATCTAGGAGGCCGTCCGCTTCCACCGCATGCGTTGACATGAATTCCGCCCGGTCCAGGGTGTCCGCGGTGGAGTAGAAGCGCATTTCAGGCGCATTGCCCGACGGCCGTACATGCGCCACCTCATTGTTGCCGAACCCGACCCGCACACCGTCCCGCCAGTTGATCCAGGAGACCTCGGCAAATCCGTCCGCGGATGTGAAGTATCGATGCAGGCGGCTGCGTACTCCGGCGAGCTCTTCCGCCAGTGGATCTCCCGCAGCGAGTCCGCGCTCCCCGCCTTCCTGCGTCCTCACGCTGATTCCCGCGGAAGCAAACCGCGCTTCGAGGATCGAAGGATCCTTGGGAGAAAGCCACCTCACGATTTCCTTTCCCGCCCCTATGGAGAAGTCGCGGACGAGCGCGGTCTTTCCGAACCGTCGCGGAAGCGAGTCGAGGAGCGCGCCCAGGCTCTTTCCGCGGCCGAGGGACGCGCACAGGGCCGCAAGCATGGGAAGCATCGCGTCCCGGGTGGGAAGCGGCTCAAGCACGCCCCCCTCCGGAATGCGCACGGGAGCCGCCGTGAGAAATCCGCCGTTTCCCTCCCAGCCCACTTCTTTCATTGCGGCGATCACGTGGGGTGAACCGATCTTTGTCCTTGCCACCACAACGTGCCGCGGACCGAAATGCAGCTCGATGGCGTCGCTCGCGCTGATGGGAACCGCGACATGGCCGGCGCCAAGGTAGTCAGCGGCAACGAGGCCGAGCAGGTCACCGGGAAAGAAACGCACCTTGCCGTTGTCTACCGCCAGGAGGAGCGGCCGGTCACTGTCCCCGTCTGTTGATACGACCGCGGCGATCGAGGCTCCGCCGTGGGCGTCCACGAGCGCCTGGATGTCACGCACCATCTGGTCGTTCACCGCTTCGGTGTCCACGGCCACGAACGAGTCGCTCCTTCCCGCGGGAACCGCATCGGCGCCCAGATCCCCCAGTATCTTCAGGACGAGGTCCCGACCGACGGCGGAGTGCTGCCACACGAGGATTTTCCTGCCCGCCAGGGCGCCGCGCGGGAAGGCGGCGGCATAACGCTCTGCGTACTCCTGCCCCGGCTCGACGATCTCTTCGGGAAGCGGGCTCTGCCCGCGCAGCATGCCCTGCTCATCGAAGATGCTGCCGTCCAGCGGCCGGGCGTATTCTTCGTCGCGTATCTTTCTCACCGCCGCGAGGATGCCGGCTTCGTCATCCTTCAGCAGCTCTCCCGAAGGCTTGTTGAGCTTGATCCCGTTCCTGTCGAAAGGGATGTGGCTTCCCGTCACCATGATGCATGCCGCCCCGCGCTTCATCGCGTAGAGCGCGAGAGCGGGCGTGGGAACCCTGCCCGCATACCCTGCCGCGAGATCCGAATCCGTGATGGCCCGGCACACTGCCTGAAGAATTTCGCCGCGCGAACCCTCTTCCGCCACGAGCGTGCCGGTGCTCGGCCGCAGATCGCCGGAGACGAACACCGTGTTTCCCCGGGCGATTTCGCCGGTTTCCAGAAGCCGGAAAAGAAACCCCTTTGTGTTCACGTATGCTTCAAGGCTGGTGATGTCTCTCACACGCCCGCGCAATCCGCTGGTTCCAAAGGCGAGCTCCACCGGTTCGTAGGACAGGGCCTGGCGAAGGGTGGTGACAACGGCTTTTTTCTTTTTCACGGCACCGCAATATTAGCTGATATCGCGCGTCGAATCCATGGCATCAGGGAAACCGTTTCGGCTACTGCCACGGCAAGAGTACGCGCGGAAATACACCTCCGTGGAGGTCGACCAATGAGAGGATTAGAGCAGCGGGCCGCTCCGCACAGCCGCTAAAGCCCCTCGGCTATGCGCCTTTTTGTTTCCTCCGGCAGGAAAGAGTGCCGCGCCGCGGCCCTGTTCATGGCCCTGAACTCATCTTCCCGGAAGCCGAACTCCCGCGCGCACACCTCGTATTCGTGAACAAGGTCGATGCCGAAGAGATTCGGATCGTCCGAGTTGACGCAGACAGGCACCCCCGCGCGGAGAAGCCCCGGCAGGGGATGAACGGAAAGGGACGCCACAGCGCTGGTGATCCAGTTCGAAGTGGGGCTCACCTCGAGCAATACATCCTCGTCGATCAAGCGGCGCATGACCTCTGCATCCCCCCAGCTTCGGATCCCGTGACCGATGCGCGAAGGACGGTACAGCGCGAGGGTACGGGCCACGTGCGCCGCATCAGTGTTCTCCCCGCTGTGGATGGTGATGCCCATTCCCGCATTGCGCGCCTCCTCCACCAGCGGCACGAATCCTTCAGGGTCGCAGTCCGCCTCGCCGTCCGCGAGGTCGAAGCCGCAGATGCGCTCGGCGCCGGGCTCCCCGCTCATCCTCCAGCGGATCAGGTCCCGGGTGGCCTGCTTGTTTTTCTCCAGCGGAAAGCGGCGCGGGAGGATGCCGATCAGGCCGACCTCGATGGGCCAGGCCGCCATTGCGCGCCGCATCCCGTCCAGAACCCCGGCAATGATTTCGTCGTTGGAGAGATTTTTGCCGTCTGCGATGTAGGAAGGCGCGAAACGCAGCTCGACAAGGGTCACCCCGTCCCGCCAGGCGTCCTCCACGTTCTCGAACGTGACCCGGCTGACGGCACCGAAGGAGCACAGCACGGCCTGCTGGGTGGCGAACCGGGCAAGGACGCTGCCCAGGTCCTTCATGGGCGCGCTGATGACAGCGTTGCGCTCCAGCTCTTCCTTCGAGTCGAACCCCGTTTCAAGCCCGTTCTCCTGCGCGATCTCCCAGATGGTGCCTGCGCGCACACTGCCGTCCAGGTGCCTGTGCAGCTCCACTTTCGGGAGCTTTCGCAAGTCCAGGATTCCCATGCGAATGAACTATAAGGAGGTCGGCCGCATTCTTCTACCGCGCAAATCCGTACTTGACGAGGCCGGAGCTGCCGGATACACCGACGGCATGAGCGTGACGCTGCGTGAGTTCACAATCGCCGACTACGAGGCGGCGTATTCCCTCTGGCAGAGCATGGAGGGAATCGGGCTGAGCGAAGCGGACGAAAAGCGGAACATCATCCAGTTCCTGGCGCGCAACCCCGGATTGAGCTTTGTCGCGGAGGAGGACGGCATGCTCGTCGGCGCGGTGTTGGGCGGAAGCGACGGCCGCCGGGGATTTCTCCACCATCTCGCCGTGGCGCACAGCCACCGGCGCGCGGGCATCGGCCGCGCCCTGGTTGAGCGAAGCCTTGCCGCTCTGGCCGATCTGGGCATGCGCAAGTGCCACATCTTTGTCCTGGCAAAAAACCGGGCCGGTCGGCGATTCTGGAGAAGAATCGGCTGGCAGGAGCGCACGACCCTGCTCGTCATGTCCCAGGACGTGATTGCGCGGCGCGCGCCGGCAAACTGAATGGGGCTCGAAGAGACCGTTGTCAGCCTGAAAACGCTCGGCGTCGAGTACGCGGTCCTCGAGTCCGGCGCGGACGGCGTCGTGCTCGTGCTGCCCGAGTATGGGCGCGTGCTCGGGGTGTGGCCTCATTGGAGGGGTGACAATGCGCTCTGGGTGAACCCGGGGTTTCTGCGGCTTCTGCACATAGGCGCCAAGGACGACGGCTGGATCAACCCGGGGGGAGACAGGATGTGGCTGGCTCCCGAGGAGGAGTTCTTCGGCGGAGGCCCCGAAGTTCCCCCTGCAATCGACCCGGGCCAGTTTGCCCGTTCTTCGGAGAAATCCGGTTACAGCATGGAAAACAAGGGCGAGGCGCTGGCGTGGAAGACGGGGTCCCGAATCCGTTTCAGGCTCACCCGCCGGGTGCGGCCGATGAACGAAGCGCGGCTGGCGGACCTCTGGGGCACAACCTGGCTGCGCCAGGCCGGGTATGAGGAGGAGACGACCCTGGAAATCTCGGGCGATTGTCGCGCGCCGGTTTCGCTGTGGAACATCACCCAGGCGCGCATGGGTGCGGAGGTTCGCGTGCCTCTCCGCAAACGCTGGACGGAGACGAGCCTCGTGACCCTGCCCACCCGCAGCGTCGAGTTTGCGGAAAACTGCGCCGTGATACGATTGCGGGGCCCCCAGTCCGCAAAGGTCGAGATCCCCGGCGCGGATGCGGGGAACCGGATCCTCTGCCTGGAGGAACGCGAATCCGGGCGTGCGCAGCTCCTGGTCAAGGATTTCAGCCGGGAGGAGGGCAGGGAGGATGCCCGGGTGGATTGCCGTTTCGGCGGCATGGCTGACACCATCGAATTCTCCTGCTCGTCGCCGGCAGTCGGCCCGACCGGCAAAAGACGCATTCTCTGGAAGACCTCTCTTTGCGCTTTTTCAGGCAGAAGTGACGAAATCCAGGCATTTGCAGCGCGCATCGGCTCCCGAGGTAGCTATTGAATCGAGTGGTGCTGAAATATTACACTCACCCATCATGGGATGGCATCAGGCTCTGGAAAGACCGACAACTGCGCGGAGTACCGCGCAAGGGCGCTCGAGATGAAACGCCGCGCCGTTATCACCGGCATGGGGACCATAAACCCGCTCGGTGATACGCTCGAGGGCTATTATCAGAACCTGATAAGCGGGAAATCGGGGATCCGCCGCTGGAAGACCCTCGATATGAGCAATATCGAGTGCAAAATCGGGGGTGACCTGGGGGATTACGACTGCCTGGGAGCCCTGGAACGCTTCAAGGACGTTTTGGGCCCGGACACCTTCAAGAAGGCAAAGAAAATGTTCCGCTCCACGACCTTTTCAGCAAAAATGGCCATTCTCTGCACCCTGGCTGCCTGGCAGGACGCCGGGCTTTTCGTCTCCGCCGAATCCTCGGCAGTCGATCCGTTCCGCACCAGCGTCATCGTGGGCGGACACAACCTGAACTCGAACTATATCCACGAGAACTCCAAGCGCTTTCTACAAGATGTGGAGTATCTGGATCCCCTCAGCGGGGTCGAGGGCATCGATCCGAACGTGCCGGCCGTCATCACCGAGCTCCTGGGGCTTCATGGCCCCACCTTCACGATCGGCGGGGCCTGCGCGAGCGGCAACCTCGCCCTTCGGGAAGGCTTTCGCGACATCATGAGCGGGGAGTGCGACATGGCGGTGATCGCCGGCGGTCTCTTCGACATGTCCCCCGGTGACATCCAGGCCTCGGTGATCATCAACGCCGTCGTCGTGAAACCGGAATACCAGGATCACCCGGAAAAGGCTTCACGACCCTTCGATGCCGACCGGGCCGGGTTCGTCTATTCGCACGGCGCCGGCACGCTGATGCTGGAAGAGCTGGGGCACGCGTTGAGCCGCGGCGCCCGGATCCACGGCGAAGTGCTGGGCGTGAGGGCCAACGCCAACGCCTGTCATCTTCCCGCGCCCGCCGCCGGGGTCCAGGCACGCCTGATACGCGAGCTGCTCGCGTCCACAGGAACGGACCCCTCGGAGGTCGACTTCGCAAGCTGTCACGCTACGGGCACCCCGGGCGGGGACCTGGAAGAGATCAGGGCCATCAAGGAAGCCTTCGGCGCGCACGCGTACCGGATGAAGCTCAATGCCGCCAAGTCGATGCTGGGGCACACCTGCTGGGCTTCCCCCATCGTGGAGACAATTGCCGGGCTCCTTCAGATGAAGCACGGCCGCCTCCATCCCACGATCAACATCGACCGCCTGGACCCGGAAGTGGACCTCGATGTCTGCGCAAAGGGCCCCGTGGAGCACAGGATCCGCTACATGCTGAAAAATTCGTTCGGGTTCGGCGGCATCAACGCCTGCAGCCTGATCAGGCGCTATGAGGGGTAGGGAATGGAACCAGGATCACCGGCAGCGTTCGTGACGGGCGGTTCCCGCGGCATAGGCCGGTCCATCGTCCTGCGCCTTGTCAAGGAAGGCATCCCGACCGCATTCACTTATGTCGGCAACGAGGCGGCCATGCGCGAGACCCAGGCCCTGGCGGCCGGTCTCAAGAGCGCGGCCGGCCTGAAAGCCTATCGGATGAACGTCACGGACAGCGCTGAGGTGGAGCGCGTGGCGGACCAGGTGATGGAGGACTTTCCGAACCTGGGCATCGTGGTGAACAACGCCGGCATCGTCAGAAACAACACTGCCGCGATGATGAGCGACGAGCAGTGGCAGGAGGTGATTGCCGCCGACCTCTCGGGTCCATTTTTCGTGATCCGCAGCTTCCTTGCGCACCTCATGGCAAAGCGCTGGGGCCGGATCATCAATATCTCCTCTCTCGCGCAGGAGGGCTCCAGCGGCCAGGTCAACTATGCCGCTGCTAAGGCCGGGCTCATCGGGCTCACCAAGACCCTCGCGCGGGAATACGGCTCGCGGGGCATCACGTCGAATATCGTGACCGTGGGCTACGTGGAAACGGACATGACGGACCAGCACATGGCCACAAAGCTGCACGAGATCTGGCTGGAATACTGCCCGATCAAGCGCATCGGCACCGCGGAGGAGATCGCCAGCCTCGTGCACTACCTCGCGGGCGCGGAAGCAGGATTCATCAACGGGGAGGTGATCCGGGTGGCCGGCGGGCTGAGCTACGCGCCATAAGGAGTAATATGCGCCGCATCGGCATCGAAAAGCTAGACATCTACGGCAGCTCCCTCATCCTGGACCAGAAGAAGCTGGCGGAGGCCAGGGGCATGGACCCGCAGAAGGTGGTCGCGGATTTCCTGATCGATACGCGTTCCCTGAATCCCCTCTACGAGGACACGGTGACAATGGGAGTCAATGCGGCCGCCCCGATGCTGGAGGGAGAGGACACGAAGGCCATCGGCATGCTCGTGGTCGGAACCGAGAGCTCGGTGGACTTCGGCAAACCCATCAGCACCAACATCCATGGCGCCCTGGGACTGCCCGCCAACGTGCGGAACTTCGAGACGAAGCACGCCTGCTACAGCGGCGTGGCAGCCCTGGACACGGCCCTCAACTGGATCGCCTCCGGGCTGAATCGGGGGCGGAAAGCGCTGGTCATCTCAACCGATTTCTCCCGCATGCACCTGAACGCGAAGGAAGAGTTCGTCCTCGGCGGCGTTGCCGCGGCCGCTCTCGTGAGCGACTCACCCCGGGTGGTGGAGTACGAGCTGTCCAAGAAGGGCACGTGGACCTCGGATGCATACGATACCTTCCGGCCCACCGCACGACACGAGATGGGCAACAACGAAGTGAGCCTGTACACGTATCTCGACGCCCTGGAAGGGTCCTACCGGGATTATGTGGAAGCGACCGGTGAGGCGGTGGATTTCGACGGCTACTTCGCCCAGAACTGCTACCATACTCCCTTCCCCGGCATGGCGTTCCAGGCGCACCGGACTCTCTGCAACCTGGCCCGGGCGCGCACGAAGCTCGAGATTCGGGAAAGTTTCACCCGGAAGGTGCAGCCCTCGCTGCTGTATGCACGCCGGGTCGGCTCCACCTACGGGGCAAGCAACTTCCTGGGCATCTGCGGAGTCGCGATGAGCGCGCAGGGCGTGAAGGCCGGGGACCGCATCAGCTTTTTCTCCTACGGATCCGGGGCAATCGGAGAGTTCTACAGCGGATTTCTCTGCCCCGAGGCCAGGGAAGTCGTTGCCGGCATGGGCATCGATGCAAAGCTGGATGCGCGCCGTGAGGTGAGCGTGGCGGAATACGAGACCATCGAGAAGATGCGGGAACAGGCCATTGAGCAGCCCTGCTTCAATCCTGACTTCTCTCTTCCTGAAGGCTGGTATGACCAGTACTACCAGGGCAAGAAGCGTCTCGTGCTCCGGCAGGTCAAGGACTTCTACCGCTCCTACGAGTGGAGCTAGCCGGTGGCGATGATCGAGCAGTACGAGGACTCGCACGTCTCGGTGATCACGCTGAACGACGGAGAGCATGGAAACCTCCTGAGCCCTGAGGGCCTCGAAGGGCTGGGAGCGGCGATGGATCGTTCACTGAAGGACCCGCGCGTGCGCGCCATTCTCCTGCGCTCCAACGGGCCTGCCTTCTGCTTTGGCATGGACCTGGGGCTGCTGGCTGCGCATGAGCCCCATGCCCGGGCGGACGCAGAGAAGGCGGTCGACTGCTATGCCGGCGTTCTGGAGAAGATATTTTCCGCAGCCCTGCCGGTTGTCTGCCTCGTAGAGGGTGAGGTGAAAGCCGGCGGAGTCGGGCTCGTGTGCGCCTGCGACATCGTGGTGGCCGGGGAGCGGGCCACCTTCGAGCTCGGGGAAGTGATTTTCGGGCTGATCCCCGCAAACGTGCTGCCCTACATGCTCGCGTTGCGCGTGACGGCGCAGAAGGCCCGCTACCTCGTGATGAGCTCGCACCGGATTTCCGCCTCCGAGGCGCTGCGCCTGAATCTCGTGGACGAGCTGGTGGCGGGCGGGGATGTCGAGCGCCGGGTCCGCGAGATTTTCAAACGCCTCCTGTGCTCTTCACCCCGGGCGCTTGCCGCCGTCAAGGAGTTTACCGCGGAGCTGATCGGCAAGACGCCGGAGGAGGGCAGCGTGCTCGCGCGCCGCAGACTTTTGGAGATGATGCACGATCCGCCCACCCTGGAAGGAGTGAAGGCATTCCAGGAAGGACACGTGCCCGCCTGGTTCTCCAGGTTCCGTCCGTCGCGACCTCTTGCCCTTTCAAGCGCGCGGGAGGGGAAGGAGGGAGCGCGATGAGCGAGCGGATGAAGCTGACCTCGGAGCCCTCCGGGGTGTCCTGGTTGAAGATGAACGACACAAAGGGCCGCAATATATTCTCCGCCGAGTTCATCACGGAGTTCCTGGATGCCCTGGAAGAGCTGGAGCGGGACCACCGGCCCAAAGCCCTTGTTCTCTGCGGGCTGCAGGACGTGTTCTGCGGTGGAGCGGAGAAAAAGGCGCTTCTCGATCTTTGCGACGGCAAGGCGGCGGTCAGGGACCTCGTGATCTGCGAACGGCTCCTCGAAGCGCCCTTTCCCGTGATCGCCGCAATGGAAGGGCACGCCATAGGGGGGGGCCTGGCCGTGGCCTTCTGCTGCGACATCGTGATTGCCGCCCGGGAAAGCCGGTATGGGGCGGTCTTCATGAGCCTCGGCTTTACGCCCGGCATGGGCACCACCACGCTGCTGGCGGAGCTCGTCGGCCCTTTCCTGGCCAACGAGATGATGTTCACCGGCAAACGCTTCAGGGGCAGCGAGCTCGAGGGCAGGGGAACCCACATCAACTATATCCTGCCTCGCGCCGAGGTCCTGGCAAGGGCCCGGGACATCGCGGAGCAGATCGCGGAGAAAGATGCGCGGTCCCTTTCGCTCTTGAAGCACGCCCTGAGCGTGAAAAAAACGAAGCTCCTGGTCGACGCCCGGCTCCAGGAAGACCTGATGCACCGCATCAGCTTTTCTTTTCCGGAAACCCGCCGGACGATCAACGAGCTCTACCCCGAGTAGGGAAAGAGGGCGACAATCATGGTCGGCGTGGATCTGGGGGGTAAAACAGCCCTCATCACCGGAGGAACGAAAGGGATCGGACTGGCATCGGCGCTCGCGCTCGCCGAGGCAGGGGCACAGGTATACCTGACCTACAAGTGGGGGAGCGCGGATCAGGAAAAGGTGGCGGCAGGGTTCGAGGCGCGCGGCGCCGCCCGCCCGGTGTTCTATGAAGCAGATGCGGCTGAAGAAGAGGACACCGCCCGGCTGATGCAGGAGCTCGGAGCGGTCGCGAGGAAGATCGATATCTTCATCAGCAACGTGAGCTTTGCGCTGCGCACCCTCACGCTGGCGGACTACAAGAAGAGGTCGCTTTTCAAGACCCTCGAGTACAGCACATGGCCGCTCATCGACTATACCCGAAGAATCAAAGAGCGGTTCGGAAGCTACCCGAAGTACGTCCTTGCCATCTCCAGCGACGGCCCCGACCATTTCTACCCCGGTTACGACTTCGTGGCGGCTTCAAAAGCCCTTCTCGAGTTCTTCTCCCGCTACCTCTCCGTGCCCCTTCTGGCCGAGGGATCCCGTGTCAATGTGCTGCGGTTCGGCACCGTGAACACGGATTCCTTCAAGGCGATATTCGGGGAGGATTTCTTCAAGTACATAGCCACGCAAGGTATTCCCTCCAGCATGATTCTCACCCCTGAAGAGTGCGGGAAGGCCGTTCTGGCACTCTGCAGCGGCCTCCTGGACGCGGTGAACGGCCAGATAATCAGCGTTGACTACGGCCTCCCCTTTCGGGATAATGCGATGGGCCGGTACCTTGCGGAGCGGCCCCCCGATAAAGAGACTTGAACAAGATAAGGAGTGCGAAATGACAAAAGAAGCGGTGATCGAGGTGATCAAGAAGAACATCGCCGCCAACAGCGACGATATCGACGCCGCCAGCATCGACCCGCAGAAATCCATGAAAGATTATGGCGCAAACAGCCTGGACATGATCGAAGTGGTCTCCACGTCCATGCGGGAGCTGAAAATCAAGGTTCCCCGCTCAGAGCTGACGGACATCAACAACATCGACGAGCTGGCAGTGAAATTCCTCGAATACGTGAACAAAGGCAATGGCTGACAAGGCCCTCAGTTTCAGCCTGGCGGACTTCTTCTTCAACGACAGCCCGGACGTTCTGACCCCTCCGAGCGATTTCCAGTCGTGGATCGAGCACCCGAAGATCCAGTCCGCAATGGGCCTCTTCGGGCAGCAGCTCCTTGCCGCCCCTCGCGCGGACACGGAGGTCCTGAGCAGCTTCGACGGCAAGCGCCGCAAGGTCATCAATATGACCTCCTACAACTACCTCGGCCTCTCCACGCATCCCGAGGTTATCCAGGCGGCAAAGGAAGCCCTTGATATCTACGGGCTGGGCGCATCCGGCGCCCCGCTTCTGTCGGGGACATTCGACCTGCATGTGAAGTTTGCGCGTCAGTTGGCGGAGTTCAAGCAGAAGGAAGACTGCCTGCTGTTTTCCAGCGGGCTGGGGGGGAATGTCGGCGCCATCCAGGGTCTTCTGCGCAAGGGGGACATGTTCGTCCTGGACGAGAAGTGCCACAAGAGCCTGATCGACGGCGGCACCCTCTCCGGGGCAAAGATGCTGTTCTTCTCCCACAACGACCCGGTCTCCCTGGAGGCGATGCTGGAGAAGTGCAAGGGCAAGCGCGTGCTGGTGGCCTTCGAGGGTGTCTATTCCATGGATGGAGACCTGGTCAGGCTGCCTGAAATATTGAAGGTGTGCGCCCACTACAAGGCGGCCACGTACATAGACGAAGCGCATTCCACCCTCATGTTCGGCGCCAACGGCCGCGGCGTCGGCGAGCATTTCGGTCTCGAGCATGACATCGGGGTGAGCTTCGGGACTTTCAGCAAGTCATTCGGCGGGGTGGGCGGGTTCGTCTGTTCCAATGCCCGTATCATCGCGTACCTGAAGGGGTATTCTTCTCCCTGGAACTTTTCCTGCGCGCCCTCGCCACCGGTGGTGGGGGGGCTGATGAAAGCGCTGGAGGTGGCCACGCGCGATTCGAGCCTCCGTGACCTGCTCTGGAAGAACGTCGCGTATCTGAAAAAAGGGCTCCAGGACTTGAAGCTGGATCTCGGCAAGAGCGAATCCCAGGTGATACCGATCATCATTGGTTCCTCGGGTGAAAAGCTCATCCAGTTCGCCTACGAGATACAGCGGCGCGGGCTCTTCCTTCAGCCCGTGGACTTTCCCGCGGTGCCCGCGGATTCCCGAAGGTTCCGCATCTCAGTGTCCACGCAGTTCACCAAGGAGCAGATGGACACGGCCCTGAATATCATCGAGGACGTGATCGCCAAAGGCCTGCGCGCATAGAGTGGACCACGACGCTCTTCTCCGGGAGAATCGCAAAAAACCGCTTATCGCCGTCGACCGTCTCACGCCTCTCGCGTGGGGAAGAGACGACATCAAGCGCATCCTTCCGCACCGGGAGCCTTTCCTCCTCGTGGACCGTCTGACGGGGGTCGGCTTCGATGAAGAGGCCATCGCAGGGTCGCGCTTCATCGCTTCCGACGATCCGATATTTGCCGGACATTTCCCCGACTACCCCGTGTATCCGGGCTGCCTGGAAGTGGAGATGATCGGCCAGCTTGGCCTCTGCCTGCATTATTTCCTGGGGAGCCGAAGCACGTCAGTTCCCCCAGAGGACCAGCCAATGCGGGTGAGGGCCACCCGGATCGTGGGCGCGTACTACCTGGCGCCGGTCCTGCCCGGCCGTGAGGTCATTCTGCTGGCGAAGAAGCTGGAGTTCGACGAATACTTTGCCACAATGATCGGACAGGTCATTGCGGATGGCAAGGTTGCCTGCACCGCTATCGGGGAAGTCTGCTTCCTCTAGTCGATCAGCCCGTGAAGCGTGAGAGGGTCACAGCCGCGTTCTGACCGCCGAACCCGAAACCGTTGGAAACCACGTGATTGACCCTGGCCTCCCGGGCTTCTTTCACGACGTTGAGCGCGATCCGCGGGTCCTGCTCGAACTGATTGATGGTCGGATGTATCACGCCCTTCTGTATGGCCAGAATAACGGCGATGGCTTCCATGGCGCTTGCCGCGCCAAGGGGGTGGCCCGTCATCGACTTCGTGCTGTGGGACGGAACTTTCGAAGCGAGCTCCTTGAATACCGCGCTGATTGCTTTGCTCTCCGCCAGGTCTCCCAGCGAAGTGGAGGCAGCGTGACAATTGATCAGATCGATCTGGTCCGTGTTCAGGTGTGCGCTGTCCATTGCGTCCTGCATAGCCCGCGCAGAGCCGCGGGAATCGGGGTGCGGCGCCACGAGATCATAGGCATCGCTTGTGAATCCGTACCCGGTGAGCTCCGCGTAGATCGTGGCCCCTCTGTGTTTCGCGTGCTCCAGTTCTTCCAGACAGAGAACCCCTGCTCCCTCGCTCAATACGAACCCGTCCCTGTCCTTGTCAAAAGGCCGTGAGGCGGTTTCCGGAGAATCGTTGCGCTCCGAAAGGGCCATGATATTGCCGAAAGCGGCAAGCCCGGTGGGATTGATCACTGCCTCTGCACCCCCGGTAAAGATCGCATCCGCCATTCCCATCCTGATGAGCGAGGCCGACACCCCGAAGGCATGATTTCCGGTGGCACACGCCGAGTTCACAGAGAAGCACGGCCCCTGGAGGTTCCACTCCATGGCGACAAATCCCGACGCAGTGCTGGGAATGCACATGACAAAGAACGGGGATGCAGCCTGCATCCCATCCTCGACGATTTTCTTCGTGTTGAAATAGCGCGTCGCCGCGCCGCCTTCACCGGTGCCGATGATGACCCCATAGCGGTGCGGAGCCTTCTCTATGTCCAGACCTGAATCCCGTATGGCCTGGGCTCCCGCGATCTGCGCCAGCACGACGAACCGGTCCAGCCTCCGCGCCATTTTTCGATTCTTGAAATAGGGCGCAAGGTCCGGCAGGTCGACTTCACCGGCAATCTGTACTGAAAAGTTGTTGATCGGGAAGCTCGAGATGCGCCGTACGCCCGATTTGCCCTTTATGAGGTTTTCCCAGAACTCGGCCACGCTGCTCCCGATCGGGTTGATCGTGCCCATACCGGTAATGACGACTCTGACATCAGCGGGGTTTTTCATGATTTGCATGCATCTATAAACCGAAACAGGGGGTTGTTGTCAAGCCAGCGATGCTCGTTTTGCACGATGAGCGTCTGCCACGCGCTGTTTTCAGGCCAAAATCGGCCCATTTTTCAATCGGGCAAAACGAGCAGCGCTTCACCCGATTCAAACCTGGCATTGCTGTTGTCAAGGCGCGCAGGGACCCGTATCATTCTTCCCCATGTGGGTTCTCCCTCCCCGGCAGCTTCTCCTGGAACAGGGGAGCCTGCACATCTGGCGTGCCTCCCTCGCCCTGTCCGCAGAGGAGCGCGAGCGCCTGGAGGGCGTGCTCTCGGCGGAGGAAAGGGATCAGTGCGGCCGATTCGTGCGTCCCGCGGACCGCGCACGGTGTACCGCCTCCCGCGCCTCGCTCCGCGTCGTGCTGGCAAAGTACCTTCTCAAAGACCCGCGCATGCTCTCCTTCTCGGCAGGGCCATCCGGGAAGCCCTCCCTTGATCGTGCGGACCCTTCCATTCAATTCAACATTTCCCACGCGGGAGATCTGGCACTGATCGCCGTCACCCGGGGCCTCCGGGTCGGCATCGACGTCGAACGAGTGAGGGAAGTGCCGGATATGGAGGCGATCCTGTACGGTTTCTTCAGCGAGCAGGAGACAGCCTGGCTTCGATCACGCGAGGGGGAGGAACGGACCCGGGCGTTTTTTCTTCTCTGGACGCGTCGGGAGGCGGCCGCGAAAGCGCTGGGGATCGGTCTTTTCGATTGCTTCGCGCGTTTCGTGCTTCCCTTGTCCGCCCGTGCCCGATCGGGATTCAGAGTCGCGCTGCCGGATCTGGACACGCCTGCCGGCCCGGCGCGGGACTGGTGGATGCGTGACCTGCTTCCGGCCCCCGGGTATGCGGGTGCGGTATGCATAGAGCAGAAAAATGCGAAGCCTTTGCTCTGGAGACTGCAATACGGTTGAAGCGCGAACTGCACGGAGTACCGTGCAAGGGGGGGATGCACCCGCGTGCAAAAAGCGAGACACGGGTCGTGGAACATCCTATTATCCGCCAGAGAGAGGCGGCGAGCCTATCGGCCTCCGTGATGGTACATTGAGAGTGAGACTCTGCTGACACAAGGAGAAAGAGCGGCGTATGGCGGCCTCGGGTAAAGAAGACGCGGATTTCAAGGACGATCTCCTTCGCCGGGGCGTGCCCCAGGAAGAGATAAAGAAGGTCTATAAGACCCTCCGCGGCAAGGGTTACGGCGAGGAAGAGGCTCGACGCCGATCCCGTGCGGCCTATCAGAAGCTGAAAACGCAGAAAGAGCTCGAAGAAAGACGCCAGGGCGCCCCGCCTCCGCTCCAGCCCGAGAGTGCGCGCACGGCGGCTGCCAACGGCCGCGCGGACGCCCAACAGGCGGCGCAAGCCGCCGCCCTCGACGATCTGAACAGGCGGGCAGTGGACTGGCTGCCCGTTGTGCCCCCCTGGCTGCGAAGGCGGATCAATCGCTACGCGTACAGCCGGGGGTTTCTCATCACCCGTCTTTCCGAGCGCTTCGATGACTTCATGAGCCTTTTCGATGCCACCCGGGGCGACTATGCAAGCAGGGCGCTGCTGCGCCTCATCGCTGCGGAAAAGGGTTATCACGACCAGAATCCTTTCCAGCTTTCATTCATCGACACATTGAATGCGCTGCGGGACAGCGCGAGGATCCTCCTTGGCAGCGGGCCTTCGGGCGTCAAGGCCCTGGAAAAGGAGAAAGCGGCGGAGCGCGCGGAAGAGACGCTGAAATCGCTGCGCGCGCGCGAGCCATTCATCGTCGTATTCTTCGCCGTGTTCACGGAGCGCCGCGATATGCTGCGCAAGAGTCTCGAATTCCTCGGCTCCAACCTGCGGGCCGGGCTGCGCGTGCACATTGCCGAGCTGGCGCGCGTGGTAAAGGACGGGTGCCGGCTCATTGCAGTCACGGAGGCCCTCGAACGCGACAAGCTGGAGATGCTGTTCGAGATCGTGCGGGACGTCAATATTTCCTTCGCCCAGGGCGCCCGCGCCAGGTCGGAGCTCGCAGAGGCGGAGAGCCTTTTCAGGGCCGCATTCCAGAACCTCCACCGGTTCGGCCACGAGCTGTACCCGGCCCTGCTCAAGATGATCGCTGCTTTCTACCCGGAGGAGGACACGAGCCCGGCGAAACGCCTGGCCGTCCTGCAGTTCCTCGGGCTCAAGGAGGAGGAAATCCTCACCTGGGAGGGCTGGCAGAAGAGGATGCACGAGGCGCGGGAGAAGGCGCTGAAAGAGCGCCAGGAGAAGGAGCTGGCGCGCCTGGAGCAGGAGAAGGCAGAGCAGTTCGGCGTCCGGTTCGAGGGGACTCTCGCCACTCTGGAGTCCCTGTTCCCCGAATCCGGCATCGAGCGCATGGAGCAGGGCGCGTTCATCCTGCCGTATTTCGCCAACAGGGTATTCACCCGTTCGGCCGTCTTTCAATCCCGTCTCGCGGACCTGGAAAAGCTGTCCTCCACGGACGCGGTGGCTCTTCTCATGGTTCTGCACACCATCCTCGACGACCTTCTTGGATCGCTGGAGCCGTATGCGCTGGAAAAGATCGTCGGAAAGGAGGGTGTTGCCGCCAGGTTCATCGCTCTGCGCGACTCCTGGCAGGAGGCGTACCTGAGATTCTTCGAGCCGTACCTGGAGGAGATCCGCGAGTACGCTCGGGAAACCGAAGGAGACCCGCGTTTCGCAAAGCTCTTCCGGGAAAGCCAGAGAGCCCGCAGCATCGAGGAAAGAATAAACCAGCTGCGCAATCGGGCCGTCCGGAACTTCGGGCACGTCATCACCGAGCGGGAGCACTTTGACGGGCCAAAGCCGTTCGAGCTTGCCGCCCAGCTCAGCCTGCTCCTCTTCGAGGCCGGCTCGATAATCAACCAGGCCACTCTCTCCGCGGAGGACCCGGTACGGCGGAGAACAGTGGAGGATCTTGCGGCATACCCGATCGTGGATTTCGCCCTGAAGTCGCAGACCGGATCCACCGAGTATCGCCCCATCGCCCGGCAGATCAAGCGCTGGATCGAGGCGCGGTTTCGGGAGTCCGTGAGCGACATCCCCCACAAGGCCCCGGTGGCTTTCATGGACGTCTTCCGAGGCGTTTCGGAGATCTACGAGTACCTCTTGAACGATCCGAGAAGCTTTGTGGCCCAGGCGGGCCACGGCGTGACCATCGCCTCGGCGGAAGACCGCGACGTATGGACCCGGGAGCGGGACGCCCGTGGACGGGATTCATACCAATTGCTCCAGGAAACCCTGCGCGAAGAGTTCCCGGGGCAGTTCGTCGACGCGCTCACGGGTTTGAAAAACAAGGACTATTTCCTGATCGACCTTCCCCGGAGGCTGGAAAAGCTCCGCGCCAATCGCAAGAGCCTGACCCTGCTCCTGATCGACATCGACCATTTCAAGTGGGTGAACGACGAGCTGGGCCATCCCCGCGGCGACGAGGTGCTGAAGGCCAGCGCGGACATGGTCCTGGACGGCGTCAGGGAAGGCGACCTTCCGATCCGCTACGGCGGGGAGGAGATCCTCGTGGTGGTGCCCTCCAACCTGCACACGGGCATCATCCTCGCGGAGCGGCTGCGCCATGCCCAGGAAAGCAACATCCGCAACCGCAAGGCGATGGAGGACGTGAGAAGCATCGGGGACAGCCGGGCCCAGCCGTGCGGTACCCTGTCGATTGGTGTGGCGGACGTCACGGGCATCCTCGACCTGGCGAAAGCCGTGGAGCGGGCCGACAAGGCGCTCTACGCGGCCAAGCGCACGAGAAACGCAGTGGTGTTCGTGGATCCCGGCAAGGAAAACCTCGGCGGGGAACCGTACTCCACTTACTCCGAGTATCGCCGAAGGACAAACGAGCAAAAAGCCTGAGCCGGCGCGTCTCCGTGCGCGAGTCCTCAGCCCGCGAACTCCCTGAGGCGATCGGACAGGGCAAGGGGGACCGAGGCGCACAGCCGGATGCCCTCGGGCAGGTCTTTCCGGGATTCGACGGTCCCCTGTTCATACACGAGCCGCACAAGCTCGTATCGGCCGTAAGGGATCACTACCACAATGGCAACCAGGCTTTCTCCGAGAATCGCCTCCGTCCGCGCAAGCATGGCGTCGAGGCCGGTCCCGGTTTTCGCGCTGATTGCCAATGCATGCGCGTGGGAGGACCCGAGGACCGGGGTCGGAGCGTCCGCGGGAAGCAGGTCGATCTTGTTCCATACGAGAAGAAGGGGCGTCTGGGCCACCTTCAGGCCGGCCAGAACGGCCTGTACCGCGGCGATCTGCTCGGAAGCGTGCGGGTGCGTGCTGTCCACGACGTGCAGGATCAGGGACGCCTCCTCGATGCCCTCCAGCGTTGCGCGGAAGGCCGCCACGAGCGCATGAGGCAGCTTCCTGATGAAGCCGACAGTGTCCGTGAGCAGGGCTTCCCTTCCGCCGGGGAGCCTGAGCCGGCGGGTGGTGGGGTCCAGGGTGGCGAAAAGTTTGTCCTGGACGAGCACCCCGGCGCCGGTGAGCGCGTTGAGCAGGGAGCTCTTGCCCGCATTGGTGTACCCGACGAGGGCCGCCACGGGCAGCCCGGAGCTTTCCCTGCGCATCCGATGCCGAAGCCTCTGTCTCCTCATCTCCTCCAGGCCGCGACGCAGGGTGGCGATCCTCCGCCGGGCCTGCCTGCGATCGAGCTCGAGCTGCGTTTCACCGGGTCCCCTCAGGCCTACGAGCCCCGCCCCCGCGCCTCCTGTCTGCTGCGAAAGCCCGGCCCTCAAGCCGGCCAGACGAGGGAGCAGGTACTGATACTGGGCAAGCTCGACCTGGAGCTTGCCTTCCCGGCTGTGCGCGTGCTGGCTGAATATGTCCAGAATGAGCCTTGTCCGGTCGATTATCCTGATTCCGTCACCCAGGGCCATTTCAAGCTTCTTCTGCTGCCCGGGGGAGAGCTCGTCGTCGAAAAGCACGAAATGAGCGTCACTGGCGGCGAGTAATTCTTTGAGCTCCTGCACCTTCCCGGAGCCGATCCATGTGCCCGGATTGGGGCGGGCCAGCTTCTGCCAGGTGGTGCCCGCTACCTCCAGCCCCGCGGTCACGGCCAGACGCCCAAGCTCGGCCAGGGAGTCCTGGATCGTCCACGCCGAGACCGCGCCCTTGAGCTCCACTCCGACGAGCACGGCGCGGCCATTGACTCCCGGCCCTGCGATGGCCCCCGTAAAAAGTTCCTTTTCCATCGTAGATCAAAGATACTTCCAAAAAACCCTTGCATTTGTTTTTTCGTTGTAGTATGCATTGCATTGTAGGCTCGAAAGGGAGGGGACCCGCCGTTCGCACACCATGCAAAGCATGACGCGACAACCCCGACGAAAGAAGCACAGCTTCCTTTCGGACATTCGATAGTATGAAGGAGTTTCGACAGAATGGAAACCAAAGCGCTCAGCACTGAGGAGGCAGAACCTCCAGGTACAATGCCCGTAGTTCAGGACTTTGCCGAATTTGCCGGCATCCGGACTACGATCCCGCCGTTCACGTCCTATTCCCGCTCCATCAAGAGAGCAGCTCCCCTCACCCCCAAGTTCATCGTCTCCCCCGGGGCGGAGGCCTTCCGGACGCGCTTCTTCCCGCTTTCCACGCCGGCCGAATGGTGCGACTGGCGCTGGCAGTTGCGCAATCGCGTGCGGTCCCTGGACGATCTGGAAAAGATCGTGCGGCTCACCGAGGATGAGCGGACGGCGATTGCCCGGCACTCGGGCTCGCTGCCCTTCGCCATCACGCCTTATTACCTGAGCCTGATCGACCCGGAAGACTCGGAGCAGCCTCTTCGGCGCACCATGATACCCGCCACGGACGAGTACCTGCGCACACCGGGAGAATCTGAGGACCCGCTGGCCGAGGACAAGGACAGCCCGGTGCCCTGCATCGTGCACCGTTACCCGGACAGGGTCCTGTTCCTCGTGGCCAACTCCTGCGCGTCCAACTGCCGTTACTGCACGCGCTCGCGCATGGTGGAAAACCCGGACAGCAACAGCATCTTTTTCCAGGCCCAGTGGGAGCAGGCAATCTCCTATATCGAAGCCCACACCGAGATCAGGGACGTTCTCCTCTCGGGAGGGGACCCGCTGACCCTTTCGGATGAGAAGCTGGACTGGCTGCTTTCCCGGCTGCGGAGGATCCCGCACGTCGAGTTCCTGCGGATCGGCACCAAGGTGCCGGTCGTGATGCCGCAGCGGATCACCACGTCGCTCACCCGCGTGCTGAAGCGCTACCATCCCCTCTGGATAAGCATTCACTTCACTCATCCGGATGAGCTCACCCCGGAGACCCGGGAGGCATGCGCACGGCTTGCGGATGCGGGAATACCCCTGGGAAGCCAGACGGTGCTCCTGGCGGGCATCAATGACACCGTGGAGACCATGACACGGCTCATGCACGCGCTCCTCAAGGCACGGGTGAAACCCTATTACCTGTACCAGTGCGACCCGATCATCGGCTCGTCCCATTTCCGAACCCCGGTGCAGAGAGGACTGGAAATCATCCAGGGCCTGCGCGGACACACGTCGGGCTACGCGGTGCCGACGTATGTCATCGACGCCCCCGCCGGTGGCGGAAAGATACCGCTTCTGCCGGAGTACGTCGTCGGGAGGGACGGGGATGACCTCGTGCTGAAGAACTACCAGGGTTTGCTTTTCCGGTATCCGGATCCCGCAGGACAACACGCACAATGATCACTCGATGCGCCGCGCCCGAGCCGGACGCGGCGCCAAATCCGCGGAGTACGGGAGTACCCGTTCGGGGAATACCCCGTACCGCGGCGCACTTGTCTCTCCCGCACACCGACGCCTCCCCATGAATCATCGGAAGATTGCGATTGTCTACGGCCGCGTGGACCCTTCGGCCCCGGCAGATGAAGCGGACGTCCTGGTCCAGGTGAACACGGTCCGCGCGGCGCTGCACGCGCTGGGCCATGAAACATTCGACGTGCCCATCTCGCTCGACCTTGGGGTGACCGCCGCAGTGCTGAAGGCGGCCGGGCCCCTCGTTGCCTTCAATCTCGCGGAGACGATCGAGGGGAAGGGTAGCCTGATTCACCTCGCGCCGAGCCTTCTCGACACGTTGGGCATTCCGTACACGGGCGCTCCCTGCGAGGCGATACTGCTCACCTCGCACAAGGTGCTTGCCAAGAGGAGCCTCGTGGCAGGAGGGATGGCCACGCCCCCGTGGGCGGCGGCGGCCGAGGCTCTTGATGCCGGGCCGGCCTTCCCGCCTCCATGGATCGTGAAGTCCGTGTGGGAGCACGCGTCCATCGGGCTGGAGGACAGCTCGGTGGTCGGATCGGCGGAAGACCTGGGGGCCGAGATTCGCCGACGCGCGGAACGGGAGTCGATGGAGAACCTCTTCGTCGAGTCATTCATCGACGGCAGGGAGTTCAACCTGGCGCTCCTTGGCGGGGAAAAGGAGCCGGTAAGTCTTCCGCCGGCGGAAATCCAGTTCGTCGGTTATCCCCGCAGCAAGCCGAGGATGGTCGGCTACAAGGCCAAGTGGGTGGAGGGGTCCTTCGAGTACGCCGCCACCCCCAGAGTATTCGACTTTCCGGCCGAAGACGATGAGCTGGTGCGGACGCTGGTACGGCTGAGCCGCGATTGCTGGCGGCTGTTCGGCTTGCGCGGATACGCGCGGGTGGATTTCAGGGTGGACCCGGCCGGACGTCCCTGGATCCTGGAGGTGAACACCAACCCCTGCCTCGCTCCGGACGCGGGTTTCATGGCCGCGGCGGGCAGGGCAGGAATGACGACCGAGGATGTCGTAGGAAGAATCGTCTCGGCGGCCACGCGAGTGAGCGCCGGGAAACAGGCAGAGGAGCGCCACGCATGAACGTCGTGAAGATCGGGTTCAGGAGCACCGTGACGGAAAAGGACCTGCAGGGGGTCCGGGAGATCACGGAATCCACCGGCTTTTTCTATCCGGAAGAAGTGGACACCGCCGTCGAACTCGTGGAGGACCGACTGGCCAAGGGGCCCCGATGCGGGTACCACTTCCTCTTTGCCGAGCAGGACGGAGAAACGGTGGGGTATACGAGCTTCGGGCCCATCGCCTGCACGCGGGAGAGCTATGATCTGTACTGGATCGTTGTCAGCGGCAGGTACCGCGGCAAGGGTCTGGGCACGCAGCTCCTGGAGCAGAGCGAGGAGGCTATCGCCTCGCGGGGAGGCACACGCGTGTACATCGAAACCTCCGCGCGTCCCCTCTACGAGCCCACCCGCGCGTTCTACCTCGCCCGTGGATATGCGCAGATCGCCGAACTGGAGGATTTCTACGCGCCCGGCGACGCCAAGGCGATGTACCTCAAGGTCATGCCGCGGCGCACGCGGGAGTAGGCGCATCCAGACGGCCACGGTGCGCGAGTACGCGCTCGGCCCGAAGGCCGTACCCCGTGGCATCGCAGGTCTCATAGTCGGGCTGCTCCTGTTCGACCTCCTCGTCAATCTGCCCGGCTGGTCTCCCGGCGCTCCGGTATCTTCCCTCCTTGCCCCATCGGTCGACCTTCTCCTGGTGGCAGCCGCGCTCATGGGAGCGGCCGGCTCGTCATTCACGGTTTTTCACACATTGTCACGCGAAGCGTGTTTCTCACCGTGATTGCCCTGCTCACGGTTTTTCAGGTGGTCTCTGGAAGGCACGTTTTCACGCCGAGTCAAATACCGCGGATTGCAAGGAGCATCGGATTGTTCTGAAAAGTGGAAGGGGATGTGAGAGGCGCATTTCGAGGTGACTCTCTACGAGAGACCTTCAACCTCCATCAGGAGGCCCCTGCTTCTCACAATCCCCTTCGGCGATGAAGATACTTCATCGGGCGCAGTATAAACCCGGCCCCGCGGGAATGCAACAGAAATTGTTTTGTGATAAGTTATGAATCCTATGAGCGCGAAGGTGAATGCGCGCAGGGTGAGCGAGATCGACTGGGCATCCTGGGTGCCCACCGAAAAGGCGACACTGCTCTTCGTCCTGCGGGACAGCCAGATCCTCCTCATCCACAAAAAGACAGGCCTGGGCGCGGGCAAGATCAACGGCCCCGGGGGTCGCATCGATCCGGGTGAGACTCCCCGGCAGTGCGCCATCCGCGAAGTGCAGGAGGAGCTCTGCGTGACGCCCACGGGCGTGCGCGAGGCCGGAGAGCTTTTTTTCCAGTTTGTCGACGGGTATGCGCTCCACGGCGTGGTCTTCACGGGGACGGGCTTCGAAGGGGAGCTGTGTGAGACGCACGAGGCGGCCCCTCTCTGGACCGCCCTTGACAGCATCCCGTATGAGAAGATGTGGGCGGACGACGTGCTGTGGCTTCCCCTCCTTCTCCAGGGGAGGAGCTTCCGCGGGTATTTCATTTTCGACGGTGATGCGATGCTCGACTCGCGGGTGCAGGAGAGGACCTCGTGAACGGCGCATCGAATCAGCCGGCAGGACACGTGTGACGGTCGTTCATAATTGAGGTCCGAAACGGACAGACCAGATCGGGCGAGTAGGTTCGCGGTGGCTTCCCTGCCGCTCATCTCCTTCCTCTTCTTTCTTGCCGCAACTCTGCCCGCACAGTCCGCGTCGTCCGTACGCTGCGACACGCTGCTCGGTTGGAACGGCGTGATCCGGGAAGGACGCTTTACGCCCCTGCTGGTGAGCGTCGAGAACTCGGGGACGAAGCTCCAGGCAGTCGTACGCGTGGAGGTGACGTGGGGCGGCCTGCGCGGCTTTGTGGCGCAGCGCTCCTTCACTCGCCAGGCTTTTCTTCCCGGGGGCGCCACGCGGAGGATCCCATTCGTGGTTCCCCTCGCGCGCGGCGCCCGCTCGCTCAGGGTTGCGGTCGCTGCTGATGGCGCGGAGCTCGCCCGCCAGGAGGTGGACCTGCGCTCCCTCGCCACCACCGACCGTCTCGTGGCCGGTATCAGCAGCGAGCTCTCGCTGGACATGGTGAGCGCGCTCTCCGGCCCGAACGAGGCCGTCCGCCTCGTGTATCCCCGGGTAGACGATCTTCCGGAATCCTGGGCCGGCTACGATGCGGTGGACATGGTCGTGGTGCACGACACCGCTTTCCAGCAGCTCCGCTCCGCGCAGGTTGCGGCCCTGGAGCGCTGGGTCGTGACAGGCGGATCCCTTGTCTTCACGGGGGGCACGGACGCCCTCCAGCACGCCGGGGCGGGCCTGGGACGGCTGCTGCCCGTGGAGGTCACCGGTCTGCGCGAACGAGACGATCTGCCGTCTCTCTCCGCGTTTCTGGGACTCCGCCGAGGCCCCCGCGGGAGGATGATCATTGCGGCGTCGAGAGTCACGACGGGTGTGGTCCTCTCGTCCCAGGAGGGACTTCCCATTGTCGTGCAGCGCCGGCTCGGCCGGGGGACCATCTGGTTCACCGCGTTCGACCCCACGCTCGCGCCCCTGGATTCCTGGGAGGGCTCGCTCGCCTTGTGGCAGCGGCTGGCAGAGAACGATCGACAGCCCGTCCTGGGCGTTTTTACAGCCGGCGCAGTGGACGATCCATGGATGAAGACGCTCCTGGGATACCCGTCCCTGAGTTTTCCCTCGTCGCTCGCCGTGCTGGCCTTTGTCGGAGGCTACCTGGTGCTGCTCGCGCCTCTCCTCGCCGCCAGGTTTTCACGCCGGTTCAGAACCCGGCTGCGCGCCGTGCTGCTCCTGTGCGTCGTGGCAGCGGCAGGGTGCGCGGGCTGGCTGCTCTTCAATCGGGAGCTCTTCCGGCCCGATGCCAGGGCGCTTGACGCGGCGAGGGTGGATGTCGTTTCAGGGGACGGCCTGGCGCGCGTCACGGAAAAGATCGGCCTGTTCGCCGTGCGGGCAGGCACTGCCGAGCTTTCCCTGGGCACGGCCGACGTTGCGGTGGACGAGGCGATCCACATGGGCGTCCCGACCCGCGGGGGAAGCGCTCCAAATCCAGGCTTCGCCGTGGACATCGGCCAGGAGACGGTCCTCGGCGGCCTCTCGTTCGGCAGGTTCGGAAGCCGATTGCTCGTGCTGAACGCCGTGATTTCCATGCCCCTCGAGGCCAGCGTGAGCGGCGGCGAGCCCTCCCTCACGCTTACGGTTTCCAACGGCTCGGCGCGCCTGATGCGTCGGTGCTTTCTCCTGCGCGCCGGCCGGGGCTACCTCGTGGGGGACGTTGCGCCTTTTGAAACCGTCACGCGGACATTCGCGACGGTCGACGGCCTCTTCATGAGCGCTCCAGAGGCCCGGCTGCGGATCGCGGGGGACGCACGCAGGGCTTTATTCCTGGATCAGTCCGAGGGGGAGCCGGGAAAGGGGTCGAGCCTGTTTGCCGGATGGATGGATGACCCTGTGATCCCCCTGGTTCTTGCAGGCGCCGGCTGGGTGCCGGATCGGCCCGCGCTCACCCTGGTCGTTGTGGAGGCGCGATGAGGATCGCCCGCAACCCCTTCATGGACGAGGGAGTCAGAACCTACTTCGTGCAGCAGACAATCCTTCGCTCATACCTTGCCCTGGTCGGCGTGGTAGGTGTAGCGCTCCTGCTCTGGTGGCCCCGCACGAGCTTCGATGCCGTGGTGCGCACCGGGGTCTTTCCAGGGACCTTCACCTCTGTAGCGATCGGCCTGTACGTCTGCCTGACATACCTGGGGGCGCGCTACGGCTCGGAGGGGTTTTCTCCAGAAGCGCAGGTGCAGCTGCGCGACTACGCTCTCCTCACTCCCGTCCCACTGGCCTCGATTGTGGCCGGCAAGGCCTTATTCGCTCTGCTGCACACGCTGTTCCTCCTCTCCCTGGGCGCCCCCTTCCTCCTCGCATCGCTTGCCGTGAGCGGCGGGGGCCTGTCGCTGGTCCTCCCCGCCCTGCTGGTGATCGGCGCCGCCACCTTCGCAGTCAGGATGTACGGGCTCCTGACCCTGGTCCTGCTGGAGCGGCAGGTCGCGCGGGACGTGGCTCTCGCCGTGGGCACAATCATGTTTCTTATCATCAGCGCCCTCGTCGTTCCCGCGGCAAATCCAATCGTGGCCATCCTGAGCATCCTCACCCGGGACGGGACTGCCGTGGCGCCGATCAGCCTCCCCTTCGGCTCCATTCCCTTTTTCTCACTTTCCGTTATCATGAGCCTGCTGGCAGCGCTCCTGCTCGCCGGGACCGCTTATGCCAGTCTGGGGGGAATAAGAAGCCGTGAACGGCCAGGGAAAAACGGGACGCAATAAGGCACCACAGGGAACGGTACGCGCGGAATTCACGGCGGGCGTGCGGAGGCTCGTGCGGCATGCGCGGCGGGATCTCGTCGTGCGGCAGGCTTCCGACGGGCTTTTTCTCGGGCTCCTCCCGGGGCTCGCGGCCGCCGCGCTCGCCGGGACACTCTCTCTTCCCTTTCACGCGCCGGCAATCGCGGGCTGCGCCGCGGGCATCGGTGCTCTCGGGGGCATCATTCTCGCGCTTGTTCGCCGGATCGACGTTCGGCGCCTTCTCATCAACGCCGACCGGTCCCTGGGCAGCAGGGAGCTTGCCAGCACGGCGCTCGAGCTCATCGATGAGCCCTGGGGAGAGACTTTCTCCGAGGCAGTCATCGGGGAGGCTGCGGGGCTCATGGCCCGGTCGAGCCCGCGGCGGATCCTGGGCACGCTGCGGCTTCCCCTGCTCCCGTTCGTGCCTGTTCTGGCCGCGCTCATCGCGCTCGCGCTGATATTTCCCTTCGACCTGCGCGGCCTCTTCGCGGCCCGGCACGCGAGCCCGGGCGAGCTTGCCATGATCGGCGAGGATCTGCAGGGCTACGGCCAGAGCCTGCAGGACTCGGCGCGATCTCAGAACCTCGGGCGGAGCCTTGCCCTGGCCCAGGAGCTCGCCAAGCTCGGGAGAGACCTCGCGGAGGGCGCCCTCCGGAAAGATGAAGCACTTGATCGAATGTCCGACCTCGAGCGTAGGCTGACCGCCGAATACGACCTGCGGCTTCGGGCCTTCAAGTCGGGAGAGCCCCGGGGGAGCGGGCACGGCCCGGCAGGGGGAGAGGATCCAACGGGGGGGAACAGGTCGGGAACGGGCAAAGCAGGCAAAGGGGACGGGTTTGCCCAGCCAATGCCCGAGGATGACCAGGGAGCCCAGGATCTGAGGGACATGGGAGATGCATTGAAGCGTCTGCGGCAGGGCCTGGGCTCCTCTCCCCCGCCGGGCACAGAGGGGGGGGAGCCCCCCTCCATCGCGCAGGGACCACAGGCGCCCCCTCGTGAGCCGGGCGCCGGTCTTCTCCCTCCCGGCAGCGATTCGTCGGGAAAGGGGCAGGACAATGCGCCGCAGGGAGGGAGCGGAGCGGCGCCGGACCCGTATTCGAATGATCCCGGAAAAAAAGCGCCCAACGGCGCTCCGGGCCTGATGCCGGCCCCTGATACAAAAGGACCGCCGTCGAGGATCGAGCAGGGCGGGAGGGGCAGCCCCCTGAAAGCGGAAGCCGCGCCCGGTGAAGGCGACTCGACGAAGTTCCTCGTCAGGGCGCTCCCGGAGTGGAGCGGCTCGCGGCTGCCGGAGGACAAGGTGCTGAGGCAGTATGCACAGGCGGCGGAAAGCGCGCTGACCCGGGAGGAGGTCCCGCCGAAGCTGAAGGAATACGTGAAGAGCTACTTCACGATCATCGGGGTTCACTAGGAGGACGCATGGACGCGCGGGAAAAGTCGGCATGGGTAAAGGAGAATGTGTCCGCGCTGAAGCGCGAGATAGGCCGCGCCATCGTCGGCAACGAGGCCATCGTGGAGGACGTCCTTGTGTGCCTTTTCTGCGGCGGCCACGCTCTTCTGGAAGGAGTACCGGGGCTGGGCAAGACCTTGCTGATCAAGTGCCTGGGCCAGGTGCTGGACATCGCGACCTCCCGCATCCAGTTCACCCCCGACCTGATGCCGGCGGACATCATCGGCACCAATGTCCTTGTCCAGGAGGAGACGCAGGCCGCCGGAGCGGGCGTGGACACCCGCCGGTTCGTGCGCTTTCAGAAAGGACCGGTTTTCGCCAACGTGGTACTTGCGGACGAGATCAACCGCGCCACGCCCAAGACGCAATCGGCGCTGCTGGAGGCCATGCAGGAGCAGACGGTCACGGTGGGCCGTACGACCTACACGCTGGACTCGCCGTTCATCGTGCTGGCAACGCAGAACCCCATCGAGATGGAGGGCACCTATCCCCTGCCGGAAGCGCAGCTTGACAGGTTCTTCTTCAAGATCGCTCTCGGCTATCCTTCGGCGGAAGAGATCGCAACGATCATCGACCGGACCACCGTCGGGGCGCAGCGGCCCCTGAACAGGATCATGGACGCGGATGCCATTGCCCGGATCAAGGAGCTCGTCCGGGAGGTCCCCATGGCCGCGCACGTCAAGGACTACGCCATACGGCTCGCGATGGCAACGCGCCCGGGCACCCCCACGGCGACGGAGCTCGTTTCCCGTTATGCGCGCTACGGGGCAAGCCCGCGGGGCCCGCAAAGCCTCGTGCTGGCCGCCCGGGCGAAGGCTCTTTTCGACGGAAGGATGAACGCGGGGTTCGAGGATGTGAAATCGGTCTGCCGCCAGGCATTGCGTCACAGGATCCTCCTCAACTTCGAGGGGGAGGCGGAAGGCATCACCCCCGAGCAGATCATCGACGATGTGCGCCAGCGCGTGCCGGAGACGACCGAGCAAAGGTAATGGACCGGGACCTGTTCGACCGCGAGTTCCTCCGCAAGCTCGAATACCTTTCTTTCGTATCGCGCCGGATCTACCGAGGGGACACGAGGGGCGCGCATGCCTCCCCGCGCCGGGGAACCAGCCTCGACTTCGCCGACTACCGCACGTACCAGCCCGGGGACGACTTCCGCTCCATCGATTGGAGCATCTTCAGCCGGCTGGACCGGCTTTTTGTGCGGCTGTACGCGGAAGAGGAAGACCTCACCGTGCACGTGCTGCTCGACGCAAGCGCGTCCATGTCCTATGGGACGCCGCCAAAGATCGACTATGCCCGCCGGCTGGCTGCGGCGCTGGGCTACGTGGGGATCGGCTCCCTGGACCGGGTGGGCGTGACCACGTTCGCCGCGGGCCTGGGAGGAGCGCTCGCGCCCCGCAGGGGCCGCGCGCAGCTCTTCCACCTTCTGGAATACATGAGCAGGATCCGCGCCGGCGGCGGCACGGACATTTCACGGTCCCTGGAGGACTACGCGCTGCGCGCGCGCAGCCCGGGCCTGGCCATCGTCATCACGGACCTCATGGACGAGTCCTCCCCGGGCTACCGCCGCGGGCTTCGCGCCCTCCTGTTCCGCGATTTCGACGTCGTGCTTGTCCACGTGCTGGACCGCGACGAGATCGCTCCGCGAGAGGAGGGGACGCTGCGGCTCACCGACATGGAGACCGGGCGGGAGCTTGCCGTGGCCGTGGACAAGCCGATGCGGGCGGCCTATCGGCGGCGCGTGACGGAGTTTTTCGGCGGCGTGGAGGAGTTCTGTCTCAAGAACCGCATCGAGTACCTGCGCACCGCCACGATCGTGCCCTTTGAAGAGGTCGTTCTGAAGTACCTCCGCCAGGGGGCGCACCTGCATTCCCGATGAGCTTCGCCGCGCCGCTCTGGCTCCTCCTCCTCGGTCTCCTCCCGGTCATCGTGATCCTTCACAGCACTGCCGTGCGCTGGCGGCGCACGCCGGTCTCCTCCCTTGTGTTCTGGAACGAGGTGCTGCGTGAAAAGCGCACGAGCGTACGCATCAAGAGGCTGTTGAAGAACCTCAGCCTGATCCTGGAGGTGCTGGCCGTGACGCTTCTGGCCGTTGCGGTGGCCGGGCCGCGTTTCCCGGGCCGCGGGTATGCGGCGGCCGGCGACACGGTGCTCGTTCTGGACAGCACGGCGAGCATGAAAACCCGGGAAGGCACCCGCACGCGTTTCGAGCTGGCCAGGGTGCGCGCCATGGACGTCCTGGCCGGGCTGCGCAGGGGGGCGCGCATGGCGCTGATCACCGCGGGGCGCTCCCCGCGCCTGGCGGTCCCGTTTACCGCCAATCGGGACCTGCTCCGCCGGGCAATCCAGAGCGCCTCCCCCACCGACGAGCCGGGCGACCTCAGGGACAGCATGCTCTTCGCCCTCACCCTGCGCGATGCCCGTCGAGGGGACCAGGTGATCCTGGTGACCGACGGGGCCTTCGACTCGCTCGGCGACCTGGACACATCTGTTCCCTGGATGCGCATTCTTTCCGTCGGGACCGCGCGGGACAACGTGGGCATCACCGGGCTCTCGTTCCGCCGCACCCTCTCGGGAGAAGAGACCTACGAGATGTTCCTGGCCCTGCACAATTTCGGTCGGGCGCCCGTTTCTGTCCCGCTCACCGTCACCGCGGAACGCGCCGTCGTCGTGTCCCGCACGGTGAGCCTCGCTGCCGGCGAGCTTCGGACCTTCAGCGTTCCCTGGAAGGGGCCGACCACGGGCAGGGTCGAGGCCCGGATCCGCCTTGAGGACGCTTTTCCGGTGGATGATCGCGCCTATGCCGTGTTCGCGCCGGCCCGGAGCGTGCGCGTATTGATCGTCGGGTCGGGCTCGTTTTTCCTGCAGAAGGCCCTTGGCTCGCTTCCTGGGGTCACCATACGCGCCGTGGATCAACCGGAGGTTCTTTCGGATGCAACCGGCAAGCTCGCGGAAACCCGCAAGCTCGCGGATGCGGATGATGTCGTGGTGTTCGACGGCGTTGAGCCGCCTCCTCTCGAGGAGGGCAATTACGTGTGCTTCGCGGCCGTGCCTCCGAACCTGCCCGTCCACGTGACCGGCCGGATTCCTCGGCCCGCCGTCACGGGCTGGAGCCGGTCCAACCCTCTGCTGGAATCAGTCTCCCTTAGCGGCCTCACCATCGGGTCCGCTCTTCGCCTGGAGCCAGGGCCCGGCTTCACGCCGCTCGCCGTTTCCCGTGAGTCGCCTCTGATGCTCTCCTGGGATCAACCGGGGCTCAAGGTGCTTCTCGTCGGCTTTGATCCCGCGCAGTCCGACTTCCCGCTCAGAACCGGTTTCCCGCTCCTGCTCGCCAACGCGCTTTCGTGGTTCTTCCCCACCTGGCTCAACGTCCAGGCCGACCAGGTGCAGGCCGGAAGCCCCCGCATGCTTTCCGTGCCGTCTGCCGGGAACCTGACCGTGGTTAGACCCGACGGCACAAGAGAATCAGTCCCTTCCGCGGGGCAGTCTGTGGAGTTCTTCGACACCGCGCAGGTCGGCTATTACCGGGTGGAGACGGGCGGGAAGACAAGCGAGTTTGCCGTGAGCCTGACGAGCGAGGCTGAATCCGACGTGAGGCCGCGCTTCACTCAACGGGCAGGCGGAACAGCGGGAGCGGGAGCCGCCGCGCCGACGGCAGGCTCGGGCGGCGACTCGCTGGCCTGGGTCGCATTCGCAGTCTTTGCCCTTGCCCTGATCCTCCTCGAATGGCTGGTCTGGCTGCGCACCGCGGAAGGGACGAAACCCGCAAGCTCGGGGACGAAGAGATGAGTTTCCAGTCTCCTGCCTGGCTTTTCGTTCTGCTGGTCATCCCGGCCCTGGTTGTCGTCACGGTGCGCACGTTGCGGCGTCAGGACGGCCTGCTCTCTCCCGTGCGCCGCAGAACGTTCCTTCTCATGCGCAGCGCAGCCATCGCGCTTCTGGCGCTCGGTCTCGGAGGGCTCGGGCTTGCCCGTTTTTCCGACCAGCTCTCCATCATTTTTCTCCTCGATGACTCCCGGAGCATCAGCGACGAGCAGCGCGCCCGGGCGGCGCAGATCATCGACGCGATCCGCGGCAGGTTGAGACCCGGCGGCTCGTGGGGGGCGTCGGGAGACAACGCCTGGCTGGCGCGGTTCGGTGCGAACGCGGAGATGGAGCCGCTCGCTCCCGGAGCGCCCCTTCCCAGTGAGCACGGCGAGGTGGACGGGGGCGCCACGGACATCGGCGGCGCAATCCAGTTCAGCCTCGCCCAGGTGACCGGGGGAGCGCCTCGGATCGTGCTCCTGACCGACGGAAATCAAAACAGGGGCAGCGCGGAACAGGCAGCCACCGTGGCCCGGTCCCTCGGGGCCAGGATCTTTCCCGCGCCGCTCTTCCCGCGCATTGCTTCCGGGCCTGCGGTCAACCGCGGCGAAGTTTCCATTGAGGACATCCGCGCCCCTGAACGTGTACGGCAGGGCGAGCCGCACGAGGTCACCGTCATGGTGCGCAGCAGAACAGAGACCCGGGGCCGGATCACCCTGTTCCGCGAGGGTCTGCCGGTGGCAGCCCGTGAGGGCATGCTCGCGCCCGGGGAGAACGCCGTGCAATTCTCCGCTGTCTTCCCGCAGAAGGGCCTGCAGGCGTGGGACGCGCTGGTCGAGGCCCCCTCCGACGCCAGTCCCGAGAACAATCATTACCGGCGTTTCGTGGAAGTGACCGGCCCCCCGCAGGTCCTCTACGTGGCCCGGCCCGGTCACGAATCGCCGGCATTGCTTGCCGCGCTGGCGGCCCAGGGCATCACCACGGTGGAACGCGGCCCGGCAGGACTGCCCGGCACCCTTGCGGGCTACCTCCCGTATGACGCTCTCATCCTCGATGACGTGCCCGGCTACGGCATCTCCAACGAGAAGATGGAGACAATCGCGCATTACGTGCGCGATACGGGCGGCGGTCTGCTGATGATCGGGGGCCCGAGCAGCTTCGGCTCCGGGGGGTACTACAAGACCCCGATCGAGAGAATTCTTCCCGTGGACATGGACGTGAAATCGCAGGTGCAGCTCCCGCGCGTCGTCCTGGTCCTCGTCGTCGACAAGTCGGGAAGCATGAGCAGCCCGGTGCCCACCGGGGAGACGAAGCTCGACGTGGTGAAATCCGCCGCTCTCTCCTCCATCGAGCTGCTCAACCCCTTTGACCGGGTGGGTCTCCTGGCCTTCGACGCGGACTGGGAGTGGACGGTGCCCATTACCGATGCGGGTGACGTCCAGCAGATCGTCACCGATCTTGCCTCCCTCCAGCCGGGAGGCGGCACCGTCATGTACCCCGCGCTGGAGGAGGCCTACAGGGCGATTTCCTCGTCCACCGCTCCCCTGCGGCACATCATCGTCCTGACGGACGGTCTGACCAACCCGGGTGACTTCGAGAAGCTGGTCCGCAGGATGGCGCGGGAGAAGATCAGCGTTTCCACGGTGGCGGTGGGAGAGGATGCCGACACGGCGCTGCTGCGGAACATTGCGCGATGGGGCGGGGGCCGGACGTATGCCACGGACGATCCGCGGGACGTGCCGCAGATATTCATGACGGAGACCACGCTGGTGACCCGGGGACTGCTCGTGGAAAAAAACTTCCTCCCACGCGCCGTGTCGGCGGGGGAAAGCATCCGCGGCATCTCCCTCGAAGGAATGCCGAGCCTTGCCGGATTCGTCCTCACGTACATGAAGCCGGGCGCCGAGATGGTGCTCTCCGCGCTGTACGATGCGCCGCTTCTTGCCGAGTGGCGCTACGGCCTGGGCAGGACCGCCGCCTTCACGTCGGACTTTCGCGGCAGGTGGAGCCGGGCGTGGCTCGGCTGGGACCAGTTCCCCCGATTTGTCGCGCAGCAGGTCCGATGGATCGAGCGGCCTTCCGGCGGAGAGTTTCTGCACCCGCGAATCGACGTCTCACGCGGGAAAGCATCCATCCGCGTGGATGCCTACGACGCGGTCGGCGCGTTCGTCAACGGCCTGGACCTGAGCGGCATCGTGCTCGGCCCGGAGGGGGAGCGCATCGAAATCAAGGTGGGCCAGGTCGGCCCGGGACTCTACGAGGGCGGCTTCGACGCCGGCCGTGTGGGGGACTACGCCGTCACGCTGTCCGCGCGGGCAGGTGACGTGACCCTTGCGCCCCTGACGCTCGCGGCAAGCGTGCCGTACTCCGACGAGTACCGGATGCTCGGTGTGGACACCGGGCTCCTCGGGCAGCTTGCCGCCGCCACTGGCGGAAAGGTCATCACCTCTGCCGAGGACGAGGCCTCCATTGCCGAGGTCCTCCGTCGGGAGCCGGGGCGGACGGCAGGGGAGAATGCGGCCTGGCGTTACATGCTGCTGGCCGCGCTTGTCCTGTTCTTTCTCGACATCGTGGTCCGGAGGCTCGCGCTGCCGGAGGGGACTCGCGCGAGGCTCACCGCCCTGCTGCGGCCTTCACGCCGGGAGCCCGGGCTGAGCTATGACGAGCTGACCGGCATGGTGGCAAAGGCCCATGAAGAGGAGAGGACGAAGCTGCGCCGCAGGATTTCGGGCATTGCGCGGGAGGAGAAAATCGACCCTGAGCTTGCCGCGTATCTGTACATTGCGCGTTTGCGGAGCAAGAGGGCGGAAAAGGAAAAGCAGTGAGGTCGCTCGACCCTCGGACCTCCCGGGTGCTATGATGGGCCTTGGCGTTCAGGACGGCACAGGAGAGACAACATGGCATTCTTCGAATGGACTGATGAGTTGAGCGTCAACGTGCAGGTGATCGACGGCCAGCACAAGAAACTCGTCGAGATGGTGAACTCTTTGAACGAGGCGATGCTCGCGAGAAGAGGCCGCGAGATGCAGAAGACGACTATTGACGCGATGGTCGACTATGCCGCCACGCATTTCAAGCTGGAAGAGGGGTACATGAAGAAATTCCACTACCCCGGCTATGAAACGCACAAGAGCGAGCACGATGAGTTCACCCGGACGGCCCTGGACCTGAAAGAGCGGGCGGACCGGAAGGGATTCGGCCTTACCCTCGAGATCATGGGCTTCCTCAAGAACTGGCTCCAGAATCACATCATGGGCACCGACAAGAAGTACTCAGGTTTCTTCAACGAGCACGGCCTGCATTAGGGGCTAGGCCCCGGCCACGATCAGGTGCACGCCACGGGAAAGGAGCATCTCCCGGTGCCGTGCGTCAATGCCGGGATCGGTGATGAGCTCGTGGATCTTCTCGAACCCGCAGAGCAGAAGGCTCCCGCGCCGGTCGAACTTGCTCGAGTCCGCCAGGACCACGAGCGTGCGGGCCCTCTCGATCATTGCCCTTTCGGTCTTGATGAGGAGGGCTTCCGTGTTGGTGGCGCCCGTCTCGTCGATGCCGTACACGCCCATGAAGAGCCGGGAGGCCGTGTAGTTTTCGAACAGGTCTTCCCCGAAGGGATCCAGAACGAGCTGCGAATCCGGGTGGACCACGCCGCCGCTCAGGATGACGGTGCAGCGGGAGCTGCGCGCCAGCTCGTGGGCAATCGCGAACGAGTTGGTGATGACCTGCAGCCGGAGCTCCCGGAGAAACTCCGTCATCTGGTACGTCGTGGAGCCGCCGTCGATCATGACCGTCTCTCCGTCCGCGCACAGCGCCGCGGCCGCCCGGGCGATCATGCGCTTCTTTTCAAGCTGTATGCCCTTTCGGTATTCGAAGGGAAGCTCCCCCGGCTGCTCGGCGGCTCCCTGCGCCGCCGCAAGCTCCGCGCCGCCCCTCACCCTGCGGACCAGGCCGGATTCTTCCATGCCGCCAAGGTCTCGCCGGATGGTGGCCTCGGAAGACCGCGCGATCCCCGCCAGCTCCCCCACGGAGGCGAACCTGTTCTGTCGGAGCACGCGGAGAATGAGGGCGTGTCGTTCGGCGGACAGCATCCCGGCTAGTCCCTGCCGATTGCCGCGCGCATGCGGCGGAGGTTCGTCCTGAGGTCCCCCTTTCCGTCGAAGAGCGATGAGGTTCCGGCCACGAGCAGATCGGCGCCCGCTTTCACCATGCGGGGGATGTTCTCCCAGCTCACGTTGCCGTCCACCTCGACCTGGATCTCAAGGCCGCGATCGTGCACCAGGTCGGCCAGCGCGCGGAGCTTGTCCAGCGCCTCGGGAATCAAAGCCTGCCCCGCGTAGCCGGGGTTCACCGTCATGATGCAGACCAGGCTCACGTGCGGGAGCATATCCTCCACGGCGGAAAGCGGCAGCGCGGGGTCTACCGCGATGCCCGCCTGAGCGCCGCAGCTCCTGATCAGGTCAATGGTGCGCAGCGGGTGCCACGTGGCCTCGGGGTGGAAGGACACCCGCGCCCCGGGGAGCTTTGCGAAAAGGGGGGCGTGCGCATCGATGTTCTCGATCATGAGGTGGATGTCGAGGGGGAGGGGAGAATACTCGGCAAGCCTTCTGCAGAAATCCGGGCCAAGGGTGTAATTGGGCACGTAATGACCGTCCATGATGTCCACGTGCAGGCAGTCCGCACCCTCCGCCTTCATGAGGTCCAGCTCTTTCCCGAGGTTGATGAAGTCGGCGCACATCATCGACGGCGCGATGCCGATTCTTCTCATGCCCATGCCGCCTTCTCTCCGTGCGGGGCCACGATCACCTTCAGGCCCTGACGCGACTCGTGAAATGCGAAGGCCTCGGCGGTTTTTTCAATGGAAAAGACCTGCGAGATGTATTTTTTCGCCTGCACCGAGCCGGCCGCAATCAGCCCCACGGCGGTTTGGTGATGCCGCGGCAGCGAGCCATGGCTTCCCATGACAAAGCATTCCTTGTAGTGAATGAGATTCGAGTCGATGCTGAGCTTCGGCTGGTTCTTGAGCCCGCCGAAGAGATTCACATAGCCCCGATGGGCCACCATGCGGATGGCGTCGTCGTGCGCCTGCACGGTGCCGGCCGTGGTGATGGCGAGGTCCACTCCTTCGCCCCCGGTCTCTTTCATGACCGTCTCCACCAGGTCCTCCTCCTCCGTGGCGATGAAACGCGCCTGGGGGAGGAACTGCCGGGCCATGTCCAACCGGGCGCGCGATCGTTGGGCCGCAAAGACGCGCGAGGCGCCGAACACCCTGGACAGCTCGAGCATCATGCACCCGATGGGCCCCAGGCCGATGATGCAGATGCTTTTCCCCAGGCCGAACTGCGCGAGCTCCAGCCCGTTCACCGCGCAGGCCAGGGGCTCCGCGATTGCAGCCTCGGCAAAAGAAAGCCCGTCGGGGATGGGCGTGACAGGCCCGTAGTTCAGCGTCGTTGCATTGAGGACCATCCGCTCCTGGAACCCTCCGGGAAACTGGTATCCGATGGCATAATTGATTCTGCAGTTGGTCCCCATGCCGTTCGTGCACCAGTGGCAGGTGCCGCACGGCACGTCGGCGCCAATTGCGATGCGGTCCCCGGGTTTCACGCGCGTGACGAGACGTCCCGCTGCCACGACTCGTCCCGCAATTTCGTGTCCTATGATGGCAGGCGTTTTCACCCGGTCGTTGCCGTAGTGGAATATGCGGATGTCGGACCCGCAGACCGCGCACGCGTTGACTTCGAGAATCGCCTCATCGTCCCCGCACGCGTGCTCGGGTACGTCCTTGACCACAATCCTGTTCAGCGCCTCTAGCACCGCTGCTCTCATTCCTGCCTCCCTGACCTCATGGATCCCATGACCGGCCAAGTATACCTTTTTTCTGCTTCCCATCAAGCAGATTCGATCAATTTAGATCAAATTCAGTCAAATCCTCTTGAACAATCCGGGGTATCCGGATACGGTTCGCGCATGAAAGCCTTGGTCCTGAAAAAGGACAAGTTGTTGGAATACATGGAGGTTCCGGACCCTGCCCGCCCAGGTCCGGACTGGACGCTGATCAGGGTGGCGTACTCGGGGATCTGCAACTCGGACCTGCACAGGGGTTTCGAGGGCGCCGCCTACCATTATCCCCTGATCATGGGCCACGAGTTTTCGGGCGTTGTAGAGGAGCCTGCAGCAGGGGCCCGGCTTCCATCCGGAGCGAAAGTGATTGCCTTCCCGCTCATACCCTGTCGGCGCTGCATCCCCTGTCAGACTGGAGACTACGCTCAGTGCGTCGACTACGATTACCTGGGCTCACGGCGCGACGGCGCCTTTGCGGAACGGGTGTGGGTGCCTGAAGCCAACCTCATGCCGGTGCCGGAGGGCGTGAGCATGCAGGACGCGTCCCTCACCGAGCCGTGCGCGGTGGCGCTGCATGGCGTGGACAAGCTTTCCATCCGGCCAGGTGATTTCGGGGCCGTGTTCGGCGGAGGTCCCATCGGGAACATGGCCGCGCAGTGGATGCGGCTTCGCGGGTGCAGCCGCGTCTTTGTCGTGGACATTGACGACCGCAAGCTCGCCCTCGCTGAGGAGATGGGATTCACGCCCGTAGACTCGCGCCTTGGCGATCCCGTGGCCCGGATCAAGCAGGAGACCGGCGGCGCGGGCGCGGACAGGGTGGTGGAAGCCATCGGCCTTCCCCTCACCTTCCTGCAGGCCGTCCAATGCGGGGCACGGTTCGGCGAGGTGGTGTTCCTCGGCAATATCAGGGGCAGCTTCGAAATCGGTGAAAAGGACTTTTCCTCGATCCTCAGGAGGGAGCTGACGATCAGGGGGACCTGGAACTCCAGGGTGGTGCCCGAGGGAAGGAACGATTGGACCACGGTCCTCTCGCATCTCGGCTCCGGCATCGAGGTCGCGCGGCTCGTGAGCCATACCCCGCCGCTCTCCCAGGGCGCCGACGTGTTTGCCCGGGTCCTTGCGCGAAAAGAATCGTTCAACAAGGTGGTGTTCGTTCCATGAAAGTCCATCTGGGAGTAAAAAGCGATCCGATTGAGGCCCGCTACAGCTTCGAATGGCTGTTCGACATCATGCAGGGCCTCGGCATTCACCGTCTGCAGATCGGGAGCTCCTACCCGACCTTCAGCGCGGAGGACGAGTATTTCAAGAAGCTCCGCGCAAAGGCGGAGAAGAGGGAGGTGCGCATCAGCAGCCTTTTCACTTCCCACCGGGAGCTGGGCGGATTCGCAAGCGGCGATCCGCTGTTGGAGGATGGGGCGCGGAGGGGATGGGAGAGGATCATCCACGTGGCCGCCCTGCTCGGGGCTGAATCTGCCGGCTCGAACGCGGGCATCACGCTGCGTGACCAGCCCCACCTGCGGGAACGCGGCATTCGCTGCTTCTTCGAGAACATGAAAGGCCTGCTCGCCACTGCCCGCACGGCGGGTCTGAAGACGCTCGCCATCGAGCCCATGTCATCGTTATGGGAGTACCCCTCGACACCGGAAGAAGTGCGCGAGCTGACATCGGAGCTCGATCCATTTCTGGCTGCCCACTCTGACAGCACGGTCCCGCTGCTTCTCTGCGGGGACATTTCCCACGGCGTGGCGGACGCGGAAGGCAGAGTGCTGCACGACAACTGGAGCCTCTTCGAGCTGGAGATTCCGTGGATGTGGGAGTTCCATTTCAAGAATACCGACGTGATCTTCAACTCCACCTTCGGCTTCGCACCGGACGAGCGGGCGCGCGGCATCGTGGATCTGACCCGGCTGAAGCAGCTCATCGACCGCAACGCGGGACGCTTCCCAGCGGAGGCCGTCACGGGGTATCTTGAGCTCAGCGGGCCCAAGGTCGGCCGCGAGTACTCTGACCCACAGCTTGAGCGCATGCTCGTGCAATCCCTGGAGGCCCTGCGGGCCGTGTTCGACGGAGAGGAGAAAGACGCATGATCGATCTGAAGCAGCTCGAAGCCTGGTTCGTCACCGGAAGCCAGCACCTGTACGGGAAGGAAACACTCGACAAGGTCGGACAGCACGCGCAGGAGATCGCGCGCGGCCTTTCCGCATCGCCTGCAATTCCCGTGAAGGTCGTGTTCAAGCCCGTTGTCACCACTCCGGATGCGATCCTGGAGGTGTGCAGGGAAGCGAACGCGGCAAAGAACTGCATCGGGCTGGTCACGTGGATGCATACGTTCTCCCCGGCAAAGATGTGGATTGCCGGCCTCTCCGCGCTCCGAAAGCCCTTCGTGCACCTGCACACTCAGTACAACAGGGACATACCCTGGTCATCGATCGACATGGATTTCATGAACCTCAACCAGTCCGCTCACGGGGACAGGGAGTTCGGCTTCATCGGCACACGGATGCGCCTGGGCCGCAAGGTTGTTGTCGGCCACTGGCAGGACGATGATGTCCAGCAGGATCTGGCCGCCTGGTTCCGTGCCGCGGCAGCCTGGCACGACGCGCAGGGCCTGAAGATCGCCCGGTTCGGCGACAACATGCGCGAAGTTGCCGTGACAGAGGGCGACAAGGTGGAGGCGCAGCTCCGGTTCGGCTACGCGGTGCACGGGTACGGGGTGGGAGACCTCGTGGCAAGCGTGAAGGCCGTGACGGACGCGGAGGCGGACCGGCTCATGACCGAATACGACGCCCAGTATGCGGTTGACAAGGATCTGCGCGCGGGCGGCACCAGGCGCGGGAGCCTGCGCGAAGCGGCGCGCATCGAGCTGGGAATGCGGCACTTCCTGGAGGCCGGGGGATTCCATGCATTCACGACCTGCTTCGAGGACCTGCACGGCCTTGCGCAGCTTCCGGGCCTCGCCGTCCAGCGGCTGATGGCGGATGGATATGGCTTTGGAGCCGAGGGAGACTGGAAAACCTCTGCCCTTGTGCGGTCCATGAAAGTCATGGCTGCCGGGCTTCCGGGCGGAACGACATTCATGGAAGACTACACCTATCACCTGCCCAAGGGCGGCATGAAGGTGCTGGGCGCGCACATGCTCGAGGTGTGCCCCACCATTGCGGATGCAAAACCGTCCCTGCAGATGCATCCCCTGGGAATCGGGGGCAAGGACGATCCCGCCAGGCTGGTATTCAATGCGGCGGCCGGCCCCGCTGTCAACGCGTCCGTGATTGACATGGGGACACGATTCCGCATGGTGGTGAATGTAGTGGATGTCGTTGCGCCGGATGCGCCGCTGCCCAAGCTGCCCGTGGCACGGGCCCTGTGGATTCCCCGGCCCGATCTCAAGATCGCGGCGGCGGCATGGATCCACGCGGGTGGAGCACATCACGCCGGCTACAGCCAGCCGGTGACCGCGCAGCACCTGGAGGACTTCGCCGAAATGGCCGGTATCGAGTTCCTCCTGATCGACGGGAAGACTTCGCTCACGCAGTTCAAGAACGAGCTCAGGTGGAACGCCGCCTACTACCACCTGGCCCGGGGGGTCTGAGCGCCCGATCACATCGGTGCAATTTCTCCGAACACCAGGAGATCGAGACCCGGTAAGTCCTGGAAGTCTTTGCGATTCCTGGTGAGCAAGCGATAGCCATACTGAATCGCCTGGCTGCCTATCCAGACATCTTGAATGCGGTAATACGCTGCCCGGCCCGCTTTCTTCAGATGTGCTGACACGCTTCCGAATATCACACCCGTCTCCTCGTCGATGTGGAGGGACGGCTTTTTCTCCATGCGGTGCAATGCGGCGAGACGTTTCTGCCGGATTGCCTCGCTGGCGGCAACTTCCGATCCGTAGCTGAGCTCCGCGATACTCACCGGAGAAATGAAGATCGGCTCGTCTTTCGTGTATCTCGCAACATCCGCCGGGGAAATGGTCCCGCGCTCCACGTCTATCCATAAGCAGGTATCGACTATCACTCCCATGGGTTGCGCCATTCCTCAGAAACCTTCGCGGCGGCGCGGCTTTCCTCGAGCCAGCCTTCGGCTGCATCCTCGGGAAGCGTGCGATATAAGTCCCCCATCGCCTCAATAGCAGTGAGATGGGGCGATCCGGGAACAATCCGCGCGATTCTATGTTTGTTCCGCATGAGCACTATTTCTTCCCCCTTATGCTCTATACGGTCAAAAACTGCTCGCAGCTTCTTGGCGAATTCGGTTACCGTCATTTCAACCATAGCTCACTCCTATCAGATAATCAAATAATAGTAGATTATCCAATAAAATCAAGCTGACATTGGAGCGTGAGTTGTCATTTTCCGCCGGGAGGGCCGAAGACTATTCGAACCGCCTCTTTCACGAGCTCCGCTCCCTTGAAAGAGGCGCCTTCCGGCGCTTCCGCATCCGGGCCGCCAGGCCCGATCAGTGTCTCGAACCCCAGCTCGCGGCATGCGCGGGCGCGCTTTTCCAGGCCCGGCACGGGCCGGATCTCTCCCGTCAGGCTCACCTCACCGATCACCGCGGTGCGGGCCGGGAGCGGAACGCCTGTGCGCGCAGAGTAGAGCGCGAGGGCCAGCGGCAGCTCGATTCCAACCTCGCCGATACGAATTCCCCCGGCGACATTCACGTAGATATCGTGCTCGGCAAGGTGGAGCCCCAGGTGCTTTTCCAGCACCGCCGCCATCCGCGCCACCCTGCCCGAGTCGATCCGGTCTGAATAGATCCTGCTTATGCCGCTCTTGGCCGGCACGGTGAGGCCCTGGATCTCCACCAGCAGGGCCCGCGATCCCTCGAATACCGGCGCCACAGCCACCCCGGGCGGGATCTCTCCCTCGCGCCGGGTCAGGAAAAGGCTTGAAGCATCTTCCACTTCGGTCAGGCCATTCTCCGTCATGCGGAAAAAGCCGATCTCGTCCACGGAGCCGAACCTGTTCTTGACCGCCTGGAGCGTGCGCACCTCGGCGCTTGCCTCCTCGAAGGACAGCACGGTGTCCACGAGGTGCTCGACCAGCTTCGGCCCGGCGATTGCCCCTTCCTTTGTCACGTGCGCCACCATGAGAAGGCCCGTGCCCCGGGTCCGTGCCCATTCCACCAGCTCCTGCGTGCAGACCTTTATCTGGTTGATCGTTCCCGGCAGGGCATTGACTTCACGCGTGTAAAGAGTCTGGAGAGAATCCACGATGGCGATGACGGGCTTCACCTGCTCCAGAACCTGCATGATTGCGGTCAACTCCGTCTCCGCCAGCACTTCGATCCGGTCCGATGATACGCCAAGCCTGTCCGCGCGCATGCGGAGCTGACCCGGGGACTCCTCACCGGAAATGTACAGGCTGCGGCCCGGCGGCGCGGTGCGTGAAGCAAGCTGGAGCATGAGCGTGGACTTGCCGATGCCCGGCTCGCCCCCCACCAGCACCGAGGAACCGCGCATGAGCCCTCCGCCGAGTACCCTGTTCATCTCCGCGATGCCGGTGTCAAGGCGCATGCCCTCGCGGCTCTCGATCGAGGAGAGAGGGATGGGAACAGCGGTCTTTCGTGTCCTGGATTGCGCAGTGCGCGAGGGCAGGTCGGCTCCCGCGACCTCGGTGAAGCTGTTCCACTTTCCGCATTCAGGACAGCGGCCGAGCCATTTCGGCTCCTGGTGGCCGCATCCGGAACACTCGAACAGGGCCCGCGACTTTGTCATGCGAAATTCCCCCCCGCCCGAAGATAGGGGCCTCTATCTGGCTGTCAACAATGCGAGACCTGCGAATAACGAGCCTTGGGAAAGCTCTTGCCGATCTAGTCCGAGGGCCTGGCCATGTCCACGCCGACTACTTCTGCAAAGTCACCGGCCACAACAGTAGTATAGGGAGGAAGACTAACGGCTAATGTATTGCCCGCAATATATTCGTTCTTCGATAAGCTGAACTCAGGGGTCACAGCCTCAAAGGTCCCCGCGACCCCGGATAAGGATATGCTGAAGTGGAGCTTGACTCCATCAAGGTCATATTTCCCAACATTCCAGACATCATAATTGATGACGAATACAAAGTTGCCGGCATAGCTGAGGCCATTAACGACCCATCCCACGCTTATCTGGTTGAGATTGCACGCCGTGAGGACGAACAGCAGGACCACGACCACGACACAGAGCTTCAATACGGATTTCATCTCCCCACCCTCCTGGCCAGCATGATTCAGCACCGTATCTGAAACATCGATCCCCGCGCTTGCGAGGAGCAGTTGATCCCTGTGGGCAGCGTACAGGGGCAATTCTATCACATGAGGAGCAGAATTGAAAACCCCCTGGTTGAGGCCTGTTGTCACCGCCCTCGCGGCACGCTACTATCCCTCCGCGGGATATCCCTCACATGAAGGTCACTCAGCACGATCTACGCACAATCCGCATCCAGCCGGACTCAGGAATCCCATTCCACGTCCCGTACAGGTTTTTCTGGAACGGGCAGGAGCGGCAGGCGGCGAGCATCGTGCTCACGACAAGTGCCAAAGAGGGCCGAGGCGAGGGACACGGCCCCTGGGAAGTGCGCGCCTTCTTCCTCTTCGGGGAGATAAGGGACCGGATCACCTCGGATGCCGCCGGGATCACGCTGCGAAGGACGTGGGCGGTGAAGACGCCCGGGGCCGGTCACCTCTCCATAGACGTGGAGTTCGATGCGCCCGCTGATACGAGATGCCTTTTCCCCGGGGTGCACGCCCAGCAGGGACTTCCCGCCGTGCCCACCTCTTTCCTCGGCGCAAAGACCAGCTATCCTGCGGCGCTCTTTCTCTCCATGGGCAAAAAGGGCATCCTGCTTTTCTCCCAGGCCGCCTCCAGCGAGGGCTCGCCCGCGGGGATCGGGATCAGCACCACGGAAATCGAAGACGAGCCTTCCCGTCTGCACGTGGAGATTCGCTTCCCCGGGCAGGAAGAACCCGCCAGCCGCATCGGCCCTGTCCCTTCGCACGAAGTGGAGGCCGCGGAGCAGCTCATCGAGTCCCCCGGGAGTCTCGACAGGGACCACGAGCTGTTTCTCACCTTTTCCGCCCGGGAAGAAATACACGTGAAGGGGGCGGAGGCCGTCTACAAGCGGCTTGCCCCGGCCCGCGAGGCGCGCGCGGCCCCCGCGGCAGCCGGGTCCGCGGACCAGGGTTTCCTGGGCGCCGCCCTGCAGACAGCCCTCTCCACGCATCTCTGTGAGGCGCCAGGAGTGGTGGGGATGCGGGAGCTGTCCGGAAGCCCATGGCTGTCCGCCGGTGCGGGGCTCGGGCTGGCGGTGGCGATGCGGAAGCTTTTCCCGCTGGACGCCCGCCTGCAGGAGCTCGCGCTGCGGCTTGCGGATTTCGCGCTGAAGGGACAGATTGCGTCGGGGTTTTTCTACGAAAGCTACCATCTCGAGACAAGGCGGTGGAGCGGTGTGCGCGGGGAGGCAGGTCAAACGCTTCTTTCCGTGGGACAGTCTGCCCGCATCGCCGAGCTCCTCCTGGTTCTTGCCGAGGACCTGGCGCGTGATGGTCTGCCTCACGAGAAGTACTTTCTTTCCGGCCTCAGGTTCGTCGAGTTTTTTCTGGACGAGAAGGCGAAGCTCAGCATGCCGGGAAGCCTTCACGTGCCGGGCCAGCGGACGCCCGTGCAGGGTCCTGCTCCTGGCCTCGGCGGCATCGAGCTTTTCTTTCCCATGGCCCGGCTGTATCTCAAGACCGGCAAGGACAGGTACAGGAAGGCTCTCGACCTCCTGGTCAAGCGATTTTCCGCCGTGCCGTGGGACGCATTTCAGCCTCCGGGCTCACGGGAGGGCAGGGGGCCTGATGCGGCCGGCGCCGTTCTTGCCGCGAAGTTGTTCGTGGAAATGCGAGGGCTGGGATACAAGCTCGCGGAGCCTTCGGTCAGTGGGGCCGCCGCCGTCCGGGCGCGCGCGGCGGAAAGCGTGCGTCTTTTCTCCTCTCTTCTTCTCCCGTGGATCCGGCTTCACCCCCGGGCAGGGGAGGACCTGCTTGAAGCCGGCTGCAGCGGGTGTCTCGTGGACTCCTTTACGCGGCAGAGGATCATATTCGCGGGCAATGAGAGCGCGCTCCTGTTGTTGAAGCTCAGGGAGCTGACGACCGATTCCGGTTTGAAGTCCCTTTTGAGAGGTCTTGCGCGTTTATGCCTCGCGGGGGCGAAAATGGCGCCCCTCGGGACGGCCTGGTTCCAGCACACCGAATGGGACCTCGAGGGCAAGCGGGACGCCGCACGGGGAAGACTCGGTCCGGTTGATTCGAGGCGTCTTGCGAGCGAAATCCTTTCAGGCCTCACGGTCGCGGCGGAGTTCCCCCGAGCATAGGAACCTCTATCGACGAGGCAGGGCCGCTCCGCCTATGATGGAGACTCAAGGAGGTGCCCGCATGGAGCCCAGGATCGAAATCATTGCATCAGAGCCCTCGTGGGTGATCGAGAACGATACGGTACGGATCGCGCTCACGCTGAAGGGTGGCCACATGGCCCCCGTCACCTTTTTCCGGAAGAGCGACTCTCCCCTTCAGCCCTACTATGTGAGCCCCTGGCAGGGAGAAGGAAAAACCGTGCAGCCTCCCGTGCTCGGGCCGCTCCGGGGAGACTTCTTCTGCATGCCTTTCGGAGGCGACAGCGTCCTGAAGGGCGTGACGCATACCACCCATGGCGAGCCGGCAACAGGGACCTGGCGCGCGGGCAGCCTCGAGCAGTCCGAGGCCCTGACCCGGATCAGCCTTGAAATGTTCACCTCGACGCTCAAGGGACGGATCAGCAAGAGCATTTCTCTCCTTTCAGGCCAGAACACGATCTACATCCGGCACGTGCTCGAGGGATTCGACGTGCGCGCGCCCCTCGGGCACCACGCCACGCTCGCAGGCGGCAGCCAACCGGATACTCTCCTGCTCTCCACCAGCCCCGTGCAATTCGGACGGGTGAGCCCGCGGCCTCCCCACACCTTTACAAGCGATGGCGAGTACAGCGCGCTGCTTGCCGGGGCGGAGTTTCGCAGTCTCGACAAGGTCCCCACTGTCTGGAAGGAGATGCCGTTCGATTCGTGCGCCTCGTTCCCGCGGCGTCGGGGCTTCTGTGACCTTGTCCAGGTGTACAACAAGCAGACCAGCGGCCCCGGGTGGGTCACGGCGGTCAATCCTTCAGAGGGGTGGCTGTGGTACGCGCTCAAGGATCCCGCGATCCAGCCGTCCACCCTGTTCTGGATGGAAAATTACGGACGTCATGCCGATCCCTGGAAGGGCCGCAACTGCTGCATAGGACTCGAAGACGTGTGCGGCTACTTCGCTGATGGGATGGCGGCATCCGTGAAAAAGAATGATCTCAATGAGAAAGGCATCCCGACGGCGCACAAGCTGTCGCCCCTCAGGCCCACTGCGGTCAACTACATTCAGGGAGTGGCGCGTATTCCCAAGGGGTTCGGGCGCGTGCGTACCGTCCGGTTCCAGGAGGGATTGGCGACATTCGTGGGCGAATCGGGAAAGACGGCCGCGGCGCCGGTGGATCACGCCTTTCTTTTCTCGGGAGCGCTCAGCGCTAAGTGAGCTTTCTCGCGATGGGGATACGGCGCCCTGTTCCGAACGCCTTCGGTGAAACCTTGAGCACAGGCGGCGCCTGCCGCCGCTTGTACTCTGCTTTCTCCACCATCCCGATCACGGAACGCACCAGCGCGGCGTCGAACCCGCAGGCGGCGATATCCGCGGCGGACTTGTTCTCCACCAGGTATTGCTGCAGTATCGCGTCCAGGGTCTCATAAGGAGGAAGCGAGTCCTGGTCTTTCTGGTCGGGTCGCAGCTCGGCCGAGGGGGCCTTGTCGATGATGGACTCGGGGATGAGGCGTTCCCGGGTGTTGATGGCTCGGGCGAGGCCGTACACCTCGACTTTCAAGAGATCGCCTATCACCGCCAGACCGCCGCTCATGTCTCCGTAGAGGGTGCAGTATCCCGTGGCGAGCTCCGACTTGTTCCCCGTGGTGAGGAGAAGCGAGTTGAGCTTGTTCGAGAAGGCCATGAGGAGAGTGCCGCGGATCCGCGCCTGGACGTTCTCTTCCGTGATGTCGGGTTTTCTTCCTTCAAAGACCGGCTCCAGCGTCCGCAGGAACGAGCCGAATATGTCCTCGATGGACATCAGCCTGAGGGTGAGGCCAAGGTTGGCGGCCAGCGCGCGCGCGTCCTCCACGCTCCCTGTTGAAGAGTAGCGGGAGGGCAGGCCGAACACGTCGACCCGCCCGGCTCCCAGGGCCTTCACGGCGAGCACGGCAACCAGCGCCGAATCTATCCCGCCCGAGAGACCCAGGTGCACACGGGTGAATCCGCACTTGCGCACGTAGTCCCGTATGCCCAGAACGAGAGCGCCTTCGATCTGCGCGTACCGGTCCTCCGGCAGCGGCACTTCGGGACCTGCCGCATCGGTGTCCACGACGGCAAGCTCCTCTTCAAAGGCCTTGCCCAGGAACACGAGCTTTCCTTCTTTCGAAGTGACCATGGACTGGCCGTCGAATATGATGTTGTCGTTGGCGCCGACCGTGTTGACGTAGACCACCGGCACCCCCGAGGTCTTGCCGATGCGGGCCAGGAGGTCCAGCCGGACACGGGGCTTTCCGGCGTGGAATGGAGAAGCGGAAGGGGAGAGGATGAGGGTCGCGCCGGCATCCAGGAGCTCCGCCACCGGATCCACCGGGTAGCGCAATCCGGGTGCGGGCTCGCCCTCCCACCAGATGTCCTCACAGATTGCGATGCCCAGCTTTTCTCCCTTGAAGGGCACGATTGCGCGTGCGGCCGCGGGCTCGAACCAGCGCGCCTCGTCGAACACGTCGTAGGTGGGAAGGAGCGTCTTTGCCTGCGTGTGGATGATCCTGCCGTCCACCAGGAGCGACGCCGCGTTGAGCAGCCCTTTGCCGGGCCGGGCCCTGTTCCTGTCCACGTACCCCACCACGATGCCGATCCCCTTCGGCGCACCATTCTGCACCTGGCGAAGCGCCTTCAGGTTCTCTTCTACGAAAAGCTCGTACTCCAGAAGGTCCATTGGCGGGTACCCGCAGAGACACAGCTCGGGGAACACGACGAGGCTGCATCCCGCCTCCTTCGCCCTGGCCGCAAATGAGAGCACCTTTTCACAGTTTCCCTTGAAATCCCCGATTGTGGGGTTGATCTGCCCGGAAGCGACCCTCATGCACGGCTCCTTCTGCTCCTGAATCTATCAGCGAACAGCCGCGAAGGGCAATGCAACCCGGGTGGAAAAATGCCGCCGAGCTGAACGGAGTACCGCGGTCACGGTACCCCGTGACATTCGTGCAAGATACTGTGGCCGGGCGTTGCGGGCCGAATCCCTCCGAAGGATCGGCGCATTGACCGCACGGGGCAGCCGGGGTAGGATGAGTGAAATGCCTAGAACCGTACTCGTCACAGAGGGGGATTCCCCGCTTGGAGGGGCGCTGGCGCGCCTGCTGGCAGCGCGCGGCCTGTCCGTGGTGAAGATAGTATCGGGAGAAAATCCACCAACTGCACGGAGTACCGTGCAAGGTACGGTGGCGCCCCCCGCGGCCGTGCCCTGGAATCGAAGGTCCCCTTTGTCCGCCCGGACGGTGCTGCTCAACGCGTTGAACACATTCGATGCCGTGGACGAAGTCCTGATTCTCGAGCCCCCCTGCGCAACGCATCCGACGCTTCACGACGTGTCGAGCGTGGAGATAGAGAGGGCGTTCGACGATGCCAAGGGCCCGGTATTTCTGGCCCGGGAAGCGCTTGCCTACTTCCTGGGGCGTCACAGCGGCGTGCTGTGCATGGTGAGCGCGGGATCCGGCTCGTCGCCCCTGGAGTGCGGCATGCGCGAATGCTTCCGCGGGCTCTGCTCCTCCCTTCTCACGGCGAACGGCGAGCAGGGTGTCGTGATAAACGGGTTCCAGTCCGGCGGCGTGCAGCCCGAGGAGTACGCTGCTTTCATAGACAAGACGCTGGAGGAAAAGGCGCGAAAGATCACGGGTCGGTGGTTCATGTGCCAGTCCAGGCCCGGGTTCCTTCAGGGAATGAAGCCTAAAAAAGCATAGACTCCATGAACCGGGTCTGAAATTCGGGTCTCCCTCCCAGCTCGATGAACCTCGCCTGCAGCGCCGCGTGCTCCGCAAGGCGCCGCGCCTCCCGTGAGAGCAGGGCCATGAGGGCGCCCCGCAAGGCGGCGTTCCCCACCACATCGACTTTCCCAAGGTCCATCTCGGGAATCAGGCCGATGCGCATGGCCGCGCGCGGGTCGAGCCGGGTGCCGAAGTTCCCCGCCAGACGGAGCGCGTCGAGGGACCCGATGGCCACGCCGGTCACATCCAGGAGCGTCTCGATTCCCGTGCGCACGGCGCCCTTTGCAAGCTGCATCTTGCGGATGTCGGTCTGGGAGATGTAGACGATCCGGTCGTCGGACAGCGCAAAAGCGAGCTCGTTGCCCAGTGAAAATATCCGGCGGCGAAGTTGTGGATCTTCGATCTCTCCCTGTGCAAGAAGCCTGCCCGTCGAATCGATGATTCCGCGCTCCAGGAGCTGGGCGATGCCCGAGACGAGGCCCGTGCCGCAGATTCCCCGGGGCGCCACTGCGCCGACGACCTGTACCGCGAGGCTGCCGTCCGCGGAAAGCAGGACCTCGTGAATGGCCCCCTCCAATGCGCGCATTCCGCAGGAGATCTGCGCTCCCTCGAACGCGGGGCCGGCGGCGGTGGAGGTGGTGATGAGCTCCCCTCCCCGGGCGAGCACTATCTCGCCGTTGGTGCCCACGTCGATGGAGAGCGACGTCTTTTGCTCCCGCCCCAGGTCGAGGGCGACGATCATCCCGATCGTGTCCGCGCCGACGTAGGCGGATACGATCGGCAGCGTGTCCACAAACCCGTGCTCCTGGAAAGTCCACCCGAAATCCCGCGGCACGCCGCGCAGTGACCGGCAGGTCACGGGAACATACGGGACGCGCGTGAGCTGGTAGGGATCGATCCCGTTCAGGATGTGGATCATGATGGGGTTTCCCACGACCATGGTTTTCACGACCTCGTCGGGAAGGACCCCGGTCTCGGCCAGGATCTCGCGCGCGCCTTCTTCTATGGTGCGCAGGGCGGCCCGGCGCACCGGGTCAGGATCGTCGTGAAAGCTCATGGCGCGGGAGATCACGTCCGCGCCGAATGAGACCTGGCCATTGAGAAGGGTTTTCCGGGAAAGCTGCTCTCCGGTCTCCAGGTCCAGGAGCGCGATGTCGACCGTGGTCGTGCCCAGGTCAACTCCGAAACCACAGCTCCGACGCCCCGGGGCGCCCGCCAGCCAGAGAAACTCATTCTCATCGCAAAGCGCCTCGACCGTCCAATCTGTCTTCCGAAGCGTTTGAGGAAGTTTTTCAAGCGAGGCGGTATCGGGAAGGTGCGCGGCAATGCCCTGCGCCTCCAGCCCTGCCGCGAGCCTTTCCCAGTCCGCCCGCTGATCTTCCAATGACGGCTCCGCAAGGCGCACCTTCACCCTTCGTATCGCGGCGCCGCCGATCGCTGCCCGGATATCCGCGTCTCCCCATTCATGTCCCACCACTGACCGGAGGAGCCGCTCCTGCGGCAGGGTCACTGTGCAGTCCTCCACAAGAGTGAGCTGGCAGGCGAGCCGCACCCCGTCCGTGGTCTCCGCTTCCTTCAAATTCCCTTTGCCCGATGCCGGGGGAGGATCGACTGTGACCCTGCATTTTCGGCAGTTTCCCTTCCCGCCGCAGGGATAGTCGAGCAAAATGCCTTCGCTGTTCAGAATGTCGCGCAGCAGCGATCCCTTTGCCGCGATCAGGGACTTCCCCAGTGGTTTGACGTGCACGGTGGGCATCGCACGGATACTAATGGTTTGCCGGGGCGCGGACAAGTGAGGGCGACCGCCTTGACGCCGCAGGCCGGACACTCTAACTTGGCCGAATGACCACTCGGAGCGCGGGAAAGCTGTGCGGGGCGGCGATTCTCATGGCTGTCTTCGCCGTATCGTGCGCAATGAACCAGACTATCGTCATCAAGGCCGACGGCTCGGGCACCCTCGCCATGCACGTGGAGGTCGCCCGGCTCCTGCATGAATACGTTGCCCGGCTCTCGGAAGTCTCGGACAAGCCCGTCTTGGGGAGCGGCGGCAAGTTCTTCGATGCCGCATCCATCAGGAAAGATTTCGACTCCCGGCCCGGAATCACCGTGACGAAGGCGGCAACCCCATCAGACGACGCGATGGAGCTGGAGCTCGCCTTCGATTCGATTCAGGATGTCTTCACACGGGAGGAGTCCTTGAAAAGCGCTGCCGCGCTTTCGTACAGTGAATCGGGCGGGAGGAAGACGATCCGCCTGCACCTGGACCGGAGCAATTATCCGCAGCTCGCGCGCACGTTCCCGATCCTTGCCAGCCCCGCGTTCTCCGCCTTCGGACCACAGGCGAACGACACGACCAGCGACGATGAGTACCTGGAAATGGTTCGCTTCTCCATTGGGGACGACGCGCCGGCGCTGTTAAAAAAGTCCTATTTCACGCTGACGCTGGCTCCCGAGGGTGAGATCCTGTCCCAGTCCGGCGGCGAAACAACGGGCGGGGCCGTGGTATTCCGCATCCCCCTCTTGAGGCTGCTCGTTCTGGACAAGCCCCTCGATTTTTCGGTGACGTTCAAATAGCACTTGGCGAATCGCTGCCCGCCGAGCGGACGCAAAGGTCTGCTGATTCTTAATTGTTCGTACAACATATAATTACAAATTTCAAAGAAATATGTTGACAGGAGCCCCATTTATGCTATTCTATCTTACATGTCCGAACAGCCTGTAATAATAAGTAAGCATTCATTAATAACGAGTTGGATCAAGCAGGAGATTGAGAGCGGTCGACTTCGGCCCGGGGACAAGCTGCCATCTGAAAGTGAAATCTGCCTCAGGTTCGGAGTTTCGAGGAGCTCCGCCCGTCAGGCTATCTCAAATCTCGTACGCGCTGGATGGGTCGAATCGAAGAAGGGAATTGGCACCTACTGCCTCGCCAGGCGAAGCCCGCAGGCCGATGACTTTGCCCTGGTCTGCTATTACGCCACTTCCTACATATTTCCTCGTATTGCGATGGGGTTCGAAAGAGCGACCCAGCGCGGGGGCTTTCACATGATACTCAACCAGACGGAAGCGAATGTAGAAAAGGAGAGAGGAGTCCTTCTCAGGCTCAAGGAACGCGGCGTGCGAGGCATCGCCATCGAGCCGGTGATCGCGGGCTCGGAGGAGGGCATCGCGCCCCGGGACCTGGAGTCGACCAACTACCAGCTTCTCTGCGAAATCCAGGATGCCGGCATTCAGGTCGTCCTCATGGACAATACGTTCGGAGACAATCGGTTTCCCGCAATTGTCCTGGATGACATTGCCACGGGAACTCTGGCGGCGCGCTACCTTGCCGATCGGGGACACAGGGATATCGCCATCGTGTACTCCCAGGAGCATCGCCCGTTCCGTCTGCGTCGACAAGGCGCTGTGGAACACCTCGCCGCGCTGGGCGTCGAAACCCCTGCGCACCGCCTTCTCTCCGTCGGCCCGGTACGGGAGAGCAGCGCCTTTTTCGAGCGCTACTTCGCGTCCCAGCCCGTACTGCCCAGCGCTTTCCTATGCTGCAACGACGAGATGGCGATTGCGCTGCACGGGGCGGCCCATTCGCGCGGGTACTCGATACCGGCGGACTTTTCGGTCATCAGCGTGGACAACTCGGACTACGCCCGGCTGCCGGGAATCTCCCTGACATCGATAGACCACCCCGACCAGTTCATCGGAGAAAAGGCGGCCCAGATACTTCTGGACGGGGTCATTGCTCCGAATATTCGCTACCGCGGCATCATCAGCATCGACCCGGTGGTCGTGGAACGCAGCTCGGTGAAGACTCTTACCGGCGCCGCAGCGTCGGAAAAAACTCTAGGAGGCTGATATGAAGAAAGATCTGTGGTTGATGGCCGCGATCATCATCGCGGCCATGCTGCTCGTCCCCACTGCCGCTTTCGCGGCGGACACGGGGTCGAGCGTGACGGGGAAAGTCACCGTCTGGGCCTGGCCTTCCGCTGACAAGGCCTTCGAGTCCATCATGCCCGGCTTCAAGGCAAAGTATCCCGGCATCGACGTGAGCTGGGAGATGAAGCCGGGCCAGGCCGGAGGGACCCGTGACGCCCTGCAGGCGGCCCTTGCGGCGGGCGCAGGTGCCCCTGACGTGTCGCTCATCGAGGTGAACGACATCGGCACCTTTGCCTTGACAGGGGCATTCGTGAACCTGCTGGACAACCCCTACAACGCGGGGAAGTACAAGAAGGACTTTGTCGGCTACAAGTGGGACCTGGCGCTGTCTCCTGACGGCAAGCTCTTCGCATTCCCCTGGGACATCGGCCCGGCGAGCATCTTCTATCGCCGTGACCTGCTGGACAAGGCCGGAGTTGCCCTCCGATCCGGCAAAGCTCGCCAAGCTGATCCGGACGTGGGATGACTACATCCAGCTTGGGAAGAAGGTGAACGATCCCAAGAACCAGGTCTGGTGGATCGACAACGCCCGGGCCGTTCCCTACATCTATTATTCGCACAAGAACTTTTTCGACAGGAAGATGAACATCGCGGTGGATAATGCCACGACTCGCCGCGTGCTCGCCATCGCGCAGAAGCTCAGGAACGACGGAATGGACGCCAAGACCTCGGCATGGACCGACGAGTGGTACACGATGCTCAACCAGGGCAGGATCGCCACCACAATATCCGGCTGCTGGTTCGGGGGCTTCCTGAAGAGCTGGATCGCGAAGGACACGGTGGGAAAATGGGGAATCATTCCGATCCCCGAGCAGCCCCTTCAGAACTGGGGAGGCTCGTTCCTCGCGGTGACAAAGCAATCCGCGAACCCCGAGGCTGCATGGAAGTTTGTAGAGTATCTCTGCGCCGACGCCAAGGCGGAGAACACAATCATGAAGACCGTCGACTATTTCCCCGCCTTGATTCCTGCGTGGAAGGATGCGCTGTACGACGAGCCTGACCCGTTCTTCGGAGGCCAGAAAACGCGCCGTGTCTGGGCCGACGTCGCTTCCTCCCAGGGGCCCTTCGTGGTGACCCCGCTTGATTCGGTTGCCGAAAATGCCTTCAACATCGAGCTGGACAAGTTCCTCGACCAGAACCTCGATATCCCCAGCACCGTCAAGGCCATGGTGGACGCTATCGATACCAAGACCAAGGCGGATCGAAAAGTGGTTCTTCAACTCATGGGGAATAAATAGGAAGCTTCTGCGGGGCGGCCGTACTGGCCGCCCCTCTCAGAACCGGAAGGCAGGGACCAATGCGACGAGGGAGAATCCAGTCGGGCAGAAGCGCGGTCGCATACCTCTATCTGGCGCCATTCATCGTCCTCTTTCTCTCATTCGGGATCTTTCCGATCCTCTACTCGCTTTTCCTCAGCTTCACCTACTGGAAAGGTCTCGGCGCGCCAATCTTTGTTTTTCTGGACAACTACATCGCAACCATCCGTGACCCTGCCTTTTTCAAGGCCCTCTACAACACGGCCTACATCTGGATCTGCGCCCATATCCTGATCCTGCCGGGCGGGTTCCTCATCGCCTACGTTCTCAATACCGAGTATGTGCGGAAAAAAAACCTCCATCAGGCCCTGCTCTTCACTCCGATGGTGACATCCACAATCGCCGTCTCGATCGTCTTCACGACGCTCTTCGGAGAGAAGTATGGCATGATCAACTTTCTTCTCGGCGGGCTGGGGGTGTCCCCGGTCGCCTGGTTCCACGGCACGGGAAGCATGATCAAGCCGGTGATCATCACGCTTTTTGTCTGGAAATGGATCGGGTGGAACTGCGTCATCTATTTTGCCGGGATGCAGGGGATCGACCGCGAGCTCTATGAGTGCGCGGAAGTGGAGGGCGCGAACAAGCGTGATATCCTGCGTTATGTCACCGTCCCTCTCATGCGTCCCATCATCCTGTATACGTTGATCCTCTCCTTTATCGGCGGCATGCAGATATTCGATGAAGCATACATCCTCACGGGGGGCGGGCAGGGCGCCGGCTACCTCGGAGGTTCCAACCAGGGAGGGCTCACCATTGCTCTCCTGATCTACGAAACGGGATTCCGAAGGGGCGCGTTCGGTCAAGCTTCGGCCATCGCCTATTTTCTCATGCTGATCATCGTCGTTCTGAGCATCTTCAGCTTCAGATTCCTGTCCGAGAGAGGGGAGTCGGCCCGTGCGTGACGCGGGCGCAAAGACGGCAGCCGCCCTCTTTCTCTGGGCGTGCTCGATTATCATCTTCCTCCCGTTTCTCTTCATGCTCATCGAGGCCACGCACAGCTCTCACGAGATACTGCAAACCCCGCCGCCCCTGCTCCCTGGCATGCGGACGGGGGAGAACTACGCGAGCATCGTCGCCACGGTGCCCTTCTGGCGGAACTATCTCAACACCGTGATCGTGGCCGCGGCCATTACCTTCCTCTCCCTGGTACTTTGTTCCCTGGGCGGGTACGCGTTCGCAATGCTGGATTTTCCCCTGAAGAGGCTTATTTTCGCTGCCCTCCTGGGGACCGTGATGCTGCCCTGGCTGGTGGACCTTGTCCCCTGGTTCATCATTACCACGAGGCTGAAATGGACGAACAACTTCCTCGCCGTGATTGTGCCCGCCGCGGCGAGCGCCTTCGGGGTATTCTGGATGCGTCAGTACATCTCCTCCACGATCCATCCCGCGCTCATTGACGCCGCGCGGATCGACGGCTGCCCTGAAGTCCTCATCTTTTTCAGGATCGCGGCTCCTCTGCTGGCTCCCGCATACGCGCGCTGGGGATCATGAACTTCCTGGGGAGCTGGAACAACTTCTTCTACCCCTTTCTGGTCCTCACCAACAAATATATGATGACCCTTCCCCTTGCGCTCAATCTTTTGCGCGGGGATCCTTACCGCGGGATGGATTACGGAGTCCTAATGCTGGCAACGACGCTCGCCCTCGCGCCCGTCATGCTCGTGTTCTGGGCCGCATCGCGCAGATTCATCGCCGGCATGACCGCCGGCGCAGTCAAGGGGTGATGACATGGGGCACGATGACGGTGAGCTCTCCAGACTTCGCCTGGCCGTGCCGTATTACTTCGAGCAGTGGCCCCGCGAAAGATGGGAGACGGACGCTCAGCTCATGGCCGAAGTCGGGATCACCCATGTGCGGATGGGCGAATTCGCATGGTCGGTCCTGGAGCCTTCCCGAGGGAGGTACGATTTCGGCGGGCTGGATGAGGCGCTTCGTCTCTTCGCGTCGCACGGCATAGGCACAATCCTTTGCACGCCAAGCGCCGCCTACCCGCCCTGGCTTCATGCATTGCACCCCGATATTCACCAGGTCAGATCAAACGGTCTGCTCAAGGAGTACGGGATGCGCCAGGATGCATGCAAGAACCATCCTGGATACCGGCGGGCGGTCATGAAGCTGGTCCGGCTGATGGCGGCACGATACGGCAAGGATGAGCGCGTCGCGGCGTGGCAGATCGACAATGAGCTGGGCTGCCACGGAACGGCGCGCTGTTTCTGCTCCCGCTGCGAGTCCGCCTTCCGTGCGTGGCTTGCGGAGCATTTTGAGGACGACATCAACAGGCTCAATGCCGCGTGGGGGACCGCATTCTGGTCTCAGCAGTATCGCGCATTCCTGGAGGTGAGTGTTCCACGGGAGCCCGCCGACCGGATGGGGAAACAGGGGCAAAACCCGGGACTCCTTCTCGATTTTGCGCGTTTTTCCTCCGAGACCAACGTACGGTTTCTTGCCGAGCAGGCCTCCGTCATCAGGAACGCAAGCTCCCGGGCGCTGATCACGCACAATCTCATGAAGGACCACTTCGATATCGACTACTTCCGACTTGCGCGTGAGCTTGATGTCGTGTCCTGGGACAACTACCCCTTTTTCGAGCTGCAGGGGGAGGCGCGAGCGCCCTCGGCATTTCCCCATGCACTCATGCGCGGCCTGAAGCAGCAAAATGTCTGGGTCATGGAGCAGGCGGCCGGCCCCGGCGGGTGGGACTACGTGGCCCCGACACCGGAGCCAGGGCGCATGCGCCTGTGGTACTACCAGGCCCTGGCCCGGGGAGCGGATCTGGTCTGTTTCTTCCGATGGCGGACCGCGCGCTTCGGAATCGAGCAGTACTGGCATGGCATACTTCCCCACAGCGGCATCCCGGGCCCCCGCTACGGGGAGCTGAAACAGATCGCGGCGGAAATGCGCGCCCTTGCCGCTGAGCTGGAGGACACCTCGCCGGTGGCGAGGGCAGCAATCCTGTTCGATCATGACTCGCACTGGAGCCTTGAGATTCAGCCGCAGGCAAGGACACTTGGATTGCCCCTTCTCGCAGGCTGCGCCGCGCAGGTGCTCGCCGGCAGAGGCGTTGACTTCGACTGCGTGGGTCCGGATGCCGATGTGAGCAGGTACGCTCTCGTGATAGCGCCCAGCCTTCACATATGCGCGCGGGAGGCGGCGCAGAAGCTCGAGCGATTCGTCGAGGATGGCGGCTTGTTCGTACTGGGCCCGCTCAGCGGTATGAAAGACACGGAGAACGCCGTTGTCGAAGATCCATTCCCCGGGTGCCTTTCCCGGCTCGCAGGCTGCACGGTCGAGGAAGCGGATGTTTTTTCTTCCGTGCCCGGCTGCACCCTGCGCGTGAAGCTTCCCACCGGGACCGCTTCGCCGGTGCAGGGAGTCGCGGAGATACTTGCCCCATTGACCGGCACGCTCGCGCTCGCGACATACAGCGGACGGTATTATTCCGGGAGGGTTGCGGCCACCCTGCATCACTTCGGCAAAGGCGCCTGCCTCTACCTGGGCACCGTGTTCGATGCGGCCGGTCTTTCCGAGCTCCTTCTCCCAGTTCTTGCGGATCGCGGGCTTGGCGGCCGCGCTTTGCCGGCCGGTGTCGAAGTTGCCGCACGAACAAGCCCGTCGGGCACCCGTTTCAGGTTTTATCTGAATCACAGCTCTCAAGCCGTGCAGATTGACGCCCGGGCGCCGGGCCTCGAGCTCTTGACGGGAAGAAACGTCACGGGGGCGATAACGCTGGATGCGCGGGGAGTGGCGGTGGTCAAAGAAGACGAATCTTCACGCTGATCGACAAGTCACGTCTGTCCCGGAGATGACTCGCACATCCGACCTGCGGTTCAGGAAAGCGAACAATCACCGGAACGTTGCGCGTTCTTAGGTACCTCACTGTTGCTTACATGCCTTCACATAATTGACAGTGCTTGGAAATAATTCATAATATCATGATATGAGATAAGGCGCCTTGCGAGGGACCCTCGCCACGTAGCCTTGCAGGCAACATGCAAGCAGTACGCCGTACATTCCGGTCCTATGAATTCAAGTTGTAGTATCCTGCAAATCCGTTGGTTTTTTGGGGGGAGGAAAAGAATGGACGTTGGGCCGACGAGGCTGAAGCAGGCGAAAAAGACTCTCATTGTGGAGCATGCGATACTGGCGCTCAAGGAATACATCGTCGACGGGAATCTCAGCCCGGGAACGGAGCTGCCAACCGAAACCGAAATGGCAAAAGAAATCGGCGTGAGCAAGTTCAGCATGCGCGAAGCTCTTCGGGTGTTGCAGGTCCTCGGGTTGGTCGACATATCTCAGGGACGCCACACAAGGGTCGCCATGCACTCGATCAATCCTGTGATTACTGTTTTGGAGCTGACTCTCCGCCGCTCAAAGGTCCCGGACCTGATGCTCATCGAAGCGAGAAAGTCGTTGGAAGGTCACATCAGCAGATTTGCCGCTATGAGAGCGGACTCTTCCCATATCGAGGGAATGAGGAAGACAATCGAAGACATAAAGAATAACCGGGACGACTTGGAGATGTGCGTGGAGAAAGACCTCGAGTTCCACAACATTCTTATGAAGGCAAGCAAAAACGTGGTGTTCGAGATAATGCTCGCCCCGGTGATGGAGCTTCTGAGGGAGCAGCGGATGAAAACGATCAAGCTTCGGGGTGTCGATCCTATGATCGAGTACCATACCATGGTTCTCGATGCAATTATCGAAAAGGATCCAGAGAAAGCGGAAAGGGCAATGAATCTGCATCTTGTCACGACTGAAGAGCACCTTAGGAAGGTCATGGAGTCCGTCACACAGACCTCCCGCAATGGCGCCCAGACAAGCCGTGAGGCGGATAGCCCTCGTGGCGTCGATGTCCTCTAGCGCGTGAATGAAAGATCGTTCAAGCTTGGGACAGCCGCTACCCGATTCGGCTGCTGCTCCTTCTAGTCCATCTCGAAGCCGCCGTCCACGTTCAGAGTCTGTCCGGTGATGTAGTCGGAGTCGGGCGAGCAGAGAAAAGCGACCGCAGCCGCCATGTCCTCGACCGTCCCCGGCCGCTTGAGCGGGATTCTGCTGATGAACTCCTCGCTCGCCTTCCTGGCGTCGATCCCGAACGCCTGCTCTTTCTCACGATTGTTCTGCTCCCACATCGGCGTCACAACGACGCTCGGTGAGATCGCGTTTACGTTGATGCCGTATGGCGCAAAGGCGAGAGCAGCCGACTGGGTGATGCTGATGACGGCCGCCTTGCTCGCTGCGTAAGCGAGCGCGTACTCTCTTCCCCTTCGACCCGAGATGGAGCTGAAGCTTACGATCTTGCCGTATGATTGGTCCGATCTTCCCGCCCTTTTCACATCCTCGGGCACTTGTTTCACCATCTGCGCTGCGGCTGCCTGAATCGCGAAAGCGGCTCCCTTCTGATTGACGTCGATCACCCGATCCCAGTCTGCCTCAGTCACCTCGAGGAGCAGCTTGTTCTGTACGATCCCGGCCGTATTCACGAGAATATCGAGCCTGCCCATCTCTCTTACAACTCGGGTGACAAGCTCTCTCGTGTCCACCGGCTTCGAAACGTCCACTCTCATGGGAAACGACCTACCACTTGCCCCGACGATCTCCCTTGCAACTGCGGAGACGCCCTCCAAGTTGATGTCGGCTACCACGACTGAAGCCCCCTCCTGAGAGAGCCTCATGGCAACCCCCCGGCCAATTCCCGATCCTGCACCGATCACGATCGCCACCCTGTCTTGCAGACTCTTGTCCATGGTCCTTCGACCTCCTCAGACCATCTGGTCCCCCCCGCGCATCGATTTCATCCGTCTCCACCAGTATTGGAGAACTGCACCTTGTTGTCCCCAGTGCGTCGTGACCGCAGTCCTGACCTCTAAAAAGAGATCGGCATTACCGAAACTTCGCAATCGCCGCCTTCAAGGCATCCCAGTCCGAAAAGTCAAGAAACTCGTGCCCGTTGATGAAGAAAGTCGGCGTGGCTCTCACTCCGGCGCGTATGCCTGCCGAATGGTCAGCAGTCATGGCCGATTTGTAGGCATTGCGCGCGATATCCTCAGCGAGCTTCTGGTGATCGATTCCAGGAACGAACGCGCGCGCGAGATTTATGAGGAAATCCGGCGTTGCCCATTCCTCATTGTCGTCACCTTGATTACGGTAAACCGCGTCGTAGTAGTCCCAGAAGGCGCCCGGATTCTGATGAAAGATTGTTTCGCCGGCGATCGCAGCCGTCGTAGAATCCGGACCGACGATCGGGAAGTTCGCGAAGTAGAAGCTCACAATGTCGGTATCTATGTATTGTCTCTTCAAAAGGGGGAATATGCGGTCGTGAAAAACCTTACATGGAGGACACTTGAAGTCCGCGAATTCGACCATTTTCACCGGCGCGCGCGAGCTGCCGAGCATAGGAAAGGTAGAATAGTCGAAAGCCAGCGCATGAGCATGTAACAACACGGTAGCTACGACGAATATGAGCACTGCAAGTAGAATCGCCGCGATGCTGATCGCTACGCGGATGAGCCTGGCACGGCTGTTACCGCTCGAGGTGTCGCCTTTCATTGCAGACACAGCTTTTCCTTCATAAGGACCTGGAATATCGACAATCCGAACTCAATCCGGCTCTGTTCCCGCTGTTGCAGCTGTTGAGCCCCTCGACAGAATCTTCTTGAGTTGAAGACTACTTCTGCTCCCGCACGTGCTCCGTGTTCGGCCTACTTCCCGCTGTACCAGTGGGCCTTGGTCCAGTTGTGTGCATGGAGTTTCTCAAGCACCTTGTCGGACAACGGCGGCAGATCCGAGACCGCTGTGTTAGTCTCCGCCTGTTGTACATTGCGGATACCCGGTATCACCGTGCTCACTGCAGGGTGTGCCAGCACGAACTTCAGAGCGACCTGAGCCATAGTCAGGCCGGTATCTGCAATGTCTTTCCTGATCTTTTCAACCCTGTCGACGGTCCGGGCGAGGCGGTCACCCGCAAAATAGTCATTTCGAAAGTCCCCCTCCTTGAACGTGCTGCTTTTGGTGTATTTCCCGGTGAGCGAGCCTTCATCGAACGCAACGCGAACGATGATGCCGACGTCGCTTTCTGCTGCAACCGGCAGAAGCTCGGCCGCCGGTTCTTGCTCGAAGATGTTGTATATCACCTGTACCGTATCTATCAGACCGCTCCTCATCATATCGACCACACTGTTCTGGTCCTGTTCAGGCGTAGAGATGCCATAGTTCAGCACCTTTCCCTCTTTCTTGAGTTTGGCGAGCACTGCGAGCGGCGAGGGATCCCGGTTCCACGCGCGCGTCCAAGTATGAAGCTGGAGTATGTCTATGGCCTCCGTCCCCAGATTGCGCAGCCTCTGCTCGACGCTTTCGCGAATGTACTTCTCGGGAAATCGTTCGTCAGCCTTGCAATAGGGAGTCGGCGGCCATGGCCCCGGAAGCGGTGGTGTCTTTGTCGCAACGAAGATCCGCTCCGTTCGTTGCTTGAGGACTTTTCCAATAATGCGCTCGCTTCGGCCGTCACCGTATCCGGCAGCTGTGTCGATGAAATTGACCCCACGATCCAAAGCGGCGTGCAATGCCTTCACCGACTCCGATTCGTCCTGAGTTCCCCAGCCGCCACCTATCGCCCAGCTGCCAAAGCCGATCTCGGAGATGACAAATCCCGTTTTGCCTAGTTTTCTTGTCTTCACTTTGCACTGCCGAAAAGAGATTATAATATACTAATCTGTTAGTTGTCAATTGTTTTTTCTGACAAGTCAACGCCAAGGTAGAGACGTCCCCCCCTCCCCGTCCAATCGCCTCCTCACCGCGACTCTGCTGGTGGATCTAGGCAGCGGCTCCTTGCCTCCAGAATAGTCGAAGGGGGGGGCGGTTTTCGTATCGCCTACGTAATACAAATACAGATAGGATGGGGCAACTACTACTGCTGCCTTATGATTCTTTCGAGAATTCTGACCGTGCTTTCTATCTGCCTCTGTGTGTTGTTGAGTCCCAACGATAAGCGCAGCAGCGGCGGCAAGTGACTCAGCGCATCAAGGTAATAATGACAGCAAAAATACCCGCTGCGGGCCATTATGCCCTGAGCCGAGAGATAAATCGATAGCTTATGGGCATCGATCTTGTCCGAATAGAAGCTGACGATCGAGCTTGGAGCTTGGTTGAAGAGCGTTACGTGCGGTATACGTGATATGCCATCGTACAACTTCTGGGCCAGTGCCTGCACGTAGTCTTTCGGCATCTTTCCCTCCGGCCGGTACTTTGCCAACCAACCAATCGCCGCGCCGAGTCCGATAATGCCAGCGAAGTTTTGTAAACCTGGTTCGAGGCGGCTGGCGGGTTCGTCAGGCAACAGGGTATAAGTATCGCGCTGTACATCCTGAACGGTGCCGCCGCCGATGAAGCTCGGATCCAGCCTTTCAAGTAATGTTTTCTTGGCAATAATTACCCCAATGCTGGGTCCGTACATCTTGTGTCCGGAAAAACAAGCTGCATCAAAATCAACATGCGTGATGAGTTCCGGGTGGTGGCCCATGGTTTGCGCAGCGTCAAGAATAACAATGCCACCCGCCCGGTGAGTATCGCTGGCCAGAGCCGTGGCATTCGTTAAAATGGAACCATCGATATTAGACGTCGTGTTCACCAACACTATGCTTTTTGAAAGCTGCTGTGGCTGATAATCCAGCGCGCCGTCCGGCTGCCTGGACAGCACGCTTCGTTCTAAACCTAGTTTTCTTGCGTAAGTTATTGAGGGCAAGAAAACGGAGTTGTGCTCCATTGCGGAAGTGATGATTCGTTCAAACGTGTTTTCTGCCAGCTGGCTGAGCAGCAAATTGATGCCGTACGTCGTATTAAGAGTAAAGGCGCAGACATACTCACGCCTGGATTTGCCGATCAACTTCAGCAAACGCTCGCGCGTATCTTGAATTTCTTCGTCGACTTTCCGCCCCCACTCGTGTTTAACCCTTTCGCCGCAAGCGTTGTATTCATGATAGTAGCGGTCCATGGCGTTGATGGTCTGTTGGGGTCGCAGGGTCTGGCAGGCAGAGTCGAGATAAATCTGGGTCTCTGCTAAATAGTCAAAGTCCTTGACTGCTGGGTCTTCTGCTGTTTGGCCACGAATGAGGCCGTCGCTCATTTTCCCGACATCCTCCAAACTGCTGTGCGATCAGAAGCTTGTATGCCATGCTCGGCAATTTGTCAACAATGCGCATTGTCTCATCAGAAATTATTCTGAAACCAGCAGGCTCTAATTCACCGGAGCCTTTTGGCATCGATCACACCGTCGTAGCGGTGGCTGCCAAGTATCAGTATTGGAATTCTGACTGCCTTGATCTGTCCTTCGACTATCTCGCTTTGGCGTGCGATGCTGTCTTTGACTGCACGAGATCCTGAAGCTTTTGCAATATTCCGGACCTCCGCGTCGGAATAGCCAATATTCCTCAGCCATTCTTGCAGCAGACTTTCGACTTTCGTGTCACTATTGGCAGGGTCGTCGATTTCCCACTGGTAACTTTTGCCGTTCGTCGGATCCCTCCAGGTGAATATGCGTTCCAGAAGTTGCCAATCGGCTGGCACCGAGCCCTTGCTGAGCGGCACGTCCTTTATTGCTTCCAAGTATGAAGCGATCAGATATGAATGCGGAAACTTGTAGCTGCCCGAAAATCGACGGTCGGGGATTGGATAAACTACATATGTGAGATTATAGCGGTTTTCCAGGCCCGCTTGTTTGATATTCCGGAATTGCTGGGCGCAATACTTGCAATCGGGGTCAACAATCTCGAGGGCCGTTGATTTACGAGGATCATAAGGCCGGTAATAAGAACTTGACTGAGAGATGTACTCGTTCGGATTCCATCTCTTGACCCTATCAGGCAGGCGATTGAGCGTCTGGCCAAACTGGTCGGCCTGGTCTCGAACCCAGGCTATTATCTGGCCCGATAGAAGCGACTGCCAAAAGCGAGGTTCAAGCGTTTCAAGGGTGCATCCTTGGGTGCCCAGGGAGCACGATTCCGAGTTCGCCGGGTCGCATGTATCGTAGACGTAAAGATTGAGCCCACTTCTGACTGCCACCAGAAGGCTCCAAATCATAAGGATTACAAACACTGAGGCCAGGAGTTCCAGCCGTTTGTCCAGAAAGCGGGCAATACGTGGACGCTTGATAACTAGCTTGCCCAGCAGCCGCGCTTTCATGTCTTCTCTGAACGTCGTGTCACATTTGCGGAAAGTAGCTTTGCGCGCTACGCATTTCAAAGCCGCGGTTGCAAGTCGGCGGTAGCGAACCGAAAAGATCCCGAGAATCGCCAAGATGACAAATGCTGCCACGCAAAACATTTGTGGAACTCCCCTCGCGACTAGTGTCCAAAACAAGATAGGTGGACTATCGGGTCGATCGGAGCAACTGGTACGTCAACTGAGGAGCGCAACGCTTATGGCGTCAAGGAATTCCGGAATTTCCGGCGGCGCCCTCCCCGTGACGATTCGTCCGTCGATTGCAGCCGCCCACTCGCCAGGGTGAAACTCCCCCCCCATGATCTCCACCGAATCCTTTGCCGCCAACCACCCGGTGAGTCGCTTGCCCCTGACCAGGTCTGCAGCCGCGAGGGGTATCGGGCCGTGACAGAGCGCGGCAATGATTTTGCCGGCAGTGTATGCCTCCTTGACCCACTCGGTCGTCCCGGTTGCGACAATATTCCACGGATTGAACGCGCCCGTAATGACGGCAACATCGAAGTCGGCCATTTTTATTTCCGCGAGGTCCATCAGCGTGTAGTAGGTCTCGGGAATTTCCTGGAAGGGAATCGAAACCCCGAAATTGCCTGTTCTGACGTCGAGACCAATCAACGGCGGGCGGGATTTCATTTCAGGCGGAAACTTGCCGATTATCACATTCGCGCCCCGATGAATGAGTTCCAGAGTCGGCACGACGACCTCGATATCCTCGAAGTCCTCCCCGATCAGGAATAGGACCGATTTCCCGGACAAAGTCCCCTTCCAAGGGTCTCGGTACGAAGGTGAAACCGCGATGCACATGGCCTCAAGAAACGAGGGTGTCTCCGGTGTTCCGCGAGCTGTGATCACCGTTCCGTCGCTGGCGACCGGCTCCTCTGTGTATTGAGCGATCCGCTTCAGCATGTAGTCGACCGTGCGGTCACCGGTACATCGCTTTCCCTTTATCACTCCTGATGCGATGAGAAGCATGACACCCGCGCCGATCGCGCCCACGATCGCACCGTGACGGTGGCACTCCCCGACAAACCCGACAATTTCCGGCTCAATGACCATAATGTCGGCGGAGTGCCCCCCCACAATTACTATTGCGTCATAATCGGAAGCCGCGGCAGCCCTCAGGCTCTTGTATGCTGCGTTCTTGTTTCCGCCGAGCACAGGCATCGGGTCGACGCTTACGTCCCACATCCCCCGGATTCCCTTGTTCGTAATATTCGGCCGGACGAACTTCCAGGTCATCCAATCGGCGAGCAGAAATTCGCAGATCCCGCCGAGCTCTCCGATGTAGGAGACAAGGTAGTAGGCTTGAAAGTCGCTAAACTCACTGGCTACGACAACGCCCACTCTCTTTCCGGAAAGAGGGCCTTTCGGCTTGTTGTTACCGCTGAACGGTCCGGTCCACACGGTGAGGTCATCTCTTACCACGACGTCGATGCCGGTGCGACGCGCGGTCTCGATCGCGCGGCCAGCGCCCCCCAGATCACTTCGTTCATTCATGAGATACCTCCGTTTCGACTGCCGGAGATGAAAGACAATGCCTTGACCGACTCCGATTTGCCCTGAGTTCCCCAGCCGCCGCCTGCGCCCGGCCACCAACGCCGATTTCACCGCGACTTCGAATCATTCGGAAACATCGTATGTTAGGCTCAAGTGTTTGTCAATGACGTTAGAAAAAAACAATTGACAACTGAAAGATTAGTATATTATAATCACTTTTCTGAGGATACAACGGAGCTGGAGAGAATCGCTCCGCTCCGCAGGCGCGCCGTGGGCGAGGAGAACAAGGTTCACCACAAGGAGGTAAGTGATGAACAAATGTATTTGTGTCTTGGCCAGTATAGTATTGATCAGTATGGGTGTGACTTCGGTCGCGTTCGCGCAGACAGGTGTAATCAAAATCGGCGTGGACGCAGCCCAGTCAGGCTCGTTCGTATCAGCCGGAAACACGATTCCTGCGGCGGTGAAGTTGGCTGTCAAGCAGATCAACGATGCGGGAGGTATTAAAGTCGGCGGCAAAACGTACCTTTTCGAACCCACCTATCTGGACGAGCGCACTGACATCGACATAGCGGTAGCCAATGCGCAACAATTGGTCAACGACGTCGGCGTCCAGGCTGTCTGGGGTACGGAGTCTCACGACTTCTCCATCGCGATAACAAAGATCACCGGCCCAGGCCAAGTCATTCAGTTCACCGGAAACAGCTCGATGGGCGGCGAGCTCAGTGAGGCGTCAGTCGCGCCGGGTGGCGTTATGCACTATGCGTTCCAGACTGAACCTCCGGAATTTCAACGCAGCGGAAGCACCGCTGCCGGTGTCATGAAGCTGTTGAACAAGCAGCTCACCCCGCCACCCAAAGTCTCAGTGATTCTGGTCCAAAACGATCTTGGTGGGACGTATCTGACGGCGCATTACATCAAGGCGCTCGAGGCAAGGGGCCAGAAGGTTACGCGCATCTACTTTCCGCCGGACACCAAAGACTTCACGCCAATTCTCACCCAGATCAAGAGTATGAATCCGGACATTCTGCACATCTGGTACAACCCGGATTTCACGTTGATAGCCCTCCAGCAGGCCGTTCAGCTGAAGGTAGCCCGATCATATTTCATAATTGGTGTCGATCCTGGTGTCTGGCAGGCGCGCCAATTGAAGGTCGCGGCACCGGTCGTTATCAGCTGCATCGGACTTTGTTGGGGACAACCGCCAACTGCCAGGGTCGCCAACTACTTCAGACAGTACTTCGCGCTTGGAGCGGAGAAAGGGCCGCAGGCTTCCGTGTCGCTTCTCTATTACGACTATGTAGGCTGGTACGCGAAAGCTCTGGAGGCGGTTGGCCGCTTGGATGACCCGGATGCTGTTGTAGAGTACCTGCTCCACTCCAAATATGACGGCGTTCTGTCAGCGTCGCCTCTGCAGTTCGGTCCACTCCACCAGGTGGTGAATGTTGCGACGGAAGTGTGTTCGGTCGCGCCCAACACATCCGACCAGTTCAACTGTGCCGTCGAGCAGCCTCCGGCGCAGCCGCCGCAGGGTGATGTCTGGGGCATGCTGCCCAAATGGCTTCTGCCCGAATGGACAAACGGACGAATGGCCGGAAGGTTCTGACCGAAGGTCCTGAAAAAAGGGGCGGGTGAACGGACGCCTGAAATTGTCCTTCGCCCACGGCGCGGCGTCACCCGCCTCGAGTTCTCGATGCAATATTCGCCACAATTCTAACCGGAGGGTCGATTCGCATGGGAATCTTCATTCAGCAGATCGTCAACAGTCTTTCAGTCGGAAGCGTCATAATTCTCGTGGGCCTTGGAGTTACCATCATATTTGGATTGACCGGAATCGTCAATTTCGCCCATGGCGAATTCGTGATGGTCGGTGGGATGGTCACCTGGGTTCTCGTGAGTAGCGGCGCCAACTTCTTTGTGGCACTTCTCGCTGGCGGGGTGGCTGTTGGCGCGCTCGGGTTACTGTTGGAGCGCACGCTTTTCCGGTTCACGTTGAAGCGACCGATGAATGGGTTCATCGTTTCGCTCGGTTTGGTCGTACTGCTCCAGCACATCGTCATTCGTGCCTTGAACACCAATCAGAAGAGTATCCTCGACCCGATGGGCGACGTCGTCTGGCAGGTCGGAAGTGTGCGGATCGTTGCAATGCGTCTCGTCGTCGTCGTGATTACCGCCATTGTCGTTGCGGTGACCTTTTTCACCATCCAGCGCAGTCGCTATGGCATGGCCCTCCGCGCAAGCCTGGCGGACCGAGAAACCGCATCCCTAATGGGTATCCCTATACGCCGATACATTGCGGCTGTGTTTGCCTATGGTAGTTTTCTTGCCGGCTTAGGTGGTGCACTGCTCATTGCTCTTTTTCCGGTCACCGCCTTTCTCGGCACCACGATAACCGTCAGAGCTTTCGCGGTCGCGCTCATCGGCGGGCTCGGCAATGTGACAGGTTGCGTGGTCGCAGGGATCATACTTGGTCTCATTAATGGTTTCAGTGCTGGCTACGGCCTGCCGCAATGGACTGACGCCTATTCGTTCGGGCTCATGATTCTCATTCTCCTGGTACGCCCGCAGGGGCTACTAAGCGGAACCGAGGGGCCAAGCGTTGGTTGAGGAGATGAGCATCAGGAGGACCTAACATCATGCATGTCGTGACGCGCCCCACCAAGTTGGGCAAGCGGATAAGATTCTCCAGAGGTGCCGCTGGCGCGGCCTTCGTTATTGTCGCTCTATTGGCAGCCCCCTGGATCACCCACAGCTACCGCTTCTTGTCAATCGCAATTTCCGCGGGCATTGCCACGATAACTCTTTACGGGCTTGCCATTCTTTTTGGCCAAACAGGCCTCTTGTCCATGGCCCAGGCCGCGTTTATGGGCGTCGGTGCCTATACGGCGACAATACTCGCCCGCGCGATCGGGCTCGGCTTCTGGTCGTCAATTCCGTTCGCCATGATCGCCTCGGCGATGGTCGCCGGCGTTTTAGGGGTGTTTTCCCTTCGCGTCATCTCTGCTCAGTACTTTATTATCGTTACCTTCGCCTTCGGCGCGCTATTCAGCATCATTATGATTAATGGGGGAAGTTTTACCGGCGCCGCTACAGGGCTCGATGTCGGCCCGATCGGCTCCGTGTTGGGGATCAATTTAAACAAAATCCGCAATTTCTATTATCTGACCGTATTCTTTGTGCTCGCCAGCATTCTTGTCACGTATCTAATATCGATCTCTCCGTATGGGCGGACGCTCCGCGCGATCCGGGAGAACGAGTTACTTGCCAGGTCCGTCGCAATCGTCACTGACTTCCACAAGATCGCAGTGTTCATGCTGAGCGGATTGTTTGCCGGGCTGGCCGGGGTACTGCAGGCCCATTTCCTGCAGCACATTTCACCCGCGCTCTACGAGACATTCCCAAGCGTGTATCTAGCGCTCATGGTGATGATAGGTGGCCCGCGCATGCTTTATGGCCCACTCGCCGGAGCGATTATCATCTATTTCCTTCCCGAAGTCCTGCACCTCGACCCAGTCGATGCCCGGATCGCATATGGGGCAGCTCTCGTCATGGTGATCATGCTGCTTCCAAGTGGCCTGATCGGAGGTTTTATTGACCTTTACCGACGGGCGACGGCACGCGCACGACAACGGTATGGGGAGGACCCCGAATAATGTCGCTCCGGATAAGCGGATTGCAGAAGACTTTCGATGGAGTGGTCGCCTTGGCCGGCGTCGACATCGACGTCACGCTTGACAAGATTCTCGGGATCGTCGGCCCTAATGGATCGGGCAAGACGACGCTCGTCAACGTAGTAACGGGCACATTCGCACCTACGGCCGGCCACGTCACATGGGAAGGCGTCGACATCACCGGAAAACCAGCATCCGCAATTGCCCGCCTCGGCATCGCCCGCAGTTTTCAGCAGGCTATGACCTTCTCGGGACTTACCGTTGAAGAAAATGTCCAAGTCGCATGGGACCATAGAAGTCGGCGACGGCGTATGCGTTCGCTTTGGACATCTCCTGACGAACTCCTAGAACTAGTCGGATTGAGTGACGCCCGCTCAAGCATCGCAGGAGCCCTGCCGTTTGGCAATGCGCGTCAGCTGGGGATCGCCATTTGCCTGGCGACCCTTCCAAAGCTTCTATTCCTCGACGAGCCAGGGGCTGGTCTCAGCGATGCCGAGCTCGAACCGCTCACCGAACTGATCAAACAGCTTCACAGCATGGGGATCGGCGTCTGCATCATCGATCATAATATGAACATGATATCAGCGCTCTGCCATCGGCTGGTTGTTCTGGATTTCGGAACCAAGATCGCCGAAGGTGCGCCGTCCGCAGTGCTCAATGATCCGAAAGTTCGCGAAGTCTACCTGGGAGAGGATCTCTGATGTTGCTTGAAGTCACTGACATCCACACTTCTTATGGACCGATCCGGGTCAATCGCGGCGTCTCGCTCACCGTCGATGAAGGGGAAATCGTTACAATCCTGGGACCGAACGGTGCGGGCAAATCGACACTGCTGCGCGCCATCTCAGGGCTTCTGCGCCCGACAAGCGGAACGATCCGCCTCAACGGCGAGAACGTGGTCGGCCGGCCGCCGGACGAGATCGCCAAACGGGGCATCGTCATGGTGCCAGAAGGGCGCCGCATTTTTGCCGCGCTGACTGTTCAAGAGAATCTACGTCTCGGTGCTTATACGCGCAAAGACCGCAACCAGATCGAAGAGGACGTGGGGCGGATGGAAGCTTACTTCCCGGTCCTTGGGCAGAAGCGATCAGCAAAGGGACGCGAATTGAGTGGAGGCCAGCAGCAAATGCTGGCCATCGCCCGCGGCTTGATGGCTCGCCCGCATGTTTTGCTTCTCGACGAACCGTCTCTGGGCCTGTCCCCTTTGCTCGTCAAGGAGGTGCGTGGCATCGTGCCGGATATCTATAAGCAATTCGGCGCCACTGTCCTCCTCGTCGAACAGAACGCAGGTCTGGCATTCGCCGTCGCCCAGCGTGGCTACCTCATGAACAATGGCCAGATTGCCGGGGCTGGACCCATTGCCGAATTCAGCAAGGTGAAACTAGTCCAGGAAATGTATCTGGGCCGCATGGGCACTCCGGGAGGCTAAGGGCTTAGCCTCTCTCGCCCTTGTTCCGGGAGAGCAGGCGCCCCTGACTGCGGCTTCAGCGTTCTCTGCGCAGGAGCACGGGATGAGCAGGTTCACAGTTATCGTGACAGATGACCGGTATGGGAGCTACCGCGAGGAGGAGGCGATCCTGAACGAGATCGGGTCAACTCTGGAGATTCGGAATCTATTCTCCGAGGAGGAAGCTCTGGAGGCGCTTCCTCGCGCGGACGGGATTCTTGTTAACCTTTTCCCGCTCAACAAGCGGGTAATCGAGAGCCTTTCGAAATGCCGTGTGATTTCCCGCTATGGTGTGGGCTACGACAATGTAGACGTGGAGGCGGCGACTCGGAAGCACATTTGGGTTGCGCGAGTCCCCGACTATTGCTTTGAAGATGTCTCCGACCACGCCCTCAGCCTCTTGCTTGGATGCGTTCGCAAGACCGCGTACAAGGACCGGCGCGTGAGAGAAGGTGAGTGGAACCTTACCAGAGCCCAGCCCTGCCATCGGATTGCGGGTAGGACCCTTGGGCTCGTCGGATTCGGCGCGATCGCACGCTGCCTTCTGCGCAAGGTCGCGGGATTGGGCCTAAGCCGGGTGCTTGAATACGATCCGTACGTGGACCCAGTTGAGGCTGAGAAGACAGGCGCGATCCCGGTTGATCTGGCGACCCTCGCCCGCGAATGCGATTACATTTCCGTTCATGCGCCGCTTTCTCCCGAAACGAAGGGTTTGATCGGAGAAAAGGAGATCGGCCTGATGAAACCGAGCGCTATCATAATCAACACATCGCGGGGTCCAGTGGTGGATGAGGAGGCACTCGCGGCAGCATTGCGCGAGGGAAGGATTGCGGCTGCGGGGCTTGATGTGTTCGGGGTAGAGCCTCTTCCCCCCAACAGTCCTTTGCGGGGGTTGGATAATGTCACCTTGTCGGACCACACGGGATGGTATAGCGAAGAGTCTGTGGCAGAGCTGAAGACCAAGGCAGCACGAAACATCGCCCTCGTGCTCATGGGCGGGAAGCCGACGTATCCGGTGAACGCGGTATGAGGCATCCACAGGACCCGGTGACCTTCCACTGCTCACGGTCGCTGAAGTGAAGGGTCTTTATTACGGATCAGGGTCGGGAAGGGTCCAGCGCTAGCCTTCAAAGCACGTTCCCGTACGATGGAGGGGCCACATGGCAGAGCGCCCGAGCAGCAATTCTCCCAAGCCGTTAGAAGTCCCGCGAGTCGAGAGGGGAATGGAATACCTCGAAGAGATGTTCAGCCTCTCAGGGAAGACTGTTGTGGTCACGGGGGGAGGAGGCGTTCTTGCGGGGGCAATCGCGGAGGCGCTTCTGAGGGCAGGCGCGAACATTTCCCTTTGGGGCGTCCATGCGGAATCCGTTTCGAATGCTGCGGAACGTTTGAAGTCCATTTCGGATGCGAGTGAGCGGATCGGCGTTGAGATTGCAGACGCCGCGAGTGAATCCGCCATAGCGAACGCATTGCAAGCGACGGTCACTCGATTCGGTAGTCTTGATGTTCTCATTAATGCCGTTGGGGGAACGAAAGGCAAATGCTTATTCATCGATACTGAAATCGAACAGTTCAAGAAAGTGCTCGAGCTAAATCTGATAGCCGGGCTTTTGGTTCCGACAAAAATAGTTTGCCGCTATTGGTTGTCGCGACAGCTGGCTGGGTCTGTGATAAATATGGCGTCAATGGGATCTTTCATTCCGCTTTCAGGCGTGTGGGCATACGACGCGGCAAAGGCGGGCATACTGAATCTTACGATGGCCACCGCGAAGGAGTTCGCACCCCATAGGATCAGGGTTAATGCAATTGCGCCCGGTTTTTTCCTCGGGAAGCAAAACCGTGCGTTGTTGCTCGACGAGCACACCGGTGACCTCACGCAACGCGGTAAAGATGTCATCAGCAGAACCCCTTGCCGGAGGTTCGGAGAGCCCCGGGATCTCGCTGGCGCAATTCTCTTTCTTGCGAGCGAGCAAGCCGCCGGTTTTGTCACCGGTGCATGCATTCCCGTAGATGGTGGTTTTCTGGTTGACTGCATTTAAGGATTTGAAAGCACAGACCCTCGAAATCAGCTAATGCCACAAATGTGAGAAATATGGGTTGTCCTTCAGACGCTTCTATACGCCCACGGAATACGCAGAAGGCAATCCTAAGAGTGACATTTGGCTCATTGACATCAACCCAAAGGGCGATAGGTCAGGATCCACGTCCTGCCCCGGAGGGGTCATACGGCCATCCTCCCCTTGGTCGCCTGGTCGATCGTATCTGCCCGCCAGCGCCCCTCTCCTTCCAGGACCAGGCGCGTCTCATGGAAATCGATCAGGCTCGAGCGGTGGCCGACGCTGACGATTCCTGCCTTCGGCAGCTCGCGGATCAAAGTCTCGTAGAGCGTCGCTTCCCCCGGTTCGTCTATGGCCGAGGTCGCTTCATCCATGAGGATCCAACGGGGCCGCTGAAGGAAAATACGGGTAAAAGCGACCCGTTGTTGCTCGCCCAGTGAAAGCACCTGGCTCCACAGCCGGGTTTCCGACAGCCGCCCGGACAGCGCGGACAGGCCCGCGAGATCGAGGCCCGCCAGGATCTCCGTATCGGCCATCGCAGGATCCCCGAAGGGATAGATCAGAACATCCCGTAGGCTGCCCAACGGCAAGTAGGGCTTTTGCGGGAGACAAAGCACAGTGTCGCCTTCCGGCAGCTCCACCACCCCTTCCCCGAACGGCCAGATGTCGGCCAGCGCCCGGATCAGGGTGCTTTTGCCGCTGCCGGATGGACCCATGATCAGCAGACGTCCACCGGGATTCAACTCCACGTTGAGGTTTCGCAAGAGCACGCGGCCGTCGGGCAGGCTCACATCGAGGCTGCTGACACGCAGGCGCGGTCCGTGACGGCGGGCGATCTTGTAATGGGTCTCGTGGATGTCCCTTACCTTGTTCATGGCTTGCTGGAAGAAGCGCAATCGGTCAACAACCGCATGCCATGCCGCCAGGTCCGTGTAGCTGTTGACGATGTAGGAGAGTGCACTCTGGACCTGGCCGAAAGCGCTCGAAATCTGCATGATCGTGCCGATCTGGATGGCCTTGGCGAAGTAGGCGGGCATGCTCACGAGCACGGGAAAGATCACGGCCGCCTGGCCGTAGCCGGAGACCCACCAGTTCAACCTCCTTGTCCGACGCATGATCTGCCAGAAGTTGCCGAAGATGCTGGCGAAACGGGCAAGGAAATGCTCCTTCTCCCGCGGCTCCCCGCCATAGAGGGCGACCGACTCGCTGTTTTCCCGCAAGCGCACGAGGCTGAAGCGGAAGTCTGCGTTGAAGCGCTCCTGGTTGAACTGAAGCTTGATGAGCGGGCGGCCGACCGACGCGACAAGGACGGTGCCAAAGACGGCATATATCGCCGCCACCCACACCAGGTAGCCGGGAATGACGATCTTCCCTCCGTGCCAGGGAATAGCGACCTGGCTGGAGAGACCCCAGAGCATGGCAAGAAATGCCACCAGGGTTGTGACGGAGCTGAGGAGGCCGATTGCGAGATTCAGGGTCTGCGAGCTGAAGCTCAACAGGTCCTCACTGATGCGCTGGTCGGGGTTGTCGGTGCCGTCGCCGAGCACCTGCATGTGGTAATAGGTGCCATGGGCCAACCAGGCATTCAGATAGCGCCGGGTGAGCCATCGCCTCCATCGGATCTGCAGCATCTGGGCGAAGTAGGTCTGGTAGACCGCGGCGACGATGTAGGGGATGACGAGAATCGCGAAGATGAGCAGCTGGCGCCATGCGCCTTTGGCATCGTACTGCTGCAGGGCATTCCAGAACGTGTTGTACCACTCCGTGATGCGAAAAGAAATGAAGACCATAAGGAGATTCAGGGCGATCACGATGATGATGAGTCCGCGCGCGCCCCAACGCTCTTCAGACTGGGACCAGTACGGTTTGACCAGCCCCCAGAGGTCACGGAAGAAAGCGCGGTTGAACTGCTTTAAGGTCGCCATACAATCAGTATCTCGGTAACTAACTTACGGTTTCGGGCACCCGCTGACAAACCGAGGAGGCCTGAATAACGAGCAGCGCTATGGGGACCTGGTAGTCGAGGGAGAGGAGGGTTCGTCCGTAGAAGGGTCGTAGCAGGAAGGGATCATCGGGGCACTGTGCCATCGAAGCGCCCAGTGGAACACCATTTGGTTTGCGGCCATAGTGGTTGACATGACTGAACAACGGCGAACAATTCGTGCCGAGGTACTCTTGGTTCTCGGTGTATCTTTTGGGTACAGCGCAATCTATGCGATGGTGGACCTCGTCGGAAAACTTACCGCAAACAAGGCGCTTTCCTCGCAGACAAGTACTCTCAACGCCTCACGGGCGTCAGGCCGCTTATGGTTGGATCTGGCTTTTCAACTCGTAGCGATCTTTTTCGGCGCTGTTCCGGCCTTTCTCGCGCTGCATCTAATGAAACGGAATGGAAGACAGGATCCGATGGGTTTCCGGACCAGTCGGGTCGGCTTCGACGTCGGATCGGGCATTGGGCTTGCCGCTGCAATTGGAATACCGGGGCTTGCGTTTTACCTTGCCTCGAGGGCCATTGGCATCAACACTACCGTGATTCCGGAAGCACTCCCTCTGGTCTGGTGGACTGTGCCAGTTCTTCTGCTTTCTGCAGCTCAAAATGCGCTTCTAGAAGAGGTGGTCGTAGTAGGGTATTTGATGAATCGCCTACATGAAATGTCATGGCGCGTGCCGATGGCCGTGGCAGCAAGCGCTTTGCTTCGCGGCTCCTACCATCTTTACCAGGGTTTCGGCGGGTTCATCGGCAACGCCATTATGGGGATCGTTTTTGCATTGTTTTTCGTTCGCTTCAAACGCGTGAGTCCCTTGATCATTGCTCATGCGATTCTGGATTCCGTCGCCTTCATCGGCTACGCTTTCCTGCATGATCATTTGGCGTTTTTGGGCTCTTCACTCTGAGTGAGCTTGTCTCTCTATTCGCTTGCTTTGCCGAAAAAACACTTCTATAATAGATGCCGTCATTTCGCGGCAAAAGAGTGTCATGGAGAGAGTTCAAGATCAATCGAATCAGACGTTATCACCACCACCGCTCGTGCGCATGGAAAACATCTGTGTCAGATACGGAAACGTGGTTGCCCTTGATGGTGTGAACTTCCAAATTGGGAAGAATGAGATTGTCGGTCTCATCGGTGATAACGGCGCGGGAAAAACGACCTTGGTCAACACCCTCACAGGCTACTGCAAACCGTTTGACGGGAGGATCTTTCTCGACGGTCAATTAGTCTCGTTTCGCTCGCCGAAAGACGCCCAACACTCCGGCATAGAAATCAAGTACCAGGGATCTTCGCTCATTGAGACCATGAGCATTGCGAACAATTTCTTTCTTGGGAGAGAACCATACAAACGCGTCGCGCTCTTCGGGAAAGAACTGCGCTATCCCAGGTATGTCGACCGAAGGAAGATGAACAAGATCCTGGGTCAGGAGATGGATCGGCTGAGGATACGGGGTGTGAACTATTTTGACGATTACCCCGGCAAGCTCTCGGGCGGTCAAAGAGAGGCCATAACGATTGCGAGGGCACTCTATTTCGGTGTTCGCCTGCTGATTCTGGATGAGCCGACGACGGCGCTTTCGGAAGAGGAGACATCCATAGTTCTCAACCTCGTGCGAAAGGCAAAATCGAACGGGCTCTCGGTAGTTTTCATCACCCACAAGGCTGACGAGGTGTTTCAGGTCGCCGACCGGTTCGTCGTCTTGCGGAATGGGAGGAACTTCGCAAACGTTGAGAAAGGATCGATCGATCT
>Ga0187878_1000174_pt1 | contig 80835 bp, 93 predicted proteins | sample June2016WEW_17_1_FD_132979 | JGI IMG/M metagenome (GOLD analysis project Ga0187878, IMG submission 132979) | Peatland microbial communities from SPRUCE experiment site at the Marcell Experimental Forest, Minnesota, USA - June2016WEW_17_150 | ecosystem: Environmental > Terrestrial > Soil >... | reverse complement strand
TTCTCGAGGCACGTGAGATACTTCGTAGCCTACTCATAGATGAGGGGCTAGCTGCAGAGGATATAATCAGGATGGTTTACTCCGAACTTATGCGGATGCAGATGCCCGAGAAGTGGAAAGTCAAGATAAGTGACACAATCGGGGAGGTAGACTTCCGCCTCACACAAGGTGCGCGCCCCGAGATACAGCTAAGCACCCTAATAGCTAAATTAGCACTGGCCAGTGAAGAAATTGAGCGTCGATAGGTTACCTTGGGCGGTCAGGTTCAGACCACGCATCATCACCGATATAGCTGACAACAGGGAAGCAGTCAACGACCTTAAGTTATGGCTTCGTGGCTGGGAGAAGGGTATCCCAAAGGAACGCGCGGTCTTCCTCTATGGACCTCCCGGCACTGGGAAAACTAGCAGCGTATATGTACTCGCTGAGGAGCTTAACTTCGACCTTCTCGAGGTAAACGCTAGCGATTATCGGACACGGACCCGTATGGAAGAACTCATAGGCCGAGCTGCTACACAGAACATCACTATCTTCGGTAAGAGACGCCTAATCCTATTCGATGAAATGGAGGGCATCAGTGGCCACGAGGATCTAGGGGGTATCGCGGCAATTACGGACATCATCAAGACGACACGTGCCCCAATAATTCTCATCGCCACCGCTATCGCGGAGAATAACGAAGAGAAGTTCCGTCCTCTACGCGACAAGGCCATCGCAATAGAATTCAAGCCAGTCCCTACAATGGATGTCTACACAAAGCTCGAAAGGATAGTGAAAGAACTCGAACTCGATGCTTCCCCCGAAGCGCTAGAGACCCTAGCCATCCACAGCGAGGGCGACCTACGCTCAGCAATAAACGACCTAGAGACAATAGCCAGAGGAAAGGGGACGATCACGACCGAGGATGTAGAGGGCCTCGGACACAGGGACAAACAGGAGTACACTCCCACTATAGTGAGAAACATCTTCGCCGCCAAGACCCTCCAAGATGCACGGAAAGCGATAGGCCAAGCATATGTAGATCACGAGGAGCTCTTCGACTGGCTCTACGAAAACCTCCCTCTCATCCTCGATGACAAGGTCGATCTTAATAACGGGCTCGAGGCACTCTCACGCGCAGACATCTTTGAAAAAAGGGCACGTAATAGCAGTTACAGGCTCCAGAAGTACATGTTCAATGAAATGACGGGGGGCGTCGCCTTTAGTAGGGGGCGAAGCGAGGGACTTGGACTTCGTCGCCAGATCATGATGGCTACTTCAAAACTTGGATACCCACAGAGCGCCTTCGTCCTCCAAGAGACAGCGGGAGGAATGCTGTTGAAGCCTGTCAAATACATGGGCGATGACTGGAAGCGCGTCAACGACGCCATGAGAGCGATCGGGGCAACCTGGGTGCGGGGAGGTAACGGGTGGGCTATTCCCTACCTCCGCCCCCCGCAACTCAAATGGAGGTACATACGCACTTACTACAGCCGCAGGAAGCTCCAAGCAGTCGCCGCGAAGGTAGCTTCGAAGTGTCACATCTCCATCAATGAAGCCATCTCAGAGGTGATCCCACTCCTCCGACTCATGTACAAGGACAAGACAACAGAGGAAGCTACGACAGCGTGGCTTGGACTAGAGGACGACGAGGTCGACTGGCTCAAAGGCTAGAAGATATCTGATGACACTATGCTCCAGTTTCTGATGCTTGTCAACTCGACGCCGCCACGAAACAGCTTGCTTTCAAATTCTTCTATCCCAGAGATATTTTTCATTATGAGTGTATAGAAGTGGTCAGGCACGAAACCCAGTAGCTGAACCGCATTGCTCATCAAGGAACCCATCGCTTCCGTCAAATAGATTTCATCAATTGGTTCGCCAACGTGCAGTACTTGATTGATGAGTGCAGATGCAACGCGTGGCCTGTTGAGAATTGGAGAATAGTCCTCAAGGAAGAGAGTGTTGGAGACATTACCTCGTTCAAGACTCACGGCTGCGTATCCGGTATCGTCTCCATCTTTGATGCTGTAAAACATACTCCGCCTAATTGGATGACTGTACCTCCATCTCAAGTATTCAGTTGTTCTATAGTAGTGGAGTTTAGAAGTGATCTTTGCCCAATCCTCGTAGAGATTGTGAAAATCGTCGAGGCTGCATGGTTTTATCTCAACTTCGTCATTTCCCTCGATACTACACTTGTTGAGATCCGATAACTTAACGCGAAGGGAATTGAAATCTCCGGTGATTGTGGATCCCACCTTCTGCGCAGCTCCCGCCGATCCCGCGAAGTTGAACCCCATGAGCATCTTAGGCCCTCTCCCAGCGAGTTCACCGAACGCAAATTGAAGTGTCTTCTGGAAGAGACCCATCCTTCTATGCTCTGGATTCACGAAACCGTCACAACCCTGCACAACTGAGAATATGTCTTCCCCTCGCCTTACCCGGAGGGGAAGGAAACTATTGAAGGCGACAGGTTCACCGGCGTACTCCACAACCGCTATCGAAACGAAACCGAGGTTGAATGGAGTGTTAACCATCTTCCACCTGAACCTAGCCTCGTCGTACTCATCATAGAGGGACTCATTAAGTCCACGTATGTAGGCTTCGAGGTCACTCTCCTCGAACCACCTGACCCTATACTGTCCTGACAACGGATCATAGCCACTCTTTGACTGGATAAATCCTGCCACCTAGTCAAAGACGTTATACAGCCAAGTTTCGCACGCGAATTTCCTTGGACTTCCCAGACTGAAGCCCACAATCCACCTAAACTCTTTTTTCCCTAGTCCCTTCACTATGAAAAGAAATGGCCGAAGCCCCAAAGCTCGATCTAAATTTACCATATGTCACACCTGATCTCCCTGGGATCGGTGGGGTCATCAGGTCGAGGCCAGAGCTCTTTTCAGTTGTCGAGATACCGGCTTATGAGCCTCTTGGATACGGGGATCACATATATCTAAGTATAACTAAACGAAAAATGACTACGAGGGATACACAGATTGCAATCGCAAGTCTGCTCGGTCTCAGGCGGGAGGACGTCGGCCACGCTGGACTGAAGGATAAAAACGCCGTCTCAACCCAGACATTTAGCCTCCTAATGCCGATCGATAATCCCATGGAAGTTGCCAAGATTGTCGAGTCAAGCCTTGGTGTCGTGGTGAATTGGGCAAAAAGACACCCAAAGAAGCTTAGGTCGGGCCACCTCAAAGGTAACACGTTCTCGATTACTGTTACTGAACCTGAAGTGCCGCAGGAGACCGCTCTGAGAATGGTTGGGGAAATCCAGATGACGATCGCCCGACTTGGAATACCCAATTACTTCGGTACCCAAAGGATAGGAAAGGATGGGAGAAACGTCATCGACGGCTATAACCTCATCAAAGAAAAATATAGGGAGCGGAACAGATGGCTGCGCAGATTCCTCGTCTCAAGCTACCTCAGCCACCTCTGTAACCGCTACCTAGCTAGGAGGCTAACTGAAGGTAACTTCGCGAGGCTCCTCAGCGGCGACTTGGCTAAGAAGCACGATACAGGTGGCGTCTTCACAGTCGAGGATTCTCAGTTGGAGCAGCCACGTTTCGAGAGAGGCGAAATCAGTTTCACGGCTCCGATCTATGGTTATAAGATGAGAGAGACAAAGTATGAGTCAAAAATGCTTGAGGACTCAATCTTCGCGGAAGCGGACGTTACATTAGATGAACTTCAAAAGGTTGGGGCGGATGGGACAAGACGCCTGGGGAGGTTACTACCCGATATCACTGTAAGCGAACACCCGGAGGGTGTGACTCTCTCCTTTGGCCTCCCTGCGGGTGGCTACGCCACCGTTGTTTTACGTGAGTTTATGAAGAACGATATCAAAACCAACGAGATCGAAGTTGAAGAACCCGACGAGGAGAATTTGGAGCTATAAGCTCTAACGAGATTTAACATCTATAGTTCTGAGGAGCTCCTCGATCATTTCCTCATCCGTCTCTGAGTTCATGCTACGCTTATACTCCCTCAGTCGCCCAAGAGTCTCTTCGGAAATACCACCACAGTTCCTGGATGCGTGGTCTAACCACTCCCTATACTTCACATGCTCCCTGTCGATTTCCTCAATTGAGAGGTCAATGAGTCGAAGGTGTGTCTCAATCTCTTTCAAGCTTCTTGGATCCTTAACGGGGAGGCCTGAGATACCATCTTTGAGTGTGTCGAGGACCTTTCGGAGTTTTCCATGATGTTTTTCCATCATTTCGTCTAGTTCGCGGAGCTCAGCCGCCAATGTACCGTTCTGAGGCATTCAGCACGCCCAAAATGCCATATTATCCCAGCTGATAAAGGATTAATGGAGTGATGAACGAGTTTTAGAGTTCCTTGGACAAGTTTCTAGGCCTTCCACCACTTGAACTCAAGATACTCCACATCATTACAGCTCGGTATCGCTGCGATGAAGGTCTTCCTCACAGTTGAGGCTAGGCGTCCAGCCTTGACAACATCGAGGGCTGTCATCTGATCTTCCCTCGACATTACTTGTATTATATATGGGGCGTGGTCTATTCCTGGGCCATGTTCATACACTGCGAAGTCGCAACCGTATTTTAAACCAGGTGTCACCACGAATCCCTTCTCTCTAAGATCGTGATATACCCTATATTTCGCATCGAAGCCCTCTAGTTTCTCCCTCGCGACCTTTCTAAGACTAGCGAAAGTCATCTTATGATTATTCAAGAGGACAAATACCTTCTTTTTTTCTAGGAGATAGATACCCTCAATCAAGTCCAGGATTAGTGGCTCTTCGAAGTCCTCCCTTGGCTTCGGGTTTCCCAAGGGTTTCCCATAGAAGTCGGTGTTGAAGAGGTTTCTGCTGTCCTCAGTAGACCACACGACAAGGCGCCCATCAGCGAGGAGCTCGACTTCTACAGGCGCCGTCAATTCTTGCTTCACCTAGAGTGCCAAGATGCGGACTAAATCACTTGCATCATGGACCTTGTCACCTAGACGCTCAAGCTCGCGTGCCACATCCCTCATGATTAGAATGGAGGCCAATTCGCCTTTGCCCGTGACTATATCCAAATCTAATTTGATATAAAGTAGGTCGAGCTTCTTCTCTATCTCGTCGATGTCTCTTGCGAAGTTCGTGGCTTTCTCGCTATTGAAGCCGAGGCTCATTATACTATCCCTCAGCTTAACGAGGGCGTCGAAACCTAGGTCAGACATGGTCCCCATACTTTCCGCTTGAGTGTCATTCAATTTCCAACCTCTGGCCTCGACCTCGACGAGCCTCATAGTGTTGACCTCAATGGAGTCCATCATCCCAGAGAAGCTACTAGAGAGGCGCAGGAAATCGTCCCTACTAACAAGTATTCCTCCAATCTCTCCCAGCTCTTTGATTGTGGAGGTCTTAACCCTGTTTGAATCCTCTATTATCTTTTGAATATCTGCAAGCGGGTCACTGCTTCCCATTGGCTTTCCCTTTGTCAAACGGTCGAAGGTAATTAGGGACTTGCGATAGGCTTCGACCACGAGGCGAGCATTATCCTGACAGAGCATCAATAAGTTACGAAGTGTCCTGTCTTCACTCTCTATAGGGAATACCATGGAAAATACACCCTTAAACTGTCCACTATACTTAATAGCGGCTGCTGTTTAAAATTGTGATGCCTAGTAGTTTGGGGAAACTCTTATAATAATTACTTAAATTCCATTTTCTACACTTGAAAAATATAAAAAGAGTGAAATGGGTCCAAATATTTATTTCTTTTTCTTGTCTTTGTCGCTGAGCCACCACTCTAAGTAATCATCATGTCTCTGGCGCGTCTTCTCATCGTCAGTCATCTCGCGCTCATACTTCTTATCCATCGCATCGCTTAACTGAGCCTCATTTAGTGTGACGCCACAGCTAGAACAACTATAATGTTTGAGTTTCCGGTCCCAATTCAACTTTCCTCCACAGTCTGGGCAATATGGTGACATTCTCCGGTATCTCCAACCTCGTTACGCTTGTCTCAAGCGTATTTCGTCCCAGTATTTAGTGGGCTATGGTTTAAACCCTTCTCAGATCTGATTATGTTTATAGAACGCTTGGGATTGAGAGTCACATATGCTTGTTAGGGTCAGGTTACTCGGGTCACTGAGGCCACCCGGAATACCTAAGGAGATAGAAGTAGAAATACCAGCTGACTCGAAAATTGCTTCATTAATTGAAGAACTCTCCCGATTGTACCCTGAAATTGCCTCCTCACTCATTAACTCATCCACGGTTAATTTAATAATGCTCGAGGGAATCGAAGTAGGAAACTTAGAGGGATTAGATACTTTCCTAGATCAAAACGCGACAGTAATTATTGTTCCTGTCACACATGGAGGCTGAGCTGTGAAACCACTAATCTGCACAAAGTGTCATGAACGGCCATCGATTTATCACAGGGCCTACAGTGGAGAGAGGCTATGCTCAACATGCTTCAAGGCGAGCCTTAGGGAACGGGTACAAGGGGCGATAAATAGATTCAATATGCTCGATCACTGGAGCAGAGTCGCTGTCGGCGTCAGCGGTGGTAAGGATAGTCTCACACTCCTTCACATACTAAAAAGGATCGAGAATGAGACTCATGGCTCCGAGATCATTGCTATCACCATAGACGAGGGAATAAAGGGGTATAGGGACGAATCCTTAGGAATAGTCGAGCGCAGCTGCAAGAAGATAGGCGTCGAATGGCTAAGCATAAGCTTCGACGACTTATTTGGATATACTATGGATGAGATAGCCTCATCGGAAAGGAGGTTGGGTGCGTGCAGCTTCTGTGGGGTCCTCAGGCGCCGCGCACTCAATGAGGCAGCGAAGAGTGTCAATGCGGACAGGCTCGCTACCGGTCACACTCTCGACGACATGGCGCAGTCTGCTCTTCTCAATCTCCTCCGAGGAGATACAGGCAAGATGGCGAGTCTACACCCCGGTGGCTTTAGAAACCCCGGATTTGTCAGGCGCATCAAGCCCCTCTGCGAGGTTCCCGAGAAAGAGACTACCCTATACTCATTCCTTGAGGACTTCGAATTACAATCAATCTCTTGCCCATACGCAGGTGAGGCGATGAGAGGAGACGCCCGCGCCTTCCTCGGTAACATGGAGACCAGACGCCCTGGCACACTCTTCACCACATATCAAACCGCCCTCAAACTAATGCCTGAGGCAAAAACAGCGGAAATTATGAAAACATGCAGAATATGCGGCGAACCCTCTTCAGGGGATACCTGCAGAGTCTGTCAACTCCTAGAGGAAACAAAACTGTAATAAAATAGATTTATTAAATCAATATCAGTCCAAACTCATCAAAGCTCATACTGAGCCAGAGATCCTAAAAACTGTACACCACATATATACACCCAAAGGGTGAAAACGTGACCAGCATACTCATCAAGAACGCCTTCGTGGCCACGATGGACAATGAGAGACATGTCTACTCTCAGGGAGAGGTCCTCATCGAAGACGACTATATTGCGGAAGTTGGCAAGAAGGTAAAGCCACCCAGGAGCCCTGAGTATATTCTCGATGCATCAAACAAAGTAGTTATGCCGGGATTCATCAACGCCCATACGCATCTTCAGCAATACTTCCGAGGAGTCTATGAATTAATGGGAGATTTCTTCGAAACGAACTTGCCTCTCGAAGGATACCGCCGCGAGGAGCAGATGGACACTCTTGGAGCTTCAAGCTGTGCAGAGCTTATCTATGGCGGCTGTACGACGAGCGTTCTCATTTACACTTACCCGGACGGTTGGGCGAAAGCTGTCAATCAAGCGGGTAACCGCTGTTTAATCGCTGGAGATATAGAGCATGTCGACCTCGAGAAACTCAAAGGTGGAGTCTTCGAGTACCTCCCCGAGAAGCGCGACAAAGCAATCAGGCGCGCCACCGACCTCTACGAGAATTGGCACGGCAAGGCAGAAGGTAGGATAACAATCATGATGTGTCCCAAGGCCCCCGACATGGCTGAGCCCGAGGTTTACCAAAAATGCAAGGACTTCGCTGACAAACACAATCTGCGCATGACCACTCACCTCAGCCAAAGTATGCGCGAGTATCGGCAGGTTATGAAGCTCTATGGCAAGACCCCACCCCAACACCTCTATGATCTCGGCGTCATGGATGAGAAGTTAAGTGGAGCACATCTCACATACGCAACCGAAAAAGACATAGAACTCGTACAGAAAACTGGTATGGCGATCCTACATTGCCACGCAGTGGAGAACCCCCTAAACAATTGGATCGATCGCGGCATACCAGTAGGTTTCGGAACAGACGACTACTTTCATAATATGAACGACTTACTACGAGAGATACATCAAGGACAAATGACCCGCTCAAGACTCGTGGGAGGCGCAGAAGGCATGATTAATGACAGCCGCAGAACAGCCCGACCGACCTTCTATGAGCTACTTGAACGAGCAACTATAGGCGGAGCGAAAGCACTAAAAATTGAGGAACATGTTGGTAGCATCGAACCAGGCAAGAAAGCAGACATTATCACGATTAACATGCTAAATCCATACCTGACCCCAACCCGTGAGCCCCTAACTAGCATCTTCCTTTACGCCAACCCAGGAGACATCGACAATGTCATTTGTGACGGCAAGTGGCTCAAAAAGGACGGTGACATGCAGACAATTGACCTAAACAAAGCCCTGACCTCCGCACAAAAGACCTGTGACTCGATCATCACCAAGTTCTTTGAGGAGCACCCAGCCCAGCAGAAAATTTGGCAGGACAAGATTCCGTACTAAAAGAAGAAGTTCACACGCTGTAGACTACCTTCCCGCCGACAATAGTTGTAAGAACCTTCACTTCTTTGATCTCATCACTGGGGATCGAAAGTATGTCCCGGTCCAAAACGATAAGGTCAGCAAGCTTCCCAGCTTCGATGCTACCCTTCATATCCTCCTCCTTGGAGAGGTAGGCTCCATTCAGAGTGTAAACTCTGATCGCGTCCAATACACTGATGGCCTCCTCAGGACCAACGACCTGACCGCTGCTCGTTTTCCTCGTCACAGCCGAATAAATCTGCGTCCACGGGCTATAGAAGGTAACCGGGCAGTCACTGTTCCCACCCGCGATAATCCCCATCTCCTTCATCGTTTTATGTGGATGAAGCCACCGCGACCTCTTAGGACCAAAGTTTTCAGCATATTGATCCCCGAGACCGTACATGTATCCAATACTGCTAGATGGGACGACGCCTAGCTTCTTTATTCTCCTCAGTTGCTTTGGCGTACAGCAACTATTATGCTCGATGCGGTGGCGCATATCCTTTACAGGCTTCGCCTTCTGAGCCTTCTCGAAGCAGTCGAGAGCTATGTCAATACCCCTGTCACCAATGCTATGGATGCTCACACGTAACCCAGCCTCATGGGCAGCAAGTACAATCCTCTCCATATCCTCAGGACTCGTCGTCATCAAACCGAGTCCCTTAGGGCCCCTATTTTGTGGCGTATATACACCAGCTGTCCCTCCCGCGCCTGACCCATCTCCCATAATCTTCAAGGACATGATGCGCAGCCACTCGTCCCCGAATCCACTTTCTATACCAAGCGAAGACATTGCACTTAACATATCTTCAGTGCCTGCATGCCATGGTCTCAAACTCACCATAAGGCTCACGCGAACCTTCCTAACACCTTCTGCTAGTAATTCTTGATACCCACGTATACCAAGCATCTGTCCACTCGCGTCGTGAGTTGATGTAATGCCCCACTCCGTGAACTGATCCCAGAGCTGCCCAAGTCCCTTTTTAACCTGTTCGACGGTGTACTCGGGGACCTTGTCTGAGACGAGCTTCGTTGCAGTCTCATAGAGTAACCCATTAGCCTCCCCATCGGTGTCACGGTCAATCTTACCACCAGCAGGGTCAGGTGTACTCCTCGTTATCCCAGCGATATCTAGGGCCCTCGAGTTTACAACTGCCTGGTGACCTGTGTCAGAGACGATATAAACAGGGTTATCTGGGGCAGCCTCATCTAGCTCTTTCCTAGTGATCTGCCTCCTCTCAACGAGCTTAGAATCATTATAACCACTCCCACGCACCCACTTCCCCAGGCCTAAAGACTTTGCTTTCTTGGCCACCGCGGATTGAATATCCATAATTCCTTTAATCTCCTCGCCACGGCAGTTGATCTCGAGGAAGTTCATCGCCGCGTTATGAGGGTGAGTATGAGAATCGATTATGCCGGGAAGAACTAATTTCCCCTTCAGATCAATGATCTTCGCACCCTTAGCGGCAAGCTTCTTCAATTCAATGCTCTTACCCACAGCTATGATCCGGTCGCCCCTGATGGCGACGGCTTCAACTATCGAGTCTTTAGGGTCAACAGTAATGATTTTACCGTTTAAAAGTAGCAAATCTGCTCCCAATAAATCCACCAAGCCCATGAAAGTCACAGCAGGAAGAAGATACTAACGGGATAAAAGACCATTCTCTGAATTGGTAAGATTCTATAAGCAGGAAAAAGATAATTCTTTGATCAATATGGCAAAAGACCCAATCTGCGGTATGATGGTAGACGAGAAGGTTGCGAAATGGATCAGCGAGTATAATGGGAAAAAGTACTATTTCTGCAACGAGAACTGCAAAACAACCTTCGACAAAAATCCTAAGCGTTTTGCAAAGTGAAGTTCGTTTAGGCTATTTTTTAGCGATCTCTTCGATCGCGGCTAATAATTTCTCGACCTCCTCCTTGGTGTTATATAGGTAGGAAGAAGCACGGACATTGCCCTCGTTGAGGTTAAATAACTCCTTCATGAGGGGTAGTGCGCAGTGATGCCCCGAACGGACCGCAATATCAAAATCGTTATCGAGTGTTAGGGCTACATCGACCGGATTCAGGTCTCTAATATTAAAGGTCACTAAACCAACTCTTTTCTTCGGATCCGTTGGACCGTACATAGTGACACCATCAATTTCAGATAATCCTTCAACCATCTTCTCTGCGAGAACGTGATCCCACTGGGTAATGTTCTCCATACCTACCCTGTTCAGATATCTACACGCCTCCCCGAGGCCGATCACCTGGGCTATAGCTGGTGTACCAGCCTCGAAACGGAGTGGAGGTTCTGTCAGGGTATAGCTGTCTATGTTAACGTCGGCTATGGTGCCCCCTCCGATGCAGAGCGGTTCAGTCGTGTATAATTCCTCTTCACCTATGTAGAGACCGCCTACACCTGTTGGTCCCAACATCTTATGACCCGAAAATGCGAGGAAGTCAATTTTATCTCTCTTAACGTCTGTCTTTATATGAGGGACACTCTGGGCACCGTCGACCAACATCTTAGCGCCATGCATGTGGGCGATCTCAGCAATCTCCTTCACAGGAACTATGACACCTAGAACATTACTGACGCCGGTTACAGCGACTATCCTCGTTTTGTCATCTATAATCTTCTCGAAGTCGTTCAGATCGAAGATGCCCTCAGTTGTAGAGCGGACGACGCTCACTGTACAACCAAACCTGTTACCCACCCTCAACCACGTAATAAAGTTGGAGTGGTGTTCAATCACCGTAGTAACAATCTTATCTCCTTTCTTCCAGTCGAGACTGTTAGCGACGAGGTTTATACCTTCTGTAGTGTTCCGGAGCATGGCGACGTTTTCTGGACCCGGAGCATTGATGAATTTCGCCACCTCCTCGTGAGCACCTTCAAACTCTGCGTTGGCCCTCTGACCCCAACGATGAACCCCTCTCTCGACGTTGGCCCGGTATTCTCTATAAAACTCCATTTCCTTGAGCACAACTTGCTCAGGCGTAAGACTGCTTGCGGCACTGTCGAAATAGATTAATCCTTTATTAAGAATCGGGAAATCCCGACGAATTGCATCGACATTAAGCAAATCGGGTCAAGAGATTAACAAGATGAATTAGTTTAAAGAGTTTCAGAGCCTAAGGAACGGTTACACTCTTGGCTAAATTACGGGGCTTGTCCGGATCCAACTTCTTCATGACGGCTAATTCATAGGCGAGCAATTGCATTGGCACAATATAGGGTATTGGAGAGAGGAGCTCGGGTATACCCTTAGGCATCTCAATAACTTCATCTGAGAGACTGATTATATTCGTGTCTCCCTCCTCACAGATGGAGATAATTTTAGCTCCCCTTGCCTTCATCTCCATGATACTACCAATTATCTCGGCGTGGGTCTCCCCACGTGGGCAGACGAAGACGCAAGACGTATCCTTCTCTACAATGCTGATAGGACCATGCTTACTCTCACCAGCAGGGTAAGCCAAGGATGGGACATAAGTAATCTCAAGCAACTTTAGACGCCCCTCCATGGCAGTCGCCGAGCTAATCCCTCTTCCAAGGAAAAGAAAAAGCCGCGAATCTCTCTCACGAACAGCTACCTCCTTCACCCTCTGGTGGGTTTTCTCTAGAACCACCTCGACTATGTCGGGTATCTTATGGAGACTATCACTATACTCATCGAGTTCGTCCTGAGAAAGTTTCCCACGTAGTTTTGCTAATCGTAGTGCGAGTTGAGCAAGTACAAGAACCTGGCTCGTGAAAGTCTTTGTTGCAGCCACACCTATCTCTGGCCCAGATTGTTGTATCAAGTAAGCCCTTGATACTCTAGTGAGTGTCGAGCCGACGGTGTTTGTTAATCCTAATACAGTTGCAGCTCTCATACGAGAGTGATCGACTGCCTTCAATGTGTCGTATGTCTCTCCAGATTGGCTTACCGCTAAAATGATGGAGTCTATACCAACCGTCGACCCGTATTGCTCGACAAACTCGGATGAAACGACGGGATAAGTTGTGAGTCTGGCGATCTTCGAGAATATATATGAACCAGCAATACACGAATGTTGTGAAGTACCAGCACTAACGAGAAAAACCTCTTTCCCCCTGTCGAGGAAAGTAGTAATGAGATCCATATACTTCTCCTGTAGTCTAAGCCCATTCCTCAGACTGATGGGCTGCTCGAAAATCTCTTTTAACATATAATGGGGGAATTCCTGCTTTTCCGCCATCTCGAGTGCCCATGTAATCTCCTCGGGTGCACGCTCAACTAATGAACCGTCCAAAACCTTCACAATCTTATACCCATCTACATCTAATGTAGCGAGTTCCCCGTTTCTAAGATAGACAACCTTGTTAGAGTATGGCCGGATTGCAGGTGCGTCAGATGCACAGTATGTTCCGTTATCGGAGACGCCAAGAACAAGTGGGCTCTCAAGTCTAGCGCATACTATCTTATCGGGTTCGAGACTCGATAATACACATACCGCGTAGGATCCCTTCAGACGCCTGAGAGTTCTAAGAGTAGCCTCTGTGAGCCCAATGTCACTCTTCATCTCCTCTTGAATGAGGTGAGGAATAATCTCGGTGTCGGTCTTGGAGATAAAACTGTGTCCTTTGTCAATTAGTTCCTGCTTCAGCTCCATAAAGTTTTCAATGACGCCGTTGTGTATGACCGCGATCTTACCATTTGAGTCGGTATGTGGGTGAGCATTAATCATATTAGGCGCGCCGTGGGTCGCCCAGCGAGTATGCCCTATTCCTATGCTCCCCTTCATTTCGGCGACGTGTAGACGAGTAGCGACATCCTGAATCTTACCGGCGTCTTTCCTAATCTTGAGAACACCGTTATCGATGACTGCCACACCGGTAGAGTCGTAACCCCTGTATTCCAAACGGCTCAAACCCGCTAAAATAGTAGGAGCAACGTCACCGGAACGCTGAACAAGACCGAAAATACCGCACATATAATAGTTCATTCATTTGCATGCTTTTATATGATATGTATGAAAATACATATGTTTAGAGTAGTTATTTTTCATTCATATGAGGAGAGAAAATTCCTCAAAACCTTTTTCAGAAAAGTGGATTGCTCTGATATTGATGTAACATTTGATAGCTTTCTCGGTTGTGATGCCTGTATATAATGAACAGGATAACGCGTGCGCACAAAAAAAGTGTGGATAGAGACCGAGGACGAAGAAGCCGTAAAAATGATACTAAAAGCTCAGGACATATTCCTCTTGAACTCTATCACGAGAAGGTACGCCACAAATCATGTGTGGGTTAACATAATTCATTTACGACATCGGAAAGATGCGAAGGATCAATATCTTCGAGGTGTAACTGCATTCAGAATAAGCGGAAAATGTTACCATCTGTATTTATTTCAAGCGTCCTGAATCTAAGTCCCCTTATGTTGAATGGATATGTTAACGAGCGTGAAATAGCTGAGCGGAAATTAACCTAATAAGTTGAGAATGACTTCTGCAGCATTTAATCGACCGTTTTCAAAGTGTGATTTGTTGTGGGATTTAACCTTGAGAATTAGGGACATTATTTGGCCTTTATCGGCTTTTTCGACGAAGAGGGCGTCTATCTTCTTCGCAAGTGTACGCATATCCTCAATATTCGCCGTCCTTGTAAGGTCCGAGTTATAGACTATTATTATTGGTTTCTCATAGAGGAGAGCCTCAAAAATTGTGCCTCCTCCCTGGTGGGTTATTACTAACGATGCCTCAGCGACCAGCTTCTCGAACTCCGTCGAGTAAGGAATGATCCTCCAATTCGGGCGCTTCTCCTGATACTGTGATGGATCAACCTTCCCAGTCTGCATAACCACTCTCCCTAAGTCTAGTCCCACGACTGCATCGAAGAGCTGTTTATGACCCTCAGTCCCACCGGTCACTAGCACGTACCCCAGATCCCTCGCCTCATATCTCTTCTCTGGGAATATTGGCCCTATGACGATGCCTTTTAGATTCTTTTTTTGTTCATCCCATTGTAGCAGTGTTTTATTCGAGAAGTGCTGTAGAAAGAGGGCCGTCTTGGAGGGCTTTGTTATGGCTACTCGACTCTCTATGTTTATGACTGGAATCGATTTAAGCCAAGCAACTATGGCTGGGGGTATACAGAAGTTGCTACCTGTGGAAACGACAATATCGTAATCTCTGTTAACCTTCGAAAATGAGTGGTAAAAAGATGTTGCGAATCGAAATAAGAAAAGGAAGTTGGAGGTTTGAGGATACCTCCCCTTGATCAACTCCTCCACTGGTCCATAGGGAGCAAGTAATTCCCTGCTGAGCTGGTCTTTATCGGGTATTAGAAAGGAGGTTTCGACTTTTCCCATCAATGCTTGAGCGATGGCAAGGGCGATACTCGTATGCCCCCCACCTCCAGCTAATATCAGGACCTTTTTCCCCAAAGGCAGCACCTAAATGAGGCGTATAACAGAAAATGCTAGCAAACAGACGGCGACCTCAACCCCAATAAGGATCATGGTAACCTGCTTCTCGGTGAACCTACCCGACCTCATAACTAGGTGTGTTAGTGAACGAATTTTAGGCTCCCGTGGCTTGACGCTCCCGTCTTCATTCAAAATACCGAAGTTTTCGGATTTAAAGCCAGATAGCGCCTTTAATAATGCCTCAAATATCCAAGGTATGAAACACAGAATCGCGAACTTTTCCATATTTCCTAATATCGTGACGCAGGCGCCAACGGCACCTATTGTGTAATTAAGATCGCCAGGGAAGACTTTCCCCGGGTACCAGTTGTATCTAAGAAAGGAGGCGAGAGCAGCAGCAAAGACTAAGGCGAGGGCTGCTGCGGCTAACCTGTTGCTCATCAACGCGAACACTCCGAGCGAAACATGAAGGACGAGCCCCATACCCGCTTCCAGACCATTAAAGCCAGCGAGGAAATTTGTGGCATTCGAACAGCAGAGCACCGCTAACGGAACTAGGACAAGAGGGTAAACTAAGCCTAGTTCGACCTTACCTATAAATGGTAGAGACATTTGGGTTATACCGGCGTTAACTGCCATAAGTGGGACAGCTGCGGGTAGAGGTATAAAGAAGTAAAACCAAGAGGGAATACCACGCCGTTTTAGCCTCTCGACGATACCGAGTCCCTCTCTTTGCTTCATAAGGGCTGTTAACACGTCGAATATCCCGATCAATGTGATAATCAGGATAGTATTTAGGCTCGCGAGAATGTTAATGAGGTCTGTCGAGTTCTTCAAAGCGAAGACCTCTAGGCCTATGAATGTGAATATTCCAAAAAGAAAACCCGTAATGACGCCTGGTCCACCCATATCAGGGATTAGTTTACTATCACGTTTCATTATGTCCCTGCCAACGATCCCTACAGCAACCATGAACTTATTGAATATCGGTATTGTGAGGTATGAGACGGCAAAGGAGAGGGCTATTGCTGCGATAAGTGGGAGCTGGTCATTGATCATGGCTAAGGGTATTATGGAGCGTTGATTTATCACTATCTTGCGTTGGGAATGTTTATCACACGACGTTGAAGGGGCTCATACGTGAAGGCTCTGATAGTAGACACCCTTGCTTCAGGCAAGGGTGAGAGGAAGGCAACGAGAGACGCTATAGGGGCTGGGCCACGGGCTTTAGCGGGTATATTCGAGGTCAGGGGTATTGATGTTTCCATCATCGAGGCAGAAACGATTCTAATGGGGGATTTTCCTAGAGGATTCAACCTCCTATTAATGAGTGGGATGACTGGGGATATACATGCAATTCGCAGGGTGACCTCTCGCTGGGAGGGTGGCCCGGTATTGATTGGTGGTCCTGTAACCTCAGACTCCGAACAGGCACTCAGGAAGACGGGCTCGGATATAGCCGTAGTTGGAGAAGGTGAGGAGACGCTATCGGAACTACTTGATATGAGGCTCTCGAATGGAGAGTTGCCTGATGAGGATTCGTTGAGAAAAATTAGAGGATTAGCTTTTAAAACCGATGGTGATCCAGAGTGGACAAAACTTCGGAGGGTCATGCCCAGGCAGACTTTTGATAAATTCAAACCATCTACATCGACCATTAGAGGCTATAATCTGTATCGTTCGGCTCGAGTCTATGTTGAGGTCTTGAGAGGTTGTAGTAACTATCATAGGTCGCTTTTAAATGGGGACTGTAAAACGTGTGGGAAATGTAGGAATGGTCCTCTGATCGAGAGGTATGATTGCCCCCTTGGAACACCTCCTGGCTGTGGCTACTGCTCCGTCCCAAGTCTCTATGGTACTCCAAAGAGCCGTTCCGCAGTTAGAATAAAGGAGGAAGTCGTCGCCCTACTGAATGAAGGAGTAAGTAGAATTGTGTTAAGTGCCCCATGCTTCCTAGATTACGGTAGAGATCTCCTCGTCGAGCCCGAGCCCTTAACCGATCCAAGGAGTCCAGAACCCAACTATGACGAGATCGAGAAATTATTGTCATCCTTAATGGATATTAGTAGAATGAAAGATGAAACAGCTGCCTTTATGATTGAGAACCTAAAGGCTTCTCTCGTCACTGAAAAAGCGGCGAAGCTGCTCGGGAGATACTTAAATGGTACTCCAGTAAGCATCGGTTTCGAAACTGGATCTGACTCACATAGTGAACTTCTGGGGAGACCCTCGACGCCAAAGGAAACACTCAATGCGATTAGACGGCTTAGAAGAGTGGGATTGAAGCCTTATGTCTACTTCATCCATGGACTTCCAGGGCAAACAAAGGAAACTGTCGAGAAGACCGTAAAAGCTATTGAAGCCAGCAGGGATGAGGGGGCGGAGCGCATCATCCTATATAGGTTCCAGTCTCTTCCGATGTCGGCGTTTAGTGGATACCCATCAGCACCTCCCAATGTTAGAGATCCGGGGAGCCAGAAAATCCATGAGACAGCGGCTAAGGCGAACATGAGGGCGAAGGAGAGTATGATTGGTAAGGTAATGCGCGTCGTGGTCGCCGAGAGGTATGATCGAAATAAAAGGATGTTAGTCGCCTACCCATTGAAACATGGTCCTGTAGTACTAATAGAGTCACCTGAATCTTGGGAGGGGAGAATCATTGACATAGAGGTGACGGGTGTCGCTACGGAGAGGATCGTCAAAGGGCGACCAGTCGCTATGTTTTAATGGAAGCTGTTCGAGTGCTTAATGCTGGTTGAACCTCTTGACTGTCGACGAGCCTAAGAAGGAGCAGCAGGCACCTACTGAGGGACCTGTGTATGAGTGCGTCCAGTGTGGCAGAAGAGTTAGTTACGAGGACCTGGAGAAGTATATTAGCTTCAGGTGTCCCTACTGTGGCTACAGGATTTTCAGGAAGGTCCGAGCCCCGATTGTTAAGAGGGTGAAGGCGAGGTAAGTCAAATGAGCAAGAACCTTTCCCTAGAGGAAAAACGGGCGAACCTCATCATCAAGTATAGGAACCTAACAACAGATACAGCGAAGCCTGTCAGTGAGGAGGACAAGCTCATTTATCGGTTACGTGACTCAAAGAATCAGCTCATGATTATGCACGCAGTCCTCGGGCAGAAGACGATTGGTATCAGCTACGTGAGGGAACTCAAGGAAATGGTGGAGAAGGAGGGAGCCTCTAAGGGTATCCTAGCCGGAGATGGAAAATACACTTACTCGGCACGGAGCAGCGCTGAGGAGCTCGGAATTGAGCTTATCCCGCCAACGCTTCCTACCTTCGACATTTTCGAACATGCCCTAGTTCCCCGCCATGAGATAGTCTCTGAGGTAGAGCTGAAGGAAGTCACGAAGAAGTATCACGCGGAACCCTTTCAGTTCCCCTGGATAAAGGTCAATGACCCCATTGCCATAATACTTGGAGCTAAGAGGGGAGATGTCCTCAAGATAACTCAGAAGAGTGAGACCGCTGGAACCGCGATCTCGTACAGGTACGTCGTCTAATCGGTCTCTGGTTTTTCGACTTTTAGCTCGTCTAGTATCACAATTGACTCGCCAAGTGGCATGCCGATCCTTTCCGATAATTCCTCCGGCGTGACACTAGGTTTCTTGGGGAGTATGGTTTCCTTTACATAGGATCTATGACTCCTGTATAGGGGCAGTCTATGCACAGTTTCGACGAGTACGCTCCAGAGGGGGCTCTTCTCGAGTTCACTGCTCATGGCTTCTTATCCCCGCTTCATCTTGTCGTACATCTTGTCAAGGCTCCAACGCAGACTACTCTGTATTTCCCTGAGGCGCCTCTCTCCGCCAACATTATGCACTGTCACGGATTTTATAACCTCCCCATCAGCTTCTACACTGTAGCCAAGAACCTGCTCCGGAGTTATCTCCCCAGTTGAAGCACGAGCCTCGTCTGTTGTCCTCATATTAGCGAGTACACGTTCGATCAGGAAGGACTGAAAGGGGGGCGTCGACATCGTAAAAGAGAGGCCCTCACGTGGTGTAAAGAGTATATCGTCGCCAATTATTTGGACTCTACCGAGAACTGTCCCATCCTTAGCCTGAATCGATGATCCATCAATATGCTGCTCAGGCTTTTCCTCAGGAAGGCTGCTCTCAACGGTTTTCGGCTCCTCCTTCTTCACATCGTCAAGTTTCATTGGCTGGAAGGCAGTATCTGGTTGTCGAAAACCCTGCTGTACAATAGCTTCATCGATCTCCACCATAGCTACTTTTAAGTCGTTGACCTCGATCTGAAGCTGCTCAGCGCGTTCCTCAAGTTCAGCGCGAATTTTTAGCAGTTTTCTTATTTCCGACTCGTTACTCATATTGGTCCCAACTTGGAGAGGGTTCTGAATCTAGTGTGGTTATAGCCCTTTAAAGACATACCCTCTCGACGCTGCGCTTTTTTATTCCACCAGTGTCCTTTTCCTCTGGTGTTCGGATGCTAGGGAGAAGATTTGTTGAGAAGTATTACGAATTGAGCAGGGAGAAAGAGAGCTTTTTGTGTGTTGGTCTCGATCCAGCAACAAGAGCTTTCAGGGACAAATACATTATCCCACAACCTCTAATCGATAGATATGGAGTCTCGGAGGGCATCGAGAGGTTTTGTGTGGACTTCATAAAAGCAGTCGCCCCCTTCACTCCGATAATAAAGCCGAACGCTCAGTTCTTAGTCTACCCCTTATGCTTCGAGGGGTTAAAGACAATCGCTGAAGCCATACATGAGGAGGGGTGTCTGTCTCTCCTAGATTGTAAGCTCTCAGATATTGGTACAACCATGGATGCCGCCCTTCATTGGATTGAGGAGCTTGGTTTCGACGGGATCACCTTCAGCCCATTTCCCGGCTACGAGAACGGGGTTGATTCTGTCTACAGGTGGTCAGAAGAAAAGCAGAAGGGGATATTCGCTCTTTGTAGGATGTCCAACCCCGGAACAAGTGATTATCAGTCAAGGGACATGGAGGGCATACCATTCTATCAAAGACTTGCTATAGACGCGACAAAACACGGATCGAATGGCTTCGTCGTTGGCAGTACAGCAACAGAGGAACTCGGGATAGTTAGGGAGATAATTGGTGGAGAGAGGCTTATTCTTTCTCCTGGTCTTGGCCCTCAGGGAGGTGACCCAGCTGCTGCGATCAGACTTGGAACCAACAGAGAGGGAGAAGGGCTACTCATCTCCTCGAGTCGCACGGTCAACTACGCATACGAGGTCATGGGGTGGAACTGGGAGCGGTTCGCAGAGGCATCAGCGATCCAAGCGAAAAAGAGTAGAGATGATTTGAAAGATATGAAGCAGAGATCGGGTAGATAACCTAAGATTTCTACACTCTGGTTGGTTTACGCTGAGATCGCGAGCGCGATATCTTCTTGTCGATTAATTCGCTATTCTTTAGCATATACGTTTAAACCATTGAGGACCAAGTCAAGTGGAGAGTAGTCGATTTGGACGGGCTCTATGAGATCAGGTTCCATGGCCGCGGTGGTCAAGGAGCTTGGACGGCATCGCTCCTCCTAGCTCAGGCGGGGCTCTTGGAGGGGAAGCAGATCCAGAGCTTCCCAGCCTTCGGCCCAGAAAGGGCAGGAGCGCCTATGACGGCTTACACACGTATAAGTGATAAGCCTATTCAGATCCATTCCAGCGTCTACGAGCCGGACATGGCTGTAGTGCTGGACCCAACACTTCTTGGTACCGCTGTGTCTGAAGGCCTCAAACCCTTGAGTAAGGTCATCGTTAACACAACAGAGACACCGGACGCTGTGAAGAAAAAACTGGGCATCAATAACGAGACTTGGGTCGTCGACGCCACGGGTATGGCAATGAGGATAATGGGGGTAAACATCACAAACACGGCGGTTCTTGGAGCAGTAGTAAAGGCTTCAGGAGCCGTTAAACTCGACTCTGTTCTCGCCGTAGTTAAGGAGAGGTTCCAAGGCAAGGTTAAGGATCAGAATCTCGAGGTCGTCGAGACTGCCTATAGGGAGGCTGTCAAAGGTTGAGTGAGGATAAGAAGAGAGGCTGGAAAACTCTGCCCAAAGGTGCAGTACCTTACAAGTCCAGTAAGGATTACAAGACTGGCGATTGGGGTGTCGCTAAGCCGATAATAGACCACACTAAATGTACGAAGTGCACTCTCTGCCACTTCTTTTGCCCAGAGGGGGCTATCAAGGTTCGTGAAGATGGGTACACTGAGGTTAATGAGGACTACTGTAAAGGCTGTGGAGTCTGCGCCAACGAATGCCCAGTAAAGTGCATTAAAATGGAGATGAAGAAGTAATGGTCTTAAAACAGAAAATGACGGGCCTCAATGGTGACGAGGCCTCGGCCTACGCTACAAAACAGGTTGACCCCGACGTCGTGGCAGCTTATCCTATCACGCCTCAGACAATCATCGTCGAGAGGTACAGTGAGTACGTCGCCGATGGTCTAGTCGGGTCGGTTTTTGTTTCGGTCGAGTCTGAGCATAGCGCGTTGAGCGCATGTGTAGGTGCTTCAGCCGCGGGGGCGAGAGCGTTCACAGCGACTGCAGCTAATGGGTTAGCGCTAATGTGGGAGATTCTCTATGTTGCAGCTGGACTCAGGCAGCCTATTGTGATGGCCGTAGCGAACAGATGCCTCGGTGGCCCTATCAACATACACAATGATCACAGTGATGCCATGGGTGCTAGAGACGCGGGCTGGGTGCAGATATTCTGTGAGAATAGCCAGGAGGTCTATGACACTAGTGTCGAAGCATGGAGGATAGCTGAGCACCCCGATGTTCAGTTACCAGTCATGGTCAACTTCGATGGATTCACGATAAGCCATACGATGGAGAACGTCTATACCCTAGAAGACGTCGATGTGAAGAGCTTCGTCGGTAAAAGGGTTTATATGAAGACTGAGAGCCCGCGTGGAGAGGTTGAGTTCAGACTCGACCCCGAGAACCCTGTGACTATAGGTCCCCTTGACCTTCAGGACTTCTACTTTGAACACAAGGTCCAGCAAATGGAGGCGATGAAGGATGCCCTGAAAGCAATAGGGTCTGTGGATAATGAGTTTGAGAAGATTACGGGCAGGGAACTCAAGTATGTCTACCCCTACAAGATGGAGGACGCCGAGGTGGCAGTTATTGGTCTCGGCTCTGCAATGGGCACAGTCCGCGAGGTCGTGGATGAGCTCCGGGTTGAGGGAGTGAAAGCCGGTCTCGTTAAGATGAGACTCTTCAGACCATTCCCGGTGGAGGAGTTGAAGAAAGCGATCTGTAATGTACCAGTCCTCGGCGTGATGGAGAAGGCCTATAGCATAGGTGGCCCGGGTGCACCCCTCTATGAGGAGGTTAAGACTGCACTCTACGACATACCAAGGAGACCGCTCGTAGCCGATTACATAAATGGCCTTGGCGGGAAGGACACGAGCCCAGATATGATAAGGGATGTGTTCAAGAGTCTACAAAGAATCAAGGAGAAAGGTACCGTAACTGAGCCGGTGACCTATGTTGGTGTGAGGGAGTGATATGAGCGAAATTACTCTTAAAGAGATGGCAAAGAAGCCTGATGCCCTCGTCTGCGGTGGGCGACTCTGCGCAGGTTGCGATGAAACGATCGTCGTCAGGCAGGTAATGAAAGCAACTAGAGGCCCGACCATAGTGACTAATGCCACTGGATGCCTCGAGGTCTCCACTAGCATCTTCCCATTCACCTCCTGGGAGGTCCCATGGTTGCACAGCGCCTTTGAGAATGTTGCAGCGTCCGCCAGTGGCATCGAGGCTGCAATTAAGGCAATGCAGAAGAAGAAAGAGGGACCGCTAGCAAAGTATCCAAGGATAGACGTTATAGCATTTGCAGGAGACGGCGGTACATATGATATCGGGTTCCAGGCGCTCTCTGGAGCCATTGAGCGTGGGCACGACTTCACCTACGTCCTCTTAGACAACGAAGCCTACATGAACACGGGTATTCAGAGAAGCGGTGGCACTCCCTTTGGGGCGTCGACGACGACTACACCCGCTGGCAAGGTGGTTCATGGGAAGACGGAGACGAAGAAGCCTATTGATGAGATAATAATCGCTCATGGGACGCCTTACGTGGCGACTATCAACACGGCTTGGCCCTTAGACGTGATAAAGAAGACGAGAAAGGCCATAGAGGTCGACGGCCCAACTTTCCTTCACAGCCTTGCACCCTGCAGTAGGGGGTGGAGATTCTCTCCAGAGAAGACGATTGAGATTAGCAGACTTGCGACTCAGACCTGCGTCTTCCCCCTTTTCGAGTGCAGGCAAGAGAAAGGAAGACCTGTCTACGAGCTATCAGCTCCAAGCCTAGCGATAGCAAAGAGACCAGAGACGAAGAAGCCCGTCGAGGTCTACTTGGAGCCACAGGGGAGGTTCAGGCACTTCTTCAGGCCTACTAGGAACGAGGCGCTTCTGAAGGAGGTTCAGCAGTCTATTGACACCCGCTGGCAGATTCTCTGCGAGAAGGCGGGCGTCTAACTAGCTTACCCTTTTATCTTCTTTCACTAGTCCATTGTTGATGTCCGCGTACAGCCCTGTCAGGGACACACTCGCGAAACGAATCGCTGGTGAAATCGTTCTCAGCAGCAACCCTGGTCAGACAATGAGAAAGTGGAGGGGTCTACTGAACGTTAACCAGATGGAGCTTGCGGACGAGCTTGACCTTTCGCCGTCTGTGATCAGCGACTATGAGACGGGTAGGAGACAGTCGCCTGGGAGTGGTTTTATCAAGCGTTATGTGGAGGCACTTCTCGATCTTGATCAAAGCAGGGGTGGAGACTACATTAGGCAGATGGCTAGGATCACCATCGACCCGAGCGACGTCTTCACTGACATCCGTGAATTCACGCAACCGGTTACGGTTGAGCAACTTTGCAGGGCTGTTGACGCTGAGGTGCTCACAGGGATGGAGAAGCTGGAGAACCAAGTTCTAGGTTACACTATTATTGACAGCGTCAAGGCGATCACTACACTTTCGGGGCTTGATTTCTACAGGATATTCGGTGCAACAAGTGAGCGCGCCCTTGTTTTCACCGAAGTAACTCAAGGGCGCAGCCCAATGATAGCAGTTAAGATCAGCCCATTCAAGCCGAGAGTGGTGATTTTACATGGTAAGATCAGGAAGATCGACCCGCTTGCAGTGAGTCTTGCGGAGCATGAAGGTATACCACTAGGATATTCGCGCCTCCCATCGGAGGATGAACTAGTAGACGCGCTTGTGGATCTCTATAAACAGAAGAGGTAGCGGCGGACACACATGATCCTAAATGTCTATTATTCCCTTTTAGCGTGTTATCCTATTCTGTGACTGATCCAATGTTGGTTAGATCAGGCGTGTGCAAGAGCGCGATTGATGTCCAGTCTTGAGTATACTATCCTTCTTCAGATCGTTGTCATAAAATCCTTCTGTAGCCCAGATGTGGCGTCTACATCCGATTTGCGGCCCCGTAAATGTTATAATCGTTAAAGCTTGTATCAGCGTGCTCTTGGAGGCTGTTCTTTGAGGGTTGTGCTTCTTGGTCCGCCTGGCTCCGGCAAGGGGACATGTGCAAAAATAATTGGGGGGATGTATGGTGTTCCCGTCATAACAACAGGGGATATGCTTAGGGAGGCCGTCGCCAGAGCGACGCCTCTGGGCATTACAGCCAAGGGATATATGGAAAGGGGCGAGCTGGTACCCGACGACTTGGTGAATGATCTCGTAGCTGAGAGACTAAGTGAGGCCGATGCTGTGAACGGCTTTATCCTAGATGGTTACCCAAGGAGCCCGAAGCAGGCAGAGGCACTAGAGAGGATACTCGAGGAGTCGGGGAAGAGGCTAGATCACGTACTGCACGTGAAACTTGAAGATGAAATCATCATAGACAGGCTGAGTAAGAGGAGGAGCTGCCCCAGGTGTGGTGCTATCTTCCACCTAGAGAACAAGCCACCAAGATCTAATGGAAAGTGCGATGTTTGCACAACGGTACTCATACAGAGGAATGATGATAAACCGGAGGTCATAAGGCGCAGGCTCGAGGTCTATAGGGAGAAAACGCAACCTCTCCTCGATTTCTATGAGAAAAGGGGTGAGATAAAGACGATAAGGGGCGACATCAACTTGAGAGAACTACCGTCCGTATTGAGAAATGTGCTAAACAATGACTAACTCACGTTAAATATTAAATTAAAAAACCCTTAGAGCGGGAACCAAATAGAATTAAACCATCAGGTCTTGTACCCAATCCCCCTGAGGAAGTCTTTGCGCCATTTTATCCCATTTTCGTCCTCTAATCCCCTTGGCTTTGCCCCGTCGACAACGCCCATGACGCCTCTTCCCTGTTCAGTCTCAGCGACTATGACCTGGAGTGGGTTTGAAGTAGCGGCGTAGATACTGCAAACCTCTGGGACGACCTTCAGCTGAGTAAGGACGTTGATCGGGTAAGCGCCTTTTAAGAAGACTATGAAGCTGTGGCCACATCCGATATTAAGAGCAGCTTCGGCTGCCTTCTTCCTGAGCTCCGGATCGTTTCCATCGTGGCGGACGAGGCACTCTCCACTCGACTCGCAGAAGGCGATGCCGAATTTGATCCCTGTCGCCGAGGATGCCAGGGCCTCATAGACGTCCTCAACAGTTTTTATGAAGTGGCTCTGGCCGAAGATTAGATTGCAGTCCTGAGGAGCCTCAACGTTTACTACCTTGAATTCCATATGTGATCATCCGTTTATTGAGTTTAAAACTTGAGCCTCTTCGCAGAGTATATGAGAGTGTTGGGTGTGTTTTCAGGTATGGTCGATGAGCGACGCCCCGAGGAGCATGATCGGAAGGCACCGAACTGGATAAGGGCGACGTTCTGGGGAGATCATCCCGACAGCTTAGCACCCTACGTTCCAACTCCCTTGAATATTGTTCGGGAAATGCTTGTACTCGCAGGCGCTGGACCAGAGGATGTGGTCTACGACCTCGGATGCGGTGACGGGCGCGTCCTCTTCACCGCGGTTGAGGAGTTTAAAGTCTCAAAGGCGGTAGGCTACGACCTCGACCTGGATATGGTGGAGATGTTGGAGAATAAGATAACGGACTCAGGGATGGTCGGGAGAATCTTTGCAATCCAGGCGAACTTCATGGAGATAGACTTGAGCCCCGCCACCTTAATCACTCTCTACCTCACAACTAGCGGCAACACGAAACTGAAGCCTAAGCTGGAGGCGGAGTTGAAATCGGGTAGCAGGGTCGTGAGTCACGACTTTCCCATCCACGGTTGGGTCACCGACCAGCCCGACGGTACATCCCACACTATAGGTAGTCATAAGATATTCCTCTATAGAATTCCCGAGGCCTACACCAAGGAGGTCAAGGTACAGCGTACCGACGAGGAGGAGAACAGGTGGAGGCGTGTCCAAGACATGTTCACCCGTATAGACAAGAGCGCGCGCGCAAATGTTACAAAACATGTATCACCCAATATGAACAAATAAAAAAAGGGGTATGAAAATACTCATGTGTACTTACCGATTAGGAGATTAGTAAGAGGATAGTGAAAACTGAGTCACTTTACGGCTCCGAGAGCCAGTGCTATGAGTGCCATTCTAACGTAGACCCCATGCTTCACCTGTTTGAAGTACCACGCGTTTGGCATCGTGTCTACATCAGTTGTAATCTCATTAATACGGGGCAGCGGGTGCATGAGGACCAGGTCCTTTTTCCCTTTTTTCACCATCGCAGGGTCGATGATATATGCATTCTTCAGTTCTTCATATTTCTCGGGGTCCGTGAATCGCTCCTTTTGAATACGTGTGTCATAAAGGACGTCGAGCTTGGGGATAACTTTGGCGAGGTCTGTTCCCTCGTTGACCTTCATCTTGAGGTATTTCCTTATGTCCTCCTTCATCGCCAGCTCCTTGGGGCTTATGAGGTATAATTCCACATCGAAGTGATTGAGGGCGAGGGCTAAACTATGGGTCGTGCGACCATAGAGGAGATCGCCACAAAGTCCTATCTTTAGTCCATCGATTTTCCCCTTCGCATACTTCATTGTATGAAGGTCGAGAAGTGCCTGTGTCGGATGTTCACCAGAGCCCGCCCCACCATTGAGGATGGGTATGTCGGCAACCGCCGCTGCCCTAGCTGCAGAGTCAATCTCAGGGTGGCGCATCGCTATGATGTCCGCATAGCACTCCACTGTCTTGATGGTGTCCTCGAGAGTCTCACCCTTCTTTACACTACTCGCGCTAGGGTCGCTGAATCCAATAACGCCTCCCCCGAGGCGAAGCATCGCGGTCTCGAAGCTTAGACGTGTGCGGGTACTAGGCTCGAAGAATAGTGCAGCTAAGATCTTCCCAGCACATATCACGCTAGGCTTCTCTGCCACCTTCACCATCTTCGTGGCTTCGTCCAGTATGAAATCGATGTCCCCACGATTGTAGTCCCGCATCGACAGGACGTCTTTCCCCTTAAAGTTAGATGCACTTACCAAAGATATCACTACGTCTTCTCAGGTGGGTTTCTCCACTTAAAAGTGTGAGGGACTCAGAACTCAGGGTTTAGATCGATCTTCTTTAGGAGGTCGACGAGGGTTGGGGACATCTCATAGTCGGTAAAGTCCCTCGGTGGATCCAGCGAGCATCGAGAGCGTCATCGTGGTGGTGCATCTTGCCGGAAACCGGTTCAGCGAGGTAATCGATAATTACGAAGTGGTACTTTACCCTCCCTGTTTCGTCCCTAACTATCTTGTCGACGACTCCGAGGTCCTTTAGTATCTCGATGTCAAGTCCAGTTTCCTCTTTTGTCTCCCGTATGGCAGCTTCAGTGGTCTTTTCCCCTATCTCCATAACGCCTCCTGAAACGGACCATAGACCCTTATCGGGTTCGGAAGCACGTTTGATCAAGAGATACTCCTCACCTTTACGGATCAGTACGCCGACACCAATCATTGGGCGCTCGGGGTAAAGGCGATCAGGACTCAAGAATAACACCATGAGAATGGCGTCGAAACCACTCTTTAAGGATTAACACGCGAGCTCCCTTACATCCCCCTAAAAGTCATCTATATTGATAATTAAGGGGAAGATACCGCTTCGGTGTGAGCCATGTGAATGAATCTGCTCATCGGTGTACTAAGACTTGAGGCGGGGTAGACTTCGGGGAGTACCTTGACCCAGATGGGAAACCTGCATTTCAGTGTGGTCCCCTTGACTATTGCCTCACCAGGGGGTAGATCGCCTATAAGCTGGGTAAACTCGTCTCCCATTATCTCAGCGAGGCGCTGCTTGTCGAGGTCCTCTAATCCATGACATATTATATTATTGGCGCACTGGGTGACAACAGTTTTCTCCACGGTGGCAAGGCGCTGAGTTACCACCCAGAGGCCAACACCGTTCCGCCCCCCATTCGTCGCGATCTCCTTGATGACACCAAGCAGCTTGCCCCGGCTTTCCTTCTCTCCTATCTCGAAGACACCGTGCTGCGGTGCATAGTACATAGCCTCCTCAAGCAATACAATGCAGCCAAACTTTCTATTCTCGAGGGCCTCACCGAAGATGCGTCGGAGAACCTGAGCCACCACTAGATGCTTCTGTTCCCAAGTGTCCTTCCCGTCGCTGAGGTCCATGATGATTATCTTTCTCTCCTTTAGGAGCTGGACGGGGTCGAGGACAGTGGCCTCACCATCGGGGATGAGGCGACTCATGTTTATCGCGTTCTCAACCTGGGCACGGTATAGCTCCCACTCGTCTATCTTCTTGTTGAAACCGAGATTTTCGGGGTTAACCATTGCAACGGCTCGACGTAGATTCGTTTTCGTAACTATCGCGGTCTGAGCATAGAGAGTCTTCAAGGCTTGTACGAGTATCTTGGCGTTCCACCAAGTCTTCTGCCACCCGAACTCAGCGACGTAGTCGTCCCAAGGTACGTCCCCCGGTTGGAAAAAGCTGTTCCATGGCACCTTGAGGACTGCCCCTACCCCTAGATGATCGGTGAGGCTACTGTACTCTCCGTCCTTATCTACGATGAAGAATCGGACGGGGGGATTCGCACAGGCTGCACGGGCTACCATGCTTATAGCAGTCGTCGTCTTCCCCGTCCCAACTGCGCCACAAATTAGGCAGCTCTGCCTGATCAACGGGTATAAGCCGAGTTCAACATCGAGGTCTGTAGTCGGGTCGGTGCCGAGTAGAAACTTCCACTCACCGTTAGGCTTAGTGAACTTTGCGACGAGGTCGCGCTCCGCTGCAAAGACTTGGGTATTGGGTGTTAGGGGATATCGGAGTGGCCTGAGGCTGCCCTCGCCGTCCATCCAGCCCCATTGGTACGCTTCCGCATGGAGGCTCGAATCTTCAGCATCATCAATCACACGCCCTTCAGTTAGGAGAGCCTCTTCGTACTCGCGGACCCTCTTATGGGGATAGACTTTAACTACTTGGTAGACGACTGGTGACCCATTCTTTGGGTGTTTTACGTATACGAGGTCGCCCTTCGCCAGCTCACGCCCCCGCATGAGTAGTACAGTGATCTGATCGACGCTATATTCGCCTGTCAGGCTGTAGGTGTGTCCTACCTTCAAGCCCCCATCCATCTGCCCTCACCCCAGTACGGCGCGAGCCCCCGGACCTCTCCGGTGCGCCTGCTGACCTTGCTTAATATCTCCCCGTAAATCTCAGCCATGAAACGGCGGGTAATCTTGACTCCCTCATCCGCTTTAACAATGGGAAGGGGTATCCCGTCGTTGAGCGCAGTCCCATAACAATAGTCGGCGACATCGTCGAGTCCCCCTAGGCTGTGGGCTGGGAGGTCCACCCTTATGGGTGGAAAGCTCCATTCTTTAGTCATCCTCCCATAGAAGCTATAGATGGGAACATCTAGGGAGCCCATGAAATTGGCGGCTCTGCTCGCCTGCGTCAGTGCTGCCTTGGGCGAGAATATATCGGTCCTCTCCCCAGGCTTCAAAGCATGCAGAAGAACAAAGCTGTCTGGTAACTGAGTCTCACCTTGTAAGCCGAGGTAGTAAATGAGATATCTAGCGTTCGGTCTCTTCACCACGCCCGCCAGTATTACTCCAGTTTCCCTGCTGAGGTGAAGGAGGTTGTTGATCGCTTCGAGGAGCCTCTTCTGATCTTTGTGACACCCCACCATCATCCACCAATCGCTGAAGGCGAGAGGACCATCGACGAGCATTAGCTCGGTTTCCGGGTGTGTCTTAAGGTATACTGCGGCGGTCTCATAGAGCTTCGCTTCCCTCCTCGCATTTACCATCCCCTCAAACCTGTTCCCGGCGATCCCGTATGGGAGCGACATAGACTCGGGGTGCATCCAAAATTTTGTGCATCCCGGAAGCCCATAGACGAGTGCGCTGACAACTCCATATCTCTTCGAAGCGAGTGGCAGTATCTGACTCCCAGCGTCCACACCAGCGACCCTCTTGAAAGCTTCGTGCTTTGTCATGGGAAAGAGGCTCATCTCCTCCCTGATCTTCGTAGCGAGTCCTGCCACAGCTGGCTGCTCTGTTGTTACATCACTGGAAATCTCGCTCAATAGAAGGTCCCTTATGGAGAGGCTAAGGTTCTCACCCTGCCTTCTAGCATCCTCGATGATGCCTGCTCGCTCCTCAAGACTCAGCACTCGATCAATAGCCCCCAGAATAATCTCTGCACAACACATTTTTTCCTAGACATATAAAGTGATCGAATATAAAGAGCGTAATTTGGTTTAAATGCCATTCTATATATAAAGGGAGAAATAATAACGCTCAAGATAATCACACCATGAGCAATCCGATGTCACTGGGTCAAAAACAAAGTTAATAAGAACTACACGCTTGTTTTAACTAAATGTCCGAGGAATTGAGTCTAAAGGACAGGGTTTTCCGCAGCTTCCTCCAGGACCCGACACTCGGTCCTGAGCAGATGGCGGCTAAGCTCGACGCAAAGTACAATTCTGTCAAGGATGCTTTCGCGAAGCTCGCGAGAGATGGTCTTCTACAGAGAAGCGGGCGTGGCAACTATGAACCCAACTACGCGGGGATCGTGATCCATCTCATAGATAGGATTGAGGCATTAGAGCAGAAGGCGAAATAGATTGACTGATCTTATCGATAAGGTGATTCAGGAACTCAAGCCAGATACGGCGCAGTTCAAAGTCCTTACCTACCTCGCTTTCAGGGGTGTGAGCCTACCTGGTGCCATCAGTGAGGAGACGAGCATAGCCCCGGGGACGGTGCGTCCAGCACTCCGTAGCCTCCTCGACAAGGGTTACGTGAAGCAACAGGATGATGGCACTTATAGGAGCGTTATTCCCTTCACAGACTTCGTCTCATATATCTTCGCGAAGAAGTGACCAGATTGGTTGGCGCCGACGAGCTAGAGGGCCTGAGGCGGGCTGAGAGCCAGCAGCAGGTGCTTTTGTGCCTCGTCGAGAATGGCGAGGCTATGTCTAGTCAGAAGATCGCGGAGCAGCTCAATCTCACAGTCAACGCTGTAAACATCGCTCTATTCAACCTCAAGAATAAGGGACTCGTCGACCCAGTTAGCCGTGGCGTCTACCGCTATAAGCTCGGCCCCATTTTAGTCACGCTACTTAAGGAGTATTTCAGCAAATGAGCGCTGAGAAGCTTGATCAGCTTGAGCCTGACACATCTGCATATAAGATCTTGTGCTATCTCGCCTTCAGGGGGAGTGTGTTGAAGCCTCTGGAGATCGCAGTGGCATTAAAGGAGAATGGATCCACTGTTCGAGCACGCTTAGCGGAGCTTAAGAAGCAGGGTCTCGTTGAAGTACGCCCCGAGGGCTACATTGCAGTTATTACTCCTTACGACTTTATTATGAAGCTCTACAGGGATATGGGGCGTAAGTAGGCCACTTTCAGCCACCTCCCTGGTCCACTCGGATAGGTATCATTTAAAAGGGCATGGAAGAAAGTGGCTCCTGGGAAAAGATGTCAGAGAAGCAGCTTGCCGAGCTAAGGGACAGGACGGACACGCTTCTCAAGCTACGAAAGGCACCTAGCCAGTTCCAGATAGTCTTCCACCTCCTTAGCACAGCTAGAACATTGTCGGTCAAGGAGATCTCAACCGAGCTGAACCTCACACTGAAGGCAACAGAGAGGGCGGTTTCGAAGCTTCTAGAGAAGAACCTCATTCAACGCAGTCCTTTCAAAGACAGCGGCTATACATGTGACGCTAAACAGATTGTTATGAGCCTACTCGTCACCGTCTCCGATATGTACGAGGACTACGAGAGGGAGCACCCTAAGCCAGTGCAGCCTGCTTCTCCCGAATCGGCGGGAGAACTTCCTTCTCCACCCAGTTGACGCCCTTCGCAGTCATCTTATATATACTCCCTCGCCCCTCTGGGCGGAACAAGAAACCCTTCTTAACCATCTCGTGGAGCCTAGCAGGCACGATTACCTTACGCCCGCTCTCGTTTAGGCATTCCTTCAACTCCCTCCCCGTCGCCTGATATCCCTTCATCGCGTAGAGTAGGAGCCCAATCATCTCATAGTGGCTTATCTCCTCCTTGCAGACGAGGATTGGACCGTCCCGCCTCATCTCCACGATTTCCTTTAGGTGGTCAAGGGCCTGCTTTGAGACAACTCCAGAGACCTTCTCATTGAGCTGCGCCACGTACTCCTGGGTGAGCCATTCGAGGCCTCTTAGAAGCTCCTCGGGAGTCTCCCCCGAAACTTGGATATCTCCAAACTGGGTCTTCACAGTCAGGGTTATCTTAGGCAACTTACTCAGGCTCCGGCGAATTCATGGTATAGAGGTATCCTCTCTTCTTATCTTTCCATCTTCTGATTGTCCCTTTCTTCACCATCCAAACTAAGACCCCAGATAAGGTTGTCTTAGGGAAGAATACGGCGTTAGCCTCCATGGCCTCCCTAAGCTCAGAGATTGTACGTGGCGTCTTCCCCCAAGGTTCTGCAAGGAGAGCGGTGACGGCCTCGCTGCACTGTGTGGTCCTAGGTATCTGCGGCAACACCTCTGAGGCACCATTATCCGTTTGCTTCTTGGAGCGGGGCCTGTGGCCAGAAGACTCCCCTTGGAAACTGTTTGAGACTTTCTCAACTATTGTGGGGAGTTCGTCTAGAGCGCTGAGGACCTCAGCCTTATCTCCACCCAGCTCCACCTCCATCTCCCCGATTTTGACTTTGAGATGGAAAGAGGGACGGCTCATAGATCCTCACAACTCGTATTACACCTTATATTATTGGGCTTATAACAGTTATCGCAGTTATCTATATCATATTGCCTTTATTTGAGACTAGTTAATAATTGAAAAAAACGATTGTTTTATAGTCATTTCCTAGATTTATTATCCCGTAATATCAAATAACGTTTGATAATTTTGAGATGATACGAGTAATTATTTATAATACGATCTTTAACGTACGAATATTATAAAAAATAGAAACTACTTTGCCATAGCTTCTTTTAACTTCACTGCTATCATTATCTGAACATCGGAGGCTTTCGCCTTCCCTCGGACCTCCGCCATAATGGCACCCATTATGGGCCCAGTGGCCTTCTCACCCATTTTGGCGATCATCTCAGAATTTGCTTTAATCTTCGCCTCGACGATGGAGGCAAGCTTCTCCTCAGACATCATACCGAGGTCGAGAGCGGAGATGGCATCCCTAGCATTTCGAGTTGTGTTCGTGGAGAGCCATGTGAGTATCGCTGGGACCGATTCTTTCACCGTCTCCCCGCAGCTCACTAGGGCAAAAGTGCTGCATATGGCGTTGTCTGTTAGTGCTTCAACGGGGATACCATCTCTCTGTAGCTTTTTCAGGTCTTCAGTGAGGGTCACTGCGACTAAAGTTGTCAGCTCTTCGTATTCGTGGGTAAGCTCCTCGAAGAGACTCATGTACTCGCTGTCGACGATCTGCCTCGCGAGCTTCTCATTGAGACCGTAGTCCTTCTGGAAACGTTTGAGCTTCACCTCCGGCATCTCAGGGAGACTCCTCTTGAGCTGCTCTAAGTGCTCAGGTGTTATTGTTATAGCTTTGACATCGGTCTCAGGATACATACGAGCGGCGCCAGGACGTGGCCGTGTGAACCTTGTGGTCCCATCCGGGTTCGCTGCTCTAGTCTCGAAGGGAATCCCTTCGAAGACTTCTTTTGCACGTTCTACAACTGCTGTGAGGGCGCGTCTACTCTTCTCAGCGTTGTCTGCGACGATGACTATGGCATCCTCCTCCTTGGCGGAGACCGCAGACCGCAAGGCGTCGACCTCGGTCTGGGTGATGCTATAACCTGGGAGCTCGTCGGTGTGGAATATTCCTTTTACCCCGCCTCGGTATTTGGCGTGGTCGCTCATCTCGGTACCCAGTCGTCTATTGGGGCAGAGTTCCTTGCCTGTTAGGCCCGCGAAACCGTGGAGTATCACTGCCTTTACCACGCCTCCTGACTTCAGAGCACTTCTAAGTATCTTGGACTCGGTTGCCTTAAAGACGCCAGAGACGTCGAATTGCTCGTCCATGATGTGCTCGGGCTTCACCCCTCTCGTGGCTAACTCCTTCTTAATTTCCAGAAGACCCCACTGCCTCTGGGCCTCGTACTCGACAATAGTCGGCATCATTGGGAGGTCTTGGACGCCCTTGATCTCGACGACCTTTCCGTTCATTATGGAGACGTTAATGTCCTGTCGTATGGTTCCAATTCCGCGGCGGACCTTCCCGGTGGCGCGGAGGATGCTACCAATCCTAAGGGCGACGGACTGGACTTCAACGGGGTCATGCATATCTGGCGCTGTAACGATCTCCATCAGAGGTATCCCGAGGCGGTCGAGGCGGTAGCGAATTATGTTCCCTTCCTCGCCCACGTTCCTTGCAGCATCCTCCTCGAGGCTGATCTGCTGGATACCATATCGCCTTCCATCGACGTCGACTTCGCCACCAAGGCTCACAACACAAGTACGCTGGAATCCACCTGTGTTACTTCCATCGACAACTGTCTTACGCATAACATGTACCTCGTCCACGGGTTGGCTCCCAACCATGAGGGAAAAGCTGAGTGTGAGATCGAGTGTCTCAGGGTCTAGTGGCCCTGGTGGCTCTTCATCCATCTCCACGAGGCATGTCGAAGAGCTATCTGCCTCATATTGGATAGTCTTTCCTTTTAGGAACTCAAAGAGGGCGGCAGGGTCGAACTCGCCGAGCTCGCTCTGGCTGGGACGAAGACGGCGGAGGAACCTGTACTCTGGCTCAGCTTCACTGAGTTTCGGGGGGCAGCTGCAGAACAACTTGTGCATCGTGGCTAGCTCCTGATGGACTTCGATGCCGACCTTTAGGATGATCTTTTTGTAATCCATCACTTCTCCCTCCTCGCATATGGGGTTCTGGGATTGTACTCCCCGGCAACGTTTGTCTTTAGTAGTATCTTCGCCTCCTCGCTACTGCCAGTGTTACCGAGGCTCCACATCATCTTTACGAGGGCAGTTTCGGGTAACATATCCTCCAGGGGTTCGACGCCGCGTCGGGTAAGCTCCCGTCCCATACTGTATACATTCATGTTGACGCGCCCCCAGATGCATTGGCTCGTCATTCCCATTAGAATCCCAGCCTTCCCAGCACGGCCGATGGCATCGTATAGTCTCTCGGAGACGTGGCCAAGACCTGTCCCCTCAAACACTATTCCACGGAAGCCTGCGTCTATAATGGCGTCGACTATAATAGGGTCGAAATTTGGGTGGAATTTTATGAGAGCTACCTTCTTCTCGAATTTATTCATGATGACTGGCTCAGAGTTCTGGCGTGGTCTGTAGTGTTCAGTGATCATCTCGATCTTGCCATCTTTAAAGCGGGCGACTGGGCTCGCGTTCACTGTTTGGAAGGCGTAGCGGGCGCTGGAATGGCACTTACGTACCTTGGCGCCGGGATGGAAGATTATGGAGTCGTCACTCGTGCCCTCGTGCATACCGAGGACTACCTCGGCGAAGGGGGCGTGGGCAGCTGCATTGACGACGGCTACTAGATTCGTGGCGGAGTCGCTACTTGGGCGGTCGCTGCTACGCTGGCTGCCGACGAAGATTACGGGGATCGGGAGGTTCTGAATCGCCAGCGTGAGGGCAGCTGTGCTGTACCCCATCGTATCTGTTCCGTGGGTGATGACGATACCATCCACGCCCTGCTTGATCTTCTCCGCGACCCTCTTCGCCATTCCCTCCCAGTGGTCCGAGTTTATGTTCTCACTGAAGACGCTGTAGAGGATGTCGGCCTCGATCTGGGCGATATCCGCCAGCTCTGGGACGATACTTAAGAGATCCCGACTCGACATTGCGGCATAGACGCCGCCCGTGACGTAGTCTACTCGGCTCGCGATGGTGCCACCCGTGCTTATTATGCTGACCTTGGGCAATCCAACCTTAACGGGGGGGAGCGGCGGCGGCCTAAACTCTGGCTTGACCGCCTCTCCGATCTTCTCTAATCGGAGGTCGTCAGTTATGGCGATCCCTATGTTGTAGCCTGTCTTCTGCTTAATGATCAGGTGCCAATCGTCCGCGTTCTCGACACGGGGCAGAAGTGTACCCTCGTAAACCTCGCCAACCTTGTTTACTCTTACGAGGTCCCCTACGCCGACCTTGGAATGAATAAGAAGTTCTCTTAGCTTCCCTCTGTAGCCGGGGAGAGACTCGGCAGCCATCTAGAATCAGGAATTTCTACGGCTGCTCCGGGTATTAAGAGATGTGGGTCAAATGGGCTTAGCAACGTAGACGCCCTGCTTCTCATATCCGAGGCGGGTGTAGTATCGCTTTGTACCGAGAGCGCTCATTACGACCATACGACGCATATCGAAGCGCTCACGCGCTGCCCTTTCCGCCTCCGCCATAAGAGCCTCTCCCCAACCCTTGTGCTGCCAAGCGTCATCCCGCTTTTCCCCGACGGGGACCATGCGCCCGTAAACATGTAGCTCCCGAATAAGCCCTGTATGGGCGTCTAACTCGGGTCGGAAAGGTTCATAGGGCATCCTGAGCCTGACGAAGCCGATGAGGGCGTCCGCCTCCCTGTCCTCCGCTTGAATAAAATCTTCTATACCCCCTGACGCTTCATAGACTGTGTGAGTGATCTTAACCCTTCCGGGATCAGCCTTCTTCATGGAGTGGCCCGCCTCCCTGCAGCGAATGCACCTGCAACGCATGCCACGAGCTGTAAGGCGATCCTCGGCGAGCTGTCTCAGATTACTCATATCAACACCCGCATCTATTCGCTGGAGTGGTATGTCTCGCTGGACCCGCATTATCCTAACCCACAGGGGTGTGATCTCCATGACCTTTGAGACCAGCTCCGCTGCCTCCTCCGTCTCGAGGGGCGTATACTCGCCTCGCTTCCACCAATCGTAGAGCCGTGTACCCTTAACGACGAGAGTAGGGTATATTTTAAGCATGTCCGGTTTGAAGCATGGGTCCTCGAAGATGGTTCTGAATCCCTCTAGGTCTCTCTCAGGGCTCGATCCTGGTAGGCCAGGCATCATGTGATAGCAGATCTTGAGGGCGGAGTCCTTGAGGTGAACAGTAGCATCTATCACATCCTGCACAGAGTGCCCCCTGCCGACCCTTCTATAGATGTCATCATAGATGTTCTGGACGCCGAGCTCGACACGTGTGACACCGAGCTCCAGCATCCCATTTACGTCTTCTTCCTTTATGCAGTCGGGTCGAGTTTCGACGGTTATGCCAACATTCCTTATACCTGACTCCTCGGCGTTAAGTTTAGCCTCGGTAAGGTTTACTGAGGGAGTGTCGGTTAGAGCGTCGAGGCACCCTTTCACGAAGCCTTCCTGATAGTCGCGTGGTGATGCGGGGAAGGTGCCACCCATGATTATTAGGTCGACCTTATCAACGATGTGTCCGATGGTTTTGAGCTGCTTGATACGAGCCTTGACTTGCCGATAGGGATCGTACTCGTTCTGGGCACCCCTCATCGCAGCCGGCTCGTACCCAGTATAGCTCTGTGGGCTGTCCTCGTCGGGACCACCTGGGCAGTAGGCACAGCGCCCGTGTGGGCAGGGATAGGGTGCAGTCATCACAGCGACGACACTCACGCCGCTGAGGGTACGTGCCTCCTTCCTCCTTAGTATGGGGAGCAGAAGTTCTGACTCTTCAATAGACAGGGTCGCTAGGATCTCAGAGTTACGGGGGATCTGTGGCAACCCATGAGCTCGGGCAACTTCTATCTTGACCTGATCTAGGTCAGATCTGGTAGGGCCATTTATCTGAAGAAGCTTGTCTACGATCTCCCTGAAGGCGCGATCCAAAACTGATCCAAATAGGCTTCGAGAGGCTTAAAAACGCTGCCTGCGGTCACCGCCGCGGCGGTCGTCTCGTGGCGCGTGGACTACTCTCTTAATGTAGTTGGCCCTTGTCTTTCTCTTTGGGGCGAGGTGAGTCCTTGGCTGCGGCTCGATCTTGGGCGTCTGAGCCCTGACCTTACCGGCCTTCGTCAGAGAACCGTGCGTCGGCATTAGATTACCGCCGTCTTCTTACAGGGCATAAGACTATAAACCTTTCTAGAGTCTCGAGAATGCGTTGTATATCATTCAATAGCGAGGAGCACGCGACACTATAAGAGAAAATCTACACTTGCCTTATCGCTGGACATGTATAGAATTTTTCAATGATAGAAAACAGTTACTTCAGTGATCTACTTTTATTATCCGTCCTGAGGCGTCCATTCGTCTCTTCCCGAAGTCTACAGCGATCTCCCGCAGACTAGCCGAATCGAAAACTGGCCCGTCTCTGCAGACTCTATATGGGCCGATGGCACAGCTCCCACAGAGGCCGACGGCACACTTGCAGAACCTCTCGAGGCTGGCTTGAGTTGGTATCCCGAGTCTATCCGCCTTCGCCCATATCTTTGCGGCCATGATCTCGGGGCCACATATGTAGACCTGGTCAAATCTCCTGCGGGACATTATCTCAGTGGCGAGGTTGCTGGCGTACCCATGGTAGCCTTCGGAGCCGTCATCGGTAGAGACGAGGAGGTTGAACCCGAGGAGCCGACTGAGACGCCCCTTAAATAATAGTTGATCAATGCTGCGGGCGCCTATGATGAAGGTGGGGTTGATTCCCTTTCCTACCATCTCCTCAGCGAGAGGTGCGAGGGATGCTATCCCGGTTCCACCCCCGACCATCATCGGTGTCCTTCCATTCGCGGTATATCCATTACCAAAGGGGCCGCGAACACCGATTTTGTCACCAGCCTTAAGTTCGGATAGAGCCTGCGTCGCTTCACCGACCACCTTGACGGTGATACTCAACGTCTTACCGAGGCTAGAAAGGCTCATCGGCACCTCGTCGACGCCAGGGATCCATACCATGACATACTGCCCGGGGCGAGCCTCGGCGATGGCTGGGAAGTAGAAGGTATAAATATCTAACGCGTCTTTTTCAATTCTCTCGATCTTCACAACTGTCATGGGATCACCCTCTGTGGGCGAGGCCCACGACTTCAGAGACGGAACCAAAGCCATTCTCCTCGAGGTAATTCGCCACACCGTCGTTGACCTTCTCGTAGACCTCGAAGCCATGGTTCATAACGGCGGTACCTATCTCGACTGCTGACGCACCCGCGAGTATATATTCGACTGCATCGCGCCAGTTAGCCACACCGCCACAGCCGATTATCGGCACCTTAACCACCTCAGCTATTTCCCAGACGCAGCGAAGCGCGACTGACTTGATTGCAGGACCAGATAACCCTCCTGTGACATTTGTGAGAATGGGCCGCCTGAAGTCGATGTCGATCGCCATCGCCTTTAATGTATTCACCGCGGTTATGGCATCAGCGCCACCATTCTCGGCTGAAACTGCTATGCTAGCGATGTCGCTTACGTTTGGGGAGAGCTTCACGAAGACTGGGATATTGACAAAGTCCTTCACGGACCGCGTGATTCTTTCGACACTGATCGCGTCGGCAGCACACATCCCCGGCTCACCACCCACGTTGGGGCAGCTTAGGTTAAGCTCTAATGCATCAGCACCTGCCCCAGCCAACATCTTGGCGTCTGACTGGAACTCCTCGACGGTTGAAGCGAAAAAACTCGCCACGACCGGCACACCCTCAACCTTTAGCTCACCGAGTTCATTGAGGTAGCTCTCGACACCGGGGTTGGGAAGACCCATGGCGTTAAGGAGGCCACCCTCGACTTCGACGACGGTTGGGTTGATGTGTCCCGGCCTCGCAGCTGGGCCGAGACTCTTTGTCACTACGGCACCCGCCCCCGAGTTGTAGACACGTTTCAGAAGTGATGCCGACATCCCGAGAACACCCGAGGCATTCATCGTTGGGGAGCGAAGCCTTAATCCGGCTATTTCAACGGCTAAACCTTTCCCAGTCAAGCCGACCACTGTAAGTTTACCTTCTCCAAATTAAAGGTGTCCATCGAGGCTACGGAGTCTATTAAGCACCGATCCATGCACTAACATGGAAACACTTGAGGACAGGTAGTATTGTGTTGGCACTGGCCCTCGGACTACTGATCCTTGTTTCCTTATCCATAGTTTACTCCTCCAGCTTAGGTGTTGGAACCATAGAGGGCAGGGTTACAATAGGGCCCTGGACACCCGTTGAGCCCATCGGGGGGAGTAGCCCCCCACCGGAAGTTTACACATCGAGGGAGATCATCCTTGAAGGCACTCTCCTGCCGCGTATAGAAATTCCCATGAATGGTACTGGGTTCTTTACTGCTGAGGTGAGAACTGGCACATACAGCTTGGATATGAGTAACTGCACCTTCTTGGGCTGCTCCCGCGTCCTACCTATGACTGTCACCGTTAAACAGGGTGAGACCACAACTCTACAGATCAACATAGACACCGGGATTCGTTGAGAAAGGAACCGGCTAAGTTTCGCTACCCAATAACGTTTAGAAAGACCAGGGCGATCACTGAAGCGATGGCTAGGCGACCGACTTGACAAGAGCCCACATCGAGGAGACACTAATAGGTGTTTTTGCCCTCACAGAGGATGGAAGGGTGATAGAGAAGGCACTTTATCCGAAGGAGCCGGAGAAGATAGCGCGTGCTATAACTCGGCAGAGGAATGGCGAAGTAACTAAAGAGGTCACTAGGGTCGTCGAGGGTGTAATAAAAAGAGGCTTCGATGGGGTTACAACCACTAATCAGGATCTTGCTGAGACCCTCCGGGGTGAATTTAGCCTTGAGGTGAGTGTCGTCGACTCGAGCCTCGGCGATGAACTCCGGGAGCAACTACCAACGATTGCTCGCCAGAATAACATTGTCCGCGACGACGAGGGCTACTACGACCTCGGACGTCAAGTCTCAACCATCCTCACCCGCGGTGCCGTTCAGGACGCTCTAGGTGGTAAAGAGGCGCAGATAACTCAGACGGTCCAGCTACTTGGTGAACTAGACACGAGTCTAAATGGGCTGAGTAGCCGAGTCAGAGAATGGTATGGGCTCCACTATCCGGAGCTTAGTAGGATCATACGCGATCACGAGAAATACCTTAAATTCATCAAGGAGATTGGGAATCGCTCCTCAGCCACTCCGGAAAATGTCGAAGCCCTTGGGTTGCAAAGACGAGAGGAGACTAGCATCTTAAAGGGGGTTGAGGGATCAATGGGAGCACCGCTGAGCGTGGAGGAACTCGACGAGGTGCAGCGTCTCGCAAGTCAGGTTCTCTCACTATACGAGTATAGGGTCAGGTTGACGGAGTACATCTCCGGCATAGCTGCTGAGACCGCCCCAAACGTATCAGCCATTGCTGGACCGACTCTGGCAGCGAAGCTCATCGAGAGGGCAGGCAGCCTAAAACGGCTCGCCATGATGCCATCCAGTACTCTACAGATACTGGGTGCTGAGAAGGCGCTCTATAGAGCGGTGAAGACTAATGCAAGGCCCCCAAAACACGGGCTCATTTTTCAGCATCCTTATGTAAATGCTGCTCCACGTGGACTGAGGGGATTACGCGCACGCCACTTGGCAGCGAAGCTTTCTATTGCTGCAAGGGCCGACGCCTTCAGCGGTAACATGATCGCGGAACAACTCAAGAAAGAACTTGACGAGGCAGCATCACAGGTAGTTGGGTCTAGACGGCGCGTCCAGCCCTGAAAGGTTTAAAATGAGGGGGCTCAGCGTATCATTCCAGAGGGGCTATAGGGTGTCTACGTTCTCTGAGGCGTTCCAAGAGAAGTTCGGGCGGAAGGACTGCCCCTTCATCTTTGAATGTGACGTAGAGATAACGAAGGATTTCTTTGCCAGGGTATGCAAGACACCCGCATATCCCAACTGCCACCACTTCGCGAAGAGGGTCGGCGAACTACAGGTTCCCATGACGTGGCTCCAGAAGCTTGCAATAGACCAGGCGAGGGTGATCGACGCAGATGGCCCGGACGCTGAGGCAGCTGATCCAACACCGAGGTAGCCCCGTTTGGGGCTAAGTGTTGTTGAGTACACTCCGGGAGTCTACTTCATAGATTATAATGGGCAGAGGCTACTCGCAACTCAAAATCTAACGCCGGGGAGAAGAGTGTATGGGGAGGAACTAGTCGATTTGAGTGGAGTAGAGTATCGCCTCTGGAACCCCTCCCGCAGCAAACTCGGAGCCGCTATAATGAAGGGGTTAAAGCGTAACCCGATAGTTCCCGGTACGAAGATTCTCTACCTTGGAGTGGCATCAGGCACAACGTGCAGCCACGTCTCAGACATAATTGGCGAGTCGGGCCATGTCTGGGGTGTTGACTTCGCCCCCCGCCCTATAAGAGACCTCGTAGATCAAGTTGCGAGGTACAGGAGAAACATAACCCCTATTCTGGGGGATGCCCGCCAACCTCAGGCCTATGCCCTCCAAGTCCCAAAGGTCGAGACCATCTTCGCCGATGTGGCACAGCCCGACCAAGCAGATATCGTAGTGAAGAACGCACACATGTTCCTGAGGAAGGGTGGCTATGCAATGCTCTCAATTAAGTCTAGGAGTATCGACGTTAGCAGAGACCCTTCAGAGATATACAGAGATCAGGTTAGAATCCTCGAGACAGGAGGGTTCAGGATTGAAGAGGTTATCGAGCTCGACCCCTTCGAAGTGGATCATGCGTTGGCACTAGCTAACCTCGTCTGAGTAGAGTCGAGGCGTATTCTTTTTACAGGTTCCCAGCTGTGGCGAACAATACTAGGCCAACTACTATGCTCTCTGAACCATGCCTTGAGCCAATCTATCGCCCTTTCGTCGCTCGGATAGCCAGAGTTGAAGTCTCCGTACTCCTCTCGGAGAGTAGCGATTATTGTGTCTCTTCTCACTTTCGCTAGGATGGACGCCGCAGACACTACGGGATAAGTAGAGTCTGCTTTATGCTCACTTATCAGTCGTGGCTTGGCAGGGAGAAGTCGTAGGATCGTCTTGCCATATCTTGCCTCATCCACGTCTGAGGCATCGACGTATACTTCCTCTGGATCGAGTTCTCTTATTACCCTCGCCATCGCGGCGGCTTCGAGATAGTTAAGCCTCTTCAACTTGATGCCACGGTTTACGACTGAATCAATTGAACCAGGTTGGAGGTCGAAATAGCTGATACGTGTGGCGAGTACCTCGATCTCGGGTGCGAGCTCCTCCCGCCTCTTGGCGGTAAGCTGCTTAGAATCTTTGACTCCGATCTCTACGAGGGCCTCTATATGATTCGATGGAAACAAGGCGCCCGCTACAATTAGTGGACCGATGACGCTGCCCCTGCCCGCCTCGTCGACTCCTGCGACCCTCATGGCTGAGAGATAGGTCAACTTCGATAAAAGGCTGGCCAGTCGAGATAGGGGAGACCTATTCTGTGACCATCTAAACATAAAGGTCTTCGACTTTAATCTCCCTTGTCCTTAACCAATATTAAAACACTCAAATTGTTCAACATGTCAGCTAAGCTGGTCCACATGAATATAGGAAACTATTGGCGGGTGCCAAGAGGTTGGGGTTGGCCAGATATTAGAGGATCCTCTTTACTCCTCGTCCATAGTCTTGAGCTCGGTTATGCCCAGCATCTCGAAGTCTAGTGGGAAGATGGGGCGTCTAATCTTGCTAAACTTAAAGCCACTTAGGCGCGGCGAAGTCAGGCCGGGTGTATCGAGTTCGATAATCTCTTTGGCGATTGGCTCGTGGCTGGCTCGGTAGTGAACGCTCGACTTCACGACTATGAACTTCGCCTCGGTCGGTTCTATCCCCTGACTGCGATAGAGTTGGAGGTCTAGCGGCTGTAGCCTAAGTGATGTGACTATCAAGGAATTGCCTGAGATGCTTAAGACAGCTGTGAGACCCATCTCTGTAAGTGAGCCAGTTCCCATCGGTCCCTTCACGATCCATTTGCCATCGCTTACACTCTTTACGTACGCCTTGACTCGGATCGACTTTCCATGAAGCCTATCTGTGTGCCCACCGAGGTTGACTTCTATCTCCTTTCCTGGTCCGGCCTTGGCTGCCTTCGCTGCGGCGGCCGGGTCCCAGATGACTCCGAAGACCCCTCCGGACAAACCTTCCTCCAGGACTGCCTTGAGAACAAATGTGCCGTCGCAGGGAGTACCACCACCGGGGTTGTCCCCGATGTCGGCAAGTATTATAGGCCTCTTATCCGTGGCCTTGACTTTCAATAGGGCTTCCCTAATGGGAATTGGTCTAACGAGGAAGTCCTTCCGGATAGCCCAAGCGAGATCACTGAGTTCCTGGGCGAGGGAGTCGGCGAGCCTCTGATCGTTGTTTGTTATGACTATAAAGCTCATGCCAGCTTCCTTAATGTCGCTCCAAGGGAAACCTGCGGCAACCGTGACTGCTTCGACGCCGAGAATCTGCTCCATCCTATGGGCTTCTTCAAGGAGTTTTTTCATTGGATATTTCCCCGTGAACTGTGACTGAAGAGCAGGAAGCATCGGTGGTTGTCGAAGTGCCCTAGTTGGCTTCAATTTACCTTCTAGTATCTTGTAAAGTAGATCGACCGACTCCATAGCGCGCTCGTACTCGTCTATATGGGGATAGGTATCATAGCCGACTAGAATGTCGGCCTCCTTGACCATCTTCTCTGTGTAATTGGCGTGGAGGTCTAAGCTGGCTACCAGAGGCTTCTTCCCTATTATTTTCCTAACTTCACCGAGGACATCCCCCTCCACGTCGTCGTGTCCCTCGGCGACTGCTGCCCCATGGAGATGAAGAGCAATTGCGTCAAAGGGTTCCGCCGACCTGATACCTTCTAGTATTGAGCCAAGGATATTCTCGTAGGCCTCTCTAGTAATTGTGCCACTAGGCGTCGCCGATGCATGGATGGTCTCTATGAACTCGAAACCATTCTTCTCGCACCCATCGATCAAGCCACCCGCGGCGGTCTTCGTCCCACGAAAGTGAAGTGATATTTCCTCACCGTGGAATAGATGCCTCTTGTGGAACTCGGAGAGGTCTGTCTTAATATTTGATAGAACGTTCGTCTCGTGGCTGAAGGTGCCAAGCACAATCCTCTTGGTGGTCATGGAGGAGGATCACCTCGATAAGGGAAAATACTAGCGATCACCTGAAGAATCGGCGAAGGTCGACACTCTTCTCAGGTTTGCCATCGGGGGACTCGAAAATGCCTTCCTGTTTAAGGAGCTTCCTCTTCAGTTCAAGGCCGCCACCGAAACCGCCTATTCCACCATTTGATGAGACTACGCGGTGGCAGGGGACGACTAGGCCCATTGGATTGTCCCCGACAGCGTTACCTACGGCTCGAACCGCTTTAGGACGGCCAATCTGCTTTGCAATTCCACCGTAGCTTGTGAGCTTCCCGTAGGGTATAGAGTAAATGGCTTTCCATACATCGATTTGGAATGGTGTTCCCCTCATGTCGAACGGACCCTTAAATTTGAGCTTCTCACCCTTGAAATAGTGTTCGAGCTGCGTCTTTAGCTCCTTGAACTTCCTTGGATCTTCTACGTAATCCGCTCTTATGCGTCTTCTGAGTTCCGAGAGGAAGCCCTCCTTATCATCTGAGAGATGGAATTGGACGAGTCCCTTCTCCGATGCGGCAGCCCACATCCTTCCGAATGGTGTATCAAATGCAGTATAGTATATTTTCTCCATTATATTCACCCTTATACCCTCGGGGTTCCCTATCTCAGTGAATCCCACGGCTGGGATAAAACGCTGAGGGTGATAATGTTTGAACCATCAAGTGCTAGTTCTTGCCTCAACCTCCCCCCGAAGGATATCATTAATCAAACAGTTGGGAATCGACTTTGAGGTCGTAGATCCGGGCGACGCCGAGAACAGCGAGTCAGCTGATCCGATCACACGTGTGAGGGAGAATGCTCTAAGGAAGGCTGAAGCTGTTTCGTCAAGATATCCAAATCGACTAGTCGTGGCTGCTGATACAATTGTAGTCCTGAACGGAAGAATAATCGAGAAGCCAAAAAGTGTCGAGGATGCCAAGGAAATGCTTCTAACTCTCACGGGAAAAACACACACAGTAGTTTCAGCGGTAGCTTTGATCATGAAGAAAAAAGGTCTTCAAGATATTAGAACCGAGGAGACGAAAGTGAGGATGTGCCGACTAAGCAATGACGAGATCGACGCCTACGTCGCGACGGGTGAACCCATGGACAAAGCGGGCGCATATGCGGCCCAAGGAATAGGCGCTGTTATAATCGAGGGCGTGGAGGGCTGCTTCTACAATGTCGTGGGCCTCCCCTTGAGCCTACTTCACGATATGCTCAAATCAGCAGACTTTAACACATTAAAGATTAGGAAATAGAAACTCTTTGGAAAATCACCGAAAAAGTAGTATTATCTAAGCTGAGGTTCGCCAAAAGACGGGATTTAGAAACAACCGAGTTTCTCGATTTTATGGCTCGACAGTTATGGCTTGTGTTGGGCAGCTATTGACGCACGCCATGCAGGCTATGCAGTCGGTAGCCCGAGTGGGTTCAGATTTTTCTCCGACCATGTCATAGACGTTCATAGGGCAGACGTCCACGCATGTGCCCTCTCCATCACACTTGGTCTTATCTACTGTAACTGTAGGCATATTTACACCTCTCCTAACCGGGGGGTCGAGGCTTTAAAACCATTTCCTTGGTGGAAGTACTCCGTACAGTCCTCTTGTACTAGTTTATGTCCTCTAGAATTGACATTTTTATACTACTCTGTTCCTCGGCTCCTTTCCCTCAAGTACGTCTATGACGCCCTGAGCGACCTGCGTTGCCATCCTTTGCATTGCCTCCAGACTACTGGCGCCTAGATGGGGAGCGAGGACTACATTATCCATACCTAGAAGGGGGTTGTTGGGTTTCACTGGTTCTTGCTCGAAGACGTCGAGGGCCGCACCCGCTACCCTTCCGCTCCTTAGGGCTTCGATGAGGGCGGTTTCGTCGATTATGTTGCCTCTTGCGGTATTCACGATCATTGCACCCCTCTTCATGGAAGCAAGCTCTCGAGCGCCTATGAGGTGGTGGGTTTCAGGTGCTCTTGGGACGTGTAGGCTCACAATATCGCTAATCTCGAGGAGTTCATGGAGATTCATCCACTCGAGTCCAAGTTCATGCTCTAGGTCTGGATGGCGGGTCCGGCTCCAGTAAATCAACCTGACATCAAATGCCTTTAGCCGCCTTGCAGTGGCTGCCCCTATCCTACCTAGGCCGATGAGACCCACGTTTTTCCTATGGAGTTCTATTCCAATCAGGTCGGTGTACTTCCTGTCCCAACCCCCACTCCTGACAGCTCTATCTGCTATTGCTATCCTTCTCGTCAAGGAAAGCATCATCGCAATTGCCATCTCAGCTACGGTTACTGAGAGGGCTTCAGGTGTGTTGAGTACAACTTTTCCCAGTTCCCTGGCAGCGATTAGATCGACGTGATCGCATCCTATACCGTGGACACCGATGGCTCTGAGGCGGGGGCTAGAGGCCATAATAACGCGGGTTACTCTTATTCCACCGCGCGTGATGAGGCCATCGGCTTCAGAAGCAATAGCCGATAGGGCATCTTCCTTGCTCCCTAATGGGAGATGAATTATCTTAACCCCCCTGGACTCGAGGAGCTGTACACCTGCGTAGTTGATGGGCTCTGTGACGACAACTGTCCACTCGGACAACTTGATCCAAAAAGAATTCGTTGGTCAGGTTAAGAAGGTTAGGAGCGTCCCCTTCCGCGGCGTGTGACCTTCTTTGGCTCGTGTTTTGCCTGCTTGAACTCCTTCTCGAGGGAGGCCATTAAACCGTCGAAGGTTTTCACGAGATCGTATCCGGCATTAGACGCTTGGAACTGCTCGGTGGGACTGAGGGCACGCGCCGTCATTTCGTATCGCTCGTTATCGCCTCCTTTATCCGATTTTTTGATTCTCACCTGTACATCATTGATGTGGGGGTGCATCTTCATGCCAAGGGAGATGACGCGCCTTATCTTCTCCTCGGCGAGGCTCCTCGCGAGGAATTCCTCGTTCGCCAGACCGACTATGGAGATGGGCATCTCAAGCTCCTCAGAGGGCTCGGCCATGAGAGCGAGGAGTTCCTTTGGCGTCAAGATTCCCAAGACCTCCTCATTTTCGTCGATTAGGATGGCCGCGCTCTTCCCCTGATCCCTGAAGCCCCTGGCTATGTCGAGTGCTGAGGCGTTCATCGAAACTGTAAAGGGGTGCTTGTCCATGATTCCGTCCACGTTTCCGGGGTACTTGGAAACTTTTATGCCGGCCCTCTCCCCAGTCTTTGCCCTTCCGATGCCCTGTGAAAAGTATTGCACGAGCTCTGCGGCTGTAACGATTCCAGCTAGTTTTCCATCCTTTGTTATTGGTACGTGACTGATTCCTCTATCGAGCATGAGCTTCCTCGCCTCAGCGACCTTCGCCCCGACCTCGAGCGTGACGGGAGCCATTTTTGCTAGATCTTTCGCAAACGTCTTCTTCAAGTCATTGCAGTCAGCCATTGCACCGACTATGTCGACCTGTGAAATGATGCCTATTGGCTTCATGTCCTCGACGACAGGGAGGGCCCTCACGTTGATCCTGACAAGCTCGGTTGCAACGCCACGTACCCAGCTGTCGGCTGTAACAGGAGTCTGCCACTGGGATTTCCAGAGCTTCTCGACTTTTGTCTGCTCTAGAGGCTCGACGCCGAGGAGGTCTCGAATTGTCACCATCCCCAGTTTCCCCCCGCCGACGACTATAGCCTCGTAGCGACCCGTCTTTTCGAGCTCGCCTTTTACCTTACTCGCCGTGTCTTCGGGTGTGAAGATGCTGATTCGTGTGTTTATGAGTTCAGATATCATAGTCTGCGAAAGTTCCTCGATTGTCTTTGCCAAGTAGAATTCCTCAACGATTAATCAGCTTGGCTGGTTAAATAGTTGCACTTGCGTGGGTTAATTTATACTAGGATCGCGCGAGAGGTTACCACGATTTGTTCGTGTAAAAGGCAGACGGGTACTAATATTCTGACCGTTGGCTCAGAATGTGGTGATTTTTAATTATTTGCTCTTAACCCCTGTGAGATCGACTTCAGGGACTTAATAATTAAGGAGGATACCTAGTTTGGTAGGTCCTTGCCGATCTTCTTCTTTACAGCGAGTTCGTAGACCTTGGCTCCGGTTCCTACATCCTGTATGGCTAAGCCAGTTGCTTTGTAGAGTGTTATTTCGTCGGAGCTTATTCGCCCCTTCTTATGTCCGGCGACGATCTCACCGATCTCAGCGTAGATGTCCTTCTCAGAAACTGCACCCTCCTCCTTTGGCTTGGCAAAGTCGCCAACAACGAAGGCCTGCGGCATGAAGTCTACGACAAGCTTGTTAGCCTTCTTTATGACGCTAGTCTCCAGCTCGCGTTTGGTAGCTGTGTCGGCTCCAATGGCTGAGACATGTGCGCCCTTCTTGAGCCATTCACCCTTAAGGAAGGGGGTCGGGCTTGGAGTGCATGTGATAATAATGTCGCTGTTCTTCGCAGCTTCCTCTGCAGATTTGGCTGGGATGAAGTTAACCCCGGGGTACATAGCCTTCATCTCCTTGATGAAGGGCTCAATAGCCTCAGGGATTATGTCATATATCTTGACCTTCTTGACTTTGGGGCGGACGAGCATAAGACCCATTATTTGGCTCCTACCCTGAACGCCTAGGCCGCAGATACCAACCTCCGTCACATCCTCCCTACTGAGGTATTTGATACCTACTGCACCAGCAGCGCCAGTGCGTAGGGCAGTGATGTAAGTACCATCCATTATTGCGAGAGGGGATCCATTTTCTGGGTTATTGATCACTATTTTCGCTTGTACAGCAGGTAGATTGTAATTCTTCTTGTTATCTGGATGTACTGTAACGAGCTTTGTACCCGCTGCATTCAAATTCGGCATATACGCGGGCATAGCGATGAGTACACCCTTAGGGAAATGAAGGTAGACCCTGGGAGGCATCTCAATAGCCTTATTTCCCATCTCTCGGAAGCCGTTCTCGACAGCCTCGAAGGCACTCTTCATATCTAGAACCTGTTTGACATCATCCTGCGTGAGGTAAAGTACCATGATTATCTCCTAGGAGATAGGCACTCGTATGCCATATTAACGATTTTCGAGACTAGGGGGTGAATTTCTCCCCGCCTGTGAAGACACGCTGCAGCTCCGAGTAGAGAACATGGAACCCATCGTTCGTCTTCGCTGAGACCGCTATGGGGTTGAACTCGACTCCCATCCGCTCAATGATCTCCAACATATCCTGACTCATCTCCTTGTTCATTCCGCTTAGGCGGGCGTCCACCGCTGCCCTGAGAACATCTGGATCCTCGGCCCAGCTCATCATCTCCTCCAACTCCTTCTCTTTTAGAAGGTCAATCTTACTAAAGACCTGAAACTGAGGAAGTTGGAATCTGATGTTTATCGCAGATGCCAGGAACATGTTCATGACATAGTTCAAAGGGTCTCGGCAGAAGCCGGCATCAAAGAGGTACACGAGCCCCTTATCAGCGTCCGTGAGCTTCTCAGCTACCTGAGCGCCTATATCTCGGAAAGCAAAGAGCTCCATTTGCCCCGGCGTATCAACTATACAAATGTCGGGTGTGAAGTCCTCGATGTCCTGGCTCACATCTTCCACGACATCCTTTATCATGTCAGTGGCAGCGACTAAGCCACCATTGGGGCCGAGACCGTATTCCTCCATCACGTCTTCAACCTTGATGTAATCGCGGATGTCAACATTGGCGGAGTAGGGGAGGCTCGGGGCACCGGGATCCAAATTAACTGCCATGACATCTTCGCGCTGCATTTCCATCCATCGAGTGAAAGCCGCGGTGAGGCTTGACTTACCGCTTCCGGCGGTCCCCACCATGAATATCATGTGCACAACGACTACCCCGTCAGGTCCCTGAAAGCTTTGTACGCGGTGGCGAGGCTTGTGCGCTCTGCTCTCTTGAATGCATAACCACAGATCGGAGAAACAAGACCCTTTGCGCCCTTATCTTTAGCGATCTTCATACCTCTGATCGCATCGAGGAGTATAGAACCGCCGTTAGGGGCATCCTCACTGCTCAGCTTCAGATCCATAGTGAAGGGTACACCTCCGAAGTAACGTCCCTTCACCCAAAAGAAGCTATCACGTCCGTTGCCGAGGAAGTCGACGAAATCAGTGGAACCCGAGACTAAAGAAAACTTGTAGGGGAGATGCCCTGTGACGGCTGCAGTCTTTATACTCCTTTTCATATCCTTCGTTTTCTCCAGTGTACTGATGGACTCTGCACCGCCTCCGACATCAAGCTGGTAGCTTTCGTCTATGTGAGCACCACGGCTATGGAGGAATTCGAGAATACCGATATGGAGGGCAGTGGCACCAACCTGATCTAGGAGATCATCACCCGCAATTGGAAGCTTAGCTACTGTGAATTTTTTCACTAATTCAGTGTCACCAGCGACGTTCGATGGAGTAGTGTTGAGATAGGCGCAATTCGCGTCGATAGCAGCTTTAGCATATAGCAGGGAGGCTTTATCGCTACCCCCAGAGACCATGTATATGAGCATATCCGCTTTCGCCTTCTGTAGCTCAACAGCAACATCAACGGAATCCACCGAAGCCACCTTGATACTACTTAGAGTGCCCTCCACAATGAGGTCAGGGGCTGGACCCATTTTGACAGTCACCTTTAGATTAGGCACGTCGACGACCTTGGGAGCCTGGTTAGGTTTAGCGAATATAGCTTCTGAGAGATCCTTGCCGACCTTAGCCTCGCTTATGTCGAAGGCGGCGACGTATCTTATGTCGGACGGCTTATAACCCCCAAGCTCTTGGTGGAGGAGCCCAAGGGGCTCCTTCGCCTTGACGTAGAAGTGTGTTCCCTGTACTAGGCTTGAGCAGAGGTTCCCTGTACCAGCAATAGCGACCCGTATCTCACCCATGGTTCCACCTGCCAAGTGAGGGCGGCTACAGGTATAGAAGTGTAACGTTTCAGTTTAGGGACTTCTCCATAGCGAGGCCGTCCTCGTCCCTGTAGTATCGGGGTAGAATACTGAGGTCAGAGTATCCTCTCTTCCGATAGAGACGCTGGGCGGACCCGTTGCTGACCCTGACCTCAAGGTAGACAAACTCAGCACCCCGTTCCATGAACCTTCGCTCAAGCTCATCAAGCAGCCTACCCGCAATACCCTTGCGCCTCCACACCTCGGAGACAGCTATATTCATTACGTGTCCCACCCTGACACCACGCCTCCACTCCATCTCTCCTATAGTGTAGGCGACAACTTCGCCGTCGGATTCAGCTATGAGGAATAGGTCTGGGGCTCGCCCCTGCATAAGATGGAAGATCGAGCGCGGCCAGGGGTCGGGGTAGCTCCCCACCTCGATCTCGTGGATGGTGCTGAGGTCCGCGGTCGCCGTGGTTCGTATAATAAGCTCCAACTCAGCGTGGAGGAGGTCGCAACATTATTTATGGTTTGAGGCAGTTCCAGCTGCGATTTCAAGTTCCTACCAAAATACCTCATCAGGTAGCAACTATTTAACGGGGGCGAGGGTACTTCCAAATATGCTCCGCCTTGGTCTAATTGGCTGCGGGAGGGTAACCACGATGTTCCACCTCAAGGCAATAGAGGCCTCGGGTGTCGTGGAGCTCGTAAGCATCTCGGATAAGAATGAGAAGCAGCTTGCTGAGGTAAAGAGCGCTACCGGTGTAAACCATGCCTGCAGCGACTACAAGGAGACACTTGCCAATCCGGAAATCGAAGCTGTATCCATCAATACACCTCCAAGGTTACACGAGGAGATGACCCTTGAATCTCTGAAGGCGGGGAAGCACGTTCTATGCGAGAAGCCACTCGCTCAGACGGTTGAGGGCTGCGAGAGGATCAAGCACGCGAAGGAAAGCCTCGTCGTTCTCCCCGCGCACAACTACGTTTATACTCCCTCCCTCTATAGGATCGAGGAGAAGATCAATCAGGGGGCCATTGGGGAGGTTAGACATGTAAAACTCAATTTTGAGAACAACCTCGGAATGTACGGCTCCAAAACAGACTTTCGCACAAAGGACCCACGAGGCATAGTGGAAGATGTTATGCCTCACATCCTAAGCGTCGCAGGCATATTAGCGGGACAACCAAATAGGGTGGTCGATGTATCCGGTTTCTGCAAGAAGTATGAGGTTTGCGACAACCTCCACGCCACGATTGAGACGGTGCGAGGAGTTACCCTAGATTGTACGGCGAGTTGGACCCGTACAGTCCCAACCTTCGCCATCGTCATCGAGGGGGAGAAGGGCACAATTAGGAGCGACTTCGCATTAAATCCTTACAGCTATTCCCTTGAAAATCAAGGTGGCAAGACTAAGATCAGTGAGAGGGGTGTAAGCTGGTATTTTGACATGATTCAGTTCAAACATCCAAGCTTCCCCGAGCAGTATAGGCACCTAGAGCAGCTAATTCACAGAGGAGGGAAGCCCCGCATCACTGTTGATGATGAAATAGCTATGCTCAGGGTGATGCAGGAGATGGGTGATAGACTCGTGGGGGGAAAGTTGGACTAATTGGCTAAAGTAGCATTGGTGAAGAGGATAGACGACACCGAGTTAGCTGTGAGGAGAGTAGTAGACCTCGCTGAAGGACTAAAGATCAAACCTGGAATGAAGGTCGTCATTAAGCCGAATATATGTAATTCGAAGAACCCTCGGGGCATGGTCTTGACCGACTTCACTATAATTGAGGCCGTCGTGAAGATGGTCCGCGAAAATGGGTGCGAACCCTTAGTGGTAGAGTCCGATAACATAGCTGACACAGCTGACAATCGGGTAAGGGACTCAGGACTCATGGCGAAGCTGGAGGAGTGGAGAGTTCCGTTCCTTAACTTGAGTAAAGACGAATGCATCTCCAATGAAGTCGACGGCACGGAGATAATGATCCCGAGGACAATGACCAGTGCCGACTACGTCCTTAACCTTGCCAAGATGAAAACGTGTGCCCACACAATAGTAACGCTGGGTATAAAGAATCTCTACGGCTGCTTCCAAGAGGCGAAGAAGAGCCGCCTCCATAAGAAGCTCGACTCGGTCCTACCCTTCCTCGCGAAGAAAATAAGGACCGATATGACGATAGTCGATGGCCTCACATGCATGGAAGGAAACGGCCCGGTAGTTGGTAACCCTCGAAGGATGGATATAGTGGTTGCTGGTCCTGATGTCGTAGCCGTTGACAGCTTTTGCATAAAGTTGATGGGCTTTAAGCCAGAGGAGATCAGGCATGTAACAAACACTGCGTCTCTTGGCGTCGGGCAGATAATCGGCTATGAGGTTGTTGGCGACCCGTGGGAGGGGTTTGTCTGTCACTTTGAACGCCCGTACTCGCTTAAGGCCAACATAAAGTCCCTTGGAGCTGTTAGGGATATCTACCTAAAGCACTGATCTAATCGTCTCCCGTCGATGAATCAATCGATCCATGTCGATTTGCTTATATAGAAACCTGTTAACTTACTCCTAGTTTCCGGATAGGGGTAGATATGAAAACTCTAATCAGGGTCGGCATATCGGGCTATGGTGCCTATGTGCCGATGTATAGGCTCAAGGCCGCCGAGGTAAACCGCATGTGGAGTACTTCGGGGGAGCCCGTCGAGGAGAAGGCCGTCGTCGCCCTCGATGAGGATACTGTCACTATTGCGGTCGAGTGTGCGCGCCAGGCGGTTAGACGCTCCGGGGTCGACCCTGCCAAGATAGGCGCTGTGTACGTAGGCACAGAATCGAAGCCCTACGCCGTCAAGCCCTCGGGCACAATAGTCGCGGAGGCAATAGGTGCCACCCCCAGCGTATCCACAGCTGATTATGAGTTTGCCTGCAAAGCCGGCACCGAGGCGATGCAGGCCTGCATCGGCTTCGTTGGTAGCGGGATGCAGAAATACGCAATGGGAATAGGCGCAGATACCGCGCAGGGTAAACCAGCTGACGCACTAGAGTATACCGCAGCCTGCGGCGGCGCTGCTTACCTATTCGGTCCGGCGGACGAGGGTGTCGCCGAGCTCGAGGCATCATACAGCTTCGTTACGGATACCCCCGACTTCTGGCGCAGACCAAAAGAGATGTACCCACGTCACGGCAACAGGTTCACAGGGGAACCAGCCTATTTCAAGCACATCACAAGCGCGGGAAAGGCGTTGCTCGCCGAGACAGGTTACAAACCAACAGACTTTAAGTGGGCAGTCTTCCACCAGCCAAATGCAAAGTTCCCCATTAACGTCGCTAAGATGCTTGGATTTGGCATGGATCAGATCAACCCCGGCCTCGTCTCACCCGTAGTAGGTAACACCTACGCGGGCAGCAGCCCGCTTGGCCTCGCCGCGACTCTAGATATTGCCGAGCCCGGCGACAGAATATTTATGGTCAGCTACGGTAGCGGCTCAGGAAGCGATGCTTTCGTATGGAAGGTCAGGGAGTCCATAAAGCATCGTCGCGGTGGACCGAAGGTCAAGAGCTACATAGATAGGAAGAGGTACGTCGACTACGCGACCTACCTCCGTCACAGGGGGCAGATAATAGTATGAGAAAGGTAGCAATCGCCGGAATAGGCTTCACAAAGATCGGTGAGCCCTGGGAGAGGAACATAAAGGAGCTCTTCGCGGAGGCCGCACTTAACGCAATGAAGGACTCGACATGCAATGAGATTGATCAGCTTTACGTCGCTAATATGATGGGTGCTCACCTACAAGGACAGATAGGTATGGGTGCCATGATGGCGGAGGCTATAGGTAGACCTGGCATACCTGCGGTGAGGATCGAAGCCGGACAGGCAAGCGGAGGGGTCGCTTTCAATGAGGGTGTAAAAGCTGTTGCCTCAGGGTTCAGCGACTGGGTTCTCGTAGGTGGCGTCGAGAAGATGAGCGACCTCCTCCCAGAAGCCGTAACGACAGCTCTCACATACGCCGAGGATCAGGAATATACGGCGTATACCGGCGTCACAAAAATTGGGCTTTCAGCAATTCTCCATAGGCTCTACAGCCACGAGTACGGTGTCACACCCGATGAAATAGGATGGTTCGCAGTGAGAAGCCATGACAATGCCGTCGGCGTTTCGCACGCTCAATACCCTTTCAAACTCAGCATCGAACGCGTGATGACAAGCCCAATGGAAGCCGACCCCATCCGGATGATGGAGTGCGCGGCGGTGGCAGATGGTGCAGCAGCCGTGATCCTTGGACCTGCAGACAGTGTTGCCAATGGAATCGAGGTTGCAGCCTCTTCGGTCGCTACCGACCACTTATCCCTAGCATCCCGCAAACACCCACTCACTCTAGAAGCTGTCAAGAAGGCAGCAGCCAAAGCGTATGAGATCGCCAAGGTTAATCCTAAAGACATCGACGTGCTCGAGGTAAATGACGACACAACAATTGACGGTGTTCTTAGCCTCGAGGACCTAGGATTCGCTGAGAAAGGAAAGGGGGCAAAATTCGTGACGCAGGGATATACTACACGTACGGGTGAGATCCCAACGAACAACTTTGGCGGTCTCAAAGCCCGTGGTAACCCCATAGGAGCGACTGGCCTTTACCAGATCGCAGAGACTGTGATTCAGCTCCGCGGGAAGGCTGGGGCGAATCAGGTCCCCAATGCGAAGATTGGAATGGCCCAAAGCATGGCGGGGGTAGGTTCAACATGCTCCGTGGCTATCCTCAGAAGGGTCTGATATGAGTGTGCCTAGATATTGGCGCGAGGAGAAGCCCCGTTATAGGCTGATGGGCGAAGAATGCGTAAAATGCGGAGCCAAATATTACCCAAGGACACCCATTTGCAGCTGCGGTGGGGCTGAGTTTAAACCATACAAACTCGCGGAAACGGGAAAAGTCAAAAGCTGGACCGTGATAAGAAACGCCCCCATTGGCTACGAAAGGTTCACCCCTTACATAGTAGCGCTCATAGAATTGGATGATGGCGTCCAGATCCTTAGCCAAGTTGTTGATGTCGAGCCTGAGGCTGTCAAGAGTGGGATGAGGGTCGAGTTCACCTTCCGAAAGGTTACAGAGGACGGGCAGGCAGGACTTATTCAGTATGGCTATAAATTCCGTCCCATGGTCGAGTAATCTTTCCTGGTGCGCAACGACCTCGAAAAGCTCTCGAAGAGGATAGGGATGGACCTGATCAAACATTAGCAGTGGTAATGCTTATTCGCGTCGCGGTTTACGGCCTCGTATGCCAAAGAAGTTATCTGTTGGCGTTATCGGTGATTTTCAACCAACTTATGAGACACACATCGCCACGAACCAGGCTTTTCACAACTCCGCGGATCGACTCGGGGTAGAAGTGAAAGTTGAGTGGCTTCCTACCCTTACACTCTATGGAAACACCGAGGAGCAGATGGAACATTTCGACGCATTCCTTTGCGCCCCTGGCAGTCCCTACAAGAGTGCAGAAGGGGCTCTGAATGGGATCAGGCTCGCCAGGGAGAATGATCACCCCTTCCTCGGCACATGTGGTGGGTGCCAGCATGCGATCATTGAGTTTGCGAGAAATGTTATGGGAATAGAGGATGCGGAGCACGCAGAGGAACATCCTGGTGCGACTAACCTCTTTGTCACCCCACTCACTTGCTCGTTGGTGGGCAAGATTGAGGAGGTGAAGATCATGGCAGGATCACAAGCATTCAAGGTCTACTCTGCCCTGAGTACGAATGAAAAGTTTTACTGCAACTATGGTTTGAACCCTTCCCGGAGGGCTGAGGTTGAGGAAGCGGGGTTAAAAGTCTCTGGCCTAGACGCTAGTGGGGAGGTTAGGATACTCGAGCTTCCGAAGGCACGTTTCTTCTTTGCTACACTCTTCGTCCCGCAGGCTACTTCCACACCAGAGTACCCACATCCCATGATAACGGGTCTACTGCGCTCCGCCCTCACGACATAGCCCCGCCCTTTATATTTTGCACCCACAGATTCGTTTAGGGCTGAAAGGCATGTCCACGGGCAGCATCTACGAATCTATCACAGAGGTCGCAAAGCGTCGCGGCTTCTTCTGGCCGAGCTTCGAGATATACGGTAACATTGCAGGTTTCACCACATACGGGGATGTCGGAGTGAAACTCAAGCGCAATATCGAATCCCTTTGGAGGGAGTATTTCGTTAGGAGGCAGGGCTTCTTCGAGATAGAGGATCCCATAGTGAATAGTAGTAAGGTCTTTGAGGCTAGTGGCCACCTCGCCAACTTCAAGGAGTACGCGACGACGTGCAGCCAGTGTGGAAGGGGTTTCCGAGCAGACCACCTCATCGAGGAGAAGACGGGGATGGAGCATGTTGAGGCTCTGGGCGGAGAGGCGATGAGGAGATTGCTCGTCGAGAATAATATCAAGTGCCCCGTTTGTGGCAGCACCCTTAAGGAACCCACTCTCGTCCTCACGATGTTCCAGACCCAGATCGGAGCTACTGGTGCAGAAGTTGGGTATATGCGCCCCGAGGCGGCCCAGGGGATGTTCACCAATTTTAAACGCTGTTTTCAGGCGAATAGGGAGCGCATTCCCTTCGCCATAAGTCAACAGGGGAAAGTGATGAGGAATGAAGTCAGTCCACGTCGTGGCATGCACAGACTCCGTGAGTTTACCATAATGGAGTTGGAATTATTCTTTGACCCCCTCAACTCATCTTGCCAGTGGCTGAATGATGTGGAGAGTGAGAGGGTACACCTAATTACTGAGGAGATGGAGGAAAAGGGCATCAAAGAGCCCTTGGAGATAACAATCAAGGAGGCTGTGGACAAGGGACTCGTTCTCACGGAATGGCAGGGCTACTTCATGGGCATAGGCAAGAAGTTTATGGAGAGTCTCGGCGTCTCACCGGAGAGACAGCAATTCCGCGCACACCTACCCCAAGAAAGAAGTCACTACAGCAGCCAAACCTTCGACCATGAGGTTTACACGAAGAGCTGGGGATGGATAGAAATTGCGGGCCACGCTAACAGGACTGACTATGACCTTAATGCTCATCAGAAGGGAAGCGGCATCGAAATGAGTGTCCTTCGCAAGGATGGAACCCGCTTTATACCACATGTCATTGAGCCTAGCTACGGCCTCGATAGGTTAACATTCGTCGCCATTGAAACCGCTTGGGAGCAGAGAGATGCAGGGAAGGAGAAGCGGAATATCTTACATTTCCCAAGGAACATCGCCCCCTACCAAGTCTCTGTCCAGCCTCTCGTTACGAAGGATGGGCTTCAAGAGAAGGCTATTGAAGTCTACGACATGGTCATAGCTGAAGGCTTTAGGGCAATTTTTGACGACGGTGGTAGCATAGGGCGCCGATACGCTAGACAAGACGAGGTTGGGACACCACTCGCAGTCACAATAGACTATACAACGATGGAGAAGAATATACTCACACTCCGAGATAGGGACAGCTGGGAACAGGTCACAGTCCATGTCGATGAGCTCCCCACGAAGCTTCACTCATACTTCAAAACCGCGGAGTTCAGGAGCCTTGGCCCACTGGTTGTCCGTGGTGCAGAATGACATACCCAGCAACGCCTTCCATCTCTGCGATGTAGACACCGTCGATTACTTGTGATATACCCTTGTCGTCCTTCAGCGCGACTCCCTCTTGAGTCCCCTTGATAAGTCTAACTTTCTCCATAACAAGCTCTTTTTCGACGTAGACGCGGAACAGCATCTCGAGTCAGCTGAGAAATAGTGTTTTCTAGGTAAAATGTTTCGGGGCTAAATGCGGCGGATAGTGCCACCACCAGCGGCTTCGACGCGCCGCTTATACTCGGCCATGAAGGCTTCCATCTTCTCCTCAGCATCCAGCTTCGTGGCGCCTTGGACGACAATGTCCACTTTAATCTCTTTGACCTTGGCTCGTTCCTCCTCCGCCTCGGGAGGCGTCGCAGCGTTCTTAATATAAATCTCAGGATAGTCGATCTGCAGCTCCGTGTAGACGGGGAAGAAGTCCTTCCACACCATTGAGACCCCGTAGGTGTGGCCGAGGAGCTTGTGCTTAGCCTCAGCCTCGATGACCGGGGCTATGTGTTCATTAAACATACCCTCCATCTCCTGAGGCACCCCTTGGAGGGTGAAGATTAGCTTACCATTAATTAGAATCTTCATACCAACACTCATGCCAACGTGGTTTTGGATGCCCTCGCTACCCTCTAGAATGCGTGCCATTCGAGCGCCACGCTTCAGGTCACTTCCTCGCTTCTCGTAGATCCCCTTAATCTTCTGGAATCCGATTGGATCGGTGATTACTGCTCTTTGCAGAGCGCGGCCTAAGGCGTCGACGGTGAAATCGTCCTCGGATGGGCCGAGACCGCCCGTGAAAATAATTATCTCAGAATCCCTATCGAGAGCGCTAAGAAGGGCGTCCTTCATGTCATTGAAGTCGTCACCTACCATTGTCACCCGGCGTAGCTCCGCGCCCATCTCAGTGAGGCGCTTCGCAAGCCAGTTGCTGTTAGTGTCCAATATACGACCGTAGATGAGTTCGTCCCCAGTAGCGACCACTTCGACACGGGGGCTCCCTTTGTGCTTCACGCCTAGTCTCAGTGAGGGGGGTCTCTTATATTGCCTTGCGTGCCATCAGGGGACATGATAAGAACTATATTCTCATGCGTGAAGGGGAGTACGTGGTTCTTAAACTCGAACGCTACGTTTCCATGCCACAACACGCTCAAGGTGGATTCGACCACGGAGACGTATATTTAGGGAACGGGTTCGTCTACGTCGCTCACACTGCTGCTGGGACCGTGGAGGTTGTAGATGGCATCAAAGGTATACTCCAAAAAACGATATCAGGGTGCCCGGAGGCTAGCGGTGTGGTCTGCGCCCAAGTTGAAGGCTTAGTTTTTGCAGCCTCTAGAGGGACTGGAAAAGTTCTAGTCATACATGCGGTAAAGGGAACACTTTCTAAAACAATTCAGGTTGGGTCAAAGCCGAACGGAATGGCATGGGACGATGACCACGGCGTGCTCATGGTAGCGGATGTGGCGGACATCCACGCCCGGTTAGTCGACCCAGAGAGGGGGGAAGTCTTGAAGGCATCGAGACTCCCGGGGAGGCCCCGCTGGTGCAAGTACTCAGCTTACCTAGATAGATTCGTGATCAACCTCCGTGACCCCGCAGGGTATGTGACACTCTCGCCGAGGAACGGCGAAGTCTCTTCGGTAATCCCGATTAAAGCCTCGGGTCCCCATGGCTTAGACCTAAGCACAGATGGCAGAGAGGCATACATAGCCTGCGACGGGGGCGCAGTTATAGCAATGGATTTAGAGAAGGGAATAGAGACCTGCAGGGCCAAAATACCTGGCGAACCAGATGTGACCTGGCTTAATCCAAGGAGGAAGTTCCTTTACTGTGCCCTACCCAAGCCTGGTCTCCTAGTTACTATCGACCTCGTTGAGATGAAGGTGATGCAGCAGTTGAAGACGGAGGAGGGGGCAGGTACTTTCGCATTCGACCAATCCCGCCAGAGGCTCTACTCGTTCCTCCCCAAGAGTTGCAGAGTAGCAACCTATATCGAGTCGTGAGGCTAGTCGGGGAGGTTAGACTCGTGTCTCCATCGTAGATTGAACATGTCTGCGAGGCCTCTGATTACGCTGGGGTGGGAGGTTATCGCGGCCTCCCTAAGGTGGTAGGGGACGCCGACCTCTTCGACTAGGAACATAGCTCTACCACCTTCCTTGACATCCACTATGCAGCCTCTGATGATCAAGTCGTCGGTGATACGTGCCTCGACTTCTCCGCCGAGGGCCACCAGGGATTTAAGTGTAATATCCCTCTTCTCCGCGTCCTCTGGATTAAGGCGCGTGCGCATTGAAAGATTGCATTAAGTAAGAGAAGAGGGATCCTTAAAGGTAAGGTGTGCAAGAACCGTCAATCGGGCTAATTTGTAGACTATTTTTATATGTGCCGTAAGTGAGTAAACCAGATCAATATGAGCATTGATGGATGGACGGTGGAGAAGGCCCTCAAGGTCGGCGTTACTATGGAAACTGGCGCCTACAATCTCTACACTGAGACTGCGAAGAAGGTGAAGAATCCCGGCTCTAGGCAGCTATTGAAGGAGCTTGCGGCTGATGAGGCTAAGCATAGGGAGTATTTTGAGACTGCTCTTAAGGACCCGAAGAAGGTGATGAATGAAAGTAAGGGCGGTGATCTGAAGAAGGTCATAGATTTGGGAATCTCTGATCCGCTCAAGGATGCCCCATTGAATCCGGATGCTTCCTATCAGGATACTCTTATCTTTGCTGCGAAGAGTGAGCAGACCGCTGTGGATTTCTACACTTCGCTCTCTAAGGCCTACTCGGTGCACCCGCTTGGTAAGATGTGGGCGGAGTTCGCCCGGATGGAGCAGGGGCATAAGCTCAAGATCGAGAAGGAGTACGACGATGTCGTACTTGCTGATAATTAGTTTAACAAAGGGTTAGCAGTGACCAAGCATGTGCTCGGCTGCCCTGCTTCTGCAGAAGACTATATAGTCGCGGTAGCCGAGGGCCTCGGCCTTCGTCTTCTTGCCGTTGGCGGTGTCGATTATAGTCTGGTAGATGTGTTGACCGACGTTGTTTAGGCTCTCGGAGCCGTCGAGGATGGTTCCAGCGTTTATGTCCATGTTGTCCTCCATCTGTTGGTAGGTGACGGGGTTGCCGGTGATCTTTATGACGGGGGCGATTGCGTGGCCAGTTGTGCTGCCTTGTCCACTGGTGAAGCAGACTACCTGTGCGCCGGCGGCTACCATGTGGGTGACTGATGGGACGTCCCAGCCCGTGCCGTCCTGTAGCCAGAGGCCTGGGTGGGTGGGGCGGTCGAATCGCTCCCAGTTGTTCTGGAGTACGCCCTGTATGGGGCGGGTTCCCCCCTTTCTGATGGCGCCTAAACTCTTCTCCTCAATGGTTGTGAGGCCGCCATCTATGTTTCCGGCGCTCATCCACCTGCTGTCGATGCCTATGGCTTTGAGGCGCTCTTCGTCCTGGTCGATCATCTTGTAAACGTCTGCTGCGACCTTTTTGTTAACTGCCCTGCGTGCGAGGATGTGTTGGGTTCCGATCATCTCTTGAGGCTCGCTGAAGATTACTGTGCCACCTTCGTCAATGAGTTTGTCGCAGGCGACTCCGACTGCAGGATTGGCTGCGAGGCCGCTTGTGGCGTCGCTGCCGCCGCACTCTACGGCGAGGATGAGCTTGCTCACTGGGAAGGGCTCGGGCTTATACTCAGCTGTCTGCTGCGCCCAACGCTGGAGGATGCGGACCGCCTTCTCCTTTGTCTTGAGGGTACCGCCCTCCTGTTGGATGACGAGGGTCTCCACGGGCTTACCACTCGGCTTTACCCCGTCAGCCACGTTGTTGACGGTGAGGGACTCGCATCCTAGCCCTAGGATCAGGACAGCGGCGACGTTAGGGTTGAGAGCGGTTCCGACGAGGTTGTTAACGATGACGGGGTCGCTACCGCAACCGTGGTACTGAGTAATAGCTACTGCTCCGTCTACCTGAGCAGCTATCTTCTTCGCTGGCTCGAAGCTGCAGTCGATAGGGGCGAGGACAAGTAGGTGATTACGGACACCTACAGACTTGTCGGGGCGTGCGTAGCCCATGAACTGGGTCACAGTATCTCAGCCTCCTTACCGCTTGTAGGCATACGTGCGCTGCCAACGTTGTGGGTATTCACCCAGGCCCCTGACTTTATGGGCTGTGTTGCGACGCCTATGACCTCGCCGTACTTGACGATGTTCTCACCCTTCTTAATTGTTTTAATAGCGAGCTTGTGACCGAAGGGAATGGGTTCCACTACCTTGGGCTTCAGTATCACAACCCCGTTGGGACTGATGACCTCAAGATTCTCCCCCATCTCAACCTCGCTGGTTGATGTGGCGACGTTGTCTTTCTCGTCGATCTGTATCGCCTTCTTGACCATAACGAGTCTATTGGGGTCCCTCGCTTCTAAATAATTGTACCTAGTAGCCACCATCGATTACAGCACGGAGGATCTGAGTCCCCTTCTCTGTGAGATACAGCACCTTTCCATTTCTGTAGGTGCGACGGGAGTTGATTATGCCGAGGAGTCGAAGTTGCCTCAAGACACCGGGGGGAATGGTCTTGGTTAGGCGACGCACATCGATGTTACGGAGGTCATCCGAGTAGAAGGCAACGAGGTTCCTAGTGCTCATCTCGGTGATCTGCTTCTCCAATTCGGGGGTTAGTTCAGCTAATGATTGGCCAGTCTCCATGTTATTTCACCTAGACTATATTCAGGGAACACGAGCAGCCCCTCACATCGATGAGACTGGGCATCGATTCCCTGTGTAGTTTGCAAACGAGCCCCTCGGAGCGAGCGACTGCACACGCCCTGCAGAGCTTGAGGAGTAGGACGTCGAGGGGGCTCTCCCCCGCTGCGATGTCTCGTGACAGCTCGTCGACTAGCTCCATAACCTTCCCACTGCCCTCGAGGAGGGTTGTGGCGGAGCCTCCTCTGACGTGGCTGAGGTACTGGGTAACAGCTGCTGGGGTGATGCCCATCTTCGCTGCTGCGTCGGACCTCTTCATCCCATATTTTTCGACAAGTTCCCTAGTGATCTCCAGTCGGAGTGCGGGGAGGATGTGTTGTACTACGACCATGCAGGGGGGCTTCATCGCCGCATGTTTACTTAACGGCGTTAATATACCTGATGGCGTTAAAACGACTTCTGTCGCAACCACTAAGTAATTTAAGGTAAAAGGTCGACGCTTCATCTGGTGTAAACATGAAGTCCCTCAGCGGTGTCATACCCCTCCCACCCACTCCCCTTACGAAGAAGGGGAGCGTGGATTCCGAGGACCTGAAGAAGCTCATCGACTATCAGTTCGAAAATGGCTGCGATGGCGTTGGTGTCCTTGCCGGCATAGGCGAGGGCTACCTGATGGCACAGAAGGAATGGATGAATGTTGTAAAGATTGCTGTCGACCATGTCAATGGTAGGGGTCCCCTCATTGTTGGTGCCGCCGCCATGGGGACGGATGCCTCAGTCGACCTCATTAAAGAGGCTGCAGACATTGGTGCTGATGCCATACTATCCTTTAACCCAATAGGGTATAGAAGGTATACGAATGAGGAGACTTATAGGCACTTTAAGACACAGGCAGAAGCAGCTGAGATTACACTTGTCCCTTACGCGAGGGAGGACGATCTTATCGCCCCCGAGGTAATGAAGAGGCTCGTAGACGAAGGGCTCGTCAGCCACATGAAGTGGGCCTATAGGAGCTGTAGCATACTCCAGCAACTTATCGCTACCAATGGTGATAAGCTATACCTGTTCTGCGGTGCCGACTCGTGGACACTCCGATACATCCTCCTGGGTTGCCAGGGGATAATGACGGCGACGGCCGCCGTCCTCCCCGCTGAGAACGTTGAGTTACTAAGACTGGTGAAGGCGAAGAAGATCAAAGAGGCACGGGAGTACTGGTATAAGAAATTCCTTCCATGGAACGATTCAGGCTTCTACGAGAATTGGCAGTGGGCGCATAAGTACGCGATGAAGCTGATGGGTGTCATGAAGACGGATGAGATGGTGGTCCCACAGGCGAAAGGTGCCGACTACCAGAAGGCGGAGATCGTGGCTTTGATGAAGTATCTTGATAAGATCTAACATCCTTTTCTGTCTCCCCATCGTAAACAAGATAAAATGAGGTGCTTGCACATCATTTGGTTGGTCTAGGATGAATTGAACCTATATTGCTTACCCGGATAGAGGATTGGTTAAGGTTCATATGTATTTGACGGGTCAGAGTTGGGACTAACTAGGTAGGAGGCCGGGATTCCACTTGTTCCATCGGGAAGGACCGCGACCCTTGGACTCCCTTTGTGGTACATCTTCAGCTCCTCTAAGACCTCGTCCCATCTCTTACACCATATAACTGTTCCCGGTGTACCCAACCTGTATTCCAGTGTCTTCATAGGGTAGGGGCTAAAGACGATGAGACGAGCGCCGCGGGTAAGGTTTCGTGCCTTGCCGCTCCAGAGGCTTGCTGCGGCGTACTTGCCGTGGTTGTTGAATATCCAGTGGTTAATGTCACCCTCGGGGTCGTTACAGATCAGGACGACGGAGCCATCCTGCTTTACGGATTCCTGGGCAGGCCAAAGGCCGAGGTAGGGCTCGTTAGGGCGCATGTAACTGTTGACGACTACTATATCCATCTCCTTGGGGGACTCGGTGCTGTGCCAACGTTTGACGCCCTCGGAGGCCCTTCTGTGGGTCTGTACAAAGTCACCTGCATATGTTTCTATAGGGTCCCTCTTGAGGTTGAGTACGGAGTCTATCTTGAAGTCTAGGCCGGCGATGCGGGCGGTCTCCTCGACGTCGAGACGAAGCACGTTCTCGTCGTTGCAGAGGTAGCCGGTTGTAGGGTGGGGCTTAAGACCAGGGCCGAATCCGCCGAGGGATCCATGGTTGGTACGGATTGTCTCAATCCCAGCAACGCCTGGGCTGATTATCTTGCCACCGCCACTGAAACCGCTCATCCTGTGGTAAAGGACGCTGCCTACACCTATCTTTAGGTCGCAGGCCATCACCTCAGAGTTAACCCATACTGGTGTCCCATAGCTTGTTGTGCCGATGTGTTTGCACATCTCGTAGGGATTGTGGTTGTAGACTGGGTACCTGTCGAGTATATCCTCACCGAGTTTCTTAGCGAAGAACCGACGACTGAATGTTCCGTGGCTCCCCGGGGCGACTATAAACCGGATACAATCGTCCTTGATGCCGGCTTTCTTAATCTCCTCTAGCACAATGGGGGCGTATTGGTGGGTCTTCGTGGGTCGGGTGGAGTCGTCAAAGATAATTACCGCTTCTTTTCGGTCCTTCGCGAGCTTGGCTAAGGGTTTCGTACCGAGGGGGTTCCTGATCGCTTTCCTTATATGAGCCTTCGTGAGCCCCTTCTGATCCTCCCCTGCCATCCTGCACCGCTGGACCTTCCAGCTGAGTGGGAATGTGAGCTGGAGGGGTTTGTCCTTAAACCAAGGCTGACCAGGTACCTCAACGATTGTTTCTACCAAATCAGTTCCTCACGGAATCTTACGAAGAAGATGCTACGTTGAGGGATATAATACCCTCTGGCATCAGTCGTTGTACCGCTTTCTAAGGCTAGGGGTGGTTCTGAGAATGATTAGGGTTCGTTCAACGGCGTCGACCCACTCGACCAACTCAGTTTGCCTTGCAGCTGGGCTGAGGACGCCGTGATCTTTGCCTCTACCGATTTCCCGCGCCATACGACTTCGGTAGACACTGAGACTGCGATCACCTAGTCGATCTACCTCGAACCAGTCCTCGCTAAGGATGACGACTCGTGGTATCCTTGGAGCACCCATGATCTTAAGCTCGTCTCTTAGCTCATTGGAAGTGTCTCGGTCGATGATGCGCAGCTCCGCCTTCTCCCCAATGACTCCAACTATCCCCTTCAGGTAGGGGGCGACCCGTGCGCAATCAAGGCACCAAGGGGCACCCAGCATGAGCACATTGAGAGTCCGATTGTAGCCCTGCAGACGTGCTCTCTGATCAGTGGAAAGCTCCGGGGCTCTTTTAGCAGACTCCGCCCAACGCTGTACCTGGTCATGCGGCGCGCCTACGAGGAACTCGTCGATGGTCTTAGCTGCCTCCCAGCTCCTTCTCCACAGATCGGCGTGTATATCATAGTAAGCAGGATTTTCTCCCTGACCACTCATAATCGAAAAAAGGATACACGGGGATTATTAGGATTCCTTAAATTTCCGGTGGGACGAGCCTGCTTAAGCTTCTCTTCAGCCATCCCTCGTAGAGGATGTCAAGGGGACTCGGTATCATCTGGTCATGCCTTGCGTATGTCTCGAAGATGGCACGCTTCCTATGGTAGGTGACATCTGGCAGGTTCGGGTGGGCTAAGTCGCAGTTGTAGCCCCTGAAAAGCATCTGATAAACTCCCGTCCTCCTTGCGGCTTCGACCGCAAAAAGCCCAGTGTAAAGGTGATCAATATGGTCACAGCCGGCGATCCAGCCATCTGGGTCATGTGTAGAGACCACATCGGCGTCAGCGAGGCGGATTATTTCGGCTAGAGCTGTGATCAGTCCCTCCCGCGTGTATTTTTCAGAGTAGTCCAAGGCATCCACCTCCTCACCGCCCATATTCTCTCAAGCGCCTTGCTTGGTATCCGCTCTATGCTCATGCAGCCGCCGTCGGGAAGGCGAAGGAAAACTAGCCTGACCTCTCCATTGGCTGAGACAGATGTCGCTATACTCCTCCCAGCAATGTGGAGTGTCTCGTCCCTCCATCCAAAGGATCCCATCGCAGAGTAGGCGACCCGCTCCCCCTCCTCACGCTCCCGCCAGTAATCCTCCAAGTCCCGCATCCCCCGCCATCACATAAACCGTCCACACACCTACACCGGATGCAAGATCCTCCATTAAGCACGGGCTCATGAAGATCAGATCATCATCCTGGTGCGCGGAGACATAGAGATGGGCCATAAAAGAGAATACGACTCCAAACTATCTAAGGATGACCTAGAAACCCAAACCCCCGGAAAAAATCATTTCTGAAGAATCGCATATGTAAGAAAAACAACAAGACGGGTAAATTGCGTTCTAAGAGCCTAGAAGGCCTCCTGAGCGCGTATGCAAAATCTCTTAACCATCGCATCCATTGTGTCTGAGATACCTTTGATCGAGATTCGCTTCCATGGCAGGGGAGGGCAGGGGGCCGTAACAGCCTCAAGGGTCCTCGCTATAGCTGCTTTCCTGGAGGGGCATCATAGCCAATCAATCCCCATGTATGGGACCGAGAGGCGTGGGGCTCCTGTTACTGCCTTCGTCCGCATAGGGGAGAAGAGTAGGATGATCAGGAGTCTTGTCCACGAGCCTGATTATGTTGTCGTACTCGATTCCCTCCTCAGGAATACTGTGAACATAACAGAGGGATTGAAACCGGGTGGAATGATAATCATAAACAGTACCACTCCACCAGAGGAAATGGAGTTCACCTCAGAGTATAGGGTGGCCACAGTTGACGCCACAAAAGTGGCGCTCGAAACCATCGGCCGCCCAATCACTAACACTGCAATACTCGGCGCCTTCGCAAAGGGCACCGGCGAGGTAAAGCTCGAGTCACTGCTTAAAGCGGTTAAGACTGAGATGTCGGGCCGCATGGCAGACACAAACGCCAAGGCAGTCGAGCAGGCGTATAACTCCACAATTGTTGGGAAGAACAAAGTCGTCAAGGAGCTGAAAAAGGTCGCCCAAGCCCCCGCAAACAGCCGAGCTGACTGGCGTACCTTCCGTCCAGTCGTAGACGCTTCCAAGTGCACAGGATGCCAAATCTGTTGGACCTTCTGTCCAGAGCACAGCATCAATATGGTGGAGAAGAAGAGCGCTATTGACTACATCTACTGCAAGGGCTGCGGTATCTGCGCTGAAGAGTGCCCAACGAAGGCCATCACCATGGTGATGGAGAGCGAGAAGAAGGAGGATTAGACGATGCCACACACTGAGCTTATGGTTGGAAACAAAGCTGTCGCGTATGGTGCTAAACTAGCACGGGTCCAAGTGATATCTGCCTACCCGATTACGCCGCAGACGACTATTGTCCAGTACCTCGCAGAATTCATCGCCAACGGGGAGCTGAAAGCCAAGTTCATAGAGGTCGAATCTGAGCTTAGCGCTATGGTTGCTGTGCAGGGTGCAAGCTTCGCGGGCGCTCGCGTATTTACCGCAACCTCTGGTCCTGGCTTATTCTTCATGCACCACCCTATGATGGAGGGGGCAGACCTCCCCGTCGTCATGGGTGTTGTTCACAGAAGTAATAAGAGCATGCAGCCCGACCACACTGACCTCATGGCGCAGAGGGACAATGGCTGGATACAGCTTTACTGTGAGAATAACCAGGAGGCTCTTGATACAGCTCTTATGAGTTACAAGATTGCAGAGGATCCTCGTCTCTCAACGCCAACTGTCTTTGGCATAGACGGATATATCCTCAGCTACACAGCAGAGCCAGTTGAGATTCCTGACCAAGAGGCCGTCGATGAATGGTTACCACCCCTCAACGCCCCTTGGGCTCCAGATATCCATCTCCCAGTACAAGAGTGGAAGAAGAGGCAGGGACGCATGTATGGTAACCAAATGGCGTGGCTTAACCACGACACGAAATTTAGGAGCAGTCTCAAGGTGATCAATGAGGTAAACGCAGACTTCGAGAAGACCTTCGGACGAGGCTATGGCAATGGTCTCATCGAAGAGCACAACTGCGATGGGGCCGAAGCGGTGATAATCGCTATGGGTACAATAGCATCGACTGCACGCGTGGTCATAGACGACATGAAGGCAGAGGGAAAGAAGGTAGGGCTCATCAAGCTCAAGTGCTATCGCCCATTCCCAGTCGACGAAATAAGAAATCTAGCCAAGAAGTATTACTCCATCGGAGTCATCGACAGAAACGTCAGCCTTGGAGGAGGTGGCAACGTTCTCAACGAGACCAGGAGCGCCCTCTATGACATGTCGGAGAGGCCAAAGGTCCTCGGATTCCATACCGGCATGGCAGGAGATGAGGTCACACCACAGATGATCAAGAGAATAGCCGAGAAGACTCTCAAGGCAGTCAGGGATCCAGTTCCCACTGCCGTCGAGTGGATAGGAGGCGCATAAAATGAGTAAACCAACACCTCTCCAGCGTGTCGAAGGCGAGGAGATCATGGCACTAGGCAATAGCAGCTGCCAAGGTTGTGGCCACGCTACGCTGGCTAGAATCACCTTCAGAGTGCTGGGGAGAAATACCGTCTACACATCTGTCCCCGGCTGCATCTGGATAGCTCTCCAAGGGAGTATCCCTCTATACTGGCGGGGAACCGTCTTCGAGGGTGGAGGCGCCCTCATTAGTGGCATAACCAACGGCCTCGAAGCAGTGGGGAAGGATATGACCGTAGTAGGATTCTATGGCGATGGCGGGACAGCGGATATTGGCCTCCAAGCCATGAGTGCGGCAGCGGAGAGGAATGAGAACGTCCTCTGGATATGCGCCGACAACGAAGCATATATGAATACGGGAGGACAGCGTAGTGGCTTGACGCCCATATATGCGTCCACTACGACGACACCCGTCGCATCACAGAGCAGGGGGAAGAAGTCGAATAAGAAGAATGTTCCCTTCATCATGGCGGCTCACAACATCCCCTATGTCGCAACGGCCAGTATAGCTTACCCCAACGATCTCATTGGGAAACTCCAATACGCTAAGGGGCTAAAGGGCTTCAAGTACATTCACGTTCAGAGCCCCTGCCCAACGGGGTGGGGTTTTGACCCAGCTCGCACAATAAAGGTAGCGCGCCTAATGGTCGAGTCCGGGATATGGCCACTTTATGAGGTCACCGAGGGCAACAACTTCAAACTCACATACAAGCCCCGTGAGCTGAAGCCGGTAAGGGAGGCGCTTAGCTTACAGGGCAGGTTCAGACATCTTGATGACTCGGAGTACGAGTACATTCAGGGGCAAACCGTCGATAGGTGGAGACAGCTTCTCGACGTCGACGGTAAGAGACTCCCCATGTAATCTCTTTGACTGCATATCCTATTATTAGACACGTCTTAACTCTATTTTACTAGGTACCCTTCTAGGGCGTCCTCTCTCGGCTCGAGGCCGAGCCCAGGCTCCTCAGAGAGGGTTACCCATCCCTTCACCGGACTGGGTGGATCCTTGTAGATCGCGTCCCCGACTTTCCACATGAGATAGTGGAACTCGACTCGCCACCCGTTTGGAGCTGCGGCCTGGAGGTGCATGTTATGATGGGGCCAACCGCCACCGTTAGCTATCAGTAGGTTAAATGCCTGTGCCATCGCCGCCACCTTCATACCCTCCGTATAGCCACCAACGTAGCAGACATTGGGCTGAAGGATGTCGACAGAGCTGTTTAGAAGAAGTTCGAGGTGGCGGAACTTTGAGCCTTCGTTCTGCCCAGCGGAGATCGGAATACTAGTTTTCCTGCGAAGGTCAGCGAGTAGACGCGGGTCGTTCCCATATAGGGGCTCCTCGAACCAACTAATTTTATACGGTTCAGCTTTTTTCGCTAGCTCAAGCGCCCTGTTAAATGAAAAGAGGTAATTGGCGTCTATCATAAGCTGTACTTTATCGCCGATTGCGTCCCTAACCGCCTTAATACGGGAGGCGTCTTCTGCTGGGTCATCGGCGTCGTTGATGGCGACGACCATTTTAAGCTTGTCCTGCCCCTCCTTGACGAAGCGTGTAGCCATCTCGACGAGCTGATCCCTATCGAATTCGAGTAGACCGAAGGTGACGTAGGCTGGGACCTTCTTCTTTGCCCCCCCAAGTAGTCTCCAAACAGGCTCGTCGTAGTGTTTTCCCTTCACGTCCCAGAGAGCAATGTCTATGGCGCTTATTGCGGAGCTCCACATCCCCGTTTGACTACGAGGATTGTGTGTGAGATACATCTGATTCCATAGAGCCTCGGTCTCAAGCGGGTTCTTCCCCTTCAGAAAGGGGGCTAGTTCCTTGTTGATGAATTCCTTTACCCCGTAGCGTTGTATGGCCCCAGTAAGGCCATACCCCGTTATTCCCTCGTCAGTCTCCAACCTGACGAATACTATTGGGCGATCATATTCTCTCTCTATGATCGGCACATGGATGGGCACGTTGTAAATCTCAGCCTTAATCGAGGTAATCTTCATCCGAGGACACACTCGGATCAGTAATCAATCAACAACGGTTTATCACCTTCCACGATATGGGTGATCTTTTCTACCCCGCTTAACCCTCTGCATATTATGTCTGGAAGAGTCATCCTCGTGGTTAGAGACGGTTGGGGATACTCCGAGGAAACATTCGGGAACGCCGTCCGGCAGGCGAAGGTACCCAATGATACGCGTTACATGTTAGAGTATCCCTGGACCCTGCTGAAGTGCACCGGGAACGCTGTCGGACTCCCAGAGGGGACTCAGGGTGGCTCCGAGCCCGGCCACCTAACCATGGGTGTGGGTAGGATCGTCTGGCAGCCCTTAGAGGAGATTAACCAGGCCATTTACAATGGCACATTCTACGAAAACCCAGCTCTAATGAGTGCGATCGATAATTGCAGGAAAAAGGAATCCGCCCTTCATCTCATGGGGCTACTTAGCGACCAGGGCATACATGGCTCAACCTTTCATCTTTACTCCCTGCTAGAACTTGCCAAGCGCCACGCCATCACCGAGGTATATATTCACTGCTTCCTTGATGGCCGTGACGTCCCCGAGCGCTCAGCGAAAGGATTCATTGAGGAAACGCAGAGGCAGATTAAAGCAAAGGGTGTAGGTAGAATCGCAACCATGGTGGGCCGCTACTACGCTATGGATCGGGACACAAACTGGGACAGGACCCTGAAGGCCTACGACCTCCTCACGTTGGGTGAGGGATGGAAGGAGACCAGCCCACTCGAAGCCATCGACCACGCCTATCAGAGAGGAGACCCAACCGATTATTACATCCAACCAATCGCGATGGTGGAGGACGGCAAACCAATCGCCACAATCGACGCCGAGGATGCTGTAATCTTCTGGAACTTCAGAAGCGACCGCGCAAGGCAAATAACTTACGCCCTGACACAGAATGGTTTCGACCATTTCCCACGTAAGAAATTCCCGCGAGTCCACTTCGTATGCATGAGCGGATACGACAAGCATCTCAACCTCCCTGTCGCCTTCCCACAGAATACTGTGGAAAATAACCTCGCTCAGATTCTCGCTATAAATGGTCTCAGACAACTCCGGATTGCTGAGACAGAGAAGTACGCCCACGTCACATTCTTCTTTAATAGTCAAATTGAGGATCCCGTCCCCGGGGAAGACAGGATACTAGTCCCTAGCCCTAAAGTCCCGAGCTACGAGGAGAAGCCGGAGATGAGCGCAGGTGAGATAACGAAGAAACTCCTCCCCGAGATAGCGAAGGGCATCTACGACTTCATCCTGGTTAACTACGCTAATTGTGACCTTGTCGGCCATTCTGCGAATATGTTCGCGGGGATTAAGGCATGCGAGGTTGTGGATGATTGCGTGGGGCAAGTAGTCGACTCTGGGCTCTTAAAGGGATACACGATCCTAATTACTGGCGACCATGGCAACATCGAGACAATGTTCTACCCTAATGGAGAGCCTAACCCAAGCCATGGTACAAACCTAGTCCCATTCATACTCGTTAGTGATGATCCTAACCTACGAAAGGTCAAGCTCAAGGATGGTCTGGGCCTAAGCTGCGTATCGCCGACGATTCTCAAACTGATGGACATAAGGAAACCCCCTGAGATGACAGCTGATAGCCTTCTCTGAAAGCTTTAGAACTGTAGATCCCCAACATCACCCATGAAGTTTCACTTGAGATGTGTAGACCGTGAAATCGAGGACACAAAAGCGCTCAAACGGATCCTACACTACTCGAAGCATTTCATCCTCAGCCTCGCCGACGGAGGAGAGCCCTATGCGGTACCGTTGGTTATGTCTACCACGAGGAAAATGCCGTCTACTTTCACTGCGCCAAGGATGGGAAGGAGATCGAATTTATCAAGAGAAACCCGCGCGCCTTGGGACTTGTCGTGGTTGACAAGGGTATCATAGAGGGTGCATGCGTGAGCATGTACGCTTCAGCCATGTTCTCGGGCAGAGTCGAGTTCGTCGAAGATACTTCTGAGAAGATAAAAATTATGAATCTCTTCGCCGAGAGACTGAGTTCTGACGTCGAAGGCGCTAAGTCAAGGGTTCAGAAACTGTTCGGAGGTGATGGATCTGCACTTGGGAACGTTATTTTTGGTAAAATCAAGCTGGAGGAGCTAACTGGGAAGCGTTCCACGGAGATGAGTATCGAGAAACTCCTCAAGATCACTGGGAAGTAGCGAGGAACACATAGATCGCATTATTTTACACGCCTTTGTTATTTCACGACGAAGGGTTTATAATCACGCCCTTTCCACGTTTGGTTCATTATGGGCAGGTCTCCCCCTTGACGAAGTACGTTTTTATTACCGGTGGGGTGCTCAGCGGTATAGGTAAGGGCTTAGTCACCTGCAGCGTCGGAAAGATGCTCCAGGTTCGTGGATTCGAAGTATCTGCGATAAAGTGCGACCCGTACCTGAACGTCGACGCGGGCACGATGAACCCATACATCCACGGCGAGGTCTTCGTCCTCGACGACGGATATGAGGCGGACATGGACCTCGGCTCCTATGAGAGATTCCTAGGGGTCGAGCTAGGTGGGCTGAATAACATTACTAGCGGGCAGTTATACCAGCAGGTCATACGCCGCGAGCGTGAGGGTGGCTACCTTGGCAGATGCGTCCAGATAATCCCACATATTACTGATGAGGTGAAACGCCGTATACGTCTAGTCGCGGAGAAGAGTAAAGCGGACGTCGTACTAGTTGAGTGTGGCGGAACCGTGGGTGACATCGAGAGTCTCCCCTTCCTTGAGGCGTTCCGCCAGATGAGACAGGAGGAAAAGCGCGGCGACACTCTCCTAATACATGTCACTCTCGTCCCAATCCTCGAGGCAGTGGGTGAACCAAAAACAAAGCCAACGCAGCATAGCGTCAAAGAGTTACGCGCCATCGGCCTTCAACCAGATATCATTGCGGCCAGATGCGAGGATGGCGAACTTCCGGTGGGGGCGAAGCAAAAAATCGCTCTATACTGCAGCGTTGAGGAGCGAGCTGTTTTTACAAGTGTAAACGTCCAGTCCATATACGAGCTTCCACTAGTCCTAGAAGGGCAGGGAATGGGCGACGTCGTCTCGGAGTATCTGGGCCTAGACAAGCCAAAGGCTGAATGGGAGGACTGGAGAAAGATGGTCACCAAGTACAAGGAGCCGGAAGACTATGTCCGCATCGCAATGTGCGGTAAATATGCTGAGCTCAGGGACTGCTATGTAAGCGTAAATGAGGCCCTCCGCCATGCCGCGGCCGCGTCAGGCTGCAAGATAAACATCGATTGGATAGAAACCGAGGAGTTTGAGAAGCACCCCGAAAATGTGAAGGCACTCGAGGGCTTCGATGGTGTCATCGTTCCTGGCGGCTTCGGTAAGCGTGGCGCTCTCGGAAAGGTGCGAACGATCGAGTATTGCAGGACACATGACAAACCATTCCTCGGCATCTGCTACGGTCTCCAGCTCAGCATAGTCGAGACGAGTCGAGATGTCCTCGGTCTCAAGGACGCGGATAGCACCGAGTGCGAGCCCCACACAACCAACCCTGTAATCGATCTCCTCCCCGAACAGATAGGAGTGAACGAGATGGGAGGCACGATGCGCCTCGGCGCTCACCCGGTCCACATAAAGCCGGGCACAATCGCACACAAGCTCTACGGCTCCGAGCTCATACACGAGCGTCACCGCCACAGGTGGGAGGTCAACCCTGAGTACTGGGAGCAACTTGAGAAAGCAGGTATAGTCTTCAGTGCATGGAGCACTGACGGACGCCGCAAGGAGATGATAGAGCTGCCGAGCAACTACTTCTTCTTTGGTACTCAATTCCACCCAGAGTTTAAGAGCCGCCCGTGGAAGCCGAGCCCCCCCTATTATGGGTTGGTAAAAGCGAGTTACGATAAGAAGAGGGGCAAACCACGCCCCGAGTTCTAGTCCACGAAGTGTTTGTAGGTACCTTCTAGGAGCTTTTTGTAGACCGCATCGAGGACATCTGGTGGTGCCACCTTGAGCGCTTCAACGCCTATGGGTTGAGGAGTCCCCTTAAGGGTGCCCTTCGTCCACTGGTCTACCGCATACACCATGAGCTCGCCAGCGAGGGCGATGGTCTCCCAGCACAGCTTCTCATATGTGTCACCTCTATGAACGGGGATGATTTGCTTCTTGATTATTGGTCCAGTATCTATGTTCGGGTCAATGAAGTGGACGGTGCACCCTATTGGTATGTCAAAGTAGATACTCCAAGCTACGCTGGCGGAGCCCCTGCACTCTGGGAGTAGACCCGGGTGGCTGTTGACCATCCCATCCTTCGGAATGGATATGATAGATGGCTTTATGATCCTGGTCCCGCCTAGAACGATAAAGTCTGGTTTTAACCCCTCAAGCATCTCCCGTGACTCTCTCTTGTTGTGATGGGGCACTGCATAACGCTCTATACTTCTATCCTTGAGCTGCTCCGTGAATGTCGAGGCAACGGGGAACCCCTTGATGCGGGTTAGAAACTTCTCCCTTTCCTCGTCCGCGATGGGTGAATCCTCCTCCACGATGGCCCTCGGCTCATAACCTGATACGAGGAGCTGCCTAAGCATTTCCCTTCCATAGGGATGCTCTTTCAGCACCATGAAGACATAATTGAGCTTGGTCATGAAATAAATGGAGCTGGAAACGAATAAGAAGATTCCCGCTACAGCAACGCGAACTTAAGTGCGTCACAACAGCCACAGCTACGCTCCTGGGGCATATTAGGTAGGGCACCCATTACGAGTTTTTTAAAGTTTGAAGCGTTCCGCTGCATAGTATCAATGACCTCAGCTGTCGACACGGGTTTTTCAGCCCAGACATCATAGTCCGTAACCATGGCAACTGTGACATAACAGATTTCCTGCTCTCGTGCGAGTACGACCTCTGGGTAAAGAGTCATACCGATAATATCACAGTTCCACTGTCTGAAGAGTCGGGACTCCGCTCGCGTGCTAAATCTGGGACCCTGGACGCAGACATAAGTTCCCTTCTCGTGGACTGGTAGTTTGAGCTTCTTCGCGTAGCTGTAGAAGTAGTCGTGGAGTGTGGGGCAGATAGGATCAGCGCTACTTATGTGGCAGAGCTGCCCCCCTTCGTAGAAGGTATCTGGCCTGCTGTTCGTCCTGTCTATGAACTGGTCTGTGAGGACGAAGTCGCCTGGTTTGTAGTCTTCTCGGAGGCTTCCTACTGCACTCGAGGCTACTATCTGTTTGACCCCAAGCTCCTTAAGAGCCCAGATATTCGCCCTCGAGTTGATCGCGTGTGGTGGAATAATGTGCCCTCTCCCATGCCGGGGGAGGAAGGCGACTCGCCTCCCCTTAAGGGTGCCAAGGGTTATCATGTCCGAGGGCGACCCATAAGGGGTGTAAACTTTGACTTCCCTACGATCCTCAAGCATCTCGGGGTCGTAGACTCCAGTGCCTCCGATCACACCTATCTCTGCTCTATTGTCTCTTGACACACAATGGTAATGTATGGTATTTATGATAAGTTTTTCACTTCAACCCCCATCGATAATCCTTAAGAAGAACATTAACATCCACATGCGTCCTAGTGGCAAGAATGGAGAACAAACGCTGGTTCGCACTTGTACTACTCTTCTCCATCTGCATATCGTACTATGGGGAAAACTTCCTCAAGAGTGCTGCATCAGCGTTGTCTCCCGTCCTCATCCAGGAGTTGGGGATAAACAAGGGCACTATGGGTCTGCTAATCACTGCGTTTTACATTATCTACGGCATAATGCAGATACCCGCTGGAATGTTCACGAATATTCTCGGGCCAAGGAAGACCATTCTTAGTTTTACAGCGCTCACCCTCACCGGAGTCTTCCTCTTCTGGATCAGCTTCAGGTTCGAGATGCTAGTCGTTGCCCAAATAATCATGGGCATAGGATGTAGTGTCTTCTACATCAATGCCGTCAGCCTAATCACGCAGTGGTTCCCTATCGAGCGGAAGGCAACAGCGATAGGGATCCTCAGCGCTGCTAGTGGCCTAGGTGGTTTTACAAGCTACATGGGATTTCCTCTCGCCAATGCCAACTTCGGAGGGTGGAGAAACCTCTACATAATAATGGCAATAGTACTCCTAGCAAACTATGTCATGAACTTCTTTATTCTAAAAAACAACCCAAAAGGTAATGAAATAGAGCACAAGTCCAATAAAAACCTCCTCAAGTCATTTGGCGACGTTCTAAGAGACAGAAGAATATACCCATTCATAGCGGGTTATATGCTTCTCAGCTTTGGCTGGGTTCTGATGGCGTGGATGCCAGCGTTCCTAACAGAGACTAAGGGCTTCACATACGTCGAAGCAGGCCTCATATCCAGCCTAGGGGGAATAGCTGCGATACCTGGCTGTATCGCGATGGGTGCCATCTCAGACAGGCTCAGAAAGAGGAAGTTACCGCTTATTATATTCAGCTGCCTCTATGTCGTCGCAATCACAACGTTCATCTTCGCACCAGCTGGATTTCCGCTCGCCTTAATTGCCACACTCTCATTTAGCATGAGCTTCTGCTCCTCTATATGGGTCCTATTCTTCAGCATGGTACCTGAGGTCCTCCCGATGGAAAAGGCGAGCATTGGACTCGGATTAGTAAACGGGATCGGGACCATCGGCTACTCACTTATAACCCCGTTCTATGGTAGCCTAATAGATTCGACGGGCAGCTACTTCGCATCCAACATGGTCATCATAGCCACTTCCATCATCATGATGTTGACTATGGTCTTTTTCACGAAGGAGACCTATGGGGGGTCTCAAGAAGACTAATTAGTCGAAGCACGCTCATCCCTCGTAATGGACAAAAGCGAGACTATCAAGCGCCTCCCTAAGATCGAGCAACATGTACACATCGTGGGCTCGACTAAACCGGAGACCCTACTGAGCATAATCGAGGATAGCGGAGCAAAGACTCCCTTCAACTCCCTCGAGGACATCCGTCAATTCTTTCAGTATCGAGACTTCCCTCACTTCATCTCGGTCTACAGTACTGTAAACGATTGCATAACGGATGAGAAGTATTACGAGAGGATCACATTTGAGATGCTGGAATCCGATGTCTCTTCCAACGTGAAGCATGTTGAGGCAATATTCTCCCCCAATGACCATGTGCGGCGTGGCCTCGATTATGGTAAGATGCTCGACGCCGTGAACAAGGGCATCAGGAGAGCCAAGAAGAAGTTCGGAATAACCTGTACAATTAGGGTCGACCTCGTCCGGAATTATGGGCCGGAGACGGCTATGAAGGAGCTCGATTGGATAAGGAAGAAGGGAGACAACATCGTCGCTATCGATATAGGTGGGAGTGAGGACGGCTTCCCACCAGAACCATATGATCTGGTGTATAAAAAAGCGAAAGACCTTGGACTCCACCTTGTTGCCCACGCCGGTGAAGCAGCAGGACCAGAGAGCGTCTGGGGAGCGGTGAAGACACTAGATGTTGAGAGAATAGGACACGCAACAACCGCCGTCAAGGACCTCTCCCTTCTCAGGGAGATCAGAAAGAGGGGGATAACTATCGAAACATGCCCGGTCAGCAATCTGAGGACAGGAGCGATAAAGACGATAAAAGAGCACCCCATCAGGAGCTTCATTAGGCACGGCATAAGAGTCAGCGTCAACAGCGATGACCCGCCCATGTTCAACACCGATATGAACAAC
>Ga0187878_1000171_pt1 | contig 81152 bp, 66 predicted proteins | sample June2016WEW_17_1_FD_132979 | JGI IMG/M metagenome (GOLD analysis project Ga0187878, IMG submission 132979) | Peatland microbial communities from SPRUCE experiment site at the Marcell Experimental Forest, Minnesota, USA - June2016WEW_17_150 | ecosystem: Environmental > Terrestrial > Soil >... | reverse complement strand
TCCGAGCTGGAGGTCGGGGGCCGGCATCTAGCGGCACCGGTCATCTGCCGGATAGACTCGCACCGGTCTCCCCGTCGGGGGTCGACGCCATCGTCCACCCCCGAGAAGGCGTTATGTCAGACTTGGCCCGTGGGCGAGTGGCGGAATGGCAGACGCGCCAGCCTTAGGAGCTGGTGCCGCGTAAGCGGCGTGTCGGTTCGACCCCGACCTCGCCCACCAGGTTTGAGTGTGGAAGGCTGGTAAAGCCTTCGCTCACGCTCAGGCCGTGTCTGTCATTCCGCCACTCGCCCTATGTGGGCCCGTCCCTCGGCGAGCACGGAGGTCGATGGGCCTAACCTGACACTGCGCCGCGCGGTGGCGCACACCCTCGCGCACCCCGCTACTGCTTCTGTGAGGTGGTTCCTGGCGGCTCCGGCAGCGCCCATTCAACGATGCGCGACAGGACTTCGTTTCGGAAGATGACCGCGAGAACGGGCACCGCTACAACCCAGAACGCGACGGCCTGGGTCGATACGTCAGTCAGATTTGTCGGGACATGCCAGGTGAAGGCATAGCCGAGGGCGATGAGCGCGACCACGGCATCGCGCAGCGCCCCGCGAAGCCATTTAGGCAGACGCCCCCAGCCAGCGCGGAGCCTTCGTAACAACTTGCGGACGCTATTCTCTTTAGTCTCCTTACTCACATTACTCACGACAGACCTCCAAGAGCAGAGCAGTAGTCCTGGGATGGGACACCCGCTGTGCGCGAGTCGGTCTCGCCAGTGGCTCGGCGCGGTCCCGGCGGCCAGTGTGTGGGCCGCGTGTCTAAGCCCCCCGTGCGCAGCCCGAATTCTCCCACCTGTGTCGATCGGTCCGATACGCCCAGGGCCAGCGTTCGATCAGCAGCCGCGAGCCCCGTCCGGCCAGTCGAGCGGCTGCAACGGCTGTAGCGGACCGGGGCAGGGGGTCGAATGGCGTCGGCCAATCGACACGCTAACAGTGCCCATTCCGCATCGGCATCCACGAGGGGCCGGATAGACGACACGCTCCATCGCCGCGTAAGCGGCGTGTCGGTTCGACCCCGACCTCGCCCACCAGGGCTACCAGGACAGCAGGCCCTTGGAGGCTCCATAGACGCGGTTGAGCACGACCTTGCCGCCCGCGGTGTCGAGGAAGTTGGGCTGGGCACCGTCGAGGATGAGGGTCGGATGCAGCCACGCCTGGACGAGGGTCGAGCCGCTGAACGTCAGCTCGAGCACGAGTCCTTCTTCGGTCGGCTCCGACCAGGTCTGGTCGAACACGAAGTTGCCGAGGGCGTACCAGATCGGCTTGCCCTTGTAGACCTCCATCGCCGCCGCCCAGTGCGAATGGTTGCCGATGACGAGGTCCGCGCCGGCGTCGATCATCCGGTGCGCCCATGACCGCTCGAACGCGGTCGGTGTGGCCTTGTACTCGATGCCCCAGTGGGGATACACGATGACGACCTGCGCCCCGGCCGCCCTGGCCGCGCGTATGTCCGCGGGGGCGGTCCCCCAGGAGAGCTGCGCGCTGCCCGGCAAGGCCGAGCCGGCTCCGTAGCTCCCAGCGATCGAGTCGTAGGCAAGGACGGCAACCCGTACGCCGTCGATCGAGAAGAGGGCTGGGGTCCGCGCCGCCGTCCTGTTGGCGCCGGCACCGCTGTGGGCGATCCCGAGCTTGTCGAGCGCCTGGACCGTCTGGACCACGCCCTGCCGCCCCGCATTGCCGATGTGGTTGTTCGCCAGCGAGACCCAGTCCATGCCGGCGTCCTTGAGTCCGACGAGAAGTGCCTGATCGAAGGTGAAGGTCATTCCGTGGGCGTGGTACCTGGACTTCGCCGGCGCGGGGCCCTCCAGGTTCACCAGCGCCAGGTCGGCGCCCGAGATGAGATTGCGAACGTCCGGGGTCGTATCGAGGCGCTTGGTGCGTGGCATCGTCCAGCCGAACGATGAGCAGCAGTAGTGGCCGGTGATAGTCGCGGTCCCACCGGCGAAGGGGAAGTCGACCCCCTTGCCGTCGAGCCTCACCACCTTGTAGACGCCACGGTCGAGCATCACGTCGCCGGCCGCGGCTATCGTCCAGGTCCGCGTCGGATCGAACGTCTCCGCGGCGGCGCTCGGGCCGAGGCTGGCCTGCAGCGGCCAGTCGGCCAGGCTGCGAACCCGAGCCGCTCCGAAGAGGAACCGCCCCTCCCATCCGAGCGCTCGCACGCTGGGCCCGACGTCGGTTGCGCGGACGAGGCCGAGGCGCGACGGTTTGGCGTCGAGGTCGGCCGCGAGAGCGTCGGCGGTCGGCGCGAGCAGGAGACGGCCCGCGGTCGATGGCCGATCCAGGCCGATCGCCGTGAGAATGCCGTCCGCATCGCCGCTCACGAGCTCGAGCGCCCCGAACTTCGGATTCGAACCGGCCAGGATGGCTGCGACGCCAGCCCGATCGACCGAGGTCGCATCCGTCCGGAAGTCCGCAACCGGGACGATCGCAACGGTCGGGGCCGCCGTCGGCGTGGGCTGAGGCGTCGGCGATGGGGTAGCGGCGATTGGCGTGCCCGACGGCGACGCGACCGCCACCGGGCTGGGGGCGCTCGGGCTGGGCGGCGCACTCGGCGTGACCGTGCCGCATCCGGAGACGAGCGCGACCAGGGCGAGCAGGACCAGCGGGGGGTTCGATCGACGCAAGCGCGGCACGCCCGAATTGTCGCATGTGCGGTTCCGACCGCGGCGGCCGGCGGGATCGAGCGCTTCTCGAGGCGCTGCCAGGATCATAATTGCCATCCCTGGCATGGCGTTCGATGTCAGTCGGTCGGGTCGGCGTCTGCCTCGAGGAAGGGGATAGAAGCGTGGCGAGGCATCGGCTGCTGACGTGCCTCCTGGCATGCGCGGTGTCGGGCTGCGCGGCAGGCGGGTCGCCTTCTCCGGCATCTCCCACGCCGGGTCGGACGGCGTCGACGAACGCCCCGACGCCGTCGTTGGCGGCATCGGCCGTTCCGTCGGCCGTTCCTTCGCTCAGCCCGTCGCCCACCAGGTCCGACTCCAATTCCGTGTTGGTGGCGTGGACAAACGGTTCGGTGGCCCTTCGTTCGATGGCCGGCGACGACGCTGCCGCCCAGGTCCACCTGGGGGCCAACTTCCCGCTGAGGTTGACGTTGGCGTCGAAGAATGTTGACGGCAAGATCTGGTACCAAGCCACCTGGCAGACGCCGGGCCGGTACGAGACGGGCTGGCTGCCCTCGTCTGCCTTCACGCTGAACCGTCCCTCCGGCGAGGCCGCGGCGAGCCTGGACGCGCTCGATACGGCCCTTGCCGCCTACCTCGCCAAGCTCGGTACCCGGGTGGGAGTCGTGGTGGCCGATGTGACTCGCGGCGTGACGTACTCCTACAACGGAAGCCGCGCGTTCTACGCCGCCAGCTCGATGAAAGTGCCGATCATGTTCACCCTGCTGAGTCAGCTCGAGGCGAAGAGGCGCGAACCGACCGGCCACGAGATGTCGCTTCTGACCACGATGATCGAGTTCTCGAACAACAAGTCAGCCAAGGCTCTCTACGACGAGATCGGCGCCCAGGCGGGGATCAAGGCGTTCATGCGCCAGGTCGGCATCTCCGGTCTGAGCCCGGCCCCCGCCGCCAATGGCTGGGGCTACAGCACGATCACGCCCGCGGCGATGGTGGCGCTGCTGAAGCGGCTCAACGCGGGCACGATCCTGACCGCCGCTCATCGCGCCCTGGCTCTGCGGCTCATGACGCATGTCATCGCCCACCAGCGGGTAGGCGTCGGCGACAGCAGCCCGGCCGGGGCGACGATCGCGCTGAAGGACGGCTGGGTCCAGATTCACGATGGGTCGGGGACGTCGGTGATGAACTCGTCGGGGATCGTGACCCTGGACGGCGAGACGTACGTCATCGCGGTTTACACGGACAAAGACCGCTCGTTCTACGACGGTTTCATCATCGCCCGCTACGTCTGCCGTGTCGTCGGCGATCGGCTGGTGGAGGCCGACAAGAACCCGCAGCCGGTCAAGGGAGCCTACTGACCGAGCGCGCCCTCGCCGGCGGCGCTAACGCCAGAGCAGCGCGACCGTCGCCACCGACATCGCCCCGGCGACGAGCGTGAGCGCCCCGAAGGTCAGCGCCGGGCGCAGGGAACCGACGTGAGACGGCACCCTCTTTCGGGCGGCCAATCGTTCCCGACGATCCCACGCTTCCCAGCGACCCACGCCGACCCGCGCCAGCACCAGGAAAGCGCCGGCGACGATCGCGGCGCCCAGGCCCCATTCGCCGAGCGTGGGCAGGACGCCTGGCCAGCTCGCGACCTTCGACAGCCCATCGAGCGGCCCGGCGATCACCTCGTGGCCCGGCACCGTGCCCCACCAGCCCGCCAGGTCCGCGCCCAGCCTCCCGGGCCCGGGACGACCCGCCACGCCCAGCAGGGCGGTGAGGCTGGTCAGGGCGATCGGGATCGCCGCCCCCAGGGTGGCGATCCATCGCCACAGCGCCAGGACCGCGACGCGCCGGCGCCGCCAGGCCAGCCGCACGGTACCGAGGCTCGCGTCGCGGAAGAACCGGGACTCTTCGGGGTCGCCGGCAGGCGTGTCGATGTGCTGGAGGAGCGGGATCAGGAACTCCTCGTCGTTGTCCCAGTAGGAGCCGTGGTCCTCGAGGATGCTCATGCGGTTGATCGTGGTATGCGTTCGGTCGGCCAGGCGAACTCCCGGCGGCGGGTCGATCGGACCGGCCGGCGCCGGATCGTAGGTCGACCAGAAGTCGGCCCAGCGCAGCTCCGGGCGCGCCGCCTCGAGATCGCCGATCAGCCGCGACCCGGCCGGCAGCCCCTTCCACGCGTCCTCGATCCGCCAGGCCAGCGCCAGCCCCTCGCCCAGCGTGACGAGCTTGTCCACGGGCTCGTCGAGGTACGCCGGATCGCACAGCGTCGTGAAGCTGACGATGGCCCCGCCGGAATGGGCCACGATCACGATTCGCCCGCAACCCTCCCCGCGCAGGCCGCGGATGGCCCGGACCAGCCGGGATCGCACGTTCGCCGCCTGGACCGGGTCGTCGATGATGTCGGGCAGCTCGCCGAACCAGCGGGTCAGGAAGTTGTCGGCCGTCTTGAGCGCGGCGAAGTCCTGCAGCTGCTTGATCGGAATCGCCCGAAACGGCGCATACAGCAACAGCGCGATCCGCCCCAGCACCAGGGCCGGCCCGAACGCCAGGATGGTCAGCTCCTTCTGGATTCGATCGAGCAGGTCGATCCAGTCGCGACGGCGAGCCGGCACGGCGCCCAGGACCAGCTTGCTGTGGTCGTATTCGGCCGGCCCGGAGGCGAATGAACGCGCCTCCGAGCGGCGGGCCGCCCAGGCTTCGGAGCGCAGCCGGTAGCTGTGCCGAATGCCGGCCATGATCCCCGGGAGCGCCCGCGACACGTAGGCGGTCATGGACCCGAGCCCCGGCGCGAGCGTGGTGGCCGCCCACCACGCCTCGGTCATGACCCAGCTCTGGGCCGGGTGGCCGTCGTAGGCGGGGACGTCCAGCTCAAGGAAGGAGAGGCGCTGGCCCGACAGGTCGTAGTCGCAGCACAGGACCGGATCCTGGCCGAGGCCGTGCTCGACGCGCCAGTCCGAGAGGAGTTCGACGAGCGGGTGCGACCAACCGAGGAAGGTCTCGCAGGCGGGCTGCGTGCCGATGCCGTGGACGAAGACGACGCCGACGCGATTGAGGTCCACGGGGCGGGGGGCGGTCTCCTCGCCCGAGCCGATCGGAATAGCCACCGGGGGGCGGCTGGGACGCGCTCGGCCACTCCCGGGCCGCCGGGCAACGCTCGCAGGTCCTGTCCGCAGGTTTGTCGCCATGCAGCCAACTCTGCGCCGCCCACGCCGGCTTGACCATTCCTCCGCCGAAACGTCCCCACGGGCGCGACGGCGGGCCCCAGCCCACGGATCGGTCCCTCCGGCGAGCAGGCGCGATCCCGCGCTTCCGCTCCCGGCCGCGCACCGCCGCGGCCCCTATAATCGCCCGCGATGCAGACGACCAACACGCCCCTTCCCAAGTCCCGCCTCCAGATCGAGTTCGAGCTCCCGGCCGAGCGCCTGACCCGCTCGCTGGACGACGCCGCTCGCCGCCTTTCGCACCTGCACCGCTTCCCCGGATTCCGGCCGGGCAAGGCGCCGCGGGCCATCGTCGAGCGAGTTCTCGGCGCCTCCACCGTCCTGGATGAGGCCGTCGATCTCCTCGTCGACAGCGCCGTGCGCGAGGCCGTGCGCGAGCAGGAGATCGTGCCCCTCGATTCCCCCCAGGTGGACATCACCCAGGCCGAGGAGGGCAAGCCGGTCATCTTCAAGGCCACCGTGCAGGTTCGGCCGGAGGTCAAGCTCGGCGATTTCGAGAACTTCAAGTTCAAACCCGAGATCGACGCGGTCGACGAGACGATGGTCGAGAAGGTCATCGACGAGCTCCGCGACAGCGAGGGCCACCTGGAGCCGGTGAACGGCCGCGGAGCCCGGAAGGGCGACTACGCCATCATCGCCTTCGAGGGCACCCGCGACGGCGTCCCCTTCGAGGGCGGCTCGTCGGAGCGGATGCCGCTCATCCTCGGCGAGGACCGGCTCATCCCCGGCTTCGAGGACCACCTGGTCGGCCAGGAGAGGGGCGAAGAGCGCGAGTTCGACATCCTCTTCCCCGACGACTACCAGGAGGAGTCACTGCGCGGCCAGACCAGGCACTTCAAGGTGACGCTCAAGGAGCTGCGCGGCAAGGTTCTGCCCGAGGCCGACGACGAGTTCGCCCGCTCCGTCGGCAAGTTCGACGACATGGCCGAACTGACGGCCGAGCTCCGCAAGCGCCTCGAGGCGAGTGCTCTCGATCGGGCCCGGCACCAGTTCGCCGACAAGATCATCGATTACGCCGCGGACAACGCCACCGTCGAGCTGCCGGACATCCTGGTGGACCAGGAGGTCGACGTGATGCGCGACGAGATGCGCTCCGCTTTCGCCCGCCAGGGGATTGCCGAGGAGGCGTATCTCAAGGCGACCGGGAAGACCGACGCCGAGATGCGCGAGCAGTTCCGGCCACAGGCCGAGAAGCGGGTGAAGAGCCTGCTCGTCCTGTCGGAGATCGCCAGGGTCAGGGGCGTGGAGGTTCCGGACGCAGACGTGGAGGCCGAAGTCGCCGCGGCCCGGTCTCGCTACGCGAACAATCGAGCCCTGATTCAGTATTTCGACAGCGAACGCGGCCGAAACTACATCAGGAGCACCATTCGGCGGTCGCGGACCGTGGAGCAGCTCGTCGATGAGTGGCTGGCGGCCAATCCCTCTGCGGCGCGCATGCCCCACCTGGAAGAAACCGAACGAGGTCCCGCCGTCGAGACCCCGTCGGCCGGGGCCGCGGCATCGATCGGGGCAACCGATACGGGGAGCCTCGCGCCGCCGGCCACCAGCGCCGCTGGCGCGTAGCGGGACTCAACACAGAGGAGACGATCCGATGCTCGTGCCTATGGTGATCGAGTCCTCGAGCCGTGGTGAGCGCGCCTACGACATCTACTCGCGGCTGCTCCGTGAGCGGATCATCTTCCTGGGCGACACCATCGAGGACAACGTCGCGAACCTGGTCATCGCCCAGCTGCTCTTCCTCGACGCCGAGGATCCGGAGCGCGACATCAGCCTCTACATCAATTCGCCCGGTGGGGTCATCACCAGCGGTCTGGCGATCTACGACACGATGCAGTACGTCCGGGCGCCGGTCAGCACGATCTGCATCGGCATGGCGGCCAGCATGGCGGCCGTGCTCCTGTGCGCCGGGGCCGCGGGCAAGCGATTCGCCCTGCCGCACAGCCGGATCATGATCCACCAGGGTTCGGGCGGCTTCCGGGGCAATACCCCGGACGTGATGATCCAGGTCAAGGAGATGGAGACTCTAGTCAACACAAATCACGAGATCCTGAGCCGCCATTGTGGACAACCGATCGAGAAGATCGTTGCCGATACCTCCAGGGATTACTTCATGTCCCCAACGGAGGCGAAGGAGTATGGCATCATCGATGCCGTCTACTCCGCTACGATGTCGCCACTGGCCGCACTGAGCGGGCCGGCGAGCGGCGCCGGCGGAGCCGGCGACAGCGCGGGTGACACTCAGGATCCCCCGGCCCAACTGGACCGGGGATAGGGTTCAGTCGCAAAGGACAGGTCCAGGCGCGTGACGACCACCAAGAGCGGCCCCAAGGTTCCATATCGCTGCAGCTTCTGCGGCAAGAGCCAGGAGCAGGTTCGCAAGCTCATTGCGGGCCAGGGCGTCTACATCTGCGACGAGTGCATCAACCTCTGCCAGGAAATCATCGAAGAGGAGATGCTCGAGTCACCGCGCGCCAAGCCGCAGGTCGCCAAGCTGCCCAACCCGCGCGGCATCAAGGTCGCCCTCGACCAGTACGTCATCAGCCAGGAGAAGGCCAAGAAGGTCCTGTCCGTGGCCGTGCACAACCACTACAAGCGGGTCAACGCCGGCCACCAGATCGATGACGTCGAGCTTCAGAAGTCGAACATCCTCCTCGTCGGGCCCACCGGCTCCGGCAAGACGCTGCTGGCCCAGACCCTGGCCAAGATCCTCGACGTGCCGTTCTGCATCGCAGATGCCACCTCGCTGACCGAGGCCGGCTATGTCGGTGAGGATGTCGAGAACATCCTGTTGCGCCTCATCCAGTCCGCCGATTTCGACGTCGCCCGGGCGCAGCGCGGCATCATCTACATCGACGAGATCGACAAGATCGCCCGCAAAGCGGACAACCCCTCGATCACCCGCGACGTCTCGGGCGAAGGCGTCCAGCAGGCACTCCTCAAGATCCTCGAGGGGACGCTCGCCAACGTGCCGCCGCAGGGCGGCCGCAAGCACCCTCACCAGGACTTCATCCAGATCGACACCACGAACATCCTGTTCATCTGTGGCGGTGCCTTCGACGGGCTCGAGAAGCTGGTCGAGGAGCGGGTCGGGAAGCGCTCGATGGGCTTCGGCGCCGAGAACCACATGCCGGAGATCGATCGCGAGCGGATCCTCGAGCGGCTCATGCCGGAGGACCTGCTCAAGTACGGCCTGATCCCCGAGTTCGTCGGCCGGCTGCCCGTGGTGGTGACGCTCTCGTCGCTGACCGCGGATGACCTGGTCCGGGTCCTGACGGAGCCCAAGAACGCGATCACGCGCCAGTTCCAGAAGTTCCTGTCGCTCGACAAGGTGGACCTGGTCTTCACCGAAGGGGCGCTCACGGCGGCTGCCGAGGTCGCGATCACCCGCAAGACCGGCGCCCGGGCCCTGCGCTCGATCGTCGAGGAGTCGCTGCTCGAGGTGATGTACGACGTGCCGGATCACGGTGAGATCCGCAAGTGCATCATCACCGAGGAGACGATCCGCGAAGGCCGCCTGCCGCTCCTGCTAACCAAGACGCAGGTGGACGAGGGCTTCGACGAGACGAACTACGAGAAGCTTCTCTCGGAGCGCGGCCAGACGGCGTAGGCAGGGTGGGGCAGGGGCGGCGCGGGCGGGCTGCCGCCGGGGCCGGGCGGCTTCGGGGGCCGCTTCTGACGCCTCGGACTTGCGATCCATTCATCCGGCGACCGTTATCCAGGTTCCGGCTCCTGCATGCGGCCGCCGCTGGCCATGTTCCACGGACCCGCGGGCCGATTCACGCTCAGATCCGTCCCGGTTGAGCGTGTGAGCGTGTCCACCGGCTGCTTCCACTCGCGCCGAAGGTTGATAGCAGTCACCCGGCGCATGCATCGAAGGCGGGCGCGGTTCCGACCGTTGGCCGGCTCTGATGGCAGCACACTGGCCCATGGCACAGTGGCCGGGCCGGGCGATCTGCTCGCCGCAGCTGATGTCGTTGGCGACCTCCGGCGCCGTCAGTGGGCGTGCTCGGCTGCCTCCGCGGCGTCGGCGTCGGCCTTGGTGCGATGCACTGTTCCCGGTGCGTGCTCGGGCGGCGAGTAGACCGTGTAGAGGCGCAGATCCTGGGGTCCCGTGTTGATGAAGTTGTGGCGCACCCCCGCGGGCACCTGCACCAGCCAGCCCGGGCCGATCGGCGTCCGCTTGCCCTCGATCACGGCGTCCCCGACGCCGGACACGAAGACGAGGACCTGGTCGACGTCGGCGTGGACCTCTTCGCCGATCTCCTCGCCGGGCGCGAAGCTCATCACAACCAGCTGGCTATGCGCGCCGGTCGCGAGCACCTTCCGGAACAGGGTGTTGTGCTTCGCCAGCTCGACGACGTCTTCGATGTAGGCCACGGCTCACCTCTTTCCGCGGCCCATCGTGGCATTCGCCGGGTACCCGGGCAAGGGCCCGCCGTCACCTCGTCAGCGGCGATCCGCGTCCGTCGCGGGCGCCAGCGCCATCTCCAGGACTTCGGCGAGGTGGATGGCGCGCCGGCCACCGGACTGGGCGATCTGCTCGCGGCAGCTGAAGCCGTCGGCGAGGAGCAGAGCTTCCGGGGAGGCGGCGCGGACCGCCGGCAGCAGCGCCCGATCGCCGATCTTCTGAGATAGCTCGTAGTGCTCGCCGCGCTCGAACCCGAAGGCGCCGGCCATGCCGCAGCACCCGGGTTCCGGCTGGGCCGGCGTCAGGCCGATCGACCGCAGGGTCGCCTCCTCGGCCGCCATCCCCACGGTCGCCTTCTGGTGGCAGTGCCCGTGCAGGACGGTCGCGGCGGTGAGACGCCCCGGCAGCGCGGCGGCGAACTCGCGCGGATGCGTCTGCACGAACGCGCCGAGACCAACTGCCATCGTGTCGAGCCGCCTGGCCCGCGGGTCGGCCGGGAACAGGTTCACCAGCTCGTCGTGGAAGACCGCCTCGCATGAGGGCTCCAGGACCACGACTGGCACGCCCGAGTCGAGTTCGGGCTCGAAAGCGTCCAGGATCTGGCCGAGGAGGTGGCGAGCCTGCTTCAGGAAGCCGCGGTCGTAGAGCGGGCGGCCGCAGCACAGGTTGGCGCGCGGCACCTCGACCGTGTAGCCGGCAGCCTGCAGGACCCTCAGCGCCGCGAGCCCCTGCGAGGGCGCGAAGCCCTCCGTGAAGGTGTCCGCGAAGAGGACGACGCGCCTGTCGCCGGCCTCTCGCGCGCCGCCGAGGTCCGCCACGCCATCGGGGAGCTGGCGGCGGAACGTGCGGTCGGCGAACCGTGGCAGGGACCGCCGCCCGTCCACGCCGGCGACGATCTTGGCCAGCCCGGCAATCCCGGGCGCGGCGCCGATGGCGTTCGCCAGGCCGGGGGCGATCTGCGCCAGGTGGGCCCACCAGTGGATCAGGCCCATCGAGTAGGCGACCCGCGGCCGCAGCCGGTGAGCGTAGTGGTGGGCCATGAACTCGGCCTTGTAGGTGGCGATGTCCACCTGGACCGGGCAGTCGTTCTTGCAGCTCTTGCAGGCGATGCACAGGTCCAGGGCCTCGAGAACGGCATCGCTGCGCCACAGGTCCGGTAGCGCCTCGCCCTCGAGCATCTCCCACAGCAGCCGCGCTCGACCGCGCGTGGAGTGGCGTTCTTCGCGCGTGGCCTGGAACGTGGGGCACATCGCCCCGCCCGATTCGCGGCGGCACTTGCCCACGCCGACACAGCGCGCTACGGCCCGGGCCAGCGAGCCGCCGTCGTCGGGGAGGCCGAAGATCGTCCTCGGGTCGGCGAGCGCCAGCGCCGGCCGCAAGTCCGCGTCGAGAGGCAGCGGATCGACGACCTTGCCCGGGTTCATGCGCCCCTGCGGATCCCAGATCGACTTGAACTCCCGGAACGCCGCCACCAGCTCCGGCCCGAACATGCGCGGCAGCAGCTCCGCTCGCGCCTGCCCATCGCCGTGCTCGCCCGAGAGCGAGCCACCGTGCCGGACGACAAGGTCGGCCGCCTGCTCGATGAAGGAGCGGAAGGCGCGCAGGCCTTCGGGCGTGCGGAAGTCGAACTCGGAGCGCAGGTGCAGGCAGCCATCGCCGAAGTGGCCGTAGAAGGTGCGCTCGAAGCCGAATCGGCCGATCAGCGCGTCGAGCTCGCGCAGGTACGCGCCCAGCCGCTCGGGCGGGACGGCCGAGTCCTCCCAGCCCGGATATGTGGCGGGCTTGCCCGGAACGACGGCGGTGGCGCCAACCGCCGACTCGCGCAGGGTCCAGAGGGCCTGCTGCTTCGCCGGTTCGACGACCACTCGCGCGAAGTCGCGGCCGCCGAACCGCTCGGCGGCCTGGCGTGCCTTCGATTCGGCCTCACGGGCGCTCTCGCCGCCGAACTCGACCAGCAGCCAGCCGCCGCCCTTCGGCAGCCCGTCGATCGCCGCCAGGTTCAGGCTCTTGCGCCGGCAGGCCTCGACCAGTCGGTCGTCCAAGCCTTCCAGAGCGATCGGTCCGGCGGTCATGATCTCGGGCGTTCGATCGGCCGCCGCGAAGATGTCCTCGAATCCGAGAACCAGCAGAGCTCGGCCGGCCGGGCTGGGGACGAGCCGAACCGTCGCCTCCAGGATGGTCACGCAGGTGCCTTCGGTGCCGACCAGCGAACGCGCGACGTCGAAGCCGTTCTCCGGCAGCAGCGCCTGCAGCGGGAAGCCCGAGACCAGCCGCGGCAGCTTCGGGTAGCGCTCGTGGATCAGCGCCCCGTGGCTGTCCCGGAGGGAGCGGAGGGAGCGGTAGATCTCGCCCCGCGGGCCCATCTCCGCGCAGACCTGCTCCAGCTCGTCGTCAGTGGTCCGGCCGACCGTCAGGCGCAGCCCGTCGTAGGTGAGAACGTCGAGCGACTCGACGTTGTCGCTCGTCCGGCCGGCCATGATCGAGTGGGCGCCGCACGAGTCGTTGCCCAGCATGCCGCCGAGCGTGCAGCGGTCGTGAGTGGCCGGGTCCGGCCCGAACGTGAGGTGATGCCGTTCCGCGGCCGCACGCAGGTCGTCGAGGATCACGCCCGGCTGGACGCGGGCGATGCGCCGTTCCGGGTCCAGCTCGACGATGCGGTTCAGGTGGCGCGAGACGTCCACGACGACGGCCCGGTTCGTGGCCTGGCCCGCCAGGCTGGTTCCGCCACCACGAAGAGTGACCGGCGCGTCGTGGTCGCGGCAGACGCGGATGACCTCCGCCAGGTCGTCCGTGTCGAGCGGCCGCACGACGCCGATCGGGAGCTGGCGGTAGTTCGACGAATCGGTGGAGTACAGAGCGCGGTCACCCGCCGTGAACTGGACCTCGCCCCGAATGTGGGCGCGCAGGTCTGCCGCGAGTGAATCGCGGGCGACGGCGGGGGAGTGGCTCGTGGCGGCAGTCACCGCCGCAGCATAACCGGGGCACCTGGCGGGCGGGCCATCTCGGCCTGATATGGTTTGCGGGGAACCGCGGGCGGCGCAGGGCCGTCAGGATCATGTGCGGCGCTGCCGCGGTCCACGGAGGGCTGGATGTGGTCTACAAGGGGATCGCCGGCAGAAGACGGCTCACGCCGGCGGTAGGACTGGCCATCGCGGCTCTGCTCGTTGTCGCCGCGGGGTGCTCCGCCATCGCGCCCAGCGCTGGGCCGGTCCTATCGCCGGCGGTTCCGACACATTCCGGGACGGGGCAGTGGACCGGCCTGCAGTGGCGCGACGTCACAGCTTCCGCAGGCGGCTTCTTCAGTCAGCGGGCGCCGGTCGCGGGCGCGATGCCGGGCTACGACCCGGCCGGCATCGTCGTCTGGAGCGGCGGCGTGGCCATGGTCGGCGGGAACGATCGCTCGGTCTGGACTTCGAAGGACGGGTTCACCTGGTCACCTTCCCCCGGAGCGCCGAAGTATGCCGGTCTGATCAGTTGGAACGGCATGCTCATCGCCGGAGGATTCGTAAACGACCAGGACGGCCTCTGGACCTCGACGGACGCGAGCATCTGGCACGAGGCCCCCATTCGATTCGATACCTACGGCTGCGAGCAAGCCGGTGAATGCCTGGGGCTCGCGGCTGGGCCGAAGGGCATCCTTGCCGTCACGACCGAGGGCCGCCTCAGCTTGATGGATCCCGGGACTCCGTGGTTGTCGACGGATGGCGTGAACTGGACACCGCACCCGTTGCCGGAGGATGCGAACCAGGTGTCGGTCCATGCCTTCCGGGGCGGATTCATCGCGGCCGGATCGGTCCCGCTCGCAGGTGCGGCGCCCGGGTCCTTCGTTCCCAGGGCCTGGCGTTCTGCGGACGGCGTCCGTTGGAGTGTCTACCGCGCTGTGCGCCCCGGAGGGACGACCAACGACCAGTGGCCCTACTGGGGACTGAGTGGTCCCTGGAACATCATGGAGGGCTCGCTAGGCGCTGACGATGGCGGGATCCATTCGACGGACGGTGAGACCTGGGAGGAGGACACCGAGTACGTCCCGGGTAGCCAGCTCGTCTCAGACGGCACGCGGATAGTCGCCGCCCAGACCTGGCTCTCCCGCTTCTGCCTGAGCGAAGGCGACGGGCACTGGAACGAGCTCGAGCAGGGCGGCGACATCGGGCAGCTGTCATCCGGTGGGCACGCCTACATGCTTCCCAGCGGCCTGCTATGGGTCACGAAGGATCGCGTCTTCTTCGGCGAGGCGCTGTCGGGCGTTCATCCGAGCGGTTCGCTGGCCCCGGTGACGCCGTCGCCCACGCCCTGGCCCGGGCCGAGCTAGCCGCGCGGAGGTCGCGGCCTCTCAGTGGAATTCGCCGAAGGTGCCGGTCAACGGAATCGCCATGACAACGAGCAGGGCGGTGTTGAGGGCCGCATTGGCATAGACCCTGTGCAGTATTGAACGGCCGGTATCCAGCGGGTACCACAGCGCCAGGCTGGCCGTGATCGACCACCACACCCGCGCTTGCTTCGACGCGAATGCGTTGGCGATCAGAATCGCCAGGCTCAGGCCCCAGCCGGTCATCACCGCGAAGGTCACGCCGTAGGCCCACGACTGGAAGCTCCGAGTTGCGGTGTCGGGCCCGGCCGGCCAGAAGCCGCGGTCCAGGAGGCGGCCGAATATCTGGAAGAGGGGAGTTCCCACAACGAGCACCAACACGGTGCCCGTGACGGCCATGGCGCTCGCGACGACCAGGAGCTACAACCTGAAGACCTCGAACACGCCTTCCTCCTCGTGTATCGCCGTTCCCCCGGCGTTACATTTGGCCGGCGCCCCGTCGCGTCGGCCAGCCTAGTATCGCCGGACTCGGCGGGCCTTGACAGGCCGTGAGCCGCCCGCCGTCGACGCCTCGACAGAACCGGGCGCCCATGAGTCGCGTCCACATCGCTTAGGCTCGGTCCGGCTTGAACCTTCTCGACTCGGATTCCGTCAGACAGGAAGCACAGACGGACAGATCGAGGTAGGTGGCCGATGTTGGGAGAAGGGGAGTTGAGGGTGGCGCTGACGAAGCCTGCGGATGACGCGGCCGCCTTCGTTCAGCTCGTGAGGCCCGAGCTGCCGGGCGCCTATCGCCTGGCCGGCTATCTGCTTCGCGACGCCTTCGAGGCCGAGGACGCGACTCAAGAGGCCGTGGCAAAGGCGTGGGAGTCACGGGCAAAGCTTCGCGACGGCGATCGTTTCCCGGCCTGGTTCGGCCGGATCGTCTCGAACGTGTGTAAGGACAGGTTGCGGCGGCAGCGGGGCGTGCGGGTGCTCGAGCTCGACGATGGGATCGCCGCCGACTTGCGTGTGCGGGACGACTTCCGCGACGCGCTTGCCCGCGACGAGGTCGGCCGGCTCGTACGAACGCTCCCGCCCGATCAGCAGATGGTCGTGGCTCTCCGCTTCTGGCGCGACCTGTCGCTCGAAGAGATAGCCGAACGGCTCGATCTGCCTCTCGGGACGGTGAAGTCCAGATTGCACTATGCGATGCGAGCGCTGCGTAAGGAACTCGATCGCCAGGGAAAGGTGCCGCTATGAGCCACGACGAGGATCTCGACCTCGAGCGCCGCCTGCGCCGGATCGCCGGAGATCCCGAGCCGGCCGTGCCCGGTTCGCTGTACCGGCATCTCGACGTTGTCGCAGAAAGCGCGGCGGTCGATGGCGTTCGGCCCGCTCAACGCGTTTCGATCGCGGCAATGCCTCGGGGCCGCCGATCGGACCCGTTGCAGATCAGAGCGCTGGTCGGGTTGGCCGCCGCCATGGTCGCGATCATTACCGGCGGCATTCTGCTTTCTGCCCCGCGTTCTGCCGGCCCGGCGGCCGAGCCATCGGTCGCCGCCTCGGACCGCTGGACCGGGCTTGAATGGCACGACATCACCTCCACCTCCGCCGGGCTATTCGCCGCGGACCCTTGGGAACGAGGGATCGCCTTCCCTTCCTCCGTCGTTGCATGGACGGGCGGGCTCGCCGCGACAAACGGTTCGGGCGTGTGGACCTCGATCGAGGGTCGAACGTGGAAACAGGTGTCCGGCCCGCAATACGTCAAGTTCCTGGGCGAGATTGGCGGCCGCCTGCTCTCCGTAGCTGATCCGGTGGCGTCGTGTGAGGAGACTGCGTCTGGTCCCTGCCTGACATCGGCCAGGATTTGGTCCACGACCAACGGTGCCGATTGGACATCGGAGCTGCTGCCGTTCTCGGGGTCGGTGATGAGTCTCACGACTTCGGCCACGAGCGTAGTCATCACGGTTCTCCCTGTCACGAGCGCGGACCCGAGCGGTCCGAAGCTCGTCTACGTCAGCACGGACGGCGTCAACTGGCGCCCGGCGCAAATCCCCGCCGACATGTCGACAAGCACCGACCTGAATGTCTCCTCGATGGCCGCGGGTTACATAGCCATCGGGGAGGGAGCCAATCCGGGGAATTCGGGTTCCGCTTCGCCGGAGCTGTACTGGGTCTCCGGGGACGGGCTCGCGTGGTCGCGGATCTCGCCCGACGTGCCGAACCAGCGGGCCATGTTCGCCGTCTTCCGAGGGCTACTGGGGCTCGCAAGCCCTGGTCTGATGGGTGACGTGGGTCTGCATTCCGCGGACGGCGTCACGTGGGCCGACGACCAGGACCAGGTTCTCTCCGGGTTGAGCGGCCAGAACCAGGTAATGTCGGACGGGCGACGCATCGTGGTGGCGGGCAACTGGAACACGGAATTCTGGGTCAGCCTCGGCGACGGCCACTGGCAGCCGCTGGAGCAGGGCGGCGACATCGTAAGCCTGCCCGGCGGCGGCCAGGCCTGGCTCCTTCCGAATGGCATGCTCTACGCCGGCGGCGGTCGACTCTTCTACGGGCAGGCGGTGACGGGCTCGGCGGTGCAGGGGACGCTTCGGCCCGCGGCCACGATAACCGCGCCGCCCACGGCCACACCGGCGGGTTCGGCGCAACCGACTAACTCCTCGTCGGTAATCGTGGCACCGACGTCCCAGCCCTCGCCAACGGCCACCGGGCCGTAGCCCGACCCTGTGCTACGATCGGCGCCTTCACGGCGTTGACCGAGAGGAGTAGCGCCGCCATCCGGCGATGACTGACCCCCGAAACGGTGGTCAGTTTAGAGAGCGGGGCCAGCGCCACGAGCGCAGGCTGAAAGCCCCGCAGTCGGAACGGCGCGAACGTAGCTCGTGAGCTGTGCGGGAGGCGCCCGATAGCGCGCCAAGAGGGCGACGCCACGAACACCGTCGGGATGACCGGCGGCCGGGCGACGCCGAACCAGCAGGTGGTACCACGACCCGTTCGTCCGCTGGACGAGCGGGCTTCTGTTTGATGGAGCGAGCGATGGCGGACGAGGCGAAGACGCGGAAGCCGGGGGCTGGCGCTAGCGGCGCGGCCGGGGAGTCGGAGCTGGCGAAGGCTTACCGCCCCGGCGATGTCGAGCACGCCATCTACCAGAGCTGGCTCGACGCCGACGTCTTCAACCCCGAGGGCAGGGGCTCGCGCGCCGATTGGACGAAGCCGCCCTTCGTCATCATCCAGCCGCCGCCCAACGTGACCGGCTCGCTCCATCTCGGCCACGCCCAGCGCTCCACGGTCGAGGACTTGATGACCCGGCACGCCCGAATGCAGGGCCGGCCGGCGCTCTTCCTGCCCGGCCTGGACCACGCTTCCATCGCCGCCCAGTACGTGCTGGACAAGCTGCTGGCGAAGAAGGGCGAGACCCGCCAGAGCCTCGGCCGCGAGAAGTACCTCGAGGCCATGTGGGAGTTCGTGCGCGAGACGCGCCAGACGATCCTGGGCCAGCAGCGCCGGGTCGGCGCCTCGCTCGACATGACGCGTCTTCGATTCACCATGGACGAGGTCTCCGCGCGAGCCGTCCGCGAGGCCTTCCTGCGCCTCTACCGCGAGGGCCTGGCGTACCGGACCGAGGCTCTCATCCACTGGTGCCCCGGCTGCCGCACCAGCGTTTCGGACCTGGAGGTCATTCCGAACGAAACCAAGGGCAGCCTCTGGACGATGCGCTATCATCTGGTCGACGAGAAGACCGGCGCCCCGGACCCGAACGCCTGGATCGCCGTGGCGACGACGCGACCCGAGACGCTCCTGGGCGACACTGCCTTGGCCGTCAATCCGGACGATCCGCGCTATACGGCGCTCATCGGCCGCCAGGCGATGATCCCGTTCGTCGACCGCGCGGTGCCGATCATCGCCGACCCCGTGGTCGATCGGGCCTTCGGCACAGGCGCGGTCAAGATCACGCCCGCCCACGACCAGGACGACTACGAGACCGGCAAGCGCCACGGGCTGCCGATGATCACCGTGCTCGACGACGCCGCCCGGATCAACGAGAACGGCGCGCAGTTCGCCGGCCTGGACCGCTACGAGGCCCGCAAGCAGATCGTCGAGGCTCTCCAGGCCCGCGGCGACATGGAGTCGATCAAGGCCCACGAGTTGATGCTGGGCCGCTGCCAGCGCTCCGACGACGTCGTGGAGCCGCGCCTCAAGACCCAGTGGTTCGTGCGAGTGGCGCCGCTCGCCACCGCCGCGCTGGAGGCGACCCGCTCGGGCAAGACGCAGATCCTGCCGGAGCGATTCGTCAAGGTCTGGGAGCACTGGATGACCGAGATGCGCGACTGGAACGTCAGCCGCCAGCTGTGGTGGGGCCACCGCATCCCGGCCTGGTACTGCCCGGACGGTCACACCACCGTGACGGCCGATCCCGCGGGCCCGACGGCGTGCGAGGTGTGCGCCCGCCCCGCGTCGGACCTGCGCCAGGACGAGGACATCTTCGACACCTGGTTCAGCTCGGGCCTGTGGCCCTTCTCGACCCTCGGCTGGCCCGAGAAGACCCGCGACTTCGAGCGCTTCTATCCGGGCTCGGTCATGGAGACCGCGTACGACATCATCTTCTTCTGGGTCGCCCGGATGATGATGCTGGGCATCCATCTGACCGGCGAGGCGCCATTCCACACCGTGTACCTGTCCGGCCTGATCCGCGACCCGTACGGCCAGAAGATGTCCAAGACGAAGGGCAACTCGGTTGATCCCCTCGAGACGGTCGAGGAGGTGGGCGCCGACGCCCTGCGGTTTGCGTTGGTGAATGGGACGGCGCCCGGTAACGATTCCCGCCTCGGCGCCGAGAAGCTCGACAACGCCCGCAACTTCACCAACAAGCTCTGGAACGTGGCCCGCTTCGTGCTGGGCGCGCGCCCGGCGTCGATCCCCGCCGGCGCGTCGCGGGAGTTACCCGCGCGCGCCAAGGTCGGCCCGGCCGATCGCTGGATCCTGTCCCGGGCTGCGGCGACCGTCGCGGCCGTCGACGAAGCGATGCGCCAGTACACCTTCGGCGACGCCAGCCAGATCCTCTACGAGGCGATCTGGAACGAGTACTGCGACTGGGCGGTCGAGCTGGCGAAGATCCGTCTCGGCGACGAGAGCCTGGGCTCGGACGAGCGCGAGGCGACCTGGTGGACGCTGGTCGACGTTCTCGACACCTATCTGAGACTGCTCCATCCGATCATGCCATTCGTGACCGAGGCGATCTGGGAGCGCCTTCCGCACGGGGCACAGGATCCGCGGCTGCTCATCGTGGCCGAGTGGCCCACCGCCGCGGCCGACGCCGCCGACGCCGCGGCCGAGATGGAAGTGGCCGCCCTCATTGACCTGGTCCGGGCGGTGCGCAACGCCCGCTCGGAGGCTCGCATCGAGCCCGCCGTGTGGCTGCCCGTGGACGTGTACGTGCCTGAATCGCTCGGCCCCACCTTCCAGGCGCTCCGGCGGGCGATCGAGCGGCTGGCTCGCGCCCGCCCGCTCGGCCGCGAGTTGCGCCCCGAATCGATTCGCCGGGGAGTGGCCGGTGGCCTCTCGGTGATCGCCGGCGAGATCGAGGCGATCGTGCGACCCGCTGCCCGCGACGAGGCTCAGGACGAGCGCGACCGCGCCCGCCTGGAGCGCGAGCTGGCCGAGGCCGAAGGGATGCTTGCCGCCGCCCGCGCCCGCCTCGCCAGCGAGGCGTTCATCTCCAAGGCCCCGCCGGCCGTCGTGGATGGCGTGAAGGCGCGTGCCGCGGAGCTGGCGGAGCTGGTGGCGAGGCTCGCCGGGAGGGTTGGCCGCTAGGTGCAGCCGCCATCGCGCTCGGGTGCGCGACCATACCGGGGACAGACGGCCCCGGCGCGCTGATAGGATACGGTGCGCAGGATCGTCAACACCTTCGAGGAACGACCGTGCCCCTCTTCGGGAAATCCAACAAGGGTCGCGCCCAGGTCAACGCACCGCAGCCGGTTCTGGAAGAGGTCCCCGCCCAGGACTTCACGCTGAAGCTCTCGTACTCGGCGAAGAGCAGCGAAAGCGTCCGCATCAAGACCGGTCCCGGCGCCGTGGCCCGGCTGGCGCGGATGCTCGACGGCTACGTGCAGGGCGAGGCGGAGCTGGTCGAGCCGTACCCGGTCGAGTTCGGCCAGGCGGCTCCGTTCATCGCGCGCATGCCCGCCGCGGCGGAGTGGCTCACGTACCACCGCAAGCGGCTGCCCGTGACGCGCCACGCGCTCGTGGTGCTCGAGGCCGTCGACGCGATCGATCTGGCCTTCGACACGTTCGTTGGCGGACTCCTGGATGGCGAGCTCGACACCTCCGGCTACCCGGAGTACAACACCATCGTTGGCGGTGTCGCGTCGCACTGGGACGAGATGACCGGCGACATGATCGTCCGCGCCGTCGTCGGGTGGGGCGGGAAGGGAGCGCGCGGCGACACGGATCGAAACGCCTCGCGGACCCTGGCCGGGCTCTTCGGCAACATCCAGGCCGACCAGCAAGCCCTCGGAGTCGTGTCCGTTGAGCGACCCATCATCGGCACCAAGACGGCCGGCCTAGTGTGCGCCCACTGCGGCTTCAACTCCGGGCACGAGCGGGCCTTCTACTGCCCCAAGTGCGGCATGCGCATGGTCCGCGGCTAGCGGCGCCTGGAGACCCCATGCCGACCTACGACTACGTCTGCGCAACCTGTGGCCACGAGATCGAAATCATGCACTCCGTCCACGGCCAGGGTCCAGCCTGCCCCCAGTGCGGCTCGGCGATGAAGAAGGCCATCTCTGCACCCGCGGTGCACTTCAGAGGCACGGGCTGGGCGCGGAAGGAACGGGGCTCGACCAAACCTGCGAAGGCCGAACCCAAGGAGCCCGGGTCGAGCGTGACCTCGGACGCCGGTTCAGGCACGGGCGCGTCGTCCGAGTCGTCCGGCACGTCGTCAGGCGGCACGTCCGGCGCGTCGTCCAGTGGGTCGTCCGGCGCATCGACCCCCCAGGACGGGGACTGACCGATGCCGAAGCCACCGACCGATTGGATCTCTCTATCGGAGGCGGCCGGCTTGCTCGCGGCTTCGAACATTCACTTCACGTCCGGCACGATCGGCCGTTGGGCCCGGACCGGCCAGCTCCAGAGCATCAAGCTGGGCAACCGGCGCTTCGTGCGCAAAGCCCAGGTCCGGTCGCTGCTACGGCCGCACGGCGCGGTCCACGGCGAGGATCTGCAGCCCGGGTTCTTCGAAGACCTGGACGACTAGCCTCGAACCGGGCCCCGATCCAGCGGTCGAGCGCCGAGATCGCCGAGCCCGACCGGCTCCGCGGCGAGGTCAGCCCTGCTGCGTACCGCAGCGGCGGCAGTAGCGGGCTTGCGTCGAGACCGGCAGGGAGCAGTGGTGGCAGACGCGGACGCTGCCGCGGTCCAGAACCTGCTGGGCCGACTCGGCCCAGAGGGCGGCAACGAGAGGCGACTCCGCCGTCTCCGCATGCTCGGCCCGGGACGCGGCCACGACCGAGGCCGGTACGAGATCGTTCTGGGGGACGGGCCACGGTGCCGCCGATCGAGTCTGCGTGGGCCAGCTGGCGCCGATCGGCGGCCATGGCGCGGGCTCGTCGAAGTGCTGGGCCGCGACGGTCGCGGGATCGAGAGGGGCTCGGGGCGCCGGCCTCGGCTTTCGCCCCGACTCCTCGCCGACCGGATCGCTGGCGGGCCACTCGACGGGGACGGCCGGGAGGTCGGGTTTCGTCGGGGCCCAGCGGTCGATCGTCGCCGGAGGCAGCGTGAAGAGCGGCTGCTGGTCTGGCACCGACGGCTCGGGCGCGACCTCGCCGGCGCGGATCGGCTCGGGCTCGGGTTCGAGCTCGCGTGCCGGCGCGTCGGAGTCCAGCGGTGCGGACGCCGGCGGCATCGGGTTCTCGACGTCGGTCACGGCCGCCAGGGGTTCCTGCGTTTGCGCCGCCATCGCGCCGATGGGCGGCTCTGCGTCGCTCGAAGCGGAGTCGGCGTCGGCCCACCAGTCGTGAGGCTCGATCGGGCGGTCGGTCCATCGCGTCGCTACCGGCCACGGGGTAGTCGGTCCGGTGCCTTTCTGCCTGGGCGCCTTGACGGGCCTGGGTGTCTTGGGCGGCCTGGGCGCCGCTGCGGGGGGCGTTTCGGCTGCCGAAGTGCGGTGGTGGCCCAGCAGGCGGCCGATGACGGGCGCCCGGCGCGGCTCCGAGTCGGCGGGCGGTTGCGCAGACTCGATCGGTTGCCGGAGCGAACCCAGCAGGTCGAAGTCGGACGAAGGCGTCGCCCTGGGGGCCGGCGTCTCGGGCTCCCGGGCATCGGGCACCGGTCGTTCCGGCTCGGTTCGGAAGCTGGGCTCGAGCTCCGCTACGTGGGCCGCATCCTCATCGAGCGTGTGCGACGGCGTGAATGCTGCCGCGTCCGGGGCCGCCCGAGTGGGGGAGGCCTCCGGTTCGTCATGCGACGGCGCGTGGCTGAGCTGAGCCTCGACGAGCTGGAGCTCCTCGGGGGTGAGCGTCATCTCGGAGCCGGTGGGCTCGCCGTTCAGGGGCCAGAGGCTCCAGCCGTCGTCCTGCGACTTCCACGCCTGCGACTGAGCGTGCAGCTGCTCGGCCGCCGATCGTTCCTCCTCCGAGACCCGGGCGGGCGGGCGGGGCTGCTGCGCGGGTGCGCGCATCGGGGCCTGCGGCGGGGGGGTGGCCAGCGGCAGGGGTGTGGCCTGCGCCGCTGGCATCGGCGTCATCTCCGGGGCGCGGTGCCCGTTGCCGCCCGGGAGAGCGGCGGGCCGCGGGGGCAGCGGATCTTCGGCGGGCCACGGCTCGTCGTACGGGGCGCCGGCCATCCACGGGGCAACGTCCATCGGCGAGCGCGGCGTCCCGAGGCCTTCGAGACCCTGGTGGAAGACCGGCGTGCGGATGATGAGATGGTCCCTCGGCGCGACCGGCTCCACGTCCCACAGCGGAGCGCAGGAGAGGCACGCCCCCTGGTTCTCGTTCCAGCACTTGTCGCAGGCGTACTGGCGACAGGTCATGCAGAAGTTGAAGGTGCGATGGAACTCCTCGGTCACGCGCGAGGACTCGTCCTTCGTGACATCGATGCGGGCCGCGGCCATGGCCTCGTCCATCGAGGTCCCGTCGGTGAGGACGAAGTTCTTCAGGCCCCTCGCGAGGAGGCGCGCACCCGTCAGCGAGGGTCCCTTGGCGTGGCCCGGACCGAAGGTGTAGCGGGTGCCACACCGCTCGCAATACGAGTCGGTGAGTTCGCGCATCTGTGCTCCGATGTCCTTTGCCAGCTCCGAGCGCTGCCGACAGAGCGCTCGTCTTTGGAGGGTACGCCGTTATCCCGTCCTCGTGAGCCGCCCTGCTCGTACTCATAACGGGAGTCCGAAGGTCCCATATTCTGCAAGGCGATTCGCAAGGCTGCCAGAATAGGACGGCGCTCAATCGCTGTCGAGCGTCCGCGACTCGACCGCCGTGCGTACCGGTCAGATCACCGGGGCAACCGGCCGGTCGTCTCGGCGTACTATGTGGCGGCCCCCGAAGGCGTCCCTGGACGGAGGGCACTGCCGAAAGGTCGGCCACGCGACCTGCTCGCGGATCATCAACCAGCCTCTGAGTCCAGAAGAGAGACAGATGACGAGCATTCAAGAAACCGGCGAGAAGGTCGCGGCCAACGTCGAACGCGTGATCATCGGCAAGCGAGACGAAGTTCGCCTGACGCTGGTCGCACTGCTGTGCCGCGGTCATCTGCTGATCGAGGACGTTCCGGGCACGGGCAAGACGATGCTGGCCAAGGCCGTGGCCCGCAGCCTCGGCTGCAGCTTCCGGCGCATCCAGTTCACGCCGGATCTGCTGCCGTCGGACGTGACCGGCCTCTCGATCTACAACCAGCGGACTCAGGAGTTCGAGTTCCGGCCGGGCCCGATCATGGCTCAGGTCGTTCTGGCCGACGAGATCAACCGGGCCACGCCCAAGACTCAGTCGGCGCTGCTCGAATGCATGGAGGAGCACCAGGCCACGATCGACGGCACCACGTATGCGATGCCGGAGCCATTCCTCGTGGTCGCCACGCAGAACCCGATCGAGTACGAGGGCACTTTCGCACTGCCGGAGGCCCAGCTCGACCGCTTCATGATGCGCATCCGACTGGGCTACCCGAGCCAGGCCGACGAGCAGACGATCCTGGACCAGCAGAAAATCACGCACCCGCTGGGCGACCTCAAGGAGGTCCTCTCGGTCAAGGAGCTGCTTGAGCTCCAGAAGGGGGTCCGCGAGATCTACGTCGATCCGAGCGTAGCCGACTACATGGTTCGCCTGGTCAACGCTACACGTACGCACCCGGACGTGTACCTGGGCGCGTCGCCGCGTGGCTCGCTGGCCCTGTACCGCACCGGCCAGGCGCTGGCCGCCCTATCCGGCCGCGACTACGTCATCCCGGACGACATCAAGACCCTGGCCGAGTCCTGCCTGGCTCACCGCCTGATCATCAAGACGAGCTCGTCGATGCACGACATCGACCCGCGCCAGGTTGTGGCCGAGCTGCTCGGCAGCGTGGCCGTGGATCCGAGCCGGGCGATCGGTCCCGCCCGGCGAGGAGAGAAGCAACCGTCGGTGCGGGACGGCAAGGCGGCGGTCCAGCGGGGCGCGAGCGGCAGCCCCGCTCGCTAGTCTCGAGAAGGGCGAAGCGTCGTGATCCGGCGGCTCCAGTTCCTGATCGTGGCGACGGTCTTGATTCTCGCCGCCTTCTCGACCGGGCTGTCGTTCATCTTCTACGTGGTCTACCTGGGGCTTCTGGCCGTGGGCGGTAGCTACGTGCTGACGCGCTTCGGGCTGGCGGACCTGGAAGCCGGCTATCGCGTGGACCATCGCCAGGGTCACGTCGGAGAGGACCTCCGGACCACCTACAGCATCTCCAACGCGAGCGGCCTGCCCAAGCCGTGGCTGGAGGTCTACAACCCGACAGACCTGCCGGTGCCGCTCCCCGGGCGCGCGCTCGGCCTGCGCTCGTGGGCACAGCGATCCTGGGTCGCGATCGTGCCGCTGACGAGGCGAGGCACGTATCGGATAGAGCCGATGGTCGTGCGGACGGGCGACCCGTTCGGCTTCTTCGAAGCGGCGGCCACGGTTGGCCGGCCGACCGTCGTCACGGTGTTCCCACGTGTCGTGCCCCTGCCGCGGTGGCGTCTGCCGAACGCGAACCTCGAAGGCTCGCACTCGGCTCCGGAGCGGACGCTCCAGACGACCCCGCTGGCCACCACGGTCCGGCCCTACGCCCCGGGCGATGGCTTCAACCGGATCCACTGGCGCAGCACCGCTCGCCTGGGAGAGATCCAGGTCAAGGAGTTCGACCTGGAGCAGACCGCCGACGTGTGGCTCTTCGTGGACCTGGAGACCGCCGTGCAGGGCGGGCAGGGCGACGTCTCGACCATCGAGGAGTCGCTCCGGGTGGCGGCCTCGATCGCCCATGACGCGATCGTGGAGAACCGCGCAGTGGGCTTGACAACCAGCGGCCACCGGCTCGTCTCGATCCCGGCAGACCGGGGCCCGCGCCAGCGACTGAAGATCATGGCCCTGCTGGCGGCGGTCGACGGAGATGGGCGCACTCCAATGGGGGAGGTGCTGCTGACTGGCCTGCCACGCTTGAGGCGTGGAATGACGGCCGTGGTCGTGACCCCCTCGCCCGACCGATCGTGGGTCCGGGCGCTGGCGGGGCTGCGGGGCCGGGGCGTGGCTGCGGTCGTCGTCGCCCTCGATGCCGCCAGCTATGAGAGGGACGGCCAATCGGTCCGCCGCGGGCTGCGCCACGAGCCGGCGGCCGAGTCCCAGGAGCGGCGAGCGCTCCGCTTCGCCCTGGCCGAATACGACCTCAAGGCGTGCGAGGTTGGCGCCGGCGACGATCTCGGGACGGTGCTGGCGTGACGGCCGGCTCGGTGTCGCGGCAGCCGGCCGGAGAGTTGCGGCCGCGCGACTGGGACCGCGGATTCGACGAGCCCGGCGTTCTGGGCAGCGCCCTCGAGCGGTTGCGGCCGGACGAAGGCTGGCTGAGCCTGGTCCTGGTCCTTGTCCTGGCCGGGACGATGGCCTGGTCGATCGCCGACGCGCGCTGGATCCTCGGTCGAGACGACCTGACGAGCTTCGTCATCTGGATGGGGCTGGCCGGCGCGCTGTGGGGCTACATAAGCTCCCGCCTGGAGATCGCACCCTGGATCGCCCAGGTCACGGGCGCGGCCGTTGGGGCCTTCGTCCTGATCGAGGTCGTCGGCTCGGTGATTGCGGGCGGGGACGCGGGCCTGTCGGCATGGTTCCAGACCACCGCCAGCTCGGTGACCCAGGCCTATCTCGATCTGACCTGGCGCCACCAGATCTCCACCACCCAGTTCGGGCACTTCTGCCTGATCATCGGCCTCGTCGTCTGGGGGACCGCCCAGGCGGCGTCGTACGACGTCTTCGGGTACCACCGCGCCATCAACGGCGTGCTGCTCATGGCGGTCGTCCTGTTGGCCAACATGGCGCTCACGGCGCAGGATCAGTTCCAGGGCCTGGTCTTGTTCAGCGCCGCCGGACTGGGGCTGCTGCTCCGGGCCCATGCCGCGGATGAGCGGACGAGCTTGCAGCGGCACCGCATCTGGCGCGGGGGCGATCTCAATGCGCCGCGGGCCCAGGGCGGTCTCGGCTTCGCTTCGGCGGCGATCTGTGGCGCGTTGATCCTGACGACCGTCGCCAGCTCGGCGCCGCTGGCCAACGCCTGGTCGGACGTCGGCGGCAACTTCCGCGATTTCGCGACGTGGTTCAGCGCCTACCTGCCGGCCGGCAACCAGAGTCGCATCACCCAGGGCGCCGATTTCGGCAGCTCGACCGTCATCGGGTCGTCGTTCCACGCGTCCGGCGATATCGTGCTGACGATCGACATGCCGCAGGGGTCGATCTCCCACTGGCGCGTGATCTCGTACGACAACTTCAAGTCGACCGGCTGGTCGACGAGCGGAGGTTCGCAAAGCCTTCTCCAGCCCGATGCCGGGCTGAACGACGGGACCCTCGACCAGGTCGACAAAGACACATCAGGTCGGACCACGGTCACCTACGTGGTTCATGTCCGGGACACGTCGCTCAAGCATCTCGTGGTTGCCAACGAGCCCGGGTCGGCGAGCATTCCGGTCACTCGCGTCCTGGTCGGAAGTGCGCCGGAGGATTCCGACGTGGTCTGGTTCCCGGCGGATGCAGCGAGCTACACGGTGACCGCCGTCGTGCCGGATATGGATCCCACGGGTGCCGGGCTGACCGAGTGGCGGCTGCGGCAGGCGGGCACCGATTACCCGGCGTCGCTCCTGGATCGCTACACGCAGGGCGCCGGCCTGGTCGGGGCGTACGGGCAGGACATGCTGACCACCATCGAGTCGTGGGCGGCCACGCAGGGGGTGGCGCTCGATCCGAGCAGCGGGCACTTCACGAACGCATATGACGCGGCGAAGGCGATCCAAGAGTACATGCGCGATCCCAACAACTTCATCTACGACTCCAACGTCTCGGACCTGGTCTCGAAGTGCGCGTCGCTCACGACGGTCGATTGCTTCGTCAGGTACAGGAGAGGGTTCTGCGAGCAATACGCCACGACGATGACGATGCTGATGCGGATGGAGGGCTTTCCCGCCCGCTACGTCGAGGGGTTCCTGTCGGGGCACGTGAACGAGGCGTCTCGCGCGATCGAGGTGACCGGGCGGCAGCGCCACGCCTGGGTCGAGGTGTACTTCCCGGGCTACGGTTGGATCCCATTCGACCCGACGGGAGGAGCGGTGGGCGTGCCGACCGAGCTCCCGGCGGGCAGCCCTGCCGCGGCGTCGCCGACCCCCGAGCCAGCCGCGCCGAGCTCGAGCTTGGCGACGCGTCGGGGCCCGACCCCGTACGAGGGCGGCTCGACGCCCTCCGGCCAGACCGGCGGCGGACCCACCGGGCTGCTGCTCCCAGCCGTGATCGGCCTCGTGGCTCTGCTGGGCCTGCTTGTCATGTTGCGGCGTCGGCCGCACCGGCTGGAGAGCCCCGACGGCGTGTATCGGGGCATCGTTCGGGCGGCCAGCAGGCTCGGCTACAAGCCCCTGCCCACGCAGACCGTCTACGAGTACACCGGGATGCTGGCAGACGTTGTGCCGCGTGCGCGAGATCCACTGGGCGAGGTGGCGACCGCGCAGGTGGAGGTCGCCTACGGTCGGAAGAACCTGCCGGCAGCGCGGCTCATCTCTCTCGCCGCGGCGCAGCGGGTCGTATACCGGGCTCTCCTGAGGCTCGTCTTCCGGATCCCAGGCCGCGGGCCCAGGCGGCCCCGGAAGGGCAACGAGCTTCGTCGCCCGGACTGAGGACGCGCGCTGGGGGCCAGGCGCCGGGACGAGCCCGGTGGACGGGCGCGGCCGGTGGCCGGCCTCATAGCCCGCCGGACTGGTTGCGTTCCGCCGACGACCCAGCCGAGACGGCCCTGTCATCGCGCCCGAGATGATCGTCCAGATTCACTGCCCGCAGAACCGCCCGACCGGCCCGGATCTCGACGACCGTTATCGCGGCCAGGCCGAAGTCGAAGTTCCAGAAGTGCTCGGTCGGAAGGCCGAGAAGGGCGCAGACAATGACTCGGAAGACACCGCCGTGGCCGACGATCAGCGACCAGCGCGGGCTCCGCTGGGCGTGGTCGGCATAGCCGAGGACCTGGTGCCGATCCAGCGTGCCGCGTGGCGTCCCATCGGCCAGCTCCGCCAGGAGGACCGCCAGCGAGGTTTCGACGCGGGCCCGGACCTGCTCGAGGCTTTCGCCGCCGGGGGCGTGGAAGCGTGTCGGCCAGCGCCGCCACGCGGCCAGCGATTCCCCGAATCGCGCCTGGATCTCCGTGTCCTTGAGCCCTTCCCACTCGCCCTGGGCGATCTCGAGGAATCCCGCGTCGGGGCGGAGTGGGGGAGTGGCGCGGCCGGCCGAGGTCATGGCCGCGGCCGCGAGCTCCGCGGTGCAGAGTGCCCGACCCAACGGGGAGTGGACGATGGCGAACGGCGCGGTATCGGGGATCGGGAGAGGCGGCGCGGTATGAGGGTGTGCCAGCCGCGCGCCGGCCAGCTCGGCCTGTCGCTCGCCGAGACGGGTCAGCGGCGCCTCCATCTGGCCCTGGAAGCGGTTCTCGACGATGAACTGGGTCTGGCCATGGCGCAGCAGAACGAGGATGGCGTCGAGGCCGTCGGGAATGAGCGGAACGGCCCCTGAGGGCCGCTCCGCTCCCCGCAGAGAGGAGTTCAACGGTCGGTGGCGGCCCGGATGACCCACACGTCGAGGACCGCCGGGTGGCTCCGGATCGCCGCGGCTACGGCGTCGGGGACCTCGTCGTCGACGGCCAGAAGCATCAAGGCATCCTGTCTGGGCGCCGTTCGCGCCAGATGCATCGCGCTGATGTTCACGTCCGCCTCGCCGAGCATGAGTCCGATGCGGCCCATGGTGCCAGGCTTGTCCTGATGGCGCGTGACGAGCATCAGCGGTGTCGGCGCCATATCGAGCCAGCTCTCATCGATGCGGACCAGGCGTGGCTCTCCGTTGGCGATCGTGCCGGCCACGACGGCCTTGCCGGTGTCGCCTTCGAGCGTCAGCGTCACCAGCGAGGCGAACGTTCCGGCGTCGGAGGTCTTGCGCTCGTTCACCGTCAGGCCCCGGTTCTTGGCCAGGAACCCGGCGTTGATGAGGTTGACCCTCTCGCTGGTGGCGTTCTCGAGGATGCCGCGAAGTGCGGCCGCGGTGAGCTGCGAGGCGTCGTAGTCGGCGAGGTCGCCGGCAACGTCCACCGTCAAGCTCTTGACGGCTCCGCGGAAGTACTGTGCCCCGATGCGCCCGAGTGTCACGGTGAGGGGCAGATACGGGGCGATAGCCCGCGCCGTCTCGGGTGTGAGCAGCGGGGCATTGACGGCATAGCGGGCCGACCGGCCGGCCAGCACGTCGATGACCTGCTCGCAGGCCTCCTCGGCCACGCGCAGCTGGGCCTCGGCCGTGAGGGCGCCCAGATGCGGGGTCAGGACGGTGTTGGGCGCCGTCAGGATGGGCGTGTCGACCGGAGGCTCGGTCTCGAAGACGTCGAATGCGGCGCCGGCGATCTTGCCCTCGGTGAGTCCGGCGGCGACCGCCGCCTCGTCGTAGACGCCGCCGCGGGCGACGTTGACGAGCATCACGCCCGGCTTGAGCCTGGCGATCTGATCGGTCCCGATCATGCCGCGCGTCGCCTTGTTGAGCGGGACGTGAACGGTGATGACGTCGGCCTTCTCGATGATGGTGTCGAGGTCGACCAGGTTGATGCCGTGGAGGGCGGCCTGGTCGGCCGTGACGAACGGGTCGTAGCCGATGATGTTCATCTCGAGGCCCCGGGCCCGGTCGGCCACGGCCTGGCCGATCTTGCCCAGGCCGATGATGCCGAGGGTGCGGCCGCGCAGCTCCACGCCGGTGAAGGAGCTGCGCTTCCACTCGCCCCGTCGCATCGAGGCATCCGCGGCGGCCGTCTTGCGGGCGAGCGCCAGCATCAGGGCGATCGTCTGCTCGGCGGCCGAGATGGTGTTGCCGGTCGGGGCGTTGACGACCACGATGCCGGCCCTGGTGGCGGCTTCCAGGTCGACGTTGTCGACGCCGACGCCGGCGCGGCCGATGACGACCATGCGGGTGGCGTGGGCCAGGATCTCGGCCGTGACCTTGACCTGGCTGCGAACCAGCAGGGCGTCGTAGTCGCCGATGATGGCGGCGATCTCCTCGGGCGAGAGGCCGATCTTCTCGTCGACCTCGTGATGGGCGCGCAGGATCTCGAGGCCCTGCTTGGCCAGTGGCTCTGCAACGAGGATCTTCATCGGATGCTCCTTACCTGGCCAGGCCGAGGGCCTTGAGGGCGGCTACCTGGGCAGCGGCCACGGCCGCGCCAGGGGTGACGGGGCGATCGAGCTCGATGAGGGTCTGCTCGAGGACCGCCATGGCGTTCAGGATGTTCGGGATGGTGACGTGGCCGAGGTGCCCGATCCGGAAGATCTTGCCCTTGAGCGCGCCCTGCCCGCCGGCGACGATGAGGCCGTACTTGCGGAGCTTGCCGTTGAAGGCCTTCCAGTCGAGGTCTTCGGGGATCCAGGCGCCGGTGACCGTGTCCGAGGCGAACTTCGGGTCGGCCAGGAGCTTGAAGCCGAGGGTTTCCAGCCCGGCGCGAACTGCGGCGCCCACGGCCGCGTGGCGCTTCCAGATCTCGGCCAGGGTCTCCTGCTCCATCAGCTGGAGGGCGACGTCGAGCTGGAACATGACGGCCACGGCCGGAGTCCACGGCGTCTGGCCCGCCTCGGCGCTGGTCTTGTGGGCCAGCAGGTCGAAGTAGAACTTGGGCATCTTCGCCACTGCCGCCGCTTCCCAGGCGCGCGGCGAGACGGAGACGAAGGTCAGGCCGGGGGCCACCATCCAGGCCTTCTGCGATCCGCTGACGACCACATCCAGGCCCCAGGCATCCGTCTCGAACGGGACGGCGCCCAGGCCCGAGATTGCGTCGACGAGGATCAGCGCATCTGGCGCCGCTTCCCTGGCCACCTTCGCCAGCTCTTCGATCGGGTTGGTGACGGCCGTGGAGGTCTCGTTCTGGGTGAACAGGACGGCCTTCCAGGGTCCGCCGGCGGCGAGAGCTTCACGCACCTTTGCCGGCTCGGCGGCCTTGCCCCACTCGAAGGCCAGCCTGGTGACATCCGCGCCGTAGGCGGTGGCGATCTTGGCGAAGCGATCGCCGAAGGCGCCGATGGTAACGGCCAGGACCTTGTCCCCGGGGGACAGGAAGCTGACGATCGCCGACTCGAGGCCACCGGTGCCGGCCGCGGTGACGATCAGAACGTCGTTCTCCGTCCTGTAGAAGGTCTTCAGGCGGGCGATGATGCTGTTCTGGAGCGTGGCGAACTCCGGACCACGGTGGTTGACCATCTGGCGGGCGCCGGCCTCTCGGACGGCATCCGGCAGCGACGTGGGCCCGGGGATGCGCAGGTTGGCCTCGAAGCGGTTCACGGGTTCCACCTCATTCGCGATATCTGGACGACGGGCGGATGCTACGGGTCGGCGCCGAGCGGCGCCCCTGTGGTATATATGACGTCATATGATCAGACGGACCACGCTCCTCATGGACTCCGATCTTCTCGAACGGCTCGACCGCTACGCGGCTCGGACGGGGGTTACCAAGACGTCCGTCATCGCAGCTGCCCTGGAGGCCCATCTCGAGTCGAACGACACCGCACCCGACCTGCCATTTCTGGCGGTCGGCAAGAGCGACCACGGCCGGCTCTCGCTCGACGGGCGGGGGATCGCATGGCGAGAGGCCGGCCAACGACCGCGCCCGGAGGAGGGCTGAGACATGGCCGTCCTCCTCGACTCGAGCGCGATCCTGGCGGCGGCTGACCAGTCGGACCTCAATCACCGCGCCGCGCTGGCGTGGTTCGGACGGGTCGGCGAGCCTCTGATGATCGGGGCGCTGACGCTGGGTGAGGTAGACCTGCTTCTCCAGCGGGAGTTGGGGCTGCGGGCGACGCTGGCGCTGCTCGAGTCGATCCACAGCGGTGCGGTGCGGGTCGTCGCGCCCACGCAGGCCGATCTGGCGCGCGCGGCGGAGCTGCTCACCGAGACGATGGAATACCGGCCGCGGCTGACCGACGCGGTGCTGGTCGCGACGGCGGAACGACTCGGAATCACGCGTGTCGCCGCCTTCGACCGCCGTCCGATCGCCATCTTCAGGCCGCGGCACGTACGCGCCCTCGACCTGGAGCCCTGAGGCACCGCCTATCCGGGCCCGGCCTCAAGTCCGCCGGGTCGAGCCCGACGCCTTCGACGTAGAGCCGGATCGCCAGCGAACCGCGCGGATCCACCCGAGATGAGCTCCTGCAGCAGGTTCTGGCGATCCGGCTCTGTCGTGGTCGCGAGCTGCTCGATGCATCGCCGGGCGGCACGCCACCCTGGCCCTCTGCACATGGAACTGCGATCTGCGGCGCTCGATCCGTGGACGGCTAAGCCGGCAGCAGGTCCTGGATCTCGATCTGGGCGCCTTCCTCGCTGCGGACGATTCGCAGGGCGGTTCGGGCGGCGTCGGAGCGGCCCGAATCGAAGCCGGAAGTCTGTTCGGTCGGGGAGATCAAGTCGGTCTGCCTGGTCAGCATCGCCAGGATCGCGTCGTACGGCTGCGACGTCCGCCGTTCGACCATTTCGGCGATTCGGGCGGGGTCGCCGGCGATCCTGCGCAGCTTGGCCCGATCCAGCCGAGGCCAGAGGAGCATCGCGCGTTCGAGGTAGCAGGACGTCGAAGGCCGCTCGCCGCGGCATACCGCTCTTGGGGCGGTGGTTCTCGCACCTTGCACAGGTCCACGGTACGAAGCGTTCGCGCCTACGAGTGGCGCGACAGCGTGCGCACGAGACATGGCGCTCCCCAGTTGAAGCAAGGGACGCATCTTAGTGTTCGGCTGGCCGGCACTAATCTGAAACGGGGGCACCGCGTCGTGTCAGATTCCTTGCATCCCATGAAACTGCTCGCGTCTCAAGCGCCGCGCGAGAGATCTGGTCTTGCCGCTGAGCTTCACGGAGTGCCGGGGGTCTCGATCCGGTCGCCTCTGCGACTCCCACGTCAGACTCTGACCCGGCTTCATGCAATCGCAATACCTCAAATGAGGTAATCCGGTCGGGCGGGCCTGGCAATCGGGTAGGTTGGTCGACCTATCCGGTTTGCGGCCGCACCACTCGCCTCTGGCACCGGAAGTCAGCCGCCCAACCGACGGCCTTGGTCACTCCCCTTCGGCGTCTCGTCGCTGCTCGTCGGCCAGGTCGCGCAGGCTCTCCTGGCGGCGGCGCATCCCCTCCGACCCGGCGGACATCGGATCCACCTGGGGCTGGCCCTCCGCATGGCGCTTGCGACGGGGCGGATCGAGGCGGCCCTGGCGCAGCCGCTCGAGCCGTTCGCGGATCTTGCTCTCGGCGCCCTCCTCGCCGGGGAAGTAGTAGCGGCGATCGGCGAGCTCGGTGGGAAGGTACTGCTGCGCCACGTCGTCGCCCACGAAGTCGTGCGGGTAGCGATAGTCGCGCCGGCCGGGCCCGCTCGAGCGCAGGTGCGCCGGCACGGAAAGCGAGCCGTGGCCCAGGACGTCGTCCATCGCCGCGAAGTAGGCGCGACCCGCGGCGTTGCTCTTCGCGGTTGCGGCCAGAAAGACGGTGGCCTGGGCCAGGGCGTACTGGGCCTCCGGAAGACCGACCCAGTCGAGCGCCGCAGCGGCGGCGACGGCGATCTCCAGGGCTCTCGGGTCGGCCAGACCCACGTCCTCCGAGGCGGAGATGATCAGCCGACGGGCGATGAAGCGGGGATCCTCTCCGGCGGCGATCATCGCGGCAAGCCAGTACAGGGCAGCGTCCGGGTCGTTGCCGCGAATGCTCTTGATGAACGCGCTGACGGTGTCGAAATGGCCGTCGCCGGCTCGATCGTAGGCCAGCACCCGCTGCTGGGCCGCCGCCTCGACGTCGGCGAGCCTGGGCGTGACGCGGCCCTGCTCGTCGCACGCACCCTCGGCCTCGGCGATCGAAACCGCGCCTTCGAGGACGTTCAGAGCCTGCCGCGCGTCTCCCGCCGAGAGGCTGACCAGGTGCTCGAAGGCCTCGTCCCCGACGGACACGCCACCCTTCGGCCCCAGACCGCCGGCCAGCCCCCGTTCCTCGTCCGAGAGCGCGCGCCTGACCACCGTCGCCACTTGCTCGTCGGTGAGCGGCTCCAGGCGATAGACCCGCAGGCGCGAGAGCAGCGCCGAGTTCACCTCGAAATACGGGTTCTCCGTCGTGGCCCCGACGAGCGTCACCGTGCCCTCTTCGACGTGGGGTAGCAGCGCGTCCTGCTGCGCTTTGTTGAAGCGATGGATCTCGTCGATGAAGAGGATCGTCTGACGGCCGTTGAGGGTGAGCCGCTCGCGGGCCTCGGCGACGATGGCCCGCACTTCGGCGACGCCGCTCATCACCGCCGAGATCGTCACCAGCTGAGCGCCGACGGCATCGGCCAGGACGCGGGCCAGGCTGGTCTTGCCGCTTCCCGGCGGTCCCCAGAGCAGGATCGATCCGAGGCGCTCGCGCTCGACGGCCCGGCGCAGGGCGCCGCGCGCGCCGATCAGCTGGTCGTGGCCGACGACCTCGTCCAGGCTGCGCGGCCGCATCCGAGCCGCCAGCGGCTGGCGTTCCGGAGGAGGGGCGAAGATCGGCTGCTGGGTCGAGGAGCCGGTTCGGCTAGGGCGGCGAGTGGCCATGTCCGGATGCTACTCGCCGCTCGGCCATCCGGCTGGGCGGCAGGCCACCCGGCAAGGCAGAGTGGGGATCGCATGGCGATCCCCACTTCCCGCCCCGGCAGTTCCGCACCGCTCGCGCCGCCCGCGCCAGCCGGGGACGTCGGGGATGCCGCTGCCGGCCTCACCGCCCGCAACGCCGCCGAGCCGGGCTGACGCAGAACCCCTGGCCTGCGTCCGACGATCGCCTTCGTTGACCGGTGGAGCCGGGCTGCGCGTCAGACCTTGATGACGTGCAGGACGTCGATCAGGACGAAGAAGACGCTCAGTATTGCGACCATGGCTCCACCGACCCGCAGGATCCGGCGGACGTCGCGGCTGACGTAGCCGTATTCCTCGGCGGCGCGGACCGCCAGCGGGCTCTGGCCGCGGAATCGTCCAGCGGACCCAACATCGGCAGGGCGCGACCGGTCGCGCGAGCGTGCCATGGTCTGCTGAGCAGCGCGCTCCTGCGCCACGATCTGGGACTCGAGCTCGGCGGCGCGAGCTTCCTCGGCCGCCGAAAGGCCCTGGCTGGGTCGGCTTGCGGGTCGCGGCTGCTGTCGAGCGGGGGAGTGTCGGTCAGCGTGCCGCTGACCGCGATTCCCGCGGGTGCGCTTGGCCATGTTGGTGAGGAGCCTCCGGTGGTCGTTCGATAGCCCGTCGAGCATAGCATCCCGATCCGCGGGGCAGGGGCTCGGCAGTCCACGAGCCGCGTTGCCGCCGTGGCTGGTAGACTCGCCCAGAGTCGAGTGGAGGTTGGCGTGACGCAACTCAGCAATTTCGTGGCATCGCATCTGGGCGTCATCGGCGTCGTCATCATCGTCGGATGCGTCGTCGTGGTCCTGATGATCCTCATGCTCTTCATCCAGTCACGAAGGATCGCGCTGCTCAGCGAGCGCCTGGATTACCTGACCCAGGGCGCCGACGGCGAGAGCCTCGAGGGCGTGCTGAACACTCACCTGGACACGGTCATGCGTGTCGCCCACGATCTCGACGAAGTGACGGCTCGGACGGCGATGCTCGAGGGCGGGGCGCGGCTTCATTTCGGCCGGCTCGGCCTCGTGCGCTTCAACCCGTTCGACGATACCGGCGGCAATCAAAGCTTCGCGCTGGCCATCCTCGATTCGAACAACGACGGCTTCGTGGTCAGCAGTCTCCACTCGCGGACTGGAACTCGGCTGTACGCGAAGGCGATCTTCGGCGGTGAGAGCGAGACCACGCTCGGAGCCGAGGAAGCTCAGGCGGTTGAGATAGCGGTCTCCCAGGGTGGGGGAGTCGCATCGTCGCGGGCATCCAAGGCCGCGGCCGGCAAAGCGGCCGGCAAGGCTGGGGGTCGCCCAAAGACGGCCGGCGCCGCGATTGGCGTCGCCAGGCCGAGCCGCCCGGCCAAGCCGGCAGCCGTCGCGGCCGCGCCTGCGGGCGCCGAGTCCGCCTCTTCCGCACAGCCTCAAGAGGCCGCTTCGGAGCCTGCGCCGAGCGACGCGGGCACGGCTACACCACCGGCTTGACGGAGGTGCCGGGCGTCGTGACACGCGAGATGTCACTGCGACGGCGATCCTAGGGGCATGCCTCGCCCCACCCGCAAGACTCAGCGGCGAGAACCTCCACGTCTGGAGCAGATTCCCGTCTGGGGCGGCCCGCCGGAGACGCCCCAGGAAGAGGCCATTCCGTCCGGCGTGGAGGCGTTGCTCGCCGGCCTCAACGCCGAGCAACGGCGCGCGGTCTGCCACGACGAGGGGCCGCTGCTCGTGGTGGCCGGCGCGGGCACCGGCAAGACGCAGGTCATCACGCGCCGGATCGCGTGGCTGATAGGCACGCGGCGCGCCCGCCCGTCGGAGATCCTCGCGCTCACTTTCACGGACAAGGCCGCCGAGGAGATGCAGGCCCGGGTGGACCAGCTCGTGCCCTACGGGTACACGGACGCCGTGATCTCCACCTTCCATGCGTTCGGCGACCGGATCGTGCGCGAGTTCGCCCTGGAGCTCGGATTGCCGACGGACACGCGCGTGCTGACGCGGCCGGAGGTCGTGATCTTCCTGCGCGAGCGGCTCTTCGAGTTCGAGCTGGACGAATACCGGCCGCTGGGCGACCCGACGCGTTTCCTGGGTGCCCTGGCGAGCCTGTTCAGCCGCTGCAAGGACGAAGACGTCAGCCCGCAGTCGTACCTGGATTTCGTGGCGGGGCTGGCGAAGGCGGCCGGGGTGGGCGAGGGGCCCACCGACGAGGTCGCAGCGCTGCGCGAGCGCGCCAGGCGCGAAGGTGAGCTTGCCCGAGCCTACGCGCGCTACCAGGACCTGCTCCGCAAGGCCGGTCTGATCGATTTCGGCGACCAGGTGAGCCTGTCCCTCCGGTTGCTGCGCGAGTCTCCGGCCGCGCGGTGGGAGCTCCAGCGACGATTTCGCTACGTCCTGGTGGACGAATTCCAGGACACCAATCGCGCCCAGTCGGAACTGGTGGAGCTGATAACCGCCACTCACGGCAACGTGGCGGTGGTCGGCGACGACGACCAGTCGATCTACAAGTTCCGCGGCGCCGCGATCAGCAACATCCTGGAGTTCCGGCGGCGCCATCCGCGCTGCCGCCAGATCGTGCTGCGGCGCAACTACCGTTCCCGCGCCCCGGTCCTGGACGCCAGCTATCGCCTCGTTCGATTCAACGATCCGGACCGCCTCGAGTTCCGCAACGGGATAGACAAGCGCCTCATCCCGGAGCGGCGCGGAGACGAGCGCCCGGTCCGCCATCTCGCTTTCGCGACGGGTTCGGAAGAAGCCGACTGGGTCGCCCGCGAGATCGCCGACCGTGTGGCCGCAGGCGCCCGGCCGAAGGAATTCGCGATCCTCGTGCGCGCCAACGCCGACGCGGACCCAATCCTGCGGTCGCTGAACCTGGCCGGGGTTCCATGGCGCTTCTCGGGGACGTCGGGGTTGTACGCCAGGCCGGAGATCCGGCTGCTGCTGGCGTTCCTGCGCACGATCGCCGACCTCTCCTCGAGCGTCGATCTGTACGCGCTGGCGGCCTCGGCGGTGTACGGCCTCGGTGGCGAGGACCTGACCGCCATCGTCAACGCCGCCCGCCGTCGCAACCGTTCGCTGTGGGACGTGGTGGAGGAGTTGACCCGGCAACCGGGGCTGCTGCGGCTCTCCCCGGAAACGCGGGCAGCCCTCGAGCGGCTGGTCGTGGACATCCGCCGTTACACGGAGCTCGCTCACGAGCGGCCCGCCGGCGAGTTGCTGTACCAGTTCCTGCGCCAGAGCGGCCTGCTCTCGAAGCTGGCGTCCACGGAGTCGGTCGCCGCAGAGGAGGCGCTCCAGAATATCGCCCGCTTCTTCGAGATCGTGCGTTCGCAAACGGATCTGCTGCCGGACGATCGCGTCATCTTCGTCGCCCGCCATTTGCAGACGCTCATCGACGCGGGTGACGACCCGGCCACGGCCGAGGTCGATCCGGACGCCGACGCCGTGGCGGTTCTGACCGTCCACAAGGCCAAAGGCCTCGAATTCCCGGTCGTCTTCATGATCGGCCTGGTGGACGGGCGCTTCCCCGCTCGCACCAGGCGAGAGCCGCTCGGCCTGCCCACGGAGCTCGTCAACGAGGTCCTGCCCGAGGGCGACGCCCATCTTCAGGAGGAGCGGCGGCTCTTCTACGTGGGCATGACCCGGGCCCGGGACGAGCTGGTTCTGAGCCACGCCGCCGACTACGGCGGCAGGCGCGCCCGTCGCGTCTCCCAGTTCGTCCTGGAGGCCCTCGATCTGCCGGCTGCCAGCTCGACGGCCCGCATCTCCGCCGACGCCGCCCAGTCGCCGCTGGAGCGGCTGGCCTCGTTCGAGCCGAAGGCCGCGCCGGCCGAGCCCGGCCGGGGGGCGATCGAGGGGCCGCTCACCCTGAGCTTCTACCAGGTGGACGACTACCTGACCTGCCCGCTCAAGTACAAGTACGTCCACGTGCTGCGCGTGCCGATCGCTCCCCACCACTCGATCATCTACGGCTCCGCGCTGCACCAGGCGGTGCAGGAGTTCCATCGCCGCCAGGCGAAGGGCTATTCGATGAGCGAGGAGGAGCTGGACGCGGCCTTCGAGCGGGCATGGTCCAACGAGGGGTTCCTGACGCGCGAGCACGAGGAGGCGCGCCTGGCGGCGGGGCGGGCCGCGCTGCGCAGGTTCCGCGAGAGCCAGCTGCGGCCCGATGCGGTAGTGCCCGCCTACGTAGAGCGCGAGTTCAGCTTCCTTCTCGACGGCGACCGGATCCGCGGCCGAATGGACCGCGTGGACATCGAGCGATTGCCGCAGGACGAGGGCGCCGCGGCCACGCCCGCCCGCGACGGGGCAGGGGAGCGGCAGCATGCCGACGTCACCTCGCCCGCGCTGCCCGGATTGCATCCGGAGCGGGTCACGATCACGGACTACAAGTCGAGCGACGTACGCGACCCGGCGAAAGCCAAAGAGCGAGCGCGCGACTCGCTGCAGCTGCAGATCTACGCCATGGCCTTCCAGGCGGAGTCGGGTCGATTGCCCGACGCGTTGCAGCTCTGGTTCCTGGAGTCGGGGCTGGTGGGGCGCGTGGAGGTGGACGAGAAGCGGCTCGACAAAGCGCGCGCCTCGATTCGCCAGGCCGCGGCGGGCATCCGCGCCCTCGACTTCGCGGCCACTCCGGAGTACATCGCCTGCGGCTACTGCGCGTTCCGCGACGTCTGCCCTTCGAGCGCCGCGAAATGACCGACCGGGAGGAGCGGCGGCGGGGGATGGAAGTCGTTGCGCTCGGCCAGTCGATAGAGGCCATCACACTGGACTTCGGGAACACGCTGCTGCCGTTCCCGAGCGCCTCGATGGGCGGCGTCTTATCGGAGACGGCCGAACGAGCCGCGGCGACGTGGGGCTTCGCGGCAGACGAGTTCGCGCGGGTCTGGGGTGAGGAGCGGCTCCGCCAGCTCGCGGAGGAGGTCCCGCAGGGACGAGAGGCCAACATGGACGTGCGGGCGGCGCGAGTGCTGGCCAGGCTTCGAGGCCACCCGGCTCCGGCCGCGCAGGACCGCTGGGACGACGCGCAAGCCGCGCGCCGGTCGACCCCGGACGAAGTCGGCGCAATCCTGGACAGCTACGCATCCGCCTTCGTGCGCTTGACGCCCGTGCCGCCGGAGATAAGCCCGCTGCTGGAGTCGCTGGCGTCGCGCTACGCTCTGGCGATCCTCTCGAACTGGCCGATCGCCGTCGCCGTGGAGCGGTACGTCGAAGCCGCGGGCTGGTCGGCGCACCTCTCCGCCGTGGTGATCTCGCAGCGAGTTGGCGCCATCAAGCCTCGGCCCGAGATCTTCCGGGCGGCGGCCAGGGCGCTCAAGGTGGCGTCGGGCCCGCGCCTTCTCCATGTGGGCGACGATCTGGGGGCGGATGTGGCCGGGGCTCATGGGGTGGGCTGGCGGGCCGCCTGGGTGCGGATCAGGCCGGAGGACTCACCGTTGCCGGTCGCCCCCTCGTCGGGCAGCGAGCGGCCGGATATCGTCGTCGATCGCGTGACCGATCTGTCGCGGGCGCTTGGCCTGCGCACGCGCCGCTACTCGTAGACTGCAGCAATGGAGCTGCGCGACCGAACCGGCAACTACCTCTTCGTGCTCCTGGCCATCGTCGCGTGGGCGGCCGCCCTCCTGGTCCTGTCGACCACCTATCCACGCGAGAGCCCGACCAACGCGCTGGTGGGGGCCGGGGTCATCGGCCTCGCCTGCGGAGTGACCGCTGTCCCGCTCTTCTGGCTGGCGGTGTTCGCGCGCCATCGTCGGATCGCCTTCCGCGGGGATTGGTCGCGCGCGATCAGGCGCGGCGCCTGGGTGACGCTGATCGTCGCGATCCTGATCGCGCTCCGCGTCCAGAACGTGCTGAGCCTCCCGATCGCGGTATTTGTCGCGGCGCTGGTCGTTCTCGCCGAAATCACCCTTTCGGCCGAGCGCTGATGACAGGGCTCGCGTTCGCCGCCTCCGGTCGGTGCGGCGGGGCGCTACGCTGTACTCGATGACGGAGTTGCGCCGCGATCCTCCCACCACCGCCGCCCTGGCGCGGTTGTACGACGTGGATCTGCTCGACGATCCCGGCGACATCGATCTCTACCTCGCCCTGGCGGCGCGGACCGGCGGACCCATCCTGGAGCTTGCCACCGGATCGGGGCGAATCGCCGTCCCGCTTGCCCGGGCCGGCTACGAAGTCACCGCGGTCGACATCGACCCGGCCATGCTGGCTCGCCTTCGCCGCAGGCTGGCGGAGACAGTCGAAGCCGAGCCCGAGGTGCGCGGGCGGGTCCACCCGGTCGAAGGCGACCTCGTCGGCCTGGAGCTGCCGGGCGGCCCTGTGTTCGGGCTCGCGATCCTTGCCCTCAATTCCGTCCTGCTGCTCGATTCCCGCGACAGACAGCGAGCGGCTCTCGAGACGATGGCCCGCTACCTGGTCCCCGGGGGAGTGGCCGTCGTCGACGTCTGGCTGCCCGCAGCGGACGAGCTGGCCCGCTACGACGGGCGCCTCAGCCTGGAATACGCCCGCACCGACCCCGAAACCGAGCTGGTCGTGACCAAGACCGTGAGCGCTGAGCACGAGCCAACCCGCGGCCACGTCGAGCTGACCGCGATCTACGAGGAAGGCGAGCAGGGCGGCCCGCCGCGGCGCTGGGTGCGACACGATCGGCTCAGATTGCTGGGCCCCGACGAGCTGTCCGAGATGGCGGAGGCCGCCGGTCTGATCGTGGAGGTACTGGCGGGCTCATACGATCTCGAGCCATTGGTCAATCATGACGAACGGGCCATCCTCATAGCTCGGAGGCGGGGGAGGACTGGCCCCGCTTCCTTGCTATAGTCGGTCCCGTGGCGACAACCACCTCCATCCGACTGCTCGTTGCGGAAGACGTTCCGCAGGTGAGCCAGCACGTCCGCAACCTGCTGAGCATCCAATCGCAGGTGAAGCTGCTGGAGGTCCTCACGGACGGTTCGAAGGTCGTCGACGCGGCCCGACAGCTCCGACCGGACGTCGTCATGGTCGACCTGCTGCTCCAGGGCAGGGTCAAGGGGCCCCAGCTCATCGAGAAACTGCGCGATTCGGGGCTCGATATCCCGGTCGTGGTCCTGACCGTGCCCCAACACCCCCTGGCGCGCGACCCGGACCGCGGCATCGACGCCGTGCTGACGCTCCCGTTCAGCGGCTTCGAGCTCGTGAACACCCTCGCCCACGTGATGACCGACCGCCAGTCCCGGGCCGCGGGCGCCTGTCGCGTCATCTCGGTCTTCTCGCCCAAGGGCGGCGTCGGCAAGACCACGATCGCCTTCAACCTGGCCGTCGCGCTGGGTCAGCTGGGCGTCTCCACGGCCCTGATCGACGGCAGCCTCCAGTACGGCGATCTGCGCGCCCTTCTCAAGGTCCCCGACGACGTGCCCTCGATCCTCGATCTGCCGACGGATCGGGTCCAGGAATCGGATCTGCGCGACGTGATGTGGCGCGATCCGGCGGGAATCGACATCCTTCTCGCTCCACCGCGCGTGGAGATGGCGGAGATGGTCACCGCGCGCGACGTCGAGAAGACGATCTCGATCCTGCGCCGCCTGTACCAGGCCGTGGTGATCGATACTTCGACCTCCCTCTCCGAGGTAACGCTGGCATTCCTCGACGCTTGCGACGTGATCCTCTCGATCGTGACGTACGACTCCACCACGATCCACAACACGGTCGCCGTTGGGCAGGCCTTCGCGTCGATCGGCTACACGGCCGACAAGGTTCACTACCTGGTCAACCGGGCCGACTCGAGCGGCGGCATGACCCGCGACGAGCTCGCCCGGGCGATCGGCCGAAAGCCCGACTTCGAAGTCGTCTCCGACGGTCGGCTCGTCGTCCAGGCCAACAACGAGGGCATGCCCTTCGTGGTCGCCAGCCCCGATGCCGCGGTCAGCCGGGACGTGCGCCGTGCGGCGGCGATGATCGCCGGACGCACGGCCGGGGCTCCGGTGAGACACTGAGGCCGTGTCCGACCCACGTCCCATCGGCGTTTTCGACTCTGGTGTCGGCGGCTTGACCGTCCTGCGCGAGATCCTGCGCAGGCTGCCGTTCGAATCGACTGTCTACCTCGGCGACAACGCTCGAGCCCCCTATGGCATCCGCACCGACGACGAGGTTCGCCGTTTCAGCGTCCAGGCACTCGACGCGCTGGTCCGGCGCGACGTGAAGGCGCTAGTCGTGGCCTGCAACACCTCCACCTCGGTGGCCCTGGCCGATTTCAGGCGCCGCTACGACCTGCCGGTCCTGGGCGTCGTCCGGCCGGGGGCGGCGGCCGTGGCGCTGGCCACTCGGACGCGCCGGGTCGGCGTGATCGCCACGCCGACCACGGTTCGCTCGCGCGCCTACTTCAACGCGATCAAGGACGAGAACCCGGCCATCGAGGTGTATGAGCACGCCACTCCGACGCTCGTGCCGCTCGTGGAGGCCGGGCAAACCTCCGGCCCGGAGGTGGAGGCGGCGGTCCGCCAGGCGCTCGCCCCGCTCCTTGGGGAGCGCAACGAGGACGGCGAGTTCATCTTCCCGCTGCCGCCCTCCGCCCGCATCGACACGCTGCTGCTGGGCTGCACTCACTACCCGCTGCTGGCGGGAGTGCTGCGGGCCTGCGTGGGTGACGGCGTGGCGATCGTGGATTCGGCGACGGCCACGGCCTCCTCGCTGGCGGAGCTTCTTTCCGTCAACGGCCTGGAGGCGCCCGGGACCACGCGCGGCACGGCCGCCGATGCGGGCCTGGCGGGCCACGAGCCGCCGAACGAGACGCGTGCAGCGGCCACGCATCGCCAGCTGACGACCGGGGACATTGCGGCTTTCCGGGCGGTCGCGGAGCGGATGTTCGGTGACGAGTTCGCGGACGTAGAAGCGGTCGAGCTGGATACTGCAGGGGCGGGCCAGGTCGGAGTGTCGTGAGCGACCGGCCGGACTCGGGGCGGGACCGCGCCTCGGCGCCGCGAACCTCGTCGCGACGTCCGGGGTGGCGACGGGACGCATTCCTGCAGGCCGGCTTCCTGGTCGGGGCCGCGATGGGAGCCGCGATCACCGTCCTGGGCCGGCGCATGGAGCGTTCGGCGCGCCGAGGCCTGATCGATTGGCGGGTGGCGGAGCGGATCGCCGTGGATCGCGTCCGCAACTCGCAGGGGACGCTGACCGCGTATGAGCTCGCGGCCGCCGAGCCGGTCTACGCGGCGGCGATGAGGGAGATCGTTCCCGCCCTGGGGGCCGCCCTCGCGACGGAGCTTCCCGGCATCGTCGAACGCAGCGGCGTCGTCGCCCGCGAAGACTGGGTGCGCGCGAACGTCTCGACCTTTGCCGGGTTGATCGGCAAGATCGAGGGCGACCTCCTGGAGCAGATCCTGCCGCCCGGTTCCGGCTTCATGAAGGCGTCGATGGCGATCGCCAATCGCGCCGTTTCCACCCGCCAGTTCGGCTACCTGCTCGGTTTCATCGGGCAGCGGATCCTGGGCCAGTACGACCTGGCGATCCTCTCGGCCGAATCGACGCCCGGACGCCTGCTCTTCGTGGACGAGAACATAAGGCGAGCCGCGGCCAGCCTGGACGTGCCCCTCAACCCGTTCCGGACCTGGATCGCCCTGCACGAGACCACGCACGCCTTCGAGTTCGAGGCGCATCCGTGGCTCCGGCCGTACCTGGCGGAGCGCCTCGAGCGGCAGCTGACCTCGCTCTCGTCGGACGTGTCGCTCCTGAGCCGCGAAGCCGTTTCGCGGCTGGGTCGGTCGCTGCGCGGCAAGAGCCCGGGCGAGCACTGGATGGAGGGGCTGATGGGCGAGGAGCAGCGGCGCGAGTTCCGTGAGATCCAGGCCGTCATGAGCCTCCTGGAAGGCTTCGGCGACTATGTCATGGACGAGGTCGGCCGCGACCTGGTGCCCGACGTCGAGCGAATCAGCCGGCGTTTCCACGCCAGACGCGAGCAGAGAACGGGCGCCGAGCGGGCCATGATGCGAGTCACCGGCCTGGACCTCAAGATGGAGCAGTACAAGCAGGGCGAGGCGTTCGTGGCCGCGATCGCGCGCGCCCGGGGGGCGGAGGCTCTTCGGACGCTGTGGCGCAGCCCCGAAACCCTGCCCCGGCCCGACGAGATCGCTCTGCCGTCACTCTGGGTGGCTCGAGTTCTGCCGGCGCAGGGACCCGCGGATGCAACATGATGGACGGAGGATGCGCCGGGGCGATGGGCGGGCTTCGGGGTAGCCCCGGCACAGGGGAGGCAGGCATGGGCGCGCAGAACGTCACCGGGATCGTGGGACCGGGGCACGGACCTGGCGGCTCGCCGCTGGCCATTGCCATCAGCCCGGTGCTCACCGGTCGCGACGCCTTCGACGCGATGCGCCAGAAGATCCTCGACGCCGCTCCCGGATCCCGCCTGGTACCGGTCTCGGCCGAGGGGGTTGCAGACGACCCGGTCGACGAGGTCGAGGTCCTGCTGCGTGGCTGGTCGCTGGGCGGTGACGCGCTGGATCGGCTCGTCGGACGAACGCCCAAGCTGCGCTGGATCCACTCCGTCTCGGTGGGCGTGGAGGCGATCCTGACACCGGTCGTCTGCCTGCGCGGGCTGACGATCACCAACGGTCGCGGTGTCTTCGACCAGCCGATCGGCGAGTATGTGATGACGATGATCCTGTCGGTCTGCCGGCGCCTGCCCGCGCTGCTCGAGCTGCAGCGTGAACGGACCTGGCAGCCGATCGAGGCAATCGAGCTGGCCGAGACGACTATCGGCCTGGTCGGGTTAGGCGGGATCGGCCACGAGGTCGCCAGGCTGGCGGCCCCATTCGGACCCCGGATGGTTGCCATTCGGAGGCGGGCCGGAGTGGGCGAGACGCCGGCCGGGGTTCGGGTCCTGGGTGGCCTCGAGGCCCTGCCGGAGCTGCTCTCCGTCTCGGATTTCGTCGTGCTGGGGCTGCCGCTCACGGCCGAGACCGACGGCGTCATCGACGACGAGGTCCTCTATAGGGCGAAGCCCGGCAGCTGGCTGATCAACGTGGCCCGGGGCGCGCTGGTGGACGAAAGGGCACTGATCCGGGCGCTCCGCGACGGTCCGCTCGGCGGTGCGATCCTCGATGCCTTCCGCGAGGAGCCGCTGCCCGAGAACTCGCCGCTCTACCGCCTGCCCAATTGCATCGTGACGGCCCACACGAGCTGGTCGAGCAAGGCCGTCCTCGACCGCACGCTCGACGTCTTCTGCGACAACCTGCGCCGCTACCGCTCCGGCGAGCCGCTCCACTACCTGGTGGATACTGCGGCAGGTTACTGAGCTGTTGCCGTCCGGTAGCATGTGTGCGGCGCAACCGCGCCACGCTGAGGAGGCCAGGGCCACATGCAGATCGCCATCGTCGGGCTGGCGGGCTCGGGGAAGACGACCGTCTTCAACACGCTTACCCGAGGCCATGCCCAGACCGGCGGCTACGGCGGGATGGAGCTGCACGTCGGGACCGTCAAGGTCCCGGACGAGAGGCTCGATCGGCTGGCCGAGATCTTCAAGCCCAAGAAGATCGTCCACGCCGACGTCACCTACTTCGACATGCCGGCGCCTCCGGCCTCGACCGAAGGCCGGGTCGGGACCGAGGAGCTGCCGGCCGATCAGCTGGCTCGATTGCGCGAGGCCGACGCTCTGCTGCACGTGGTCCGGGCGTTCGAAGATCCGGCCGTGCCCCATCCCGAGGGCACGGTCGATGCCTGGCGCGACCTGGAGCGGCTCGACCTCGAATTCACGCTGGCCGACCTTTCGGTCATGGAGAAGCGCCTGGATCGCCTGAAGTCGAGCGGCCACCACGGGACGCCCGCGGAGCGCGACGCGAACGATCGCGAGCTGGCGCTGCTCGAGCGGCTGCACGGACCGCTGGCGAGGGGGCGGCCGCTGCGCGGCGAGGGCCTCACGCCCGACGAGGAGAAGTCGATCCGCGGCTTCCGCTTCCTGACCCAGAAGCCGGTCCTGGTCTTGCTCAACGTCGGTGAGGCCGATCTGCCGCGCGAGGCGGAGATCGTGGCCGCGATGGCGGGGCGGTACGCGCGCGCGGGGGCGCTGGTCGACGCGCTCTCGGCCAAGATCGAGATGGAGCTCGGCGAGCTCGAGCCCGAAGAGGCGGCCGTCTTCATGGACGAGCTCGGCCTGAAGGAGTCGAGCCTGGACCGGGTCATCCGCCTGAGCTACCGGCTGCTCGGCCTGATCTCGTTCCTGACCGCCGGGCCGGACGAGGTCCGGGCCTGGCCGATCCCCGACGGCTCTTCGGCGGTCGACGCCGCCGGCGCGATCCACACGGACCTGGCGCACGGATTCATCCGCGCCGAAGTCGTCCCCTACGAGGACCTGCTGGCGCTCAAGACGATGGCCGAGGCCCGCAAGCACGGCAAGCTGCGCTCGGAGGGCAAGACCTACCTGGTGCGCGACGGCGACGTGATCGAGATCCTCTTCGGCCGGTAGGCGGCGCGCCGGGGCGCCGGGCCCGCGCGCGGCCGTGTGGCACCGGGGCCGCCGAGGTCCGCCGACGAATCTTCCCTCAATTCCACCTCGGGTGGCGTTACGCGCTGTTCCGGCGCCAAATCGTTCCTCAATGCCACCCGGGGTGACGTTACGTGAGGTCGCGCGACCTGCGGGCCCGATCGGTGCTCGCAAGATGCTTGCGGAAGCCCTCGATCAAGCGTGGATCGGGGGCAACCGGCCGGACCTCCGGCGGAACCGACGCGTGGAGGTCGCCTAGCGCTACCGGGGGTGGCGTTGAGCAAGAACCGCCGACCGGCGGCGACCGCGAGTGGCCCGGGAGCGTGCCGGATCAGTTCGGGCGGAATCCGTCGCGGGGGAGGTCGACGAAGATGCCGCGGTAGTCCGGTCCGTCCGGCTCGTCGTCGGAGTCGATGCTGGCCAGGTAGTTGTCGTCGTCCAGCTTGGAGACGTTGACCGATGCCGAAAGCCGCTCGTCGGAGATTGGGATGAACGCGTGGTCCTGCTCGAGCTCCTCGGCGATGGCCTCGATCAGGGTGTCCTGGGTGAAGTTGTCCTGCACCCGCCGCCGGATTTCCTGCACGAGCTCGAAAAAGGAGTCCGCGTCCATTTCCTCCTCGCGGACCAGGAGCACGTCGGCGAAGATGTCGTCGTCGCCTTCGCGAAGCTCGTAGAAGAACACGTTTCGACTCCAAGGACGGTGCATGTCGGAAGCCAGCGGAGTATACGACGGGTCGTCGGACGGTTCGGGCGGGGGTCCCGACCTGGTCGTCGTCGGCGCCGCGTCGCGGGACGTCACTCCTGACGATCCGCGGGGCTGGCGGCTAGGCGGCGCGGTAGCGTACGCGTCGCTGACGGCGGCGAGGCTCGGTCTGCGGGTCGGATGCGTGATGGGGGTCGATGGACCGGCGGCCGACGCGACGGAACTGAGCTTGCTCGAGGCGGCCGGCGTCCTCGTGCACCGCCTGCCGCTCGAGCGCGGGCCGGTATTCGAGAACATCGAGCGGGACGGGCATCGCCGGCAGCGCTGGCTCTCCAAATGCGACGCCGTGCCTGCGTCGGCGCTTCCTGCCGAGTGGCGTGGGGCGCGGGGCTGGCTGCTCGGGCCGGTCGCCGCGGAGTTGGGCGAGGAGTGGGCGGCCGTTCCCGAGGCGGGAGCCCGCGTGGCGGTCGGCTGGCAGGGGTTGCTGCGCGAGTTCGCCGCCGATGGCTGGGTGGAGCGCGTGGACCCGGCGCCGTCGGCCCTCCTGGGCGTGGGCGGGCTGGTGTGTGCGAGCGTCGACGACGTGTCACCCGGCGTGGGCCTGGCAGAGCTGCGCGCATTCGCCCCTCGGGCGACGGTCGTCCTCACCGCCGGCGATCGCGGCGGCCTGACCATTCGCGACTCGCGCCTCGTTCGCTACTCGGCCATTCCGGCTCTGCGCGTCGTCGACCCGACCGGGGCCGGCGACGTGTTCCTGGCCGCGCTCATGGTTGCGTGGCTGCTCTATAGGGACGCGGCCTCGTCGTGGGCGCTTCGATTCGCGGCGGCAGCGGGATCGTGCGCCGTCGAGGGCGAGGGTCTGGCGGGAGTGCCCACCGCGGCGCAGGTGACTGCCCGGCTGCACTCAACGGACGCGGCCTCGAAGCCGGCGGTCCCATACCGCTAGATCGCCGCGCGCTCCAGCCGCCGCGCCAGGCGCGCCCGGCGACCTGCCAGGTCCGCCTCGAGGCCGCGCCGCAGCGCCGCCTGCCCATGGCCCCGGCTGCGGTAGAGCGCCAGGAGCGCCGAGTCCGTGGCGGCCCACGCGCCGGCCAGGTCGCGCTCGCGATGCTCGCGCTCCTTGGCCAGCTCGATCCAGCCCAGCGCCGCGAGTGGCCCCGGAGCGGTCACGAGCCGGCTCCACGCGACGCCCGCCTCGCCGACCCGACCCGCGCGGCGCAGCAGCCGCGCCAGCTCGACCGTGGCGAGCGCAACCTCCGGATCGCCGCCGTCGACGCCCTCGGCCGCGGTCTCCAGGCACGCCACCGCCTCGTCGACCCGACCCTCGTGGCGGAAGAGGCGCGCCAGTCGTACGAGATCGCCCTTGGGGGCCCAGCGCCGCACCTCGCCGATGCCGTAGCCGCGTTCCAGGTGCGCCAGGATCCGGCCGAGCGTCACGACGTCCTCGGCGTTGTGCCGGGCCACGATGCGGAGAGGCCCGACGGGCCCACCGCGCAGGAACGAGTGGTAGATCGCGGGGATCTCCGACGCGGGGATGTCCGGGGCGCGATGGCGGCGCAGCAGGTGCCGCTCCACGGTCTGCAGGCGCGCGTCGGGCAGGCGGTGGCGAAAGAGCCGCCGAACCAGCAGCAGCAGGTCCAGGTGGCCGTCGATCGCCGGCGGACGGTCGCGGTTCATCCGAAAGCGCGTGTCCAGCAGCGGCCAGTCGAAGCTCCGGCCGTTGTACGTCACGAGCCAGGCGTTCGGGGGCGTTTCCGCGACCAGCGCGTCGAGCAGGGCGCCCTCTTCCGAATGGTCCGGCAGGGCCAGCTGCAGCAGTCGCAGCCGATCGCCCTCCCACCACGCCAGGCCGATCAGGAAGGCGACCGTGCCGGCCGCGCTGCCCAGGCCGGTCGTCTCGGTGTCCAGGCAGAGGAGGGGAGTGGAGGGCGGCGGCATCCCAGGCAGGCCCGCCAGTCGATACCGATCGACCGGCAGATAGACGGGCCGGAGCTCACGGCGGACGTACCAGCCGCGAGGCGTCTCGATCGGGTCGCCATCCAGGCCCGCAGCCAGGCGCCTGGCCAGGGAGGCCGGATCGACTGGCCCCACGTCGCGCCAGACGGGCTGGGGTGGCCCGAAGGAATCGGCCGCGGCGACGATGGAGGCGATCGCCCGACGGATCTCCGGGTCCGATTCGCCCGACCGCTCCACGCGTCCTGCCGCCGCGCGTTCGTCGGCGGCGCGCTCCCGGCGCAGATCCTCGATGCGGCGTGCAAGCCGCGTCCCGTCCATGGTTCAGGCGGCCGCGGTGGGCGCGGCCCCGGTTGCCGCCTGCTCCGCCACCAGCGCCCGCAGCAACCTCAACGCCAGCGCCTTGGCGTCGACATTCGGTTCGAGGCGCGGCCCCGTGCAGGCCGGGCAGCCGCTGGCGCAGCCGCATCCCGCGATCAGGTCGGCCGCACCCGCGACGAGCTCGGCGTGGCGTTCGAACAGGCGCTCGGACAGACCCACGCCGCCGGGCACGGACTCGTACAGGTAGACCGTCGGCTCCTGGCTGTGCGGGGAGCGGACCTGGGACACCAGTCCGAGGTCGCGCGGGTCGACCATGAGCAGGACCGCAGCGACCGCCTGCATCGCCCGGCCCACGCCCAGCAGGGCGACGTCGAGATCCGCCCGACGCCACCCCTGCGCCGCCTGGCCGGCCATGAGCCAGTAGGCCGTCGTCTGGAGCTCGATCTCGGGCAGGTGGACGGGCCCCCAGCCGAGGTTCTCGTCCGTCCCGAACTTGAGCTTCTTGAACATGCTGACCAGGCTCGAGACCATCACCTCGCCGTGGGCCCGGCTGCCGCCAGCGGCCGGCGCGGAGTCGAACGTCTCGAGCGGCTTGAGCGTCACGGCCCGGTCGGCGTAGGTGTAGTGGTCGATGTCGACCCGGCGGACGTAGGCCTTGCGCTCGTCCCAGTCGAGCCGATCGACGTGGTACTGCGCGGACTCGTGGATGTAGATGGCGTCTTCGTGGACGAGCGTCTGGGCCGCGAAGATGTCGATCTCGCCGATCACCCGCGGCCTGTCCGGGGTCGTGTCGATGATCACGACGTTCTCCTCGGCCGCCGCCCGCAGCGACACCGATGAAGCCGGGAAGTTCTCGTTCGACCAGTACCAGCGATCGTCGCCGGCGCGCCGCACGAGCCCTTCCTCGCCCAGGAAGGCAAGCAGCGGCTCGGCCTCTGTGGGTCCGAAGCGTTCGCCCGGCTCGAACGGGAGCTCGAAACAGGCCGCTTTGAGGTGGGCGAGCAGGACGTGCAGGTTGTCGGGGTCCACACGGGCCTCTTCGGGCGTGGAGGCGAGCAGGAACTCCGGGTGCTCGACGACGTAGCGGTCGACCGGGCCGCCACCCGCGATCAGGACGGCCACGCTGGTGTCCTGGCGCCGTCCGGCGCGGCCCATCTGCTGCCACGTGGCCGCGATCGAGCCCGGATAACCGGCCAGGATCGCCACGTCGAGCTGGCCCACGTCCACGCCCAGCTCCAGGGCGTTGGTGGTGACTACGCCGAGCAGCTCCCCGTCGCGCAGACCCCGCTCCACGGCCCGACGCTCGGTCGGCAGGTAACCGCCGCGATACCCCCTGACCCGGCTCCGCGGCCCATCGCCCAGGCGCAGCGACTCCCGCAGCGTGGAAAGCATCAGCTCCACGCCCATTCGCGACCGGCCGAAGACCAGGGTCTGGCGGCCGGCTCGCAGGAAGGGCATGGCCCAGCGAGTGGCCAGCGTCAAGGCCGAGCCACGCGCCCCCGTGGCCGGATCCAGCAGCGGCGGCTGGACCATCAGCACGTGGCGCTCGCCGGACGGGGCGCCGTTGCGGTCCACCAGGCGCGCCTGCCGTCCCGTCAGGGCGGCCGCGAGCTCCGCCGGATTGCCGATCGTGGCCGAGCAGCACACGATCACCGGGTGCGAGCCGTAGTGGGCGCAGATCCTCAGCAGCCGCCGGAGGACGTTGGCGACGTGGCTGCCGAACAGCCCGCGATACGTGTGCAGCTCGTCGATGACGATGATGCGCAGCTGCTCGAAGAGCTGAAACCATTTCGTGTGGTGCGGCAGGATAGCGGCGTGCAGCATGTCCGGGTTCGTCACGACCACCTGGCCGGCAGATCTGATGGCGGATCGGATCGGGTTCGGGGTGTCACCGTCGTACGTGGAGGCGTGGATCTGGAGCCCCGCGGCACGGCTCAGCTCGGCCAGCTCCGCGACCTGATCCTGGCCCAGGGCTTTGGTGGGGAAGAGGTACAGCGCCCGGGCCGTGGGGTCCTCAGCGAGGGCCTGGAGCGTGGGAACGAGATAACACAGCGACTTGCCCGAGGCGGTGGGCGTGACGACCACGACGTCCTCGCCGGCCCGAACCGCCTCGACCGCGTCCGCCTGATGGCGATACAGGCTGGTGATGCCCCGCGCGCCGAGACCGGCGACGATCCGCGGATCCAGCCAATCCGGCATCGCCACGAAATCGGCAGGCCTGGCGGGAATCGCGGCCCGATGGACCACGCCGCTCGACAGCGAGGGTTCGGCCAGGATCTGGGCCAGGACTCGCTCGACCCCGGCAGGCTCGTAGTAGCGCATCGCCGCACCTCAAACAGAACGTCCGTTCGAATCGTGGCAACAGTCTAGCAGCGTGGGCAAGCGCGCGTTCCGTTTGACACGTCAGCTGCCCACAGCTACGATTCCGGAAATGCGCCGGAACGAAGTGGACGCCAACGCAGAACAGGAGGCTCGGGCCTCAGCCGAGGCCCGCCCGTCGCTCGGACTCTCCAGGCGACGAGTGGCCGTGATAGTGGCCGGGCTGGTCTGCCTGTGGCTGGTGGGCGTGTTCGCTCACCAGGTGGGGGAGGCCGCCGTCGCCGCGGATCAGGCCGACGCGATGAGGGCGCGCAATGCCGCGGTCGTGCGCGAAATCGATTCGCTCCAGGCCGAGCTCGACGTGATCCAGAAGCCTGGCTTCGTCGACTTCACGGCGCGGGGATACCTGCTCGGCTCGGCGCGCGAGATTCCGTTCACGATCGATCAGGCCGCGCCTCCGCTGCCTCCAGACGCGCCCGGCTCGACCGGCATCAAGCCGCAGGTCGCGTCCCATTCCGAGAGCCCGCTCGAGTCCTGGCTGCAGGTGCTCTTCGGCTCGGAGTAGCCCGCGCTGCCCGACCGCGCCGCGCGAGCCCGTGGCGCTAGGATTGACCGATGGACACGACCGCCACCAGACGACGCCCGCTTCGCGTCGGCGTTCAGCTGCCCGAGATCGAGCACCCCGTGCGCTGGCCGGAGCTGGCGCAGATGATCCGGCGGATCGAGGCGCTGGGTTTCGATTCGATCTGGACCGGCGACCACTTCCTGTATCGCATGAAGGACGGCACGGTCGACGCGCCATGGGACGCGTGGAGCGTCCTGGCCGCCGCTGCGGCGATCACGTCGCGGGTGACGCTCGGGCCGCTGGTGACTCCGGTCGGCTTCTACAACCCCGCGGTTCTGGCCAAGAAGGCAGCCACGGTCGATGAGATCTCCGGCGGGCGGCTGATCCTCGGGCTGGGAGCCGGCTGGAACGAGGTCGAGTTCCGCGGCTATGGCGTCCCGTTCGACCACCGCACCTCCCGCTTCGAGGAGGCGTTCACGATCATCCGAACGCTCCTGGCGGAGGGCCGGATCGACTTCGAAGGCGAGTACTACAGCGCCCGCGACTGCCAGCTCGTGCCGCAGTCCCGGCTGGGCGGCCCGCCGCTGATGATCGGCTCGGTCGGCGAGCGGATGCTCAAGATCGCGCTGCCGTACGTGCGGTCGTGGAACGTCTGGCACACGGACACCCACAACAGCCCGGCCGGTGTGGCGTCGCTCCTGACCCGGGTTGCCGCCGCGTGCGACGCGGTCGGGCGTGATCCGGCCACGGTCGAGGCGACGGTCGTGGTCCTGGTTCGCATGCCGGGCGGCAAGGGGCGCCGCCAGGGCGACGGCGAGCTCGACCGCACGCCGAATCCACTCCAGGGACCTCCCGAACTGATCGCCGAGGAGTTGCGCGCCTACGCCCGCGCCGGCGTTGCCGAGGTCCAGCTCGTCGTCGACCCGATCACGATCGAGTCGCTCGAGGGCCTGGCGCCCGCTCTGGAGCTGCTGGATCGGGGCTAGTGGAACTCGCCCGCCGCGTTGGCCGCGTCCGGGTCCATCCGCTACACTACCGCCGCGCCACGGCGGAGTAGCTCAGTGGTAGAGCAGGGGACTCATAAGCCCTTGGTCACAGGTTCAAATCCTGTCTCCGCTACCAACGAGTCTGTCCACGACCCGGGCCACCGCCCGGGTCGCGTCATCTTCGCGACCGGGCGGTTCGCTCGGCGAGACGTCGCCCTACTGGCCCGGTCCCGCTGAACCTCGGGACGACCCGCAGAGTCTTGTTCGTGCGGGCGTTGTCCCTCTGCCCGAGACCGTAGACCCGGCCGGCTCGCGGGACTGGCCGGCCGCACAGGCCGGGGAGTCCTCGGGCGTATACTGCGGCGGCTGACCGGCCGAACCGGTCGCCAGATCCGGAGGCTCCGCTACACCTTGAATAGAGGCTTTCTTCGCAACGGGATCGTCATGGTCGTCCTCGTGGCCGCGACCGTCCTGCTGCTGTACATCCTGATCCAGCCGACCCAGCCCAACAGCAAGGTCTACTCCGACTTCCAGTCGGACGTTCAGTCCGGGCAGGTCACCAAGGTCGTCCGGGACGGCACCACCCTGACCGTGACCCTCAAGAACACGTCGACCTACACCGTCGAGTCGGATTCTCCGCTGGACGGCGAATACGCCGCTATCAAGCAATGGGAGAAGGACGGCAGCGTCTCCACCCCGATCAGCTATGAGGTCAAGAAGCCGACCGACACCGGCTGGCTCGTTCTCCTGTTCTCGACACTGCTCCCGGTCGGCGTGATCGTCCTGTTCATCGTGTTCTTCATGCGTCAGGCCCAGGGCACGAACAACCAGGCCCTCAGCTTCGGCAAGAGCCGGGCGCGCATGTTCCTAGGTAACAAGACCGTCGTCACCTTCGCCGACGTGGCCGGCGTCGACGAGGCCAAGGCGGACCTCCAGGAGGTCGTCGAGTTCCTCAAGTACCCCGAGAAGTTCAACTCTCTTGGGGCCCGCATTCCACGCGGCGTTCTCCTCGTCGGACCTCCGGGAACCGGTAAAACGCTCCTCGCCCGGGCAGTCGCCGGCGAGGCGGGCGTGCCCTTCTTCTCCATCTCCGGCTCGGAGTTCGTCGAGATGTTCGTCGGCGTGGGAGCCAGTCGCGTCCGCGACTTGTTCGACCAGGCCAAGCGCAACTCGCCCTGCATCGTCTTCGTGGACGAGATCGACGCCGTCGGACGGCAGCGCGGCGCCGGGCTGGGCGGCTCTCACGACGAGCGCGAGCAGACCCTGAACCAGATCTTGGTCGAGATGGACGGCTTCGACACGAACACCAACGTGATCGTCGTCGCGGCCACCAACCGCCCGGACGTCCTGGACCCGGCGCTTCTTCGCCCCGGTCGCTTCGACCGCCAGGTCATCCTGGATCGTCCGGACCTGCGAGGCCGCATGGCCATCCTCAAGGTTCATACCAAGGGCAAGCCGCTGGACAAGACCGTCGACCCGGAGAACCTGGCCCGGCAGTCGCCCGGCTTCTCGGGCGCCGATCTGGCGAACCTCGTGAACGAGGCCGCCATCCTGGCCGCGCGGCGCAACCGCAAGACCATCGGCATGCCCGAGTTCAACGAGGCCCTGGAGCGGATCGTGGCCGGGCCGGAGCGGAAGAGCCGCATCATCTCCGACGCTGAGAAGCGGATCATCGCCATCCACGAAGGCGGCCACGCCGTCGTCCAGCGCGTTCTGCCCAAGTGCGACCCGGTCCAGAAGGTCACGATCATCAGCCGCGGCATGGCCCTGGGCTACACCATGGCCCTGCCCGTCGAGGACCGCTACCTCCAGTCCAAGACCGAGTTCGAAGACAAGATCGCGGGTCTGCTCGGCGGGAATGCCGCCGAGCGGCTGATCTTCGGCGACACCACGACCGGCGCCAGCAACGACATCGAAAAGGCGACCGACCTGGCGCGCCGGATGGTCACCGAATGGGGCATGAGCGACAAGCTCGGACCGCTGGCGTTCGGCAAGCGAGACGAGATGATCTTCCTGGGCCGCGAGATCGGCGAGCAGCGCAACTACTCCGACGACGTGGCCAAGCTCATCGACGAAGAGGTTCGAACGCTGATCGAGAAGGGCTACGTCCGAGCGACCCAGACGCTCACCGAGCACAAGCACCGGCTGCTGACCCTGGCCGACAAGCTGATCGCCGAGGAGACGGTCGAGACGGACGAGTTCGAGAAGCTGTTCAGCGACCTGCCCCCCAAGGAGAACCTGCACGGCATCACGCTTCTGCCGAAGGCGGGCGTCTCCACCTTCACCGACCCGGCGCCGGCCGGCCCGCCCCCGACTCCCGCCCCAAGCCCAAGCCCCAGCCCCTCCTGAGAGGGTTAGCGCCGAGACGACAGCCGGGCGGCCGAAAGGTCGCCCGGTTCTCTTTTCGGGTCCGTCGGAGCCTCCAGGCCGAGGCTGGCTACAATCGCCGCGTAAGCTCCGACACCGGTCAAGCGCGAAAGATCGCCGCAGCTCCTGCAGCGGGAGAGCTCCAATGGCCGACGCACCGACCCATCCGATCGTCCGCGACGACGCCCTCGATGAATACCTGGACCGCACCGCCGAGCAGCGGCTCGAATCGTACAAGGCCCTCCTGCGCATCCCGAGCATCTCCGGCATCCCGGCGCACGCCCCCGACTGCCGCGCTGCCGCCGAGTTCATCGCTGCGGACTTGCGCGGCGTCGGCATGGAGCACGTCGAGATCTGCGAGACCGGCGGCCACCCGGTGGTCTACGCCGACTGGCTGCATGCCGCCGGCAAACCCACCGTCCTCGTCTATGCCCACTACGACGTCCAGCCGGTCGATCCGGTGGACCTGTGGGATTCCCCGCCCTTCGTCCCGGTCGTGAAGGAAGGCCGCATGCTGGCCCGCGGCGCCTCGGACTGCAAGTGCCACATTGCGATCCATGCCCGCGCCATCGAGGCGCTCTTGGCGACGCGCAAGTCACTGCCCGTCAACCTGAAGTGCGTGTTCGAAGGCGAAGAGGAGTCGAGCTCCATCAACCTGGATGCCTGGCTGGAGGCGAATCGCGAACGCCTCAAGGCCGACTTCGCCGTCATCTCTGACACGAGCTTCTTCGAGGGCAACCTGCCGGCCATCACGACTGCGCTGCGCGGCCTGGTCTACTTCCAGCTCGACGTCACCGGCAGTCGCCTGGACCTGCATTCGGGCGTGTACGGCGGCGCGGTCGACAACCCCGCCAACGCCCTGTGCGCGATCGTGGCCGCTCTCAAGGGGTCCGACGGACGCATCAAGGTGCCCGGCTTCTACGACGACGTGGTCGAGCTGACGGATCTCGACCGCCGGGCATTCGCGGCGCTGCCGTTCGATCAAGAGGCCTACCGGGAGGGAATCGGCGTGCCCGCCTTCTTCGGCGAGCCGGGCTTCAGCATCCTGGAGCAGCTCGGCGCGCGGCCGACCCTCGATGTCAACGGCATTTGGGGCGGCTTCGAGGGCGAGGGCGCCAAGACGATCATCCCGGCTCATGCCCACGCCAAGATCAGCTGCCGGCTGGTGGCCCATCAGGAGCCGGAGCGCATCTTCGAGCTCATCTCGGCTTACATCGCCCAGGTCGCGCCCAGGTCGATCAGGTACTCATTCCAGCGGCTCGGTGACGGACGGCCCAGCCTGACTCCGATCGATCATCCTGCGACGCAGGCGGCGGCGCGGGCGATCGGGTCGACCTTCGGAGCGACGCCGCTGTACATCCGCGAGGGCGGCTCCATCCCGGTCTGCGCCAGCTTCGAGTCGATCCTGGGCCTGGACACCGTTCTGCTCGGCTTCGCACCTGCGGACGGGCAATTCCACGCTCCGAACGAGTGGATGTGGATGTCTAACTTCGAAACCGGTATCAGGACCATTGCGCGATACTGGGACGAGGTAGCAAGGCTCAAGATTCGCTAGAAACGTATCGACCAACATCACCCTGGAGGCAACTGGTGACGGCGACGGATCGCCCGGCAAACACGGACGCGCCTCCGCAGCGTACCTGGAGGCTGGACACCGACAACGGCAGCATGGTCCCGCGGTCTGCCCTGGACGTGCTCGTCGACCTCAACGACAACCTCGCGAGCGGAAGATTCAACGAGTATCAGCCGGTGCCCCTTGGCTTCGGCTTGCTCGACAAGACGATCGGCGGCGGCATTCGCCCGGGCGAGCTGCTGCTGATCGGTGGCGCCCAGGGCACGGGCAAGACGACGATGGCCCTGCAGATGGCGCGCAACGTCGCGTCCAGCGGCCAGGCGAACGTCCTGTATGTCTGCTTCGAGCACGAGGAGCAGTACCTTCTGAACCGGCTCGTCGCCCTCGAGTCCGCGCTGGTCCACCTTCCGCAGAAGACGGGCGCGATCAAGATCCAGGACGTCCGCAAGGAGATCTTGGCCTCCTGGATGGCCGAAGGCGGCGGCGGGGCGGGCCTGACCGCGAACCAGAAGCTGCGGCCCAGCCTGGATCGGATCGCCCGATATGGACAGAGCCTCTTCCTGATGCGCGGCAACCAGACCGCCAGCACGATCGACAACCTGCGCAAGCTGATCCAGCAGCACCGAGCGCTCTCGGGCGATCGGCGGCTGCTGGTCGTGGTCGACTACATGCAGAAGGTGCCGATGTACCCGGAGCCGACCACCGAGGCGGAGAAGGTCACCTTCATCGTCAACGGGCTCAAGGACATCGCCCTCTCCGAGCGGGTCGCGATGATCTCCATCGTTGCCGCCGACAAGGAGGGCCTGAAGGCCCAGCGGCTGCGGAACCATCACCTCCGCGGCTCGTCGGCGATCAACTACGAGGCCGACATCATCCTCATCATCAACGAGAAGTACCACATCGTCGCCAAGGTCAACATCGAGTTCAACCCTTACCAGGCGCAGCGGTTCCGTGAGTGGGTGATCCTGTCGGTCGAGAAGAACCGCGGCGGCCAGGACAACATCGACCTGGAATTCGAGAAGCACTTCGAGTACTCCTGCTTCGATCCGAACGGCCGGACGGTGCAGGAGAAGCTGATCGAAGAGCGCCTGTACAACGACTGACGCCCGGCCGACCCGATGAGCTACGGACGGAGACCGGGCGATGGTGGGCGTCGACCCTTCGCGCGGCCGCAGGACGACCCTCCCGGCACGAGCCGGCTCTTCGTGGCGGTGCCCGTCGCCGACGACGTTCGCGATGCCGTGGGGCGGCTCATGGAGCAGCTGGCAGGCGCCCCGATCGACGTGCGGGCCCCCGGCCAACCGCGCTGGGTCCACGTCGACGGGCTGCACCTGACGCTCCGCTTCCTGGGAGCGACGCCGGACGTGCGCCTGCAGGAACTCTCCGCCGCCGTGGCCGCCACGGCCCGGGGAGTGGCTCCGTTCCGTGTCGAGCTCACCGGGGGAGGGGCTTTTCCGACTCCCCAGCGGCCGCGCGTCCTGTGGATCGGGATCGGGGCGGGAGCGACGCAGCTGGAGGCCCTGGGGCGGCGGCTGAACGTTGAGCTCGCGCATCTGGGCTGGCCGCCGGACGAGCGGCCGTTCACGGCCCATCTGACGCTGGCCCGAACCGACGGCGTGCCGGGATCGGACGAGAAGGCGCGACGGCTGATCGAGCTGGCGCGGGAGGTTCGGCTGGGGTGGCAGGCGGACAGCCTGATCCTGTACAAGAGCCATCTGGGCCGGGGTCCGACGCGCTACGAGGCCCTCGCCGTGGGACGGCTCTCAGGCGGCGGTGCCTTATCTGCGGATCGGCCGATGGGTCCGCCAGACCAGGCGGATCGGTCATGAGGAGCGTGGCAGGGGACACCCCCGAGCCTCTCCGATTCCGGCGGCCGCTGCTCCATCCGTCACGCTGGCCGGTGGTGGTCGGTTTCGCCATGGTGGTGCTCGGAGTCTTCGGTCCGTGGCAGGAGATGCTGGATCCGGTGGGATTCACGGAGATGACCAATGGCGTTTCCGGAGGGGATGCGCCGGGGCTGCAGGTCCTCGTATTCGCGGCGGCGACGGCGCTGGTTTGCGCCTTGCCGGCGGTCGCGGGATCGCGTACACGGAGCGTGCAGCTCCTGCCTGCGCTGGGCGGAGCCTTCGCATTCATCGTGGCGGTCAGGTCATACCTGGCCGTCGCACCGAAGGACATCTGGGATCCCTCGCAGAGCAGCCAGGTCGTCGTTGAGTGGGGGATGTGGTCCGTGCTGGCCGGCAGCGCCCTGATCGCCCTGGGCGGGCTCGCGATAACCCTGATCATCGTCCGCGACAGGCCGCTCGCGCCCGAGCTGGGGGAGCCCAAGGCGGATCTGTCGTTCGTGCGGCCTCTGGTTGGGGCAGTGATCGGATTTGTGCTGGCGGTGGCCGGGGTCGAGCTTGTGGTCCCGCTTCTACCTCCGGCCTACCAGCAGGCTACGGTCCCGCTCCTGTTCGTCGGCACGGTTCTTGCCGCCGTTGGCATATACCGCCTGCTCGGCCTCCCGGCGGAGGCCGCCACCGCAAGGCGGCGCCGGATCTCGGCCCGGATCGGTCACGACATGCCGGAGCCCGAGCCACTCCAGAGGCAGCCGCGGCGCTAGGCACGAACCGGTCCCCGCTTGGAAGGCGCGCACACCCGGCGCCCTTCTGCCGGCAGCCTGCGGCCGGTGGAGCGAGTCGGGCGAGACCGCCGGGATTCAATCCCGGATCGTCTTGCACAAGCCATGGCGGAGGCCGTAGGCTTTGCGCTCCAACCGCGTCGATAGGGGCGGGAGGGGGCACGAGCTTGCAGGTCGCCGGGAAGCCGGCGGGAGGAGTCGGATGGTCGAGCGCACCCGTTTCATGCTGGACGAGGACAAGATCCCTCGCGCCTGGTACAACATCTCGGCGGATCTGCCCGTTCCGCAGGCGCCGCCGCTCCACCCCGGAACGCACCAGCCTCTGACCCCGCCCGATCTCGCGCCGCTCTTCCCGATGGCGCTGATCATGCAGGAGGTCTCGACCGAGCGCGAGATCGAGATCCCGGAGCCCGTCCGCGCGGCCTACGCGCAGTACCGGCCGAGCCCGCTCGTACGCGCCCTGCGTCTCGAGAAGGCCCTGGATACGCCTGCGCACATCTACTACAAGTACGAGGGCGTCAGCTCGGCAGGCAGCCACAAGCCCAACACGGCGATCGCTCAAGCTTTCTACAACAAGCAGGAAGGCATCAAGCGCATCGCGACCGAGACCGGCGCCGGTCAGTGGGGCAGCGCGCTCGCCCACGCGGGCGCGATGTTCGGGCTCGAGATCAAGGTCTACATGGTTCGGGCCAGCTACGACCAGAAACCGTACCGCCGCCTCATGATGGAGACCTACGGGGCGAGCGTCGTCGCCAGCCCGAGCAACGACACCGAGTCCGGACGCGCGATCCTGGCAGAACATCCCGACAGCCCCGGTTCGCTGGGTATAGCGATCAGCGAGGCGGTCGAGGACACGATGAAGCGTGACGACACGCACTACTCCCTCGGCTCGGTGTTGAACCACGTTCTCCTCCACCAGACCGTGATCGGCGAAGAGTCGATCCTCCAGATGGAGATGGCCGGCGAGGAGCCCGACATCATCATCGCCTGCGCCGGCGGTGGCTCGAACTTCGGCGGAATCGCCTTTCCGTGGCTGGGCCGGACTTTCCGAGGCGGCCGCAAGTACCAGTTCATCGCGGTCGAGCCCCTGGCGGCGCCGAGTCTGACCCGCGGGAAGTACATGTACGACTACGGCGATACGGCCAAGCTGGCCCCGGTCGCCAAGATGTACACCCTCGGCCACGACTTCGTGCCCGAGCCGATCCACGCCGGCGGCCTGCGCTATCACGGCATGGCGCCGCAGGTCAGCCTGCTCAAGCACCACGGCTTCATCGAGGCCCGCAGCGTCCACCAGGTGCCGTGCTTCGAGGTCGGCGTGCAGTTCGCCCGGACGGAGGGCATCATCCCGGCCCCGGAGTCGACGCATGCCATCCGCGTGGCGGTCGACGAGGCCCTGGCGGCCAAGAAGTCGGGCGAGAAGAAGGTCATCCTCTTCAACCTGTCCGGCCACGGACTCTTCGACCTGTCGTCGTATCAGAGGTATCTGAGCGGCCAGCTCGAGGACTACGAGTACCCGGCCAAGGAGATCCGCGAGGCGCTCGCTCACGCGGGCTAGGCATCCCCGACTGAACTACGAGAGCCGCGCCGGAAGGCGCGGCTCTTCGGATTCACGACTGTCGAACGGCGGCGGGCAGCCGATCGCTGGAGGAGGAGGTAGCGATCGGCAGGAAACGAGCTGCGGATGAAGCTCGGAGCGGGTCGCTCCGGGGGGAGCGAAGCGACCCGCCGACACGACCACTTGCCCGAGTGATCGTCGCGCCGCCATTGCTGGCGAACACGAGAATCATGAGTCCTTGCATGCGCCCGCAACATCGTGCATCCAACGTATTCGCGGGCACACGAGCAGAGCCCCGGAATCGGGCCGTGCGCGAGTGTCCCAATCGCCTCGGGATGACGTAGCATCAAGCCATGCCACGACTAGCCTGTTTCTCTTGCGGACGGACTCTGTGGGCGACCGCTCCGCTGGCCCAGCTGTTCGCCGAAGAGCGACGCTGCCCTCGTTGCGGCGCCTCGCTGCACGACGATAGGCGGGCGTGGGACCGGCGCGACCACCCCAGGCGTGAGAAGGGCGTTGGGACCTCACCGACGGGTGTGGAACGGCGCGTCGCGGACCGCCGTGCCGTGGTGCGACGGCACAGCGCCGCCTGAGGCCTGCGGGTCGGCCACCCGGAACCGGGGCGTGTGCCTGCTCGGTGTGTCAGAAGAGGCTGTCGTCCGACTTGGGCGGTTCCACGAGTCGATTGCGGAGCGCGAAGGCCACCGCCTCGAGCTTCGAATGCACCCGCAGCTTGCCCATGATGTTCTGGACGTGCGTGCGCAGCGTGTTGGGGGCGATGTAGAGGCGCTCGCAGATCTCCGGCGTGGCCAGTCCCTCCGTCAGGGCCTTGAGCACTTCCAGCTCGCGCGGGGTCAGCGGCTCGATCTGGCGGCGCTCGGTGCCGCGCTCCCTGGCCGCGGCGACCCGCTGGGCGATGCCGACGATCACCGAGCGGGGCAGAAGCGTCTCACCGGCGTAGGCGGCGCGGACTGCGTTGACGACCTCGTCGATGGCCCGGTCCTTGGTGAGATAGCCGTCCGCCCCGGCCTGGATCGACTCGAGCACCGTCTCGTCGTCGGTCAGGGCGGTGAGCATGACTACTCGAGCGGCGGGCCAGCGGGCCTTAATGGCGCGAGTTGCCTCGGCACCGGTGCCGTCGGGAAGGCGATAGTCCATGAGGACGACATCGAGGCGCTCGCGGGCCATGGCCTTGGCCTCGGCGACGCTGCCGGCGACGCCGGCCACGATGATGTCCGGCTCGCGGCTGAGCATCTGCGACAGGGCGCCGGTCAGGAGCTGATGGTCGTCGACAAGGAGGACTCGGATCGGTCTGGTCTCGCCATACGATTCGACCATCACTGCTGACCCTTCTTGAGTGGCGGCGATGACGGGGGGTAGGAAAGCAGCCAATAGAAGCCCCAGCGCCTCTTTCATTCTAAACGGACTTTCAGCAGCCGCGCACTCATTCATCCGGGTGTGGCCCCAGAGGGCCCAAGGGAGTACCCCGGACGGGCACCGGGAGGAACCCGCCCCGCCCCATAATGGCGGCGTGAGAGTATCCATCGTCGGGTTCGGTTTGATCGGCGGCTCGGTCGCCCGCGCCCTGCGAAGCCGTGGCGAGGCAGGGGAGTGGCACGTCACGGCCTGGAGCCGCACGCCGGGGCCGGTTCAGCAGGCCGTGAACGACGGCGTTCTCGACGTGGCCGCGCCGACGCTGGAAGGAGCCGTGCGCGGGGCGGACCTGGTGTTGCTGGCGGCCCCGCCGCTGACCTGCCTGGACTTGATCGATGAGATCGGCGGGACGTTGCGCGGGTCGCTGCCCGAGGACGCCACGGTCACGGACGCGGCCAGCTCCAAGGCCCGGATCGTGGCCCGAGCCGACGCCGTGCGCCTGCCCTTCATCGGCGGGCACCCCATGGCCGGTCGCGAGACGAGCGGCTACGCCGCGGCGCTGCCGGATCTCTTCGCCGGGCGGCCGTGGGCCACCGTGCCGGGCGCCTTCGCGCGGTTGCTCGACGGAGAAAGGGTCGGCGAGCTGATCGAGGCCTGCGGGGCGGTCCAGATCCCAATGCTCGCCCCCGCTCACGACGCCGCCGTCGCAGCCATCAGCCACATGCCGCTGGTCGTCTCGGCGGCCCTGGTCGAGGCCATCGCCGGCGGTCCGGGCGCCCCCGAGCGAGTGGACTGGCAGGCGGCCGAGGCCCTGGCCGCCACCGGCTGGGCCGGAATGACGCGCCTGGCTCGAGGTGAGCCGGCCATGGGCGCCGGCATAGCCGCAACGAACTCGGCCGCCATCGCCGCCCGGCTGCGCGACGTGCGAGCGGCGATCGACCAATGGCTGGTCGAGCTGGAGCGGAAAGGCGGCCCGGATGCCGAGGCCCTGCGATCGCGCTTCGTCTCCGCGAAGAACCGCCTGGAGGAATCCGAGTGGCGATGAGCACGGGGGAGGAGCTTGTCTATGCCGTTCCGCGGGAGCTGCTCATGGGCGGTTCGACCTGGCGCGGCGTGCGAACCGCGAAGGTCGACGAGATCCTGGCGCGCCTGGATCGCGGCACGTTCTACGCGCGGCCCGGGGCCGAGGCCGACCCGACCGTCAAGCAGATCATCCCTTACCTGGTCCTGCGCGACGCCGATCGCATCTTCCTGATGAAGCGGACCCGAGCCGGCGGCGATGCCCGGCTCCACGACCGCTACACGGTCGGAGTGGGCGGGCACATGAACCCGGGCGACGACTCGGTCCTGCATTGCCTGCAACGCGAGTGGCGCGAGGAGCTCGTCGCCGATTTCGTCCCCGACTTCGAGTTCCTGGGGCTGCTCAACGATGACGAGGTCGAGGTCGGCCGGCATCACCTGGGCGTCGTCTACCTGGCCGATGCGGCCGGCAGGCCGGTAACGGTTCGCGAAACGCACAAGCTGAGCGGAGCGTTCGAGCCGCTGAGCGTCGTGCGGACGACCTACGATCTCATGGAAACGTGGAGCCAGCTGGTACTGGATGCCCTGGACGAGCGAACCTACCCCGCGTCTTCGGAGTCACAAGGATGAGCGACCAGATCGGTCCGCCCAGAGAGCGTGGCATGTTCGTCAAGGAAGCCTATCTGCACCCCGACGTCGTCCGGGCCCCCGTCGAGGCGACGGGCGCTCGCAGTCGAGCCATCGACACCCACTTCGCCGAGGTCCTTTCGGACGAGTTGAGCGGCGCCTACCGACTGGCCGGATACCTTCTCGCCGATGCTGCCGAGGCTCAGGATGCCGTCCAGGAGGCCTCGGTCCGGGCCTGGCGCGGCTGGCCCAATCTCCGCGAACAGGACAAGTTCCACGCCTGGTTCAGCCAGATCCTCGTCAACGTGTGTCGCACCAGGCTCCGCAAACGGGCTCGCCAGCGCACCCTGGACGTGGACGAGCTCGATCTCGAGGGCGCCGACCCATTCAGGTCCGCCCTCACCCGCGACACCATCGGCCGGGCGCTCTCCAGCCTCAGCACCGAACTTCGGATGGTCGTCGTGCTGCGCTACTGGGGCGACCTCCCGCTGGCCGAGATAGCCGATCGGTTGGGCATTCCAATCGGCACCGTCAAGTCACGACACCACGCTGCCCTGCAGATGCTGCGCCGGAAAATCGAACCGGCGACAGGGGGCATGAGATGAGCGATTCGGATCTCGAGATGGAAGAGCGGCTCCGGGAGTTCGCTCACAGCACCAGGACACCGCCACTCCCCGCCGAGACGGCGGCTCTCCCGTGGGCGGTCCAGTCCGAGACGCCGCGGCCGAGCCTCTTGCGCTGGCTACCGGCGATCGACGCCGTGCCGGGGCGCGCCGGCCGGGCCGTCTACGGGATGGTTCGACTGGCCGCCACGCTGGCCGTGGGGTTCGGCATGCTGCTCGTCGTGGGCCAGACCAGGACCGGTGGCTCGGCCACGGCGATCGTCCAGCCCCCCGTGACGCCCCGGCCGTCTCCGGCGGTGGGTGCCCCGGAGGGTCCGGAGGTCGTGGTCCTCCCGACGAGCGGTGTCGTCGACGATGTGCTGGCCAGCTACGTCGCGGGTGGAGTTCGCAAGGCAGAGGCCGACGGTGCCGCAGCCGTGGTGATCCAGCTGGATACCCTGGGCGGCAGCGAGAGCTCGATGATGAGCATCGTCGCCTCGCTGCACGCGAAAGTGCCGACAATAGTCTGGGTCGGCCCCTCCGGCGCCAAGGCGGCCAGCGCGGGCACCTTCATCACCCTGGCCGCGAACCTCGACTACATGGCGCCCAGCACGAACATCGGGGCGGCCTCGCCGGTGGCCGCCGGCGGCGGCGACATCGCCGCCACGTACGGCCAGACCGAGGCCGACAAGGTCCTAAACGACGCCGTTGCCACGATCCGGAGCATCGCCCAGGAGCGTCATCCGCTGGCCGTCGACTGGGCCGCCACCACCGTGGCGAAGGCGCAGTCCTACTCGGCCCAGGAAGCCCTCACCGCACACGGCATCGACGGCATCGCCTCGAGCCTGGACGACGTCCTGAACCAGGCTGATGGCCAGACGGTTACCGTCAACAACGCCCAGGTGGTCGTCCACACCAAAGGCGCGACGACGGTCACGGTCGGCGAGGACCTGATCCAGTCGATCCTGCACGGGCTCGACGATCCCAACATCGCATTCATCCTGCTGGTTATCGGGGTCCTGTGCCTGCTCGTCGAGTTCTTCCACCCGACGCTCTTGATGGGCCTGATCGGCGCCTTTGCGCTGGTCCTCTCCTTCTACGGGTCGGGCAGCTTGCCGCTCAACGTGCTGGGCGTCGTCCTGGTCATCCTGGGGATCGCGATGTTCGTGCTGGAGCCGAACGTCCCGAGCCACGGGCTGCTCACACTGGGCGGGCTCGTCAGCTTCGTCGTCGGAGCGGTCGCCTTCTACGGGTCGCCCGGACCCTATCTGCCCGCCGCCACGGTGGCCTGGCCGATCATCGCCACGATGACGGCTGCGGCCGCCGCCTACGGCCTGATCCTGGTGCGTACCCTCATGCGGATGCGGTACCAGGCCGTGCCGGCAGGCTCGGGCCTCGTGGGCACGGTCGACGTGGTCGGGATGCCCGGTACGGTTGAGAAGGACCTGGCCCCGCTCGGCACGGTCTACGTTGCGCGCGAATCGTGGACGGCCAGGCTGGCCGGCGGAGGCAGCGCCCCACGGGGCACTCGAGTAAGAGTCGTCCGGAAGGAGGGCCTCATCCTGGTCGTCGAGCCGGTGGAGTAGGCATGCCGCAGCAGATGGTCGTCCTCGTGGACGAGCCTCGGGTGAAGCTGGCGACCGTGGTCGCCGAATGGGGAGGAAGGGTCGTCAGAGTCGAGATCGGAGAGATCGGGTCGGCGAATGGAACCTCGTTGGGTGGCCGGGTGGTCGCCCGCTAGAACCGCCCATTTGGGCATCGATGCTGCTGGAGGTACAAGGGGATGGATACGACCGGAACAACGGTGCTGCTGATCGTCGTGTTGACGGTGGCAGCTTTGCTGATCATCCTGGCCGCGATCTCGATCCGGATCGTGCCGCAATGGGCAAAGCTGGTTGTCTACCGCTGGGGCCAGGTCAACGAGGGCCTGGTTCGAAGCCCCGGCCTGCGGTTCCTCATCCCGGTCGTGGATAGAGGCGTGCAGGTCGACCTGCGCGAACAGTTCATCGAGGTCCCGCGCCAGACCGCGATCACCAAGGACAACGCGCCGTTGGGCGTCGACTTCCTGATCTACTGGAAGATCGTGGACCCGATGATGAGCCAGATCAACGTCGCCAACTTCGCCGGCGCTCTGCAGGGCGTGGCCGCCACCTCGCTGCGCTCGGTCATCGGCGACATCGTGCTCGATGAGGTGCTGTCCCAGCGCGAGCGCATCAACGAGACGCTGCGGCTCAAGCTCGACGAGGTCACCGAGCGCTGGGGTGGCAAGGTGACGACGGTCGAGATCCGCGAGATCCTGCCGCCGCCGGCCGTGCAGGAGGCGATGAACCGCCAGCTCTCCGCGGAGCGAACCCGCCGTGCGGTAATCACGGAGTCGGAAGGCACCCGGCAGGCCACTATCAACGTGGCCGAAGGCGACAAGCAGTCGGCGATCCTTCGCGCCGAGGGCGATCGGCAGGCCGCCATCCTTCGCGCCCAGGGCTTCAGCGAGGCGCTGAACACGATCTTCAGCGCCGCTCGAAACATCGATCAGAAGACGATGACGTTGCAGTACCTCGATGCGCTCAAGGCGCTCGGAAGCGGTCCCGCCACCAAGTTCGTCATTCCGCTCGAGTTCACTCAGCTCCTCGGCCCCCTCGGGGCAATGGTGCAATCCGGAATGCAGGCCGGCGACGCCGGCTCGGCATCCGGCAGCGCCAAGCGCGGCGCCTGATCGGGGGCTCGGCTGCGCGAACGCGAGCCCGGAAGGGGCCACTCCAGGTTGAACCAGGCGCCTCCCGGCCGATTTGGCGTGGTTCCGATGGGGACTATGCCGGCGGCCCGGGAGGCCGCCTATAATCAGCCCGTCCTTCGAGCGTCCCGGTCCTAGGGGGCGGCTGTCCCGCCACGGTACCGAACAGGCTGGGTGCGTCCGCTACAACCAGGTGAGCCGATGGCCGTCAGGATCCTAATCGTCGATGCCGACCCGACCGTTCAGCGGGCACTCGGCAACGCCCTCACTCAGGCCGGGTATCAGGCGATCGCTCTTGGGGATGGCCCCGAGGCATTGCGAGTCGCCCGGACGGAGCGGCCCGCGCTCGTCCTTATCGCGGCGAACCTTCCCGGCGTCGACGGATTCACGATCGTGACCCGGCTTCGAATGGAGGACGGCCCCTCCACTCACACGCCGGTCATTCTGCTGCTCGGGGAGAACGAGGCAGAGCATCGCGGCAAGGCGCTCCGTTCGGGCGCCGACGACTACCTGATCAAGCCGTTCCATCCGGCCGAATTGATGGCCCGGATGCGCAGCCTTCTGTCTCGGTATTCGCCCGCCGACGCGACACCGACGCCCGTCCACCGAACCTCCGCGTCGGCTCCGTCCAGGCGCCGCGAACCGGCCCGCGTGATCCTGTTCTATGGCGCCAAAGGTGGCGTCGGCACGACCACGATCGCGATCAACACGGCGATTGCCCTGCACAAGGAACTGGGCAAGAGGGTCTGCCTGATCGACGCCAACCTGCAGTTCGGCGACCACCGGGTCTTCATGGATCTCGGTCTGGACAAGATGAGTGTCGTCGATCTCGCGACCGCACCGGGCTTCGATCTGGACCTGATCCGTCAGGTCCTGATCAAGCACGAATCCGGGGTCGACCTGCTGCTGGCCCCGCCTTCGCCCGAGACTGCCGAACTCGTGACATCGGACCATCTCCCCGAGATCATCAACATGATGACGAACGAGTTCGACTACATCGTCATCGACGTCGACAAGCGGCTCGACGAAGTGAATCTTCGGATCATGGACGTCGTCCAGACGATCTACGTCGTCATGACCGCCGACCTTCCGTGCTTGAAGAACGTGCGCCTCGTTCTCGAGACGATCGGCCACCTCGGGTACTCCGACGAGAAGGTGAAGCTCATCCTCAATCGGTCGAACGCGTTCACGGGCATCAACGTGAAGAACGCGGAGAGCGCTCTGAAGCGCCGGATCGACTATCAGATCATCAATGAATACCGTGCGGCGATCGGCGCCCTGAACAGCGGGGCTCCGTTCATGTACACCAAGTCGGACTCGGTCCTGGGCCGGAACATGCTCGAGTTCGTCAAGACGCTGGACAGGGACCTGTTCGAACGCCCGACCGCGAGAGTCGCCCGTTAGGTCCCGCGCGGCCCAGGTTCGGCGCGCCGGGATGGGTGCACGGCCGGGTGAAGGCCAAAATAAGCCGGAGGTGAGCCGGTCGAGGTAGCGTCGCCGGCGTGCTTGCGTCGCTGCTCTCCGCCACTCTCCACGGTCTCGATGGTCGCATCGTCCGCGTGGAGGTGGACGTAGCTCCGGGCCTGCCGGGCTTCACGATCGTCGGGCTGGCGGACACCGCGTTGCAGGAGGCTCGTGAGCGCGTCCGAGGAGCCATTCGCAACAGCGGCTATGAGTACCCGCCTCGGCGCATCACCGTGAACCTGGCGCCGGCCGATCTCCGCAAGGGTGGCGCCTCGCTCGATCTGGCGATCGCGCTCGGGATCATGGTCGGCTCGGAGCAGGTGAAGGCGACGGGCCGCTGGGCCGTGCTGGGCGAGCTTTCGCTGGGCGGCGACCTGCGCCCGGTGCCCGGCCTGCTGCCCATGGTCGCCGCCCTGGCCCGGCGGCGGGTGCGGCGAGTGATCGTGCCGGCGGACGGCGCCGCCGAGGCATCGCTCGCAGGTGGCGTCGAGGTCATGCCCGCGGCGACTCTGGCCGAGGCGGCAATGCTGGTGCGAGCGAACCGGCGCGGGCGGGCCCGAGCGATGCCGCCACGCGTGGAGCTGGCCGACTCGGTTGGCCTCGAGGGGGACAACGGAGTTGCGCGCGAGGCGGCGGCGGGCCAGGCCACGCCGGACGGGAGCGGCGCACCGGATCTGGCCGAGGTCAGAGGGCAGCTGGAGGCCCGACGGGCGCTGGAGATCGCGCTCGCGGGTGGCCACTGCCTGCTCATGATCGGTCCGCCCGGATCGGGCAAGACGCTCCTAGCGAGGACGATTCCAGGGCTGCTGCCCGCCCTCGACGACGAGGAATCGCGAGTGGCGACGATCATCGCCTCCGTCGCCGGCACGGCCCCGATACGTGGGCTGATAACGCGACGACCGTTCCGTTCGCCGCACCACACCATCTCCTATGCGGCCATGGTCGGCGGCGGCCCTCATCTCGCTCCCGGTGAAGTGACCCTGGCGCACGACGGGGTCCTGTTTCTCGACGAGCTGCCCGAGTTCGACCGGGGAACCCTGGAGACTCTCCGCCAGCCGCTCGAGGACGGCCAGATTGCGATTGCGAGAGTGGGTCGGGCGGCGGTCTTTCCTTCGCGGTTCCAGCTCGTGGCGGCCATGAACCCCTGCCCGTGCGAGTCGGAACTACACACGGAAAGCGGTAGGTCACGACCGCCTTGGCACTCTTCTTGCCGTCATCGCCGACGTCGGTGTGGACGACGATCCCCACCAGGAGCCGGACGATCTCCTGGCGCTGTTGGTCGGTCAGTCCCGCGTCGAGGCGGGCGCGCACCTCGTCGAGGAGGTCGCGCGCCTCCTGGGGCACGATCTCGGCACGTGGAGCCTGTAGGGCGGCCACACGGGCTTCGAGCGCGGTGCGTTCGCCCCCGATGCGGTCTAGCTCGGCGTCCAGCTCGCCATCCCCGAGCCGGCCGCGGATGCTTAGTGCGGTGGCCTGCTTGCGCTGGCTCTCCAGTGCTTCGAGTGCCCGAGCCAGGGTGATCGACTCGGCCTCGGCGATCGCGCCCTGGGCCTCGCGCTCGGCCGGTCCATCGAGCCCGTCGAGGACCTCGCCAGGGTTCCGCAGGAACCTCTCGATGTCGGCCCAGATCGCAGGTTCGATCTGATCGGTCCGGATGGCGCAGCCCGGGCAGCGCCCTGGGATCGGTCCGCGCTCGACGAGCTGGCCGCCGCAGCGATACCAGCCCGCAGCGTTGCTCCACGACCCCACGTAGGTGAGGCCGCAGATCCCGCACCTGACAAGGCCCTTGAGCAGGTAGACGCGGTCGGTGTTCTTGGCGCAGCGACGATTGGCGGCCAGGGCATCTTGAGCGGCTTGCCATAGGGTGGGGGAGACAAGCGCCTCGATCGGAGCGGCGATGACCTCGCGATCTCGCTTGTCGGTCCGCCGGCCGTATCGAAGATCGCCCTTGTAGACGCTGTTCACCACGAGGTTGCGGATGCGCCCTGCTCGCCAGAGGCCGCATGTGCGCCGGCCCCGGACACCCCGTCCATCGCGGACGTAGTGGGTCGGGATGCCGGCGGCGTTGAAGTCGCGAGCGACCGCTCGGCAGCTCTGACTTCGGAGAGCGAGGCGCTCATAGATGTCGCGGACCAGATCGGCGGCCGAGAGGTCACCCCAGACGATGGCCTCGTCGGGCACCAGACGAGCGGTGGCCTGGTGGCCCTCGGCGCGGTAGCCGAAGGGGACGATCCCGCCGGTGTAGCGACCCTCGCGGGCCGCTCGGTTCATGCCGTCGGCCGAGCGGCGAGCGAACTCGCGGCGGTAGTGGTCGGCTACGACGGCTTGGACGTCGTAGCCGAGAAGGTCCGGCTGTCCTTCGACAACCGACGCGAGAGCGATGCCCAGAGCGTCGAGGCGTCGGCGTACGACCAGTAGGTCCACGGCGTCCCGGCCCAGGCGGTCGACCTTGTAGACCCACAGCTCCTCGAACCGACCGGCAACCGCGTCCTCGAGGAGCCGCCGACCGTCGGGCCGTTCGGCGATCGGGATCGTGCCCGACACGCCGTCATCGACGTACCGACCCACAAGCTCCACTCCGGGCTGGCTCGCCAGGCGGCGGGCGATCTCGTCGGTCTGGGTCTTGATGGTCTCGCGCTCGCGCTGGTCCTCGGAGCTGACCCGCTCGTAGGTCGCGACCCGCCGGACCCCTGTCGCCACGGTCATCGGACACCTCGCTGACCGCGGCCGGGCAGCTGCTTCGGGAGGCCAAGCACCACCCGCAGGGCAGCTGCCATCGCCTCGCGGTCAGGGTCGTATAGACGCTCTATGTCGAGGGATCGTGCAAGTCGGCGGGAGCCCTTTGCCATTTCGTCGTCCTAATGCGCTCTGTGGGTGTGACGTCGTCCCTCTCGGCGCCATTGGAAATGCTAGGCTGGTCGGAGGCCAATAACCACAGCGCGGCAGGGACAGATGACGACACCAACAGGCCAAATCAGGACACCTGGGTCCCGCACGGATGCTGACGTGCTGGAGGCTATCGACGACGGCCTTGGCCGAGGCCAGAGCCCGAGGCAGGTCCACGGCGCGCTGATCCACATGGCGCGGTTCGACGGGCGTGTGCCGAGTCTCAGAACGATTTCGCGTAGGGCAAAGGAACGCCGTCCCCCGGCTGCCGGGGAGCGCTGGTCACTTGCCGAGGCGGAGCCAGACGAAGCGGCCGCGGTGCTGCCCGTCTTTGCCGCCTTGGCGAAACGCGACCGGGTCTGGGAGTGTGGCTTCGTTACCAAGGAGCATGCCCAAGTCCTGGTGCTCATCAGGGCGGCCGCGCCGGACCTCGATCCGTGGGTGGCTTACAAAGTCGCCGACGAATACGTGTTGCGCCGGCGGGGCGGACTGAGGACACTCGGCCTGGAGCTTGGTCTAGCCCTCGCCCCATGGCGAAGCGAGGCATCGGCCGCCGAACTCAGGCGTGTCCTAGAAGCGGGCTTCCTGGGCCCGGATCTGAGCGCGGACATCCGCCAGCTCGAACGTGACAGTAAAGATGCGCTCCGAGACCCGATCGCGGATGCGGTCAACCGACGAGAGGAACGGTTGGACTACGACGCGGCCGAGGACTACTGGGCTGGTCTGACCGCTGAGGAGCGGGAGGCGGAGGTCCAACACCAGCAGGAAGCGGCGATCGAGCTTGGGCTCGACGAGTCAGGCTCACACTGAGTGCCCCAGCGATCCAACGCTCGTTCGGTCTCGAAAGCCATCAGCACGCAGGAAGTCCGGCCCCTTCTTGCAGCGAGCATTCCGTTTCGGGGACCGCCCCGATCCCTGAGAGACGCAGCCGCTAGATGGACCCCCGGGGGTCCATGGCGGCGTGGCGTCAGGGGTCGGGACGCCTGCGGCGGCTCCCTCGCTGGCTCGCTCACCGTCGTCCGGCATCGGCCCGGTCACAGAGCGGAGCCCGACCCGCTCCGACGTTAGCGAACGCGGCTTATCTGGGGCTTATCTGCGCCTTATCTTCTGGGCTCTAGAGTGTCGGTCAAACGGCCGTTCCTCACCCCAGGAGTGGTCCGCCTCCGAGCTCCCGCCACCTTCCCCCTCGGGCGGCGGGGGCTCCCTTCTTGTCACTGGCCGGGCGCTCATCGGACGGGCCGCAGGTGTCGGTAGCGGTCAGGGTCTGAAGTCTCAGGAGACTCGACGACCGGCGGCAGCCAGCGGCGATCCTGCCGGCCCTTGGGGGTGATGCCGTAGTTGTCTGCCCACATCCGGTACTCAGAGGCGCGGGCGAAGTCGCCCCTGTCCACGGCGTCGTAGAGCCTCACTACGACGGACAGTCCGGGCACGTCCCACGGTTCCCAGTGAGCGGCCCACCAGGACGTGAACCAGGCTTGCCAGGCCGCAACCGACGAGGGCAGGAGGCCGCCGGGGGGATCGGGGATGGGGCCATGCTGCCAGCCCACGCCCGTGGTCACCTGCCACTCGCCGCGGGCCAGCGGGCGCCTTCCCCGCCGGGTACCGGGCGACTTGGGAGCCGGACCCCTACCGGCCATGCGAAAGCCCCAGACTGCTACAAACTGCGAGGGACCTCGCGCGGGGTGCGCACGCTACATGGCTCGCCCGGATTCGACCCGCCCCCCTACCTTGCCGCATTCAAGACCGCCTTTTTGTAAGTGTGCGTGCTCCGAGCGAGGGGTGCGCATTGCGCACCGCTTCGCCGTGCCGCCACCGCCCCCCACCTCCTGCGGACGCATCAGACACCGATCGCCTCGGCCACCTCGCGCCAGGCTCGATCCTCCTGGCCCTCGAGCCGGCGCAAGTAGACCGTCGTGACCGCGAGGCTGGAGTGGTCCAGGAACGCGCTGACGTCCTCGATAGACTCCCCCGCTTCGCGTCGCAACTTCGCCGCCGTATGCCGCAGGACGTGGACCCCGGTCGGTGTCAGGCCAGCGGCCTTCAGGTAGCGGCGGAAGCGAGCGTAGAACGTCCCGCTCGTCACTCCCTCCGGCCGGGCGGCTGCCTGCCAGAGTGACTCGCCCGGACCCATCGCTGACAGCTGCTTGCCGGCATCGGCAAGTGTTGCGCACATTGCCTCGTAGGCGGGGTGGGGAAGTTCTCGCCGACCTCGCTTGCCGCCCTTTCCTCGATACGAGTAGAAGACGGTCTCTCCCTCAATGCTCAGATCCCCGGCCCGCAGTCCAACTACCTCAGCTCGGCGCCTGCCCGTGAGGACAAGGGTCAGCAGCATCGCCCGGTCGCGTCGGCCAGCCACGGTGTCCGGGACGACCGCGAGAAGCCGGCGCACTTCATCGGCGCTGTATCCACGGGCAACCGATTGGATGGCCCTGGGCCGCTCGATGGCGTCGCAGGGGTTCGCGACCACGAGACCCATCCTGATGAGGAAGCGGTAGAAGCTGGACAAGCAGGCGATCCTGGCGCCCACCGTGGTGGCGGATGGTGTTCGGCCAGAGCGGCCGATGCCATGGACCCAGGCCAGAACGTCAGCTGGCTTGACCCGGTCGGGAGTCAGGCCGCGCTCCGCGAAGAACGGCCAGAGCATCCGGGAGTACGACTCCACGGTCCGCCGGGAACCAGAGCGGTTGCCCTTCTCGACGAGGAAGCCATAGAGGGCTTGGTCCCAGGCAGAGGGGTCGCCGCTGGTCAGGGCGGGGAGCGGTTGAGCGGTCATCGTGAGCCTCGGGTGCGAGATGGTCGCCCACATGACTCACTCAGGCGCGGCCGGAAAGCAACACGATGACCAAATGGTGCCCATGGATGCCACGGGAAAGTGCGACATCAGCACCCTCACTCCAATGGGCCGGACACCGAGCGTCATCCGCCCCCTGCGAGCTTCGTGTGCATGTCGTTGATCAGCGCCCCGAGCATGCCCGCGGGGCGGGTCGGGGGCGGTAATCTCCGCAGGACACCCCGAACGGTTGGCGAGGCGTGGCTCTGCTGCCACCGGACCTCGTCGGCCACGGCGCCCGGATCATGGGGCGCGGCCAGCCCGGCCGCCTTCGCGGCGTACGCTGCTGCGCCGCGCGCATGGGCCGCCATGTGGGCCACGCCCGCCGCCTGTCCCGCGGCCCGGGCCGCGGCTACTGCGGCCGGGTCGCCGACCTCCCGAGCCGCCGCGTGCGCCCGGGCCGACAGGGCGCGGACCGGTCCGATCCGCATCTCGCCGCGGGCGAAGGCTCGGAGGCCGTCGATGGCATCACGAGGGCGTGTGTCGCCCGGGGCCTGCGCCTCGAACAGCGACAGTATCCGCTCGGCACAGTCGGCGGCCCACACGGCCAGCACTCGCCGGTCGTCCTCGCTCAGGGTAAAGGCACCCGGCTGGCGTTCCATACCCAAGATTCTTCCATGGGCTGACCCGGTTGTCTTGTCACCTCACCGATCGCCATGCCCGCCACGAATGGGGCCACAGGCCCTTAGAGAACCAGGAGCACTCCACTTGCGCCGCTCGCCGAGTCCGTCCGTTGGTGTACACCCCCCTGTGAGTGTAGAAAGTGTCGAATAGCGGGAGTGGTCGGGCCTCGGGTAGGTGTCAGGCGGGCGGCGAAGAAGAGGTGGGAGAGATCACGGCGGCCCGTTGGTAAGGCCGCACCATCGCGGCATCGTTCAATCGACGAGCGCCGCGGCGTGTTCCGTCGCTTAGCTGTCGAGTGGCTCTTGACGGAGCGACGGCGTTGAACCAGCGTGAAACGCAGGTCGTGAGGCCCTGAGTCCGACGCTCACTCCTGGGGGACGGCCGACAGAATCGGGGGTCTATGGTGAAACAGGCGCTGCGATGGCTGGACATCGTCGTGTATCTGGTCTTCCTCGCCTTCGCGGTTCTAGCAGGTCCACGCGTGGCTCCCTGGTACGTGGGACTTTGTCTTGCCGCCGGCTCTGTACCGCTGTGGTTTCTCGCGCGGTGGCAGCTGGGGGAGGCGTTCTCAGTCAGGGCCGGCGCCCACAAGCTCGTGACGCGGGGCCTGTACTCGAAGCTGCGCCATCCCGTCTACGTCTTCGGCGGTCTGGCGTGGCTGGGCGCCCTCCTAGCCCTGCTCGGCTGGGAGGCACTGGCCATCGGGGCGGTGGTGGCGCTGATCGAGCTCGGTCGTGCCAGACGCGAGGAGCGAGTCCTGACGGAGGAGTTCGGCTCTGAGTACGTGGAGTACCGCATCGCGGCCACCATTCGCACCAACACCCGATCGTGTCTGGCCGACGCGGTTTCTGCGGACCAAGTGAGATCCATTGCGTCCCCCGCCGCGCGTTTGCCGGTGCATTTTCCCGTCCTCGGGCGAGGGCCGAGCCGCTATCGTCGTCACGAGTCGGTTGAACCTTTCGACCGCCGGGTCCGTCTGGAAGAGCGCTCCAAGAGGGAGCGGCTGGACAGGAGCGACCGTGACCGGGGAAGGAGCCTGGAGGGTGGCGTTGACGGGACCCGTGGCCGGGGATGCCGCGGAGTTCATCCGTCTCATACGCGGGGAGCTGCCGGGCGCCTATCGCCTGGCGGGCTATCTGCTGGGCGACGCAACCGAGGCTGAGGACGCCACGCAGGAGGCGCTCGAGAAGGCCTGGCATGCCTGGCCGAAGCTTCGAGAAAGAGACCGCGCAGGGGCCTGGTTCGACCGCATCGTCGCGAATGCTTGCAAAGACAGGCTGCGCGAGCGGCGGGGCATTCGCGTCCTCGAGCTCGACGACGAAGCGGCCGGCGCCGCGAGCGCCCGAGATCCGTTCCGCGAGGCGCTGTCGCGCGACGAGGTCGGCCGCCTGGTGAGGAACCTCCCGCCCGACCAGCTGATGGTCGTGGCGCTGCGCTACTGGCGCGACCTGTCCCTCGAGGAGATCGCCGAGCGATTGGAGCTGCCGCTCGGCACGGTGAAGTCCCGGCTCCACTACGCCATGAAGGCACTCCGCCGGCAGCTCGGTCGGCAGGGCGGGGAGGTGTCCCGATGACATTCAACGACGACCCAGATCTCGAGACCCGTCTCCGCCGGATCGCCTCCGACCCCGGGCCGGATGTGCCGGCGTCTGTCTACCGCCACCTCGATGAAGTGGCGCACGGGAACGGGACTCGGAGCATAAACGGCGTGCGGCTCTCGCCAGTTCGACGGCTCGGGGGAGGGCGGTCGGGCCTGCGGCATGCTGGCGCCATGGCGGCCCTCGCGGCGGTCCTGGTGATCGCCGTCTCGGGGGCCGCCTTGCTCGTTGCCACGCGCGGTCCCCAGGCCGCCTCGACCTGGACACTGCGCCCCGACGCGGGCCAGGGCGAGTGGACCGGCCTGGAATGGCACGACATTACCGCCACCACCGGGGGCGTGTTTACGGAGCCGTGGTCGTCGAGCAACGGGATCGGAACCGGTGAAGTGGTCCAGTGGCGCGGTGGCTTCGCCGTCCTCGGCGGGGACGGCAACTTGTGGCTGTCGAAGGATGGGCTGGCCTGGAAGCCGGCCGCGGGCGCTCCCTTCGTCAGCTATCCGTGGAGCGCGGCTATCGGAGGCGACCTGCTCATCGCCGGACAGGCCAATGAGGGGTCGGGATTTGGCCTCTGGCTCACGACCGATGCCGTCACGTGGGCACGCGTGACTGCTCCGTTGGACGTCACGTCGTTTTCCGGGCGGGCCGGAAGCTCGCCTGGGGTGGTGATCGTGACAACGACCCCGGACAGCGGCGATCCTGCCGGTCCGTCGGTCATCTACTTCAGCGCCGACGCCTCGACCTGGACGCAGGCGACGCTGCCGGCCGACCTCGCCGCGGCGCGTAACGTCACTGTCTGGCCCTTCGGCAGAGGGTTCGTGGCGAGAGGTCTTGTCTCCGACCCGAACGGATCCACGACCTACAGCTCCGGGGCGGGTGACGAGCGTCATTACTCTGAGCGAGCCTGGATCTCGCACGATGGCCTCTCGTGGGCCACCTACAACCCGGCCATACCCTCGAGTGAAGTGCGAAGCATGCCGCAGTGGACGATGATCCAGTGGGGCCGGCTCGGCGCGGGCGACGGTCTGATGCATTCGATCGATGGGGGCTCGACCTGGCTCGCCGACACCGACAAGATCCCAGATGCGATGAGGGGCCCCCTGCTCGTCTCGGACGGGAACCGCATCATCATGGCTGCCGCGTCGGGGGCGCGGTTCTACTTGAGCGAGGGCGACGGGCACTGGCGCCTGCTCCAGCAGGGCGGCGATGTGGGGAGCCTGCCGGCCGACGGGCAGGCCATGCTGCTCCCCAATGGCGTGCTGTGGATCACCGGCAATCGGGTCTACTTCGGCCAGGCGTTGGCCGGAGTGGCGCCGCAGGGTTCGCTGGGTCCACCGACGACACCGTCCCCAGGGCCCACGCTTCCTTATCCAACGTCGACGCCCGCAGTGATGGCGACAGAGACGACTGTTGTCCCGCCCACGCTCAAGTAGAACCGCGCACCCGACCCGGCCCACGCCCACGACGCTCCCAAGTGCGTTCACCACGGCCTGGGGCCCTGAGTGGCTGGACAGGCTTCTCGTGGCAGAGCGGCCAGCAGGCCGGCAGCAACCCGATCGGTAGGGTCATTCGGTGGCGCGGTGGGTACCTCGCCGCCAATAGCGGCTCCAATCCCGCGAGCTCGCCGTGGACATCGTCCGACGGCGAGACCTGGACGCCAGTCAGGTCGATTCCACGGCTCTGGTACTACGTTGCCGCGGCGCCGAGTGGGCTCGTGGTCATCGCTGTCGACTACGTCGTCGCGCAACGCTCGGCCCGGTTCTGCCGCTCCAATGTCATCTCGCTTTGATCACGATCGCGAAGTGGACAGTCCCGGAACCACCACCATGGAATGTCATGAAGAGGGGCCTCGCCGGTGACAACGTTGGGTTGTCAAAGCAACCAGCACCGAGGAGGCCCAGCCATGTTGTACGCCGGATTGGACCTGTCGCGCCAGAGGCTTGATGTGCACGTTCTCGATGAGGCCGGACGAACCGTCGAGGTCTCCGCCGTCCGTCCGGACGCTGACGCCCTGCGCACCCTCGCCAATCGCATCCTGTGCCACGGCCAGGAGGTGAGCGCGGTCATCGAGTCGATGACGGGCTCACGCTTCGTCCACGATCAGCTC